>Ga0335077_10000683_pt1 | contig 38454 bp, 37 predicted proteins | sample Lox_Sample_31_FD_207151 | JGI IMG/M metagenome (GOLD analysis project Ga0335077, IMG submission 207151) | Soil microbial communities from Loxahatchee National Wildlife Refuge, Florida, United States - Lox_Sample_3.1 | ecosystem: Environmental > Terrestrial > Soil > Wetlands | place: USA... | reverse complement strand
GGCGGTGCGGGTCGGCCGCGGATTCTGAAAGACCTGCATGTACACGGCGTTCATCCGTTGAAACAGGTTCATGTCCGTGAGATAAATCTGCACCGAGACGACGTCGTCGTAATCCATGCCCGCCGATTTCAACACACCGTGCAGGCCATTGAGGCACACGCGCACTTCGTCTTCGAAGTTGTCCGGAACCTTGCCCGTCTTGGGATCGGTGCCGGTGCCGCCGGAGATGTAGAGCGTGTCGCCGAACTGAATGGCGGAGCTGAACGGCATGGTGCTGGGCCAATTCCTGGGGTTGATCACCTTCTTTTGCGACGAACTGGCCGCATAGCTGAGCGCGACCAGAAGAACCGCGGTCAAAACGAGTTTGGGGACGAGTTGTATGCGCAGCATGGACGCAATCATATACCTGCAGCTAGTCCAAGTTCCGCTTTGTCGTAGACCAGAGAGCGCACGGCCTGAATGCCGCGCCTCAAGCGAGGCATTGAGCGGCAGCGTCGATCTTACGACCGATGCGCCACGCCCTCTATTTCTGCCCTCCTCCGCCGTTGGTGCCGGTTGTCGACGTGAGCGGGTATTTGCGTTTGCCCCACGTGGGCGGAGCCGGTTCGTGCGTCAGCCGCGTCGGCGGATGCTCCTGGAGCATGCGCATTCCCTCCTGGACCGCGCGCTCGAGCTGGGGGTCGTGACCCGCGATTACGTCCTTGGGCCAGTTTTCGATATCGACATCCGGTGCGATGCCTTCGTTTTCGACCGCCCATTTGCCCTCGGTGGTGAAGAATCCGCCGCGCGGAGCGATCATCGATCCGCCGTCGATGAACAACGGCGTATCCGCGGTGTGGACCAGGCCGCCCCACGTCCGCTTGCCGACCAGCAGTCCGATTTTGCGGTGACGGAACATCCACGGCATCAGGTCGCCTCCGGAGCCCGCCATTTCGTTAATGATCATCACCTTGGGCCCCCAGATTCCAGCCGCGGGGAGGGTGAACGGGTAGCGGTCGCCCGCGACGTTGTTGAAGTAGCCGTCGATCTGGCGCTGCAGAACGTCGATGATGTAGTCCGCCGCGCTGCCTCCGCCGTTGTAGCGCTCGTCAATGATGGCGCCTTTCTTGTCCTGCTGCGCGAAATAGTAGCGATTGAAGCTTGAATAGCCGGGCTGCCCGGTATTGGGCAGATACACGTACGCAAGCTGCCCGTTCGAGAGTTTATCGACCGTTCTGCGATTCGACTCGACCCAGGCGCGCGTGCGCAGGGTTTGCTCGTTGGCGACCGGAACGACGGTCACCTGACGCGCGCCGTCCATCGATGGGCGATTGTTCACGGTCAGCACCGTCTGCCGGTTCGCCGTTCCGTCCAGCAGTCGATAAATATTATCGGGCGCGCGCAATTCCTCGCCGTTGATGGCGAGAATGTAATCGCCGACGGAGGCGTTGACGCCCGGAGCGGCGAGCGGCGCGCGCAGGTCCGGATTCCAGCTTTCGTCATCGTAGATTCGCGTGATTTTGTAGCGCGAGTTGTCGATTTCGAAGTCCGCGCCGAGCAATCCGCCCGGCTGCACGTCGCGCGCGGCCGGGATATCGCCGCCACGGACGAAGGAATGGCCGATAGCGATCTCGGATCCCATCATGTCGATCAGGTAATTTAGGTCGGCGCGATGGTTCACGTAGGGAAGTAGCTGGCCGTACATCTCCTTCATCAGCGGCCAATTGGCGCCATGCATGTTGGGGACGTACAGATAGTCGCGCTGATTGCGCCAGCCTTCGTAGAAAATCTGTTTGAACTCCTCGCGCGGATCGAGATACATGCGGAGCAGCGCGTTCAGGCGACCGGCGCCGGCCTGCGGCGGCTGGCGATCGGCATCGACCAGGAACAGCGACGGCGCCGCGGCCTCTCCGCCTCCGCGACCACCGCGTCCGCCCGCGCCACCGCCGGCGGTGCGATACACCAGCTTGTGGCCGTCGGCGCTGACCGCGTAGGCCGCGACGCCGCTCACGAAAGTGCTCGCGCGGCGGTCGCTAATCCGGAAGCGCTGAAGAGAGCTGCCGCCGCCCGCACCGCCGCGTCCGCCTCCGCCGTTCGCGCTCGCGGAAGCTTCGAGATAGTAGACCGTTCCGGCGACGCCGGCGCGAAGCTGCGAATACTGGTGCTCGGGAACGGCCGAAACGGCGACGATGCGCTGCTGGATGTTGTCGAAATCGATCTGGACATTCACCGGAGTGCGCGGCCCGCGTGGAGCGGGCGCCTGATCTTCCTCGGCAGCCTGCGCGCCGCGTCCGCCCCGTCCCGCTCGTCCTCCGCTAGCGGCCGGCCCGTTGCCGACTCCTTTATCCTCGTCGCTTTCGGGAAGCAGCGGACTGGGCTGGCCCTTCTTGAGAATCGCGAAATACAGCCCGAAGTTTTCCTCGTGATCGTATGAGGTCATGTCCAGCCACGCCGATCGCAGCCCGAAATCGGTGGAGGCGAGGAACCAGAGATACTTTCCGCTCTCATCCCACGCGGGCCATACCGCGTCGGCGAGCCCGTCGGTCACCTGGTGGCTTTCGCCGGTGTCGACGTTCACCACGACGATCGCGTGATACATCGACTTGAGATGCGTCGCGTAAGCGACCCACTTCGAGTCCGGACTCCACACCGGATTCTCGGTGCGCGTGGGGACCATCCACGGATCTTCGCCGATGATTTTCGCCTGCCCGCTGGCGATATCCAGCACCCACACCTTGAGATTGGTGTCCGTGTAAACCAGCTTTTTCGAATCGGGCGACCATTCCGGCATGTAGTAATGCGTCGGATGCGGCAGCGAAATCGCGCGCGGCGGCGTGATTCCATCCTGCGATTCGACGATGAGCTGGTATTCGCCGGATTTATCGCTGAAGTAGGAAACGTATTTGCCGTCGGGCGACCAGGCGGGGTCGCGCTCGGCCGAGCCGCTCGAACGCGTGAGATCGCGCACGTCGCCTTTTTCAGCGGGGATGGTGAAAATCTCACCGCGCGCTTCCACGAGAACGCGCGCGCCGGTCGGCGACAGCGCAAGCGTATCCATGCGGCTGGTCACGTCCTCCCAGTGCGGCAGCATCCACGGGAAATCCCCCGTCGCGGTGATGTTGACGATGTGAGTCCTGCCGGTCTTGGGATCGAGCTCGTGGATGTAGCCGGCCTGCTCGAACACGATCACTCCGGCGCCGCTGTCGAGCGTCTTCACGTCGAAATCGGTGAAGTGCGTTACCTGCGCGAGCTTCTTCGTTTTGTAATCGTAGGACCAGATGTTGGCGACGCTGTCGCGGTCGGAGATGAAATAGACCATATTGCCGACCCAGGCCGGTTCCATGTCCTTCGAATCAGTCCAGGGAGGGGAGACCAGGTCGAAGGTCTTCAGATCGACGATCCAGATCGGCCGGTTCTGCCCGCCGCGATAGTTCCGGCGCTCCTCGTCCCAGGAGGTGTTCATGCGATACGCGATGTGCGTGCCGTCGGGCGAAATTTTGCCTTGATATCCGCGCGGCAACGGCAGCGGCTCGACCAGGCCGCCTTCCATCGGCACCGTCCAGAAGCGGGGCACGGCGTTGGGAGCCCAGCTTGCACGCGCCGACGCGAACAAAACCGATTTACCGTCCGGAGTCCAGCCCTGCGCGGTGTCGGCGCCGGGATGCCAGGTGAGGCGCCGCGGCTCGCCGCCCTCGGCCGGAATCACGTAAACGTCTTCGTTGCCCCCATAGCTCGAACTGAAGGCGATCCATTTTCCGTCGGGCGAAAAGTGCGGATCGCCCGTCTGACCCTGAAAACTGGTGAGACGCCGCGCGACGCCGCCCGAGCGGTCCACTACCCAGATGTTGTTGGCATAGGCAAAAGCGATCTGCGTCGCGCTGACCGTCGGCATGCGCAACAGGCGAGTTCCCGGTCCCGCGGCCGCGGGAGTGGACGGGCTGAAGGCCGCGAACGCCAGGATTGCGAACGATAGCAGGAGCAGGGAGCGTCGTGACATGCTGACAGTTTACACCTGGCGTATCGCCTCGACTTGAACGCTGTGGTTATAATCTCCAGTAGAGCCATGGAAGAAGTTACTTCGGATCACCCCCAGCCGGCTCCCCAGCCTCAGCCTCGTTCCGCTCAGTCGACCACCATTTCGTGGCTGCGCGACCTATGCATCAGCGTAGTGATTGCGATCGTCGTGATCCTGTTCCTGTATCAGCCGGTGAAAGTGGAAGGCACCAGCATGATGCCCTCGCTGATCGATCAGGAGCGCATTTTCATCAACAAGTTCGAGTACCGCTTCGGACTCTCGGATATTTCGCGCGGCGACATGGTGGTGTTCTGGTTTCCCGGCGATCCCACCAAGTCCTATATCAAGCGCGTGATCGGCGTCCCCGGCGACACGGTCGAAGTGAACGATGGGACCGTGATCGTGAACGGCGAGCCGCTGGCGGAGTCCTACGTGCCGCGCGAATATCGCGATCACGTTTCGATGCCGCGCCGCGTGATCCCGCAGGACCAGTTTTTCGTACTGGGCGACCATCGCAGCTCGTCCAACGACAGCCGGTCGTGGGGCATGGTGCCGCGGCATTTCATTTACGGCAAGGCCGTGTTCGTGTATTGGCCGCTCGACCGGATCGGCGTGCTCCACTAACCCCGCCCTGCGACGCCGTGCCATGATGTTGGTATGAGAACGGCTCTTCTCGCGATTTTATCCATCGGCCTCGCTTCGGCCGCGGAAATTCCCAAGGGCACCCACGTTCTGTTGAAGATGATGAACTCCATCAACACGCGCACGGCAAGCGATGGCGACCAGGTGTATCTGCAAACCACGATGCCCATCGCCGTGGGAGGATCGGTCCTGGTTCCCGCCGGGTCGTATGTGCAAGGCACGGTGGTGCGCGCCAAGCACAGCGGGATGGTGGCCGGACGCGCCGAGCTCGCAATTCGCCTCGAGACCCTGACGTTCGCGAGCGGTAAGGCGTTCAAGATCGCGCCGCGCCTCAGCTCGGTCGATCCCGGCGAAACCGGGCAGAAGGTCGAAAGCGAAAATGAGATCAAGCAGGGCAACGACTACGCGACCGATGCCCGGCGCATCGCGATCCTGGCCGGCTCGGGCGCCGGAATCGGCGGCTTCACCGACCGCGGCTGGACCGGGGCGGGTATCGGCGCCGGAATCGGAGGAGCGGTCGGCGTCGCTGCGACCATGCTGACGCGCGGCCACGAGGTCCAGCTACGCCAGGGGTCTACGCTCGACGTGGTTTTCGATCGCGCGATTTCGCTCGAATAACTGCTTCCACTCGTTCTCCCAGGCCCGGTTTCCAGTTCAATAGAGCTCCTGCCGCAACGCAGACGGAGCCTTCTTCAGCCGCCGACTGGCTGGTCGCAGAAATCGCCGGAAGATTCGTCCGCTACCCGCCCAACGCCGAGAGCGGCAAACGCGCCTTTCTTGCGCAACATCCGCAGCCCGAAGATGATGTTCCGCCACACAGCGCTCGTCTTTAAACCCTGGACGCCTGATCTTTCTTCCAGTCTCGCATCCACCCGATTTACCGGTGCGCCCGAATCCGATTCCGCGCATCCTTTAGGCATGCAGAATAGTTTGACAAATCTCTCCGACGAGCTGGCTGGCTTGGTCGAGCGCACCGGCACGTCCGTCGTCGCCGTGTATGCGGGCGGACGCCTGCCTGCGAGCGGCGTTCACTGGAAACCCGGCCTGATCGTCACCACCGAGCACTCGCTTCGCCGCGATGACGAAATTCGCCTCGGCCTGGCCGCCGGCAACACAATTCCCGCCGAGCTCGCGGGGCGCGACCCCGGCACCGACCTCGCCGTTTTGAAAATCGACCCCAACGCGCTTCCCGTGCTCGCCGACGCGCGCGCCGCAACCCCGCGCACCGGTGAAATCGTGATGGCTGTCGGCCGGCATCGCGACATCGGCGTGTGCGCCGCGATGGGAATCGTCAGCGTCGTCGGTCCCGCATACCAGACCTGGCGCGGCGGAAAGCTCGACGCATTTCTGCGGCTCGATCTGGAACTTTATCCCGGCTGCTCCGGCGCCCTGGTCTCGGGGGTGCGCGGCGATGCACTGGGCATCGCGACCTCCCTTCACTCGCGATTCGCTCCCGTGGCGATTCCCGCGCAAACCGTTGATCGCGTCGCGGCTGAACTCGCCCGGCGCGGCTACGTCGCTCGCGGGTACTTGGGTGTCGGCATGCAGCCCGTGTCGCTTCCCGAAGGCGGCGGATTGATTGTCGTGAGCGTGGAGAAAGACAGCCCGGCCGCGGAAGCAGGGCTCGTCATCGGCGATATTCTGATCGCGCTCGACAGCAAACCTGTTCGCGATACGCGCGAGGTGCAGACGTTTCTCAGCGGCGAGAACATCGGCAGGACAGTTGCCGTTTCGATCCTTCGCGGAGGCGAGCGCAAAGAGATCAAGCTGAAGGTGGGAGAAAAAGCACGGTGAGCGAATTCGGAATCGTCGCCGAACAATTGCGACGCTCCACCGTTCGCGTGGATGGGTCGGGTTCCGGCGTGATCTGGAAACCTGGCGCCATCGTCACCAATGCGCACGTCGCGAGCAAGGACCGGATGAAAATCGAGCTGTGGAGCGGACAGATCGTAGACGCAGTCGTCGAAAAGCGCGACTCGCAACGCGACCTGGCGCTGTTGCGCGCGCCTTCCGATGCCCTTCCGGCGCAGCCCGGTGACTCGGACGCGCTTCGCGCCGGGCAAATCGTGCTCGCTGTTGGAAATCCGCTGGGTTTCGTCGGCGCGCTTTCGACCGGCGTCGTCCATGGCCAGGGTCCGGTTCGCGGATTGGGATGGCAGAGCTGGGTGCTGGCCGACGTACGGCTCGCGCCCGGAAATTCCGGCGGTCCGCTTGCTGATTCAGAAGGCCGCGTGGTCGGGATCAACACCATGATCGCGGGGCGCCTCGCGCTGGCCGTGCCGGGCAACGCCGTCGCTGCGTTCCTGAACTCCGCGCATGATCGCGTCAGGCTGGGCGTCACCTTGCGCGAGATCCCCGGCGCGGGGCTGCTGATTCTGGAGGTCGCGCCGGATTCGCCGGCCGCTCGCGCATCGCTCCTTGCGGGCGACATCCTGGTCGGCCTCACGCCTGACGAGCTTTCGGGTTCGATCGCCCGCTGCGCCTTTCTTTCTCTCAAGTTCAGGCGCGGCGGCCATCCCGCCATCCGCGAAGTTGCCGTACGTCTGCGGAGTGTTGAGGCCGCGGCGTGACTCGTGTTCTTGTGGTCACGGCGTCGGCGTTGTTGCGCGCCGGACTCGCCTCGCTGGCCGAAGTGGTCGGGTCGGCGACGCACATCGAAGAAGCTCTCACGCTCGCCGCGGAAACACATCCTGACCTGATGATTGTCGAATGCGACGAGCGTTCCATCCGTGATGTTCTGGCAGTCGCCGGTGAATCGCCGCCGCTCCTGCTGCTCTCGGCCGATACCGATCCGGAATGGCTGTCCGCGGCGCTGAGGGCGGGGGTGCGCGGCGTCATTCCACGCGACGCGCCGGAACAGGAGATCGCGGCTGCCATCGAAGGCGCCGCCGCGGGACTTGTCGTGCTCCATCCCGAGTGGGTCGAAAACGCGATCACCCGCCGCATCGCCGGCGCCGTGGCCGCCGAGCCGCTCAGTCCTCGCGAAATCGACGTCCTGCGCCTCATGGCCGAAGGCGCCAGCAACAAGACCATCGCCTGGAAACTCGAAATCTCCGAGCACACCGTGAAATTCCACGTGAACTCGATTCTTTCGAAGCTCCGTGCCGGCAGCCGGACCGAAGCTGTAATGCTCGGCGTGCGCCGCGGCCTGGTCCCGCTGTAGTTCTCTTCAGTCGAAATTCATGTCGACGACGTTGACGATGAAGCGCTCCGGCGGCAGCGCGCTGACTGGCGCCGGCGTCATCCCGGCCCACGTGCTGAATGCGCTGTTGGCGACCGTCGAGTTCAAATAGAACAGGAATTGATTCGAGAAGCAGCGCAGCGGCGGAGGCTTGCGGAACGTCAGCCGCATCCCCACGGCTTTTTCGATCCCCACGCCGCCCGTCTCCACGTCCTTATCCTCGAGCAGCCTGACGAAACTGGAACGGCCCGCGTGCGGCCACAAGTCCGCGCGCAGCAGGTTGCGCAGATCGAGGCGCGTTTCGAAAGTCGTCTCGCACTGCCGGATCCATTCGAGAATACTGTCGCCCCATTGCCAGTGCCGCACGAACGCCAGGTATTGATCCACCAGGTTGAGCGCCAGGTCCATTTTGCGGCGTTCGGCTTCCTCGGGAGCCGCCGCGTCCAGCGGGTGCACCGGAATCATGTCCTCCTGCTCGATCAGATCGTTGGCCATGCCCATGACCCGATCCAGCCGTTTTACGTCGGGAGCCGTGCGCACCAGAAGCGGTGGCAGCTCGTGGGTCCGCGACCCGGGCACCTCGACGAATCTCCGATCGCCCAGTATCTCCATAAGCCCCTTCTTTGTTATCGGCTCCGTGGCCGATAATCTTGTCCAGCTATTATAATCGATGCCGCAGAACGCACAAGAGTTACTTTCGCCCTCTCTTCAACGCCGCCGTTTTCAGCGTAGCCGGCTTTTCTTCAACTACTTCCAGCCGAAAACCGCGATAGCGCTTGCGCAGCATCGACCCCACCAGAAGCGGCGTGAAGACCAGGCTTGAAATCGTGTCCATCGTGCTCAACCCCACGTTGTTCACGAGCGGAGACTGGTCGCCGAAGCTCGTGTTCACGTGCAGCGCGCGAAATGCGAGTGAAATCGGGACCAGCGCAATAAGCGACAGCGCCAGCGTTCTCCACGCCAGAAGCCACATTACCTTGAGACTCTGCTGATAAGTCAGCGGCGGGTGGATGCGCAGCATTCCGTATCTCAGATTCAGCGCGCGCCGCACGATCCACGGCGACACCCCGAAGAACGCGACCACCGCCCAGATCGAGTCCGCGCTTTCTCCGGATACATTGACGATTCCGTGCAGGGTGAACACCACGGCGAGATCGATGAGCGCCATGGGCCACGTCAGTTCCCAGGCGAAGCGCAGCCGGTCGCGTGGCGCCAACTTCATCGAACCAGCGCCCGCGCCGGATCCTTGACGCGCAGCTTGCCGGACCGCTCGATCGAGTGGCCTTCGTTTTCCAGACGTTCGGCTTGCGCGGAGGGTCCGCCGGGGAATTTTTCGAACAGCGCGCCGTCGTCCCGAATCACGCGCCAATACGGCGTAATGCGAATCTTTCCGGAGCGCGCGGCTTCCTCGGCGGCTTCCGCGGCGATGCGCACGAACATGGCGGTAGTCATAGGGCAGGCGCACCCAGCGCCCGCAGCGCTCGCGAGCCGTTCGCGAATCTGGGTTTGCGTGATGAGTTTCCCGCGGGGAATGCGGCGGATGAGCGCGTCCACATCGAGCGGCGAAGGAATCAGCATGCGGCCCCGCCCGTATTGCTTGCGCATCCGCGGCGGAATCGCGACCAGTTTGGCGGGGCGATCCATTTTTTGCTCCCACGAAATCCGCGTTCGCATTCTTCGAATATCGCAAAATACAAAAATGCCCGCTCTGACGATCAGTATCGTCAGAGCGGGCCGAACACAGCGGATTACTGCCTTAGCTGAAGCGACGTTCGATTACCGACGTCCGCCGCCGAATCCGCCGCCATGGAAACCGCCGCCGGCGAATCCACCGTGGAAACCGCCGCCGGCGAAACCGCCATGGAATCCGCCGCCTACGAATCCGCCCCGGCCCGCCATCGCGGGCCCTCCGCCGAAACCGCGGGCTCCGGCAAAATTACGCGATCCGACAAATCCACGTCCCGCTACAAATCCAGGATGATATCCCGGGCCGAAGTGGTGATAACCGTAAAACCCATAGCCGCCGAATCCGTAGCCGTAGAACGGAGCGTAGCCCACAAACCAGGGCGAGAAGAAGCCCCAGCCAAAGGGATCCCAGAAAATGCCGTCGCCCGGAATCCAGGTGTAGGCGTCATACCAAGGACTCCAATACCAGCCCGGACCATACCAGCCCGGTCCCCCGTTCATATATTCACGAGCGGTCGTGGCATTGGCTTCCGCCAGATACGAGGAGCGCAAGCTCGCCCAACGATAGAAATCGCTTTGCTCGTAGGCTTTCTTGTCGAAGCCCTTTACCTTGATCTTGGCCTGAGCCAGCAAGGCTTGATGTCCGCCGTGAATCTCAACGGTTTTCTTGCCGTTCTGCAAGTCCGCCTGTCCGTCGAAAACCAGTGCCTGGCCGGCCGTCGCATCGAATTCGTACAGGCCTTTCTTCACGATGCGGATCGGATAACCATTCTCATTGATCACGATGTTGTTGGCTTGCAGAACATCGTCGGCTTCGATGATCGCGCGGCCTTGTACCAACGACACGACAGTGTTGGCTAAGTCTGAAGAATCCAACTGGAGCGCGCTTCCGCTGTCCAGACGTAACACCACGCCCGGCGTGAGCAGCAATTCTGCTTTCCCATTCTGCGTGGCGAGCGTTTGGCCCGCGGTCATCATGGTCCCGACCGCGCTTTGACTGATCGGTTGCCCGTTCAGCGTGGCTTGTCCCTCCACATAATTAATGGTTCCCACCTGAGCCGGCGCACGCATGCCGGTACTGGCGGGGAGCGTTGGCGCCGCAAACCCGGGAAGCGCCAGCATTGCGGCGACAACCAGGGGCGCCATGAATTTCCACCCGCTTGCCCTCATCTTCATAACCGTTTCAACCTCTACTGTTTCGATGCGGAGGACGGAATTTCGGAGGTAGCGTAAAGCCGGTAGAAATCAACGCCTGAGCAGGGGATGGCCGCTAGGTTTCGGCGATCACGGGATTGCGCAGGGTTCCAATCCCTTCGATGTGAATCGAAACCTCATCGCCCGGACGCAGATAGCGCGGGGGTTTTCGCATGAATCCGACCCCGGAAGGAGTTCCCGTGATGACCACGTCGCCCGGTTCGAGCGTCACTACTCCCGCGATGAACTCCACCAGTTCGGGGATGCGAAAAATCAGCTCGCGCGTGTTCGAGTTTTGCAGCTTCTCGCCGCCGATCTCGAGCGATATCGCGAGCGCATGCGGGTCGGGGATCTCGTCCGCGGTAACGATCCAGGGTCCGAGAGGGGCGAAGCTGTCGAAGGTCTTGCCCATGAGCCATTGCGACGTTGCCATCTGGTAGTCGCGAGCGCTCACGTCATTGGCGATGGTGTATCCGAACACGTGATCCATGGCGCGTGCGGCGGGAACATGGCGGCCGCCGCGGCCGATGACGAATGCGAGTTCGGCTTCGTAGTCAGGCCGCTGGGAGACGCGGGGCAGGACGATCGGCTCGCCGGGACCAATGACGGCGCTCGAGAATTTGCTGAAAATGGTCGGGACCTTGGGGATCTCCAGGCCGATTTCCGCCGCGTGATCGCGGTAGTTCAAGCCGACGCAGATGAATTTCGGCGGGCTGGGAATCGGCGCGAGCAGGCGGGTCTCGCTCAAGGGAAACGACGGCCCGCGCGGCTCGGGTATGGAACGGATCGCTTCGAGCATACCAACGCCAAGCGAAGTCACCCGGTCGCCAGAGACCACTCCGGCCTGCGCGGATCCGTCAGGCGCGCGGAACGAGACGAGTCGCATAACGGCTAAAGTAGCACGGGCGAGACGCCCGGGATTATGCGGCGTTCTCGGGCATCACGCCGGCGGGGGGAACCGGAGGGCCGGCAGGAGGAGTAAGGACAATGATTCCCACGGCTTCGTCGCGCGGCATCAAGACCGCGCCGGCGCGCTCCAGTTCGCCGATCTCGCGATCCAGCTCAGCCTGCGACTTGCCCAGTTGCGCCCGTATTTCGACGGAGAAGACGGCGGCGCTTCTCGCGGCCTGCTCGGGATGCAGGCATAAGTAGGCGTACAGCCGGAACGCGCCGTCGGAAAGGCGCGGCAACGCCCAGCTTAACCGGGCCAGGTCGCGCTCGGTTTCGGGATTTCGTGGCAGCTGCCCGAACCGCGGCGGCGCGGCGTTCACCAGCCGCATGGCCGATTCGGCTTCGAGGTGCTGGGTCGTCGCGAGTCTCAGTACCAGCGTGGCAAGCAGGTAAATCGCGGGCATCACCAGATCGATCGCGCCATCCACGCGCGCGGGCGGCCCCAGCGCGACGATTCCGGCTCCTTGCAGAATACGAAGACCTTGGTAAACGGCCAGAAGTCCCAGAAACCCGATGAGGAAACGGTCGGCCCGGTGATACGGCCGCCTGCGCTCCAGCGCGACGCAGGAAAGGATCGTCACCAGGCACAGCAGCACCGATAAGGCCGCGAGCGGCTTCACTAAGAAGATGTGCCACAGGTACACGCTGGTTCCTAACGCAAAGAATCGGCAAAACCGGTTCGTGCGGCGGTACGGCGTTCCTCTTAAGAAGGGGGTCGAATCGCGCTTACGACTTTCTAAGCACTTTCCTCGTTGCGGCCCCAAACAGGACCCTCGGGGGTCGTTCCGTTCAAGAGCATCGTTGCATTTGGGCGCTTGCGCGCCAGGTGGAAACGTATATACTACGGCACGGATGTCGATTCTTTCCTGGATTTTGCTGGGACTGGTCGCGGGATTTCTGGGCAGCAAGATCGTCAACCAGAAGGGCCAGGGAATTCTGCGGGACATTCTGCTCGGCATCGCGGGCGCGGTGGTGGGCGGATGGGTGTTCCAGACGTTCGGTGGGGCTGGAGTTTCCGGATTAAATCTTTACAGCCTGATAGTTTCCGTGATCGGAGCCATCCTCGTGCTGGTGGTGTATCACGCGATCCGGCGGGCGTGATGGAAACCTTGCCCCAACGGAAATCGTCGTGATAATCGTGATCCCGCTGTTGTTGCTTCTGGCGGCCGATCCGGCGGTCTCGTTGCATTCCGCTCCCATCGAGACCGGCTTCCGCCAGATGTACGACCTCCAGTTCGACAAAGCGCACCAGAGTTTCGGGCTATGGATGCGAGAGCATCCGGAGGATCCCATGGGTCCTGCGTCCGACGCCGCGGCGTACCTGTTTTCCGAGTTCAACCGCTTGCACATCCTGCAATCCGAGCTGTTTCTGCACAACGACACGTTCCTGAACCACAACAAGCCGGCGCCGGACGGGGGCATCAAGCAGAAGTTCGAAGACGCGTTGCAGCGCACCGAGGGCCTGGCCGAGCGCGCGCTCTCGAAGGACCCACTCAATTTGAACGCGCAGTTCGCCAACCTGATGCGCTTCGGATTGCATTCCGATTACCTGGCGCTGATCGAGAAAAAATACGTCGCGTCGCTTACCGAGGTGAAGGCCAGCCGCGCGATTGCCGAAAAACTGCTCGCCGCGCATCCGAACCTGGCGGACGCGTACCTGGCAGTGGGCGTTGAGAATTATCTTCTCAGCCTGAAGCCGGCTCCGGTCAGATGGTTTCTCAGAATCGGCGGCGCCGAGACCGATAAACAAGCCGGCATCGCGGATCTGTCCATCACTGCCGCGCACGGGAATTTGTTCCTGCCCTACGCTCGAATTCTGCTTGCAGTCGCGGCGCTCCGCGACAGGGATAAAGCCAAGGCGCGGGAACTTCTGCAGGGTCTCGCCAGGGATTTCCCGGACAATCCACTGTATAAGCAGGAGCTGGCCCGGCTGCACTGATCCGCCTGCCGCGTCCGGTGAAATTTGCTGTACAATAGTCGAGGCGGTTCCTGTCATAATGCAAAGATTCTGGCTACACCGGTACGCGATCGCGCCGGCGGTGTGCCCATTGCTCCTAGTAGTTGCCGGTGTTGAGGGAGCGCAGTTGGTCTCACCACATTCATGAGCGCCTACCTCGAACTCACCAAGCCGCGCATCACGATGTTCATCCTGATGAGCGCGGCCATCGGATTTTTGTGCGGCGCGCACGCGGGCGCTCAGTGGAACCTGTGGACGGTGCTGCACGGGATGATCGGCACGGCGCTGATCGCCAGTGGCACGGCCGCTCTGAACCAGTGGTATGAGCGTTCGGCCGACGCGAAGATGAATCGGACCAAGGCGCGGCCGATCCCTTCGGGACGCGTGACGCCGGCGCAGGCGTTCTGGTTCGGCGTGGGGATCGCGGCGATCGGGCTGGTCGAGCTGTCACTGGGCGCCAACGCACTCACTGGCGCACTGGGGCTGTTCACCATGGTCAGCTATCTGTGCGTGTACACGCCCTTGAAGCAACGCTCGCCGATATCGACCACCATCGGCGCGATTCCGGGCGCGATGCCTCCGCTGATCGGCTACGCGGCCGCGGCGGGCAAGCTCACGGCCGAGGCGTGGGTCCTGTACGCAATCCTGTTTTTGTGGCAATTTCCACACTTCTACGCGATCGCGTGGATGTATCGCGAGGATTACGCGCGCGCCGGCATTCGCATGCTGCCTGTGGTCGAGCCGGACGGCGAATCCACCGCGCGGCGCATCTGGCTATTTTCGCTGGCGCTGATTCCGGTGAGCATCCTGCCGCGATTTTTCGGCGCGGAAGGGAATGTTTACGCGGCCGGTGCGATCGCGCTGGGGGTCGTGTTCTTGTGGTCTGGCGTGAGAGCACAGATCGAGCGAACCCGTCCGCGCGCGCGCCAGGTTTTGCTGGCGAGCGTGGTTTATCTTCCGTTGTTGTATGGCTTGCTGGTCCTCGATCATCGCGGGTTCTAAACCGGGCGTCCTTTCTTTGAAGGCACGAATGGACACGAATAAACACGCATTCGTAGGACTCACCCTCATTCGCGTTCATTCACGGCCGTTCATTGTTGCAATGGCATGCGCGATTCTGGCGGGCTGCGCGGGGCATACTAAGCTGTCGGCATATTCCACGGTCCCTGATTTCACTCTCACCGACCAGACCGGCGCGGAATTTCAGAGCGCCGACCACCTGAAAAACGCCGTGTGGATCGCCGACTTTATCTATACCACCTGTCCCGGTCCGTGTCCGCGCATGAGCTCGCAAATGCACCAGGTGGAGAACGTGCTGGATGGAACGGGCGTGAGGCTGGTCTCCTTCACCGTCGATCCCGAGCACGATACGCCCACGGTTCTGGCGCAATATGGCGACCATTTCGGCGCCAAGCCGGGCGTTTGGTATTTTCTGACCGGCCCGATCGCTACGTTGCAGCACTTGTCGCGCGACGTGTTCATGCTGGGCGATGCAAACCTGTCGCATTCGACGCGCTTCGTGCTGATCGACCAGGCGTCGAAGGTCCGCGGATATTACGAATCTGACGAGGACGGCGCGATTCCACGCTTGATCGCGGACGCCCGGGCGCTTGTGAGGGAGCGGAATTGATCGGCGTTCACGATCTTCCCAAGCTGAACGCGGTGCTGAACGCGACCGCGGCGGTTCTGCTGGTGTGGGCGTACATTTTGATCCGGCGTGGGCGCAAGGAAGCGCACCGCAAGGTGATGCTGACCGCCTTCGGCGTGTCAGCCGCGTTCCTGATTTCCTACCTGGTTTATCATGCCCTGGCCGGCGTGGTCTATTATCCCCGTACCGGCGCCATCCGCGGCGTGTACCTGTCTATCCTGTTCACTCACACGGCTTTGGCGGCGGCCGTGCCTGTATTGGCGATTATCACTCTCAGCCGCGCATTGCGCGGCAAGTTCGACCGCCACCGGCGCATCGCGCGCTGGACGCTGCCCATCTGGCTGTACGTGAGCGTCACCGGCGTGGTGGTGTACCTGATGCTGTACCAGTTCGCCTAGAAGCTTGTTGAAAAAGCCCAAAGCGCCGTTCCCATTCCACGCAACGCTGGGCGGCGTGAAAACGTCCTAGAATATGCTGAGGAGGGCGTATGAAGCTCGCGGCACTCGGTGTTCTGGTGGCGGCGATGGCCCTGGCGCAGCACGGTCCGGGGATGTCGCACGGCGGCAGTCGCGCAGGCAGATCCGGCGGACGATTTCTGACGCCCCCTCCAATCGCGCATCCGGCCCACGCCTGGGGCTACCTGGTCCCGATCCCGGTGTACTATGGCGCCGGATACTACGGCTACGACCCCTCAGTCCCGCTTTCGGCGCAATCGGCGCCGGCCTACGACGCGAATCCTTCGAACTACGCGTCGAGCCAGTCGCCCGTGGTAGTGATCAATCAGGCCTACGGCAACCCCGATAATCCCGACGGCCCTCCGCCCGACGCCGGTTATAGCAATTTCGAAGCGCCGGTGCCGGCGCACGATCCGGAGCCGACCATCTATCTGATCGCCATGAAGGACCATAGCATCGTGGCGGCCGTCGGCTATTGGGTTCAGGGCGACACGCTCAACTACATTACCGAGGATGGGAACCAGAACCAGGTGTCATTGGCGCTGGTCGACCGCGATTTTTCCAAGCAGTTGAACGACGACCGGCACGTCGAGTTTCGTCTGCCCAAGCAGAACCAATAAACGCCGGCCCGCGGCCTTACCTCGATTCTCGCGTCGACAGCAGAGCTGGAACGCTCTTCAGCAGCTCCCGAGTGTAGCGATGCCGCGGATTCGCGAAAACCTCCGCCGTCGAGCCCCGCTCTACGATCTCGCCGTCCTTGAGGATCAGGACGCGATCGCAGATGGCCGCCACCGACAGCAGATCATGTGAGATATACAGTAGGGCGATTCCCATTCTGCGGCTGAGATCCTGAAAAAGCTCCAGGATTTCATTTTGGGTGAGCGCGTCGAGCGCGCTGGTCGGCTCATCGGCCAGAATCAGCGAGGGCTCGTGCAGGATCGCCAGCGCGATCAGAAATCGTTGCGCCAGCCCGACGCTCAGATTTCGGGGATAGAGGCGCAGAAAACGCTCTTCGGCGGGCAGGCGCACGCTCTCGAGCAGCCCCGTCCATGCGGGTCTGCCGGGGCGATGCGCGCGCCAGGCTTCCGTCAGCTGCGCCCCCAACGTCAGGTTGGGGTTCAGCGCGGCGATGGGACTCTGCGGCACCAGCGCGATCTCGCGTCCGCGCAGATTGCGCATCTCCCGCGGCTTCAGCGCCAGAAGATTGCGGTTCTGATAAAGAATTTCTCCGCGCGCCACGCCGCCGCGGAAATCCAGCAGACCGAGAATCGCCCAGGCGATGGTGCTCTTGCCCTCGCCGCTGGGACCCACCAGGGCGACGATCTCGCCCGCGTTCATTGCGAACTCGACATCGCGTAGAACATCCGGTTTGCCGGGATAACCGGCCGTCATTCTCACCTGGAGCAACGGATCGTTCATTGCCGTAAGGTGCCGGAAGAGTTGCGTGGCGCGAGGCCGCGGATTGCGATCGAATCGAAGTTCCAGAACGTGTGCGGGAAGGAAGCCGCCGGTTTCACGCCGTCGAGACGTGCGGAGATCGCCGCCAGCGCGTTAGGATGCAGCAGGCAGATCATGGGCAGCTGCTCCCGCAGGATCCGTTGAACGCGATCGAACTGTTTCCGACGCAGGCGCGGGTCAGCGGATTCCGCCTGCGCGAGCATCAGCTTATCGATTTCTGCTTCCCATTCGGTCGCAGGGGACTTTTCCGAAGGGTTCCAGGGGTGATTCGCGGCCGAGCTGAGCAGGACGTTCATCAGCGCGCTGGGGTCGGAATCGATGTTCACGAAGCCCAGCAATGCGGCTTCGTAGTTGAGCGACCGCGTGATGCGCTCGATCAGGGCGGGGAAGTCGAGCGTGACGACATTGACGCGGATGCCGAGCTTCGCTAGATCCTGCTGGATCATGGTTGCCATGCGCTCGCGTGTCTTGCTGCCCGCATTGGTCAGAATCGAAAATTCGACGACGTTGCCGCGCGCGTCGCGCAGCGTTCCGCCGCGATTGGAAAAACCTTCGGTGGCTAGCGATTTCAAGGCCGCCGCCGGATCGAAGACGGGCGCCGGCGCGGGTGCGTACCACAGCTTGTTGGCCGGAGAAATCGGACCTGTTGCGGGTGTCGCGTGACCCCGATAAACCACGCGGCACAGGTCGGCGCGATTGATCGCATCCGAAACAGCGCGACGGAAAGCGACGGAGCGGAACCACGCCTTCTTGTAATCAGGGAGCGGCGCCTGCTGGGCCATGTTGAACCACAGGAACTCGAAATCGAGCGTCGGCCCCGCGTCGACGGCGTTGCCGGGGAGTTCCGTGTTGAGGCGATCGAACAGGTCCGGAGTCAGTTTGTCGATCAAGTCGATTTCGCCGCGGCGAAAGCGCACCAGCTCCAGGTCGCGATTCTGCTCGATGTCGATGCGGACGGATGCGATCCGCGGCTGGCGCGGCGCCGCCGGATTGCGTTGGAGCACGAAGCGCACGCCGGGCACATGCTCGGCGATGACGTACGGACCGAGCCCGGGCGCGGGCCTCTGCGCTGCGCGCGCCGAAACGATCGACACCTGATCGAAGAGGCGCTCCATGGAGCCGGTCGGCGCCGGGAAATCCATTCGTACCGACAGCGGATTGAGCGCCATGACCGTCGGCCAGCCCTTCTCGGAGCGGAAGGTGTCGGCGACGGGGGAATGCAATGCGGGGTCGAACAGCTTCTCGAAAGTTGCCACGACATCAGCCGAGGTGAATGCCGATCCATCCGGGAAGCGCAGTCCGCTCCGGAGCTGGAACGTGATGTGGCGCGCGTCGCTCGAAATCTTCCAGGATTGGGCTAGCTCGGGCTCCGGCTGCTGCGACAGCCGGTTGATGCGGATGAGGACGCCTTCGGTCAGATAACGGATCGCTTCGGCCGGTTCGTCGGCGACCAGAAAGGGATCGAGCGACTTGGGCTCGTCGTGAAGCGCGAATCTCAGCTCGTCCTGAGCCGAAGCGACGGTGAGCGCGAGAAGCAGCAGCCACGCTTTCATAGCGAATAATCCTCCCGGGGACGCACAAGCTGGAACGCGCCGGCGAAAACGGCGAGCACGATCGCAGGCGCAAGCTGCCACGGCTGCGCGATCACGTCCACGCCCTCGAGATCGCGAAGAATGCTTCCGAGCGAGGGAAGCGGCTCGGAAACGCCCAGGCCGAGCATGCCCAGCGTCGCCTCCGCCAGGATGTACACCGGCACCGCGATCCAAAACTGCGCGAGCAGCACGGGCATGACGTTGGGAATCAGATGGCGCAGAAGCAGGCGCGACGGTGAACAGCCGGCCGCACGCGCTTGCAGGATGAAATCGGATCGGTTCAGCTTGCCCACGGCGGCGCAAATGATGCGCGCGGGCGCAGCCCATCCGAGCGCGCCGAGCAGGAGAAACGTGATCGCCACGGAGATTTCGGGCGAGGTGTTCAGGGGCAGGCACGCGCGCACGGCGATCAGCAGGAACAGCCACGGCAAAGTGAGAAACAGATCCGCGGCAAACAGAACCACGGAACGGACGCGCCGCCCGGCAAATCCGGCGAGCCCGCCGAGCACGGCCGCTTCCAGGCACGTCAGCAGCGCCGCGGCCGGAGCGAGCAGGAAAGATACGCGCGCGCCGTAGCCCAGGCGCGTCAACCGGTCGCGGCCCAGCGCGTCGGTGCCCAGCGGAAATTTCCAGGAGGGCGGCGCATCCGGAGCTTCGCGAAACTGGATCTGGTAGCTGTCGCGCGCCCACACTGGCGCGAGCAGCGCCCCCAGAGCGAGCGTCGCAAGGACCGCGATGGCCGCGATGCGGACCCGATTCACGCGATGGCCTCCCGCGGCGCGAAAAATTCGGCCAGCGCCATCGCCAGCGTGGTCGCCAGCGCGACAATCATGGTGAGATTCACTAACAGCGGCAGATCGCGCGCCATGGCCGCCTGCCACGCGAGCCGTCCCAGTCCGGCGGTGTCGCAGATGGCTTCGATGGGGATCGAGGCGCCGACTCCGATGGTCGCGGTTGCCGCCGCCATCGCCAGCATCGCGCCGGCCGCGGGCGCCAGAACGTAGAACAAGAGAATGCGAAACTCGTCCACGCCGCGCGCCATCGCCATCTGCACGTGCGTCGCTCCGTAAGCCTGCGCCAGAAGATTGCGGCTGAAAAGGAAAACCCTAGGCGTCAGGACCAGGGCCAGGACTAGCGTGGCGCTCCCGCCGAGCACCAGGCAAACATAGGCTAGCAGAGCGGCGGGAACGCTCAAGAAAACGCCCGCGAGTATCGCGCAGCTCGCGTCGTAAACGCGCGCGGCACGAAAGCGCGCTGCGGGAATCGCGAATGCGGCGCCGATTGCCAGAGCGGCCGCGAGCGCGATCCCCAATTCGCGAATGGTCGTAACGCCGCGCTCGGCGATCAGCTCGCGTACGGGCGCATTTTGGGATTGAGAGAAGCCCAGCTGGAAATGCGCCAGTCCGCGCGCGTAATGAAGCAGGAACCGCCCGAGATTGTGACTCGCCTCCTCGTTGGCACGCATTGCTGCTACGGTTTCGGCGCTCAGGCGGGGGTCGAGCTCGCGCTCATCGGCAGCCGCTCCCGGCGCCAGGCGCGCCAGCGCCGCGGACGCGAGTCCTGCAACCAGCACCAGGGCGACCACGCGCGCGCCATATTTCCCCAGCAAATGCATACACCTAGACCTATGGATCTGATCGTCCGTTGCCGCAGAATCTGTATTGATATCTACGGGCTAATGCGGCGTGGGTGTTAACAGACTTCTCCTTAATGCGAACGCCTTATCGAACCTCAGGCGCTCGTGGCCAATAATGGATAATCGATGAGCGCCAGCGGCGAACGCGTGTGCGAATTTTTGGGTGTGGGAGCGGTCTTTGCGAGCGAGCCGATGCTCAACCTGCTCAGCCTGGTGGAGCGGGTCGCGCCGACCGAGGCGACGGTGCTCATCACCGGAGAAAGCGGCTCCGGCAAGGAGATCATCGCCCGGGCGATCCATCACTACTCGCTGCGCTGCTCCAAATCCTGGGTCGACATCAATTGCGCGGCGCTTCCGGAGAATCTGCTCGAAAGCGAGCTGTTCGGGTATGAAAAAGGAGCCTTCAGCGGCGCCGATTCGACCAAGCCGGGGCTGTTCGAGCTCGCCAACCAAGGAACGCTGTTTCTGGACGAGATCGGAGACCTGGATCCGCGCATGCAGGTGAAGCTGCTGCGCATTCTCGACGGAGCGTCGTATTACCGGCTGGGCGGCGTGAAAAAAGTGTCGGTGGATGTACGGCTGATCGCCGCGACCAACCGGGACTTGACCGCGGCCGTACAGCAGCACAAATTCCGCTCCGACTTGTACCACCGGCTTTGCCAGATCCGGTTGTCGGTTCCTGCTCTGCGCGAGCGCAAGGACGACATCATACCGCTGGCGCGGCACTACCTGGCGTCGCAATCTCCGGAAATTCGATTTTCTCCCGCCGCGCTCGAGAAAATCCGCGAATACAACTGGCCGGGCAATGTTCGCGAGCTTCGCAACACCGTGCTGCGTGCGGCGATCATGGCATCGGGCAGCGAAATTACTCCTGCCGATCTGCCGCAAGAAGTGTGCGCCGATTCCTCCGCATCGAGCCTCACCGATCCGGCGAAGCTCGACGAGATGGAACGCAGCGCGATCCTCCGGGTTCTCGGAGAGACTGACGGACACCAGGAGCGCGCCGCCGCCAAACTGGGGATTTCGCGCCGGACTTTGCAGCGCCGCATCAAGGCTTACCGTTTGCCACAATCGCGGCTCCAATCGATCGCGGGATAACCCATGGATACGATGTTCACACCGGACCGGCGCAGCTCGCCGCGATCGCGACGGTCGGGGAAGGTGCAGCTTCGTTTTGAGGCGCCCGCGCCCACGCTGGTCACGGCGGAGCTGGTGGAGACGAGCGGCACGGGTTTCCGCGCGTCGCACAGCTCCAGCGAACTCGTCGCCGGATTGAATGTCGAGTTTCAGCATGGCGCGGAAGTCGGACGCGCGCGAGTCATCTGGACGCACATCCAGGGAGGAAAACGCGTCAGCGGTTTCCTGATCATTTGAATCTTTTTCAGGATGCGAGCAGCGCTCGCGCGACCAGCCTGGGCCGGTGCTTGTTCGCATACATGCGCCGGTCCGCCTCCACCAGCAGATCCTCGACCGTCTCTCCGTCGCGGCCAAATTCCGCGTGGCCGATGCTTACCTGGATCGCCGATTCGCCCACGGTCTCGATCCCGGCCCGCTCCACCGCGCGCTCGATCCGGCGCAGCGTCGAAGGGAGCACGCCTGCATCGACGCCGGCCAGCACCATCACGAAATCATCGCCGCCCATCCGCGCCACGTAATCGTATTCGCGGCAGCACGCGCCAAGCGCCTTGGCGACCTCGCCCAGGACGCGGTTCCCGGTCGCCTGCCCCAGCTCCTCGTTCACTTGCTTGAACCCGTTCAGGCCGACCACGACAGCCGTCAGCGGTTCCTGATTTCGCCGGCAGCGGGCGAGTTCTGCATCGAGATGCTGGAACAGCGAGCGCGCGTTGGGGAGCCCCGTCACGCCATCCGTCGCGGCGGAGGCGGTCGCTTCGCGGTACAGCAGTGAATTGCGCACCGCGACGGCGACCTTCGAGGCGATCGCCTGGAGGATGCGCAGGTGATCGCGCGTGAACGCGTTGCGCTCCAGCCGGTACAGCGTCATCACTCCGACCACGCCGGATTCATCCTCGAGCGGCACGGCGAGCGCCGAATTGAGTTTGCTGAATCGGGTGGGATCGTTCAGGTACCCCGGCTCAACCGATGGATTCCCGTTGATGATCGCTTTCCGGTTCTCCGCGACCCAGCCCGTCAGCCCCTGGCCCCAAGGAATTTCCAGAGACGAAAACAGCGTGCGATCTTCGCCGATCACGAATTCCGGAATCAGCTTCATTTCGCGTTCCACGTAGATCGCCAGGGCGTCGAAGGCGATCAGCGCGCGCAGGCGCACGGCCAGCATGGAGAGCGTTTCGGGCAGGCTCAGCGAATTGCCCAATTGCTGCGCGACCTCGAACAGGGTTTGCGCCTCGTGACGCGCGGCGGCGATGGAGAGCAGGAAATCCTTGCCGGATCCAGCGCCTGGCTGGGCGTCCCCGGATTCTTCAAATCCCGCGTCGGGAGCGGCGCCGCGCTCCACCACAACCTCGCTCGGCAATTTCTCGGTTTCGGAGGACTGTGAAGCGCGCGCTTTACTTTCCAGTTCGACGTAGCGGCGCTTCAGTACCTCGATCACCGTGGGATCGAAGCTTTTTCCGGACTCGGCCGACACCATCGCCATGGCTTCGTCGAGTGGATAAGCGCGGCGATACTGGCGATCGCTCGCCAGCGCGTCCAGGCAGTCTACCGCGGAGAGAATCCGCGCGCCGATGGGGATCTCCTCGCCGTGCAGACCCGCGGGATAACCGGTGCCGTCCCATTTTTCGTGATGCGCGCGCACGATCGGCGCGACCGGGTAAGGGAAGCGCACGCGCTCCAAAATCTCCGCGCCCACCACCGGATGGATCTTCATCTTCTCGAATTCTTCGGGCGTGAGACGGCCGGGCTTGGAGATGATGTGCTCGGGCACCGCGAGCTTGCCGATATCGTGCAGGACCGCCGCGGCCTGAAGCGCGCTCAGCTCGCTTTCGCTGAGCTGGAGCTCCCGGCCCAGTTCCATTGCGTAGACCTGCACGCGCCGGACGTGATCGTGAGTCACGTGGTCCTTGGCCTCGATGGCCAGCGCCAGAGCCTCGATGGTGCGAAGATGCAGGGCGGCGACCTCTTCGGCATGCCGCTTCTGCGCCTCCATGCGTTCCATGTAATTCCGGTAGCTGCGGAACAACACCAGCGTGACGGGAATCAGCAGCAGGCCGGCCTCCCAATCGGTCCATCGCGAGATCCAGTTGATGGAGGTCACGAGCGATGCGCCCAGCAGGTAGTAGGGGAACGACCAGAAGTAGGATGCTTTCCACACGCTGACGATCCGTTTGCCTTCGGTGAGCGCAATGATCGCCGAAACCGGTCCGGTATTAACGATGAAGAATACGAAGGCGGCCGCCGCAAGCTTCGCGGGCATTCCCAGCGCCAGCTTGTTCCACACCGCCGCGTGATAAACGGTATAAGTGACGTAGGTCGCCGTGAAATTGTTGGACAGATTGAAGACAAGCTGGACCGTGCGCGGCCGTACTTTCGCGTGCCAGAAGGCCTGCACCAGGCTGGCGCATAGGGCGATCACCAGCGTCTCGGGCATGCTGAGCTGCGCCACGCTCAGCAGTACGAACAGAAAGTACACCGATAGTGTCCCTTCGACGCCCGGCAGCGCCACTTTACATCCCGAACCCACCAGGCTGACGGCGAGAAACAGCAGCAGCCGCACCAGGCTTTCGCTGCTCCACGGCACCATGCCCTGCGCGAAGGCCATCAGGCCGAGCGTGGCGACGGCGGCGATGAACAGTTTGGCCTTGAACGGCATTGCGGTCGGAAAGGCACTTCTGGTTCCATCGCTAAGTCGCGCGAATTCGGAGGTCTACCGCGCAGGAAAGCGCCAAAGCGTCGCCATCGGCGCCATCGGTGTCAATTTGACTCGCAGAAGGCCGTTGCCGATCGAATGCACGCGGCGCTCGGAATCGTAAGGCGTTCGACTACATGGAGCCGGACGCGAACCTGCGAAAGACGTGGCAAGAAATTTGCAAATCGAGAGGCGATTGAACGAAATCGCTCTACGACCCGCGCCGATCCCTCAGCTTGCCGCAAAATCTCGCCGTGTCCGCGCTTTGGCGCGTCCCCGCGGCGTCACTCTGACGCCCGTGATGCCAGGCTGACGCCGGCGCTTTGCTTCGCGCAGCCGCATCTCAATGATTTCACGATGAAACGTTTCGGCCCGGCGGGTGCACTGTCGCAAGCGCTATGCGACTCACCCGCTGCTGCCGCCGCCTCTTAATCGCGTTGCTGCTCTCCTCTGTCCTGGTCTTCGGGCAGAGTTCGAAGATCGCCCCGGATCTCGAAAACCAATTGGGAAACAACTCCGGTTCGGTGAACGTGGTTGTACAATACAATCCGAATTCCGGCTCCGGTGGGGGTCTGCTGGGACTGGTCGGGGATCTTCTCAACATTGTCGGCGGACTCCTGAACCTGATTACCAGTCTCGGCGGGGTCGTGACTCAGCAGTACGTCTCCATCCCGGCACTGGCGGCGACCATGCCCGCTTCGCAGGTTGCCACGCTAGCCAACAACTCCTCCGTAGCGTACATTTCCGCGGATCGCCAGATTTCCGGGACACTCGATCTGACTGATGCGGCGGTCAACGCAAACTGGGCGTTTCAGAACGGCTATACGGGAGCGGGAGTCGGAGTTGCGGTGATTGACAGCGGAATTTACGCCCATCCCGACTTGGCTGGCAAAGTGGTCTACCACCAGAGCTTCGTGCCGGTGAAAAACGCCGACGATTACGGCCACGGGACTCACGTCGCGGGAATCGTCGCGGGCAGCGGCGCTTCCTCCACCGGGCCGGAATATACGATTACGTATCGGGGTGTGGCGCCCGGCGCCAGCCTGATCGATCTGCGCGTGCTCGATGCCAACGGCATGAGCAACGACAGCATCGTCATCGCGGCGATCGACCGCGCCATCGCGCTGAAATCGCGGTACAACATTCGCGTCATCAATCTTTCGCTGGGCCGGCCGATTTACGAAAGCGACAGGCTCGATCCGATATGCCAGGCCGTCGCGGCCGCATGGAAGAGCGGAATCGTGGTGGTTGCAGCCGCCGGGAATCTGGGGCGCAACGGGTACGCGACCGTCCTTTCGCCGGGCAACAGCCCCTACGCGATCACCGTCGGCGCGATGAAAACCGAGGGAACGCCACAGCGCAGCGACGATCTGATCGCCAGTTACAGCTCGCGCGGACCCACCTATATCGATTACAACGTCAAGCCGGATATCGTGGCTCCCGGCAACCTGGTAACCTCGCTGCTCGCCCCCGGGTCGACGCTGGCGAGTGAATATCCTGGCAACATCGTTCCCTCGTCGGCGTACATGTCGTCCGGGTCCGGACCATCGGTCTATTTCACCCTGAGCGGCACCAGCATGGCGACCCCTGTGGTGAGCGCGGCCGCAGCCATTCTCATTGCGAACAATCCGGGGCTTACGCCCGATCTGGTCAAGGCGCGTCTGATGAAGACCGCCGGCAAGACTTTCCCGCCCTCCAGTTGCGCTACCGATCCCACGACCGGCCAGGTCTACTGCGACACTTACGATATCTTCACCGTCGGCGCCGGCTACCTGGATATCGAGGCGGCGATGAATAACCACGACACCGGTTATGGCGCCGCGTTGTCGCCGATGGCGCTGTGGAATCCGATGCTCTCTACGGCGCTGCTCTACAAGTCGGCCGGCTCGCTGTGGGACAACAATACATGGAGTCTCGACAATGTCTGGGGCTCGCAGGTGGTTGTTAACGGAAGCTCGGCTGCATGGGGAACGTCGGCTGCGTGGGGAACCGGGGCTGCGTGGGGAACCGCGGCGGCATGGGGAAGTTCGGCGGCGTGGGGAACCTCTGCCGCTTGGGGCACGTCGGCTGCGTGGGGTACGTCGGCTGCCTGGGGCACGAGCATCAGCGGTAACGGCGAGCAGTAGATCGTTAGTCCGCGGCCGACGCCAGGTCGAAGTACGCGATCACGGATTCGATTCCGCGCTCGACATTGCGCACCGACATCTTTTCGTTGGGCGCGTGGATATTGTCGTCGGGAAGTCCGAAGCCCATCATCACGCTGGGCGCGTGCAGCTTCTCCTCGAATAGCCCGACAATGGGTATCGAGCCGCCGCAGCGCACGTACACCGTTTCGTTGCCGAAGACTTTTTGCATCGCCTGCGCGGCCTTGCGGACGAAAGGATTGGAGGGATCGACCATCGACGCCGGCGCCGATGACAGCAGCTTGAATGTCGCCTTCACCCCGCGCGGAGCTGCCGCGGCGATGGCGCTCTCGAGCTCGCCGATTACTTCGTCCGGCCTCTGATCGGGCACCAGGCGCAGACTGATTTTGGTCACGGATCGCGCTGGAATCACCGTCTTGGAGCCTTCGCCCGTGAATCCGCCGCGGATGCCGTGCACTTCGAGCGTGGGCCGCGCCCAGATGCGCTCGAACAGCGGAATCTCGGGCTCTCCTGCGAGCGCAGTCGATCCGATTTCAGTCTTGCGATACACTTCGGCGTTGAAGGGGAGGCGCTTCCAGGTGCTGCGCTCGGCGTCCGAGGGTGGGCGCACGCGATCGTACAGGCCGGGAATGCGGATATGCCCGTCGCGATCTTTCAGAGCGGCAATGATCTGCGCCGCGGCTTCCACCGCGTTGGGCGCCGCGCCCCCGTAATCGCCCGAATGCAGATCCGTGCGCGCGCCTTCCACGTGAATTTCGCCGTACACAATCCCGCGCAGCCCGATGGTCAACGTCGGAAGGTCCGGCGCGAACATCGCGGTGTCGCAGATGACGGCGGCATCGGCCGACAATTCGCCGGCGCGCGCTTTGACGTATTCTTCAATGTGGTCGCCGCCCGATTCCTCTTCGCCTTCGATCAGGAAGCGGACATTCACGGGCAGTTTGCCGCGCTCCCGCAGGACGCGCCGGACCGCTTCCATCAAGATGTAAAGCTGGCCCTTATCGTCTGCGGCGCCGCGAGCGTAAAGATTTCCGTCGCGCACGGCCGGCTCGAACGGCGGCGAGATCCACTCCTCCAGCGGATCGGGCGGCTGGACGTCGTAGTGGCCATACAGCAGCAGCGTGGGCTTGGCTGGCGCGTGCAGCCAGTCGGCATAAACCAGCGGATGGCCGCGGCCTTCGATAATCGCGACGTGTTCGAGACCGGCCGCGGCGAGCCAGTCGTGGACGAACTCGGAGGCGCGGCGCACGTCGCCGGCATGCTCGGGCGACGCGCTGACGCTGGGGATGCGCAGGAACTCGATCAGATCTTTCATGGAACGATTCTCGTTTTCGCCGTACAATAGATTATCCCGGTTTGATGCCCCCCTATTTGTTACGCCTTGGTTATATGCTGGAGTTCCTGCTGGCTCTGCTGACCATTTCGGATTTCTGGAGCCAGGTGGGCGGGCAGAATCACCTGGACGATCTGGCGTGGTACGCCAAATTCGCGCTGATCGCGGGCCTGGCGCTGGTGATCACCATGGGTACCTCCGCCGCGGTGTCACACGAAAAAATCTTCAACGCGAAAACCCTTACTTGCCTGCTTTTAGCGTTCTTGATCATGGCTGGAATGGCGGCGGCGACGTATTATGTTCATGTGCACGAAAATGATGACTCGGGCGGGGATGACGACACGGTGGCCCGCCTGATCCGGTGACTTCGGTGACAAACGAACTCAAATTCGGCGCGTGGAGCGTGGCGGAAAGCCCGGTGACCATCGAGTATTCGCTGGTGGTAATCGAGGAAATCCGGCATGAGGTCGCCGAAGGATTCCAGCGCCTGTCGCGCGGCGGCATCGAAGTGGGCGGCATTATGTACGGGACGCGCGAGGGGCGTACCGTACGTGTTCTGGCGATGCGGCCCATCGCCTGCGAGCATGCGCGCGGCCCCGGATTCCTGCTCTCCGACAAAGATCGCGTCGCGCTCAACGAACAACTTGCGCTGGACCAGAGCGATCCGCACCTGGAAGGACTGATCTCGGTGGGCTGGTTTCTTTCGCACACGCGCAGCGAGATCGCGCTGAGCGAATCGGACCTGGAGATTTATTCCATCTTTTTCCCGTCGCCGTGGCAGGTGACCATGGTGGTGCGGCCCGGGCGCGGCGGCAGCATGCGCGCCGGCTTTTTCGTGCGCGAGGCCGACGGGACAATTCGCGCCGATCGGAGTTATCTCGAATTCAATTTTCCCGACCGGCTCGCCGGCGTGCTCGAGCGCTCCGAGCGACCCGCGCGCGAGCGCCAGCTCGGGGAACGGATGGAGCGCCGTGTTCCGGCGTATTATCGCGCCGAAGCGGCCGCGGCTCCGGCTCCTGCGCCCGCTCCCGCGCGCCGCGAAGCGCCGCCTCTGGCGCATCTCGATTCCGGTCCGCAGTTGCTCGCGCCACAGCCGCGCAAACGCAGATGGCTGTGGCTGGCGGCGTGGGCGGTGGTGCTGATCGCGGCGGTGGTGCTGGGCTTGCGGGTATGGATGCCGGCGAATTCGCCCGAGCCGCTTTCGCTCGCCGTGCTCGAGCGCGACGGCGTCTTGCAGATCCAATGGAATCGGGCCGCCAAGCCGGTGGCCACCGCGGTAAGCGGATCGTTGCAGATCACGGATGGTTCCGACGTGCGGACTGTCGCGCTGACTCCCCAGGCGCTGGCCTCGGGCGAATTCGGCTATCAGCGCAAAACCGGCGACATTGAGGTGCGATTGAGCGTCGAGGATGCCAACGGCGCCCGGAGGGAGGAGGCCTCGCGATTCCTCGGCCGCGCGCCCGGCGCGGTCGAGAAAAATTCGAGCGACATGGCGAAGCTCCAGCGCGAGCGTGACGATCTTGAAACTGAAGTGCGGCGCCTGCGCCAGGAAAACCAGGTCCAGGCGGACAAAATCCAGCAGCTCGAGCGCACCTTACGCGTGCTCGAAACGCGGCTGGGGATCGACAAACAAGAATAGCCACAGATGCATACAGATTCACGCAGATAAGCACATTCTTCATGTGCGTGAATCCGCGTGCATCTGCGGCCATTAGAGCTTCTTGAGTAGCGCCTTGGCCTCGCGCAGATGCTCGAACTGCTTTTCGGCGTCCTTGAACGCGCGCGTGTGGACGCAGCGGCGCGCGCCGTTGTGCTCGGCCGGATGGCGCAGGTGCAGCATTTCGTGGAACAGCACGTATTCGACTGCGAGACGCGGCGTCTCGGGACGGTCCAGAATGCGGCTGAGCACGATGGCGTTGTGCGAGGGATCGTAATGCCCCAGCATGTTGCGCGAGGCAAACGGACTCCAGCCAAGCACCGGGCGCGCCATCAGTCCGAAAAAATATTTGAAATTCAGCTCCTCGAACATCTGCTCCAGGTCATAGCAGCGCCCGCGCGGATGAACCACGCGTTTGCGCCCGCGGATCTGGCGAACCAGGTCGAGACTGCGGCGAACGTCGTGGCGATTGAGATAGCGGCGGTAGCGGTCGCTGCTCGAGGCCGGCACCGGACGCCGGAACAGCTTCGAAAGGAGAATTTCGGCGAGCGCTTCAACCACCGGTTCGGGAGCGCCCGCCAGCGTGTCCGCCAGCCGGACTTCCAGCGTTCCATCTTCCCACCGGACTTGCGCATTGGCGTTGGCATAGCTGCGGTAGTTGACCTGGATCTCGGGCAGCCTGGTGCGCGGGCGCATCTGATGAAAGACCCGCGCGAAAATCTCTCCGGCGGCGTCCGCCAACACTTCCATTCGTTCCGAATGTAACATAGCATGTGAGGTTGCAGACAAAAAGGGGACAGACTGCTCTGTCCCCGAACGCAATTCGTGCAGCTACGGCAGCGCATTGAGCGTGGACAGAGCTGTCTGTCCCCTTTTTGTCTGCCGCTAGAATCACCGAAGGAGGAAATTTGCCCGGAGCGAAAATCAGCGCGCTCGGCTGCTACGTCCCGCCCAACGTGCTGACCAATCATGACCTGGAGAAGATGGTCGAAACCAGCGACCAGTGGATTCTCGAAAGAACGGGAATCGCCGAGCGTCACATCGCGCCGCCGGAAATGGCCACGTCGGATATGGCCGTCGAAGCCGCGAAGGTCGCACTCGCCGAGCGCGGCATCGAAGCCGCTGAGCTGGACGCGATTATCGTCTGTACCGTCACCCCCGACATGTTCTTCCCGGCGACCGCGTGCCTGGTGCAAGACCGGCTGGGCGCCAAAGGCGCGTGGGGATTCGATCTGGTCGCGGCCTGCTCCGGCTTCATCTACGGTCTGACCACCGCGGCGCACCTGGTGATGGCGGGAACGCACAAGAAAGTCCTGGTGATCGGCTCCGACACGATGTCGCGCATCATCGATTACACCGATCGCGGAACGTGCGTGCTGTTCGGCGACGGCGCGGGCGCGATGCTGATTGAGCAGGGCGAGCCGGGCGAAGGTTTTTGCGGATTCCTGAATGAAATCGATGGCTCCGGCGGCGATTATCTCAAAATGCCCGCCGGCGGCAGCCGCATGCCCGCGACGGCGGAAACCGTCGCGAAACGCCTGCATTACGTCAAGCAGGAGGGCAGCCAGGTCTTCAAATACGCGGTCCGCAAGATGTACGAATGCTCGCGCGATCTGCTCGAGCGCCACGGGCTTTCCGCGAAAGACGTGAAGCTGCTGATCCCGCACCAGGCCAATCGCCGCATCATCACCGCGGCGGCCGAGCGTCTGGGCCTCGACTGCGACCAGGTGATCATCGACATCGACAAGTACGGCAATACCACTGCGGCGACGATTCCGCTGGCCACACGCGACGCGGTCGAACAGGGAAGATTGAAAAAGGGCGACGCCGTGGTTTTCGCGGCTGTCGGGGCGGGCTTCACGGTCGGCGTGAATCTGTGGCGCTGGGCGTATTGACGCTCAGCGGTTCGATCGATGAATCATCCAGCCGACGCCCACCAAGATATCGAATTGCTCCTGGTTCGAATACGCGGTCGGGCCGTTGTTGCCGCCATCGATAACCGGAGTGGTGGTCCAGTGCGTGTAACGAACTTCCGGAGAGAATGACAGCCGCCCCACGTTGAATCGCACGCCGCCGCCGACCACGACGCCAACGCTGGCGGGCCAATTCGTCGGCCCGCTGCCGTTAAAGTTGCTGATCGTTCCTGTACTGTTTAAAAAATAGCCTGACGAATTGATGCTGCCGGAGATGGTTCGAGGAGCAATCCCGGCCTCGGCAAACGGCCTGATTCTTCTCACCGGGATCGTGTATCGCAGCAGAATCGGAAACTCCCAGGAGTTCGCCCGCTCGGTGTCCGTGATCCCGGCTGCCCCGCCGCCGTAGGAAACCTGGTACCGGTAGGGATGATAGAGAGCATCGAATTCCACGCCGAAGTTCCACGGCAGTCCCAACTCGATCATCGGTCCAACGACGTAGCGTTTGGACTCAGGTGTGGTGCTGTTGATCACGTCGTCAGTGAGGCGCCCGCCGCCGGCGACGCCAACCGTAAGTGACTGAGCGATAGACCAGGAACCGGCCAGCAAGACCAGAAGGGAAAAAGAGCGCACGATTGTTAAGGTTGCAAATGCCGGGCCACGCGCGTTCTGTTAACTTTCCATGAACGAATACGCGATCATGTGGCAGATGACGTGGTGTGCGTCCTCAATCCGTCCCATGTGCGGTTCGGCGACATTGAGATGCAGCGCGGCGAGTTCACCCAGCTTTCCGCCGTTGCGCCCCGTCAGCGCCAGCGTGCGGCACCCGATCGAGTTGGCGTACTCCATCGCGCGCACCACGTTGGGCGAATTTCCCGAGCCGCTGATCGCGACGTACAGGTCGCCGGGCCGCGCGAAGTTCTTGAGCTGCTCGGCCACGGCATCGGCGTAGCCGAGGTCGTTCGAGTACGCGGTTACCGTCGCCATGGACTCGTTCAGCGCAACGATCCGGAAGCGCGAGTCTTTGCCGAAGCTCGCGCCCTTGACCATGTCGCAGACGAAATGCGAAGCGGTCGCCAGGCTCCCGCCGTTTCCGGCGACGAAAATGGCGTGCCCTTCCTCGCGGGCCTGGTGGAACCACTCGATCGCCTGCACGACCTTGGCCATATCCAGCCCCGCCAGGGTCTCCATCAGTTGTTCGCGATAACGGGCGGGAAACGACACTTGCTGCAATTATACTGCGTGGTCCGAGGAAGCCGCGCGAAGCGGCGCGCTGAGCGGGCATCGCACCGCTTCGGCGACCTGCTCGATCTGTTCCGGCCGGAGCTCAGGATAGACGGGAAGCGAGATTTCCTCGGCCGCGGCGCGTTCGGCGTGGGGAAACTCGCCGCGACGGTAGCCCAGGTCCGAATGCGCGGGAGTTTCATAGATCGTCATTGGGTAATGGATGCCGCATCCGATTTGTCGCGATTGAAGCTCGCGCTGGATTTCGTCGCGGGCGGGCGACATCAGCGCGTAGACATGCCGGACGTGGCGCGCGTAGGGCATCTCGGCGGGAGTGGTCGCGCCACAATCCTTGAGCAGATCATCGTACAGCGCGGCGTTGGCGCGCCGCGCTTCGGTCCACGCGTCCAGATGCCGGAGCTTCACGCGCAGGATCGCGCCCTGCATGCCCTCCATGCGATAGTTGAAGCCCTTGAGCTGGTAATAGTAGCGATTCTCGCTACCCCAGTCGCGCAGCATGCGGATGGTGCGGGCGAACTCGGCGTTCGAGGTCACCACCATGCCGCCTTCTCCGTACGCGCCGAGATTTTTTCCGGGATAGAAGCTGAAGCAGGCGAGCTGGCCCATGCTGCCCGCGCGACTGCCTTTGTATTCGCCGCCGTGCGCCTGCGCGGCGTCCTCGATCACCAGCAGATTCCGCCGGCCCGCGATCTCCAGGATCGGATCCATGTCCGCGGTCTGACCGTACAGGTGCACCGGCATGATCGCCTTGGCGCGCGGCGTGATCGCGGCCTCGATCTTCGCCGGATCGATATTGTACGATCGCGGATCGATATCCACGAACACCGGCCGCGCGCCGGTATACCGGATCGCGGCGACGCTGGCGACGAAGGTGTACGGCGTCGTGATCACCTCGTCGCCTTCGCCGATTCCCGCCGCAAGCAGCGCCAGGTGCAGCGCGCTGGTTCCCGAGTTCACGCCGATGCCGAATTTCGCGCCGCTGTAGTGAGCGAACTCCTCTTCGAATGCCGCCACTTCGCTGCCCAGAATGAACGAGCTGGTTTCGAGCGTCCTGAGCACCGCCGCATCGATTTCGCTCTTGATGCTGTGATACTGCGCCTTCAAATCGACAAAAGGTATCATGCGTCTTTCTAAACCGCTCCCGGTCGCGGCTCGGGGAGCGGTACAGGCACGCTCCGGCCTTTCTCTGTTTTACACCGCTATTCGTAGCGCAGCGCCTCGGCCGGCGCGATGCGGGTCGCGCTGCGCGCCGGATACAGCGTCGCGACCAGGCTGACGATCATCGCCGCGATGGCGATCAGCACGCCGTCGGTCCAGCGCGGGTCGAACGGCACCCAGGCGAGCGAATACACCTCTTCGTTCAGCGGAATCCAATGATAATGGCCGGCGCAGTAGCTCAGCGTGTAGCCCACCACCAGGCCGATCGCCGTTCCCACCGCCCCGATGAGCGCGCCCTCGAATACGAAAATATTGCGGATCTGCCGCACCCGCGCGCCCATCGACATGAGAATGGCGATGTCGCGATGCTTTTCCATCACCATCATCACCAGGGTGATCAGAATGTTCAGCGCGGCCACCAGTTGAATCAGCCCGATGGTGATCACCGTGGCCACGCGCTCGTTGCGCAGCGCGTTGAAGATCTCGCGATTCTGCTGCTCCCAGGTGAGCGCGGCGAGCTTCGGCCCGATCAACGCTTCGGCCTGGCGTGCGACTTCAGGCGCCTTGAAAATATCGTCCAGGCGCAGCTCGACACTGTTGACCACGTCCTCCAGGCCAAAGGCCTTCTGCGCCGAGGCGAGCGACATGTAGGCCCAGCGCGAATCGATGTCGTAAAATCCGGTCTCCACCGTTCCGGAAAGGATGAACCGCTGAGTCAACGGCTGCCAGCCGAACGGCGTCGGTTCTCCGTTGGGAATGATGAGCGTTACCTGCTTGCCCACCACGGCTCCGATAGATTCGGCCAGGCGCGATCCGAGCACGATGCCGGGCAGTCCTTCATTCGTTTCGAGCCCTTCGAGGGATCCGCTTTTCAGATGCTTCAGCGACTCGGGCAGCGCGCCCGGCTTCACCAGGATCCCCTTGATGAGCGCGCCGCTGCTGTTCACCGTGCCGTAGATCAGCGCGGTCTCGTACAGCCCCGGCGTCGCGCTGGTGACGTGCGGCAATTCTTGGAGCTTCGCCATCAGCGGCTCCCATTTCTCAATTCCGTTACCCGGCTCTTTTTCCTGGATCGACACGGCGGCAGTGGCGCCCAGAAGGTCGCGCTCGAGCGTGCTGCTGAAGCCGTTGTTGATCGCCAGCGCGATCACCAGCGCCATCACTCCGGCCGCAACGCCGATCACCGAGATCACCGTGATGACGGAGATCACCACTTGCTTGCGCTTGGCGCGAAGATACCGGCCCGCGACGAACAGTTCGAACATGCCTATTTACAGTATGCGGCATGCACGCGCGGCCGCCTCGGAAGCGCGCTATTTCTCTTTCGATGAAACCGGCTTGCCGAACTTCGCTTCGTCGATCGGCACGTTGGTCTGAATTTGATCGAGCTGAAGCGCGTCGCGGCCGTCGAGCCAGGCGAAGGTGATGCGGAACGGCATCTTCACGCCGTTCACGTCGCGATAATCGGAATAATCGACGCTGGTCGGGACGCGGCCGATGGGGCCTCTTTCCAGGCGCACGACGCGCATCAAAAGGCCGGTCTCCTGGTCGAAATACATCGTGGCGAGTACGCCATTGGGTCCAGTGCCCTGCACCACGTTCACCAGCCGGTCCTTTCCGATCCCCGCCCCGGCAGCCTGCTGTCCGGTCTGGCTTTCGGGCCCGGGAAGATCGCTGATGGTGATGGGCAGGCTCACGCGCAGATTGGTCAGCACTTTGGGAATCTGCGCGGGAAAGCCGAGCTCCGCGTCCAGCTTGGCGCCGTCGAGCTCGCCGCCGGTCACTTCATAGCGCCCCAGGATCGTGAGAGGAGTCATGATCCAGGCTGTGGTCCCGTTGCAGGTGCGGATACTGTCGCCGCGTCCGGTAGACTCCGCGAATTCGATGTAGGTCGCGCGCTGGTCGGGGAATTTGGCGTAGATCTGGACATGTCCACCGCCGCCAAATCCGCCGAATCCCACGCTGGTGCCCTGGCCGACGTAGCTCTTGATCGCCTCGAGCTTCTCCGCCCCGCCGAGCGCCTTGAGGTACTTATCGATGATCACCTGCGCCTGCGGCTGGCCGGGCATCTGGGTGAGCATGTCGTCGGTTTCCATGTTCGCCGGACCGTACACGGTTTCCATGCTCATGGTGGTGGATGGACGGTCGCGGCCGTGGTGGCAGCTCCAGCAGGTGACCATCTGGCGTCCGGAGAAATTCTGCTGATTGATGCTTCGCATCATGACTACCATTTTCCGCGCCATCACTTTTTTCTGCGTGTCGGCGGCCCAGTCCACCTTGTCGGTGCCGGCGTTGGTGTGGCATTCCGAACAGTCATATCCGAGCGCGGCGGACATGACGCCCATGGTGCCCAGAAAGTCGTCCACAGGGATGCCCTTCAAAACTTGAACGTTCTTGAAAACCTGGTCGGAAAGCTGCTTCTGCGAACCGGCATTTTGCGCCGGCGCGGGACTCGCGCAAATGATGCAGATTGCGGCCGCAAGCGCGATGTCAGGCAATCCGGACCAGCGCCTGATGGATGTTCCTTCGGTCATTTTCCTCTTGATTGATCCTCTCTAGGTGAGCCTGCGATTAAGCGACTATTTTACCCCTTCGCTAAAGCTGCCGAGTAAAAATATGTATCCTCCCGGAAGCACGATATCGCGCGCCGACGCCTGGTGCGGATTGCTCTTGGAGCAGTAGGCGTCGATGGTCACCTCGGTCCCTTCGGCCACTGAGCGCTTGGTGAATCCGCGGCGCAGCAGACCGTTGGGGCTTGCAGCTTCGATTACCCAGGTGACCACCCGTCCGTCCGCGTCCTTCACGTCCAGGAAAAAATGCGTGTGCGGATTAGAAAAATCGATCCGCGTGAGGACGCCCTTGAGGCACACCGGCTTGCTGATGTCGAACTCCGCGGCGAAGGAATGATGCGCCTCAATCGCGCTGGCGGCCACAAGCAAACAGGCGAAGGCGGGAATCAGTTTCATCGGGCGCGATTACCGCCATTCTAACCGCTGGGCCATTGCTCCTGCTTCAATCTCCCCCGGGTCGATGAAAACGATTGTTTTTACATAGTTTAGCTCGCGCCGTTTGCCATCCAAACCCCTAACGAAATCAATCAATTTCGCCGATCTAACAATTGCATGCGAAGGGTGTATCCAGCCCTGCTGATTGTGACATTGCTCGCCACCCGCGCGCTCGCCCAGCGCTACAATTTCAAATTCTACGGCGAAGACGAGGGCCTCCAGAACCTCGCCGTTCAAGTGCTCTTGCAGGACCGCGCCGGGTTCCTGTGGGCCGGCACGCAGAACGGGCTGTATCGCTACGACGGCGAATCGTTCATGGCGTTCGGCAAGAGCGAAGGACTGCCCGGCGCGCGCATCGAATCGCTGCACGAAGCCGTGGATGGAACGCTATGGGCGGGAACCACGAACGGCCTCGCCCGATTTCTCGGCGATCGGTTTGAGACCGTGCCGCTGCGCGTCGCCGAAGGCATCAACGGACGCGAAGGCATCGCCTCCGATGCCGGCCATCTCTACCTGGCGACCGAGCGCGGACTGGTGATCGGAGACGGCGCCCAATTCCGGCTCGTCGGCGACGGCAAGGAGGCAGCCGCGAGCGTCTATGTCGACGGCTCCGGCACGGTATGGTTCGGCTGCGGAAAAAATCTGTGCCGTCTTGAAAACGGGCGTCCGAAAATCGAGGAGGGCGCGCCCCCCGACCGTTGGGATGCGATTTTGAGCGATCTCGAAGGCAACTTGTGGATTCGCAGCGAGCGTTCGCTTTATCTCCGTCCCGCGAATTCGCGCCGCTTCCAGCCGCGCGGGCCGCTACCGCAAGCCACCAACACCTATCCCACGCTGGCCTTCGATCCCTCCGGCCGGCTGCTGGTTCCCACCTACCGCGGCCTCGCCCGCCAGACCGACTCCGGCTGGGAGATCTTCGACGCGCGCCAGGGACTCGGCACCAACGACATCTGCGCGGTGATGCAGGATCGCGAAGGCTCCATCTGGCTGGGACTGCTCGGATCGGGGCTGGCGCGATGGCTCGGATACGACGAATGGCAAAGCTGGACGGATCGCGAAGGGCTGAGCCGCGAGTCCATCTGGTCCGTCGCGCGCGACGCGCGTGGCCGCCTGTGGGTGGGAACGCAGTTCGGTTTGAATTACGCCGAGGAATCCAGCGGGCGCCGGGTCTGGCATCGTCAGCCCACGCCCGGAATCGAGATGGTCCGCACGCTCGCCGGCGCGCCCGACGGATCGCTGTGGATCGGAGGATCGCCCGGCGGACTGCGCCACGCCAATCCGCGTACCGAAGGAATGCGATTCATCGGTCCGGCACAAGGACTTACCAGCAACAACATTCGCCACCTGATGGTCGACCGCGCGGGACGCGTGTGGGCTTCCACGCGCGACGGCCTGTTCTTGAGCGCGCCAAATGCGGAGAGATTCGCCCGGGTCGACCCTCCCGGTACGCTGCCCGGCGAGACTTTTCACATGACCCTCCAGGCTCGCGACGGCAGCGTGTGGGCCGCCGGAGCGCATGGCCTCGCGCACGAGTCGAATGGAATCTGGAAGCGCTTTACCATTGCAGACGGCCTCAAGTCCGACGTGGTGGCGCACGTCGCCGAGGACGAAAGCGGCGCAATCTGGATCGGCTACTATGACGCGTTCGGTCTCTCACGCCTCACCTTCCCTGGCGGCCGGCTCAAGATCGAGCATTTCACCACGGCCAACGGCCTGCGCTCGAACAAATCGATCTTCCTGGCCCTGGACGCGCGCGGATGGCTGTGGGCCGGCTCGGATCAC
>Ga0335077_10000682_pt1 | contig 38567 bp, 33 predicted proteins | sample Lox_Sample_31_FD_207151 | JGI IMG/M metagenome (GOLD analysis project Ga0335077, IMG submission 207151) | Soil microbial communities from Loxahatchee National Wildlife Refuge, Florida, United States - Lox_Sample_3.1 | ecosystem: Environmental > Terrestrial > Soil > Wetlands | place: USA... | reverse complement strand
GGGTACGAGGACGCCCTCCGGATGGCCCGGGACCATCCGGGGATCGTCGAGCGGGGCCTCCGGCTGAAGCAGGTCGGAAACGAGATCATCCGCCTTTTGGGCGGGCGGGAGGTCCATCCCATCAATGTATGCGTCGGGGGGTTCTACAAGGTGCCGACCCGGCGCGAGCTCGACCCGCTGGCCGAGCGGCTCCGGTGGGCGCGGGACGCGGCGCTCGAGACGGTCCGGTGGACCGCCGCGCTGCCGTGTCCGGACTTTGATCAGGACTATGAATTCGTCGCGCTTCGCCATCCGTTCGAGTATCCCTTTAACGAAGGCCGTCTGGTTTCGAACCGCGGCCTGAACGCCGCGGTTCGCGAATACGAAGATCACTTCGTCGAAGAACAGGTGCCGCACAGCCACGCATTGCATTCGCGTTTTAAGAAGCGCGGCGCCTACCTGGTCGGCCCGCTCGCCCGCTACAGCCTGAACTTCGACCGGCTCTCGCCGATCGCGCGGGAGGCGGCGCGCGGGGCCGGTCTCTCTTCCGTCTGCCGAAATCCGTTCCGGAGCATCGTCGTACGGAGCGTCGAGATCCTCCAGGCCTGCGACGAGGCGCTCCGGATCATCGACGCTTATCAAAAACCGGACCGGCCCGCCGTTCCGATCCGGCCCCGCGCGGGGACGGGTTACGGCTGCACCGAGGCCCCCCGGGGCATTCTCTATCATCGCTACGGGGTGGACGGCGCGGGGCTGATTCGGGAGGCGAAGATCGTCCCCCCGACGTCCCAGAACCAGAAAATGATCGAGGAGGATCTGCGGCGCTTCATCCAGGCCCATGTGGAGCTCCCGAAGGAGGAGCTGGGCCGGCGGTGCGAACAGACGGTCCGCAACTACGATCCGTGCATCTCGTGCGCGACGCATTTTTTGAGGCTCCGGTACGAGCGGGTATAACCTTCATGAAAATCCGCCGGCCGGGGAGAACGCGACGGTTGACTGGCGAGGACTTATTTGGCACAATGCCTTCGTAGGTTTCATGGCGACCGGCAGGCTCCTAAACAAGATCGACCCGACGGGAGGCGGGGCTTATGGCTCAAGGAGAATCGACGTCCTCGAGGAGACGGCTTACACTTCGCGGCCTGCCGTTGACCATTCGGTGGCTGTTCAGCTGCTTTCTCGTCACCATCGGCTTGGGCTACCTTTTCGCCCTGGTTTATCTTTTTCTCATCGACGTGGAGGCGCAGCGGAAGGCGGGCCTGGGCCTGGTCCAGGGGACGATCATCAAGTATTACGGAAACCGCGGCGACACGCGCATGGAAGCCGCGCTCAACGGCGCGATGGCCGACATGGTCGACCCGGCTGAAAAGGCCGGGGTGATCGGGTGGATCCGGAACGGCGCGACGGAGGCGGGATACGATGCGATCCGGCCCTTGTTTGAAAAGAAGTGCGTGTCCTGCCACAGCCCGGGTTCAGGGTATTCCGTGCCGCCGCTGACGAGTTACGAGGAGGTTCACCGCCTGGCCGAACCGGATCTGGGCGAATCCTTCCGCGCGCTATCCCGCGTGAGTCATATTCACCTGTTCGGCATGAGCTTTATTTTTATGTTCACCGGAATGATTTTTGCCCTGACCGAAATCCATCAGTATCTAAGGCTGGTCATCATCGGGCTCCCGTTCCTGGCGGTCTGGATGGATATCGGTTCCTGGTGGTTCACCAAGTACCAGCCGATCTTCGCTTACACGGTGATCATCGGGGGCGCGTTGATGGGAACGGCCCTGGCGGCGCAGATTCTGATCTCGCTCTGGGAAATGTGGCTTAAGAAAGGGGGAAACGCTCATGGAACGGAGTAAAAAAGCGTCGGTGAAACGCGGAAGGGGAACGGCCTCGATCAAGAAGATCCTGGTGCCCACGGATTTCTCCGAGGGCTCGGACCGGGCGATCCGGTACGCCGCGATGATGGCCCGGGTGTTGAAGGCGCAGGTCCGGTTGATCCACGTGATCCAGCCCTACGCCTACGGGATGACCGAAACGTTCAACGTGGTGGACCACTACTCGGCCCTGAAGACCATCGCCGAGCCCTTGCTGGAGGAGGTCTGTAAAGCCTTGCAGAAAACGGGACTGACGGTCGAGGCGGAGCTGGCGAACGGGGTGACGCATCGGGAAATTCTGCAGGCGGCCCGCCGGACGGGGGCGGATCTGATCATCATGGGAACCCACGGCCGCTCGGGCGTGGATCATCTGCTCCTGGGCAGCGTGGCGGAGAAAGTGGTCCGGCTTGCGTCCTGCCCGGTCCTGACGGTCCGAGGCGAGGCGAAGAAGGCGGACGGCGCCAAAAAGAAAACCGCTTCGAACAACAAGGCCGGGGCCGGGGCGACCGTGACGCTGTATTCATCCTAGGGGCTCGCGTCGCCCCGAAACTCCAGGAACTGGATACAGGATAATGGATGCGGGTGATGAAAATATTTTTCACTTCGGAGTGTGCCGGTCTTGACTCCCCCGTTCAGAAAAACGTCTCCATCAGCGCCTTCAGACGCTCGGCGGCCTGTTCCGTCTCGGCGGAGGGTTGATCGCCGGCCAGTTTCAAGAACTCCTGATAGTGTTTGACCGCCCGGGCCTTTCGTCCGGCTTCTTCCTCGACGATCGCCAGGCCGTAGTAGGCCGCGGCCATTTTCGGGTTCGCTTCGACGGCTTTCTCGAAAGCGGCGATGCTTTGATCCAGCTCCCCTCGGTTGTAATAAATCTGGCCGATGTTGAAATGCCCGATGGCCAGATCCGGTTTGATGCTCACCGCTTTTTCGAAGGCCTCGAGAGAAAGGTCGTCCCGGCCTTCGTGCGCGTAGGCGACGCCGAGATTGAAATGGGCCATCGCAAACCGGGGCCGGAGGGCGATCGCCTTTTGGTATTCGCGAACGGCCTCCTCAAACCGGTTTTCCTGATCGAGAATGACGCCGATGGCGTCGTGGGCCTCGGGCAGACGGGGGTCGAGGTCGACGGCGCGCAACAGATCGTTGCCGCCCTCCTGAACAAGCCCCTGACCGGACAGTAGAATCCCGCGCGCGCAAAACGCCTCGGCGAACGACGGTTTGAGTTTGAGGGCGGCCGTGTATTCCTCGACGGCGACCTTCGGGTCGTTGCGGCTTTCGGCAAGCCACCCCTTGGCGAAGCGGCCGTACGCCGATTGCGGCTCCCGGGCGAGGATTTTTTGGAAGAGGTCCGTTTTCTCCGTCGGATTCTCCGAGGCGAAGGCCTGACGGAACCAGCCTCCGACCGGGTCGGCGGCGGCCGACGTCGGGATCGAGTGGATCGAGAGAAACAGAGTGAAGGCCGTTAGCGCGCGGTTGCAACGCATGGAGCTACACTACCAGAGGGGTCGGGGCATGTCAATTCAGGATTGAAGGCGTAGCCGGCTATCGAACCTTGGCTTCGAGGTCGGCCGCGATCTCCTTGGCCCGCTGATACCGTTGGTCGGCGTCCTTCGACAGGCATTTGAGGATGATCTGGTTCAAGGCCTCGGGGATCTTCGGGTTTAACGCGCGCGGAGGCGTCGGAGGCGTATGCAGGTGATGGTAGTAGACGTCGCCCTCGATGAAGGGGGGGCGGCCGGTGGCCATGCGGTAGAGGGTGCAGCCGAGGGAGTAAATGTCCGTCCGGTGGTCCACCCGTTTCCCCTGAATTTGTTCCGGAGACATGTACAGCGGCGTGCCCTTCACGCTGGTCCCCTCCATTTCCGACTCGGAAAGGATCTTGGCCAGGCCGAAGTCCATGATCTTCACCGTGTGTTCTTTGTTGATCATGACGTTGGCCGGTTTGATGTCCCGGTGGATCACGTTCTTGTTGTGCGCGTATTCCAATCCCTGGCAGATCTGTTTCGCGATGGCGACGAGGTCCTTGGTCGGAATCGAAGGGCTTTTTTCAAGCAATTCCTTGAGCGTGATCCCGTCCACGAACTCCATCACGATGTACGGCTCGACCCCTTCGGAGCCGGTGTCGTAAATGGTCACGATGTTCGGGTGGTTGATGGCGGCCGCCACGCGGGCTTCCTGGAGAAAGTTTTCGAGGACCTTCGGGTTGTCTCTCACGCTGGGGGGCAGCACTTTGTAGGCGACGATGCGGTTTAAGACCGTGTCTTCGGCCAGGTAGACGACGCCCATGCCGCCCTGTCCGAGTTTCTTGGACAGTTTGTACCTCCCCTTGGGTCCGCTGGCATCGGCGGCCTTCCGGCTCTCGGCGGCGGATTGCTCCCGCCGGAGCGCCTCCCTCGCCAGATCAACATGGTTCCGGACGTCCTTGTAGTTGTAATTCTCGGCCATCACTTTTTCAAACAGGAGCAGCGCGTTTTGGTATTCGCGGTTTTTTTCGTAGACCAGGGCGAGGTTGTAATAGGGATCTAGGTTGTCCGGCCCGATCTCCTTTTTGTTGATCAACTTTTTATACCGTTCGCGGGCCGCGTCCAGCATCCCGCGGTCCATGAAGATCTGGCCCAGAGCCAGCGACGCGGCGTAGTAGTGCTCCGACTGGGTGTCCACCTTTTGCAGGAAGGCGACGGTGTTTTCCATCCGTCCCAGCTTATGAAAGATCATTCCGGCTTCGTAATAGTCGCCGCTCTCATCCAAAAGGCGCGCGGCCACTTCATACGCGCCGGATTGAAGGTACAAGCGGGCCGCCTCTTTGTACCGTTTGGCTTTTTCGAGGGCCTGGGCGGCCAGAAGGGTGTCCCCGCTGGATTGAAAAATTTCATTGGCGCGGCCGAAATCGCCCCCCTTGATCAACATCTCGCCCGCCTTCTTCATCTCGCCGGCCTTTTCGTACAGGTCTCCGGCCTGAAGGAAGTCTTCGGCCTTTTCAAACATGCGCGCCGCCTCCAGGTAATTCCGTTCATCAAGATACATCTCGGCGCTGATGAGATGGGCTTTTTTCGCGTTTCCCATCTGTTTGTACAATTCGGCCGCCTTCAGATAATTCTTCCCTTGGTAGTAGAGGTCGGCCGCCTTCTGATAATCCTTGACCGAGAGATAGGCCTCGGCCGCGTCGGCCGAATAGCCCCCCAGGGAAAGAATTTGGGCCGCCTTGACCGGATCGCCGGCCTTGACGAACAAGCGTCCGCTGTGTTGGGCATAGGAATTGACGATCTGTCTTTGATCGGCGGTGGGCATGGTGGTCTTCATTCGGATATTCTCCTGAAGATAGAGCTTCTCGAGGAGGTCGGCGGCCTTGCCGTAGGCTTGGCTGCGTTCATAACAACTGGCCGCTTTCTGGAAATATCCGGTTTTTTCGTACAGGCGGGCCGCTTCTCCGAAGTTTCGGGCCTTTTCAAAAATCTCGGCCGCCATGAACTCTTTATTTCCGGCGAGCAGAACTTCGGCGGCCTTGTTGTAATTTCCGGCCCGTTGGTACATCGTTCCGGCCCGCTCGTAGTCGCGCGACATTTCATAGGCTCCCCCCGCGAGGGCCCAGTTTTTCTGTCGTTCGTACAGGCGGGCCAGCGGTCCGAAGGACTGTCCTTCCCGGTACATCTGGATTGCCTCGTCCACCTCGCCGGCCAATTCGTAAAGCTCGCCGGCCCGGACGGGGTTGTTTTCCCGCCTGGCGCGTTTGGCGTCCTTTAAGATCGCCCCGGTTTCGGATGAGCCGGAGTCGCCCGCCCTGGACGTCCCGCTGAAGAGCCTCTGCAGCATTCGGGCGACGACGATCATGACCACCAGCGCGGCGATCAGACCGAGGATGGTGGCGGTGTCGAAGTTGTGGATCGTTTCCTCGGCGACGGCGAGCATGTCTTTCAGACGGTCGAGATAAGGCTTGATCTGGTCCTGATCGATCGCCTGGAGAAGGGGTTGCGTCACGAGTCGACCTCGATGACTTTGAAGGCCGAATCGCCGATCCGGATGAGGTCCCCCGCGGCCAGGCGTTGGGTGCGGACCTCCCTGTCGTTGATGAGGCTGCCGTTGGTGCTTTTCAGGTCGATGAAATAGTACCCGTCCTCCCGCCGCTCGATCGCGGCGTGGTGGCGGGAGGTCTTGGGATCGTTGGTGTTGATATCGGCCTTGGTCCGGCCGATGACGGTTTTATCCTTGAGGGAATATCGGGTGCCGCTTGCTTTGCCTTCGCACATTTCCAGGCCCAGGACGGTCGGTTTTTCTTTCTTTTCGACCGGCGGAGAAAGCACCTCGGCGGCCTGTTGAAGCAGCGCCTCGTCCAGTTTCAGGGCGGTCGTATCCAGGCGGGCCAGCCGGGCCAGGTCCCCCTTCGGCGGCTCCTGCGATTTTTCGACGAACATGATCCGGCAATCGCCGATCCGGATCTCATCGCCGTCCGAGAGCGCGACGGCGGAGATTCGTTTTCCGTTGACGAGCGTTCCGTTCCGGCTCTTGAGGTCCTCCAGAAAGAATTTCCCCTGGCCTTCGCGGATGGTCGCGTGTTCCCGGGAGGCGACCGTGTCGTTGACCACCAGGTCGCAGTCCTGATTGCGGCCGAGGGTGAACCGGCTCTTGCCGATCGCTTTTTTTTCGACCGACTCTCCGCCGGCCAGAAATACCAGTTCCGGCCGTGGCCTCAGGAAGTATTCGACGATCCCGCCGGGCCATTCCGGCCATGGCAGTTCGGCGTCCTCGGCGGCCGTCACCCGGACGTCGTAGTAGGCCTGGATCGTCACGGGCTCGGGGGATTTACCGGCGTAGGCGTATTCCAGGAATTGATCTTCGTTGGAGCCGTCATCGGAAACCGAATCGGGGTCGGCGAAAAACGCCTCCTGAAGTTTTCCCTTTAAAAAATAGAAAAGGTTCAGGTCCTCCTTCCGCATCTGGCTGACGACGACTTCCCGGCCGGAGGACTTGATCTGGTGCAGCAAGGATTCCAGGTTGACGAGATCGGTCGTGCCGGAAGTCGTGGGGAGCTTCTGGGTCAGCGCCAGGAGACATTTGAAGAGCACCGGATTGGCGATTTGCAGCGTAAGGCCGGGCCGTTCCATCGAGGCCAGGCTGTGAAAATAATCCCGGAGCGTCAGGGACCGGAACCGGTCTCCTTCGAGTCGCGCGGCCGCGTAGGGACTGTTTTGCAGTATGAAAAGGAGCAGAAAGGTTGTCGCATCCTCGGCCAAGAGGATCCAGCCGGAAGGGCCGGTCTGTCCCTTGACCAATTCAAACAACGAATCAATAACGCCGGGGGAATAGGGACGACGGGTAAAAACCGTTTTCGTTTGTGGCAGCCGTGCTCGGGACATTTTCAGACAAACCACCGCATTATTTCTTCATTGTAATAAATGACCGAAAGATTGTCAACGGTCTGATTTTCCGTGATTTTTAGCGATGTCTTCGTTTTCAGGGATTTTCGTCAGGAAGGATCGGCGACGTCGTCGTTGAAGGGGCGGCCTGGAAGGTGAATATCCGCTCCCGATGCAATGTGTACATTCGGGTGCTTCCCCAAAAAGGCTGTCCGTAACGGATATCGAGCGTGAGATGGCGGACCTCCGTCTTGAACCCCTTGCTTTCCAAAAGTCGGGAGGTGGTCGGATCACGATCGGAAGCCTCGACCCGGAGCCGGATGTCTTCCGGGCGGAGTTCCAATCCGAACCGGTGCGCTTTATTCAAAAGCAAGGGCGTCAGGCCGGACTCGGTCAGGTCGCGCGCCGATTCCATGTAGGAATCAACCTCCCGGGCGAATTGCCCCCGGCTCCAGGCGGCCGTTGCGTAGGAGAAACCGAGCCCGCCCGCCGCGAGAAGCAGTCCGATCAGAACGATCTTTTTCATTTAAACCGGTCTTCCTCTTTCTCGATCTTCTCGAGCGTCTCCTGTTTTTGCTGGCATTCGACGCAGAAAGAGGTGAACGGCATGACCATCAACCTTTTTTCCAAAATTTCGCTGCCGCATCCTTCGCAGATTCCGTACGTCCCTTCCTTGAGGCGGAGCAGCGCCTCGTTGATCGCCCTCAGCGTCTTGTTCCGCATCTCGAGAAGGGACAGGTCCAGCTCCTCGGCCATGTCCAGCATGGCCTGGTCCCCGGTGTCCAGGACATGATCGATCCGCTTCTGGAGGTCGTCGCTGAACTGGTGGCCCATCTGCTCTTCCAGATTGCGGGTGACCTCTTCTTTTTTTTGCAACAGGATTTTCCGAAGGGCTTCCTGACGGTTGCCCGACGGTTTCGCGGCCTTTACCTTTTGGCGTTTGTTCGGCATGGCTTCCTCATGGGGAACGCGATGGTGGTTTGGGTCCTTCGGCCGGCCGGGCCGTCTCAGGCGGCGGCAGGACGATTTCGATTCGGCGGTTCTGGGCGCGGCCCTCCTTCGTCTCGTTGGGGGCGACGGGACGGTTGTCCGCGAAAGCGGCGGCCGACAATCGCCCGGACGGAACCCCGCCCGGTCCGGACAGATACCGGACGACGCTGACGGCCCGCGCGGCGGACAGCTCCCAGTTGGTCGGGAATTTGTTCGCGCGGCGGGATCCGATCGGGGTGTTATCGGTGTATCCCTCGATCCGGACCGGCTGGTCCGCGACCGATTTCAGAATCTCGCCCGCGCGGTCCAACAGCGCGCGACCGGCGGGCTTGATATCGGCGCTTCCGGAATTGAACAGGGCCTTTTCGGCGATCCGGATCGAAAGCCCGGCCTTCTCCTGGTCGACGCTCAGATCGCCCTTTTGGATTTCATCCCGGAAGGCATCGACCCATTTGTCGCGGATCGGTTTCAGGATCTCGGTATTCTCTTCGCCGGCCTTTTGCGCCGCCGCGAGGCGGGTCCGAACGTCGTCCAGTTCCTGCCCGCGGGCGTCGAGGGTTTGCGACAGATCCCGGACCTGACTGGACAGATTCGCGACCTCTGCGACCAGTTCCAGGTTGCGTTTGACGAGTCGGTCCGCGTCCTGGGATTCGAGCTGCCCCTTGTTCTCGCTCTCCTTGATCTGCTGGCGCAGGTCTTGGATGACGCCCTGCCGGGCGGCCACGTCCGATTTCAGGGCCGCGTTCTCGCCCTTGAGCCGGTCCAGATCGCTTCGCGCGGCCGCAAGATCCTTCAAGGCGGCCTGATGAACCGAGGACGAGACGCCGCAGCCCGATGCGAGGAGCATCGCGAGGCCCATTCCGATTTCGAACCAGGGTCGCCGCATCGGGATCCTAAAGGGTTCTGAGAAGGTCGCGGGCTTTTTGCACGATTTCTTTTTCGGTCGGGTAGACCGTCGCCGCCTCGGCCGCGTCCAGCGGAAACCAGGCGGCGTCCTCAACCTCCTGGTCGTGATCGGTCGTATCCCCCCCGCGGTAATTCATCAGGTAGAAATGAACCGTCTTGTCGATCTTGGCGCGGTCTTCCTTCGAATAAAATTGATATTCGGTTTCACCGATCTTCCGGAGAATTTCGCCCTCCAGGCCGGTTTCCTCGCGAACCTCCCGGACGGCCGCGCCTTCCAGGCTCTCGTCCGGCTCAACCCATCCCTTCGGGAGACACCAGACCTGTTTCCCGTTTTTCAGCGTTTTCCGGATCAGGGCGATCTCGATACCGGCGGCCGCCCGGCGGAAGATCACGCCGCCGGATGAAATTTGATGTATGGCGCCTCGGGGTTTCATCAGCCTTGGATTTAGGTAGGACACTATAGCATGAGACACGACGTTTGACAAGGCGCGGCGTCCGGTTTGGGGTCCCGCCCCGGGAATCGCAAAAATAATCCTTGACGGGAAACGGACGGATGCCTTATGGATATAGGTTAGGTCGGCATGGTTTCGATACAGGTTTTGGAGCGGTGGGACATGGAACGCCCCTGGGTGTTTTTGAAGATCGCGGTCATTTCCGTGATGGTCGGCGCGGCCTTGACCGGGTGCGCGGTCGGCCCGAATTTCCGACGGCCCGAGGCTCCGGGCGTCAACGGCTACACGGCCGCGGCGCTGCCGGAGGAAACGTCCGCCGCGCCCGGGAACGGCGGCGAGGCGCAGCGCTTTGTCTTAGGGCGGGATATCCCGGACCAGTGGTGGACCGTGTTCCATTCCAAGGCGCTCGACGAATTGATCCGGCGGGCGCTCGCGGACAGCCCGACGCTGGCCGCCGCGCAGGCCACGTTGCGCGAGGCGCAGGAGAACGTTCGCGCCGATATCGGCGGGGCCCTTTTTCCGACCGTGGACGGCAGCGCCTCGGCCGGACGCCAGAAGATCTCGGGGGCCGCGTTCGGCCAGCCCGATCTTCCGGGCAACCTCTTCAATCTCTACAACGCCTCGGTGAACGTCTCCTACTCGCTCGATTTCTTCGGCGGCGCGCGGCGCGAGCTGGAGGCCCTGGAATCCCAGGTCGACTACCGGCGCTTTCAACTGGAGGGGGCGTACCTCGCGCTGACGTCGAACCTCATCACCACCGCGGTGCAGGAGGCGTCGCTGCGCGGGCAGATCCGCGCGACGCAGGCGATCCTGACGGTCCAGGAAAAGCAGCTGGACGTGGTCGAGCGCCAGTTCCAGCTGGGCGGGGTGTCGCGCTCCGACGTTCTCGCCCAGCGGACGCAAATCGCTCAGACGCGGGCCGCGCTGCCGCCGCTGGAATCGGATCTTTCGCAGACCCGCCACCGGCTGGCGGTGCTGGCCGGCCGACTGCCCGTCGAAGCGGATCTGCCCGAGTTCGATCTCGACGCGTTGCAGATTCCGCAGGAGCTTCCGGTCAGCCTGCCGTCGTCGATGGTCCGGCAGCGGCCCGATGTGCTCGCGTCGGAGGCCCTGCTGCACCAGGCCAGCGCAAAGATCGGCGTGGCGACCGCGGCCCTGTTCCCGCAGATCACGCTGAGCGGCAGTTACGGGTCGGAAACCAGCCGGGTTCACGATCTCCTGAGCGGCGGAACGACCGTCTGGAGTCTGGGAGGCGGGTTGCTGCAGCCGATCTTCCACGGCGGGCAGCTGAGGGCCGAGCGGCGCGCCGCCGTCGCCGCGTACGATCAGGCCGCGGCGCAGTACCGCGGGACGGTGTTGCAGGCGTTCCAGAACGTGGCCGACGTCCTTCGCGCGCTGGAGGAGGACGCGAACGCGCTCAAGGCGCAGGCGGACGCCGAAGCGGCCGCGCGCGAGGCGCTGGACCTCGCGCAGAAGCAGTTTGAGCTGGGGGCCGTGAGTTATCTTTCGTTGCTCAACGCCGAACGCCAGCATGAGCAGACGCAGGCGGGTCTGATTCAGGCCCAGGCCGCGCGCTATGCCGATACCGCGGCGCTGTTCCAGGCCCTGGGGGGCGGGTGGTGGAACCGCGCACCGGAAAATTGAAGTAGAGGGTCTCCCCAGCGAGCAAAGCGAGCGAGAGGGGGAGGCTCCGTCTGGCTTTGCCAGCGGAGGGGGCGACGTGAGCCCCCTACAAATCAGAACGGAGATATTTCGATGACCAAGCGTATGGTGATCATGTTGTTGATCGTCGGCCTGTTGTTCGGCGCCATCTTCGGCTTTCAGGCCTTCAAGGCGAAGATGATCAAGCAGTTCATGGCGTCCATGAAAATGCCGCCGGCCACGGTCACGGCGATGAAGGCCGAACTCCGGCCCTGGCAGCCGCAACTGAACGCGGTGGGGAGTCTGCGCGCCGTGCACGGGGTCGACGTCACCAGCGAGATCGGGGGGCTGGTGCGGGAGGTGCGCTTCGCGTCGGGGGACGAGGCGAAGGCCGGCCAGGTGCTGGTGCAGCTCAACGCCGACGCGGACGTCGGGCTGCTGCGGTCCCTCGAGGCGGCGGCCGAACTGGCCCGGACCACCTACGAGCGCGACAAGGCGCAGTTCGCCATCCAGGCGGTCAGCCAGGCGGCGCTCGACGCCGACGCCGCCGATCTCAAAAGCAAGGAGGCCCAGGTGGCGCAGCAGGCGGCGGTGGTCGACAAGAAGACGATCCGGGCCTTGTTCGACGGGCGGCTCGGCATCAACGCCGTCAACCTCGGGCAGTACGTGAACCCGGGCGACAAGATCGTCACGCTCCAGTCGCTGGATCCGATCTACGTCGATTTCTCCCTGCCGCAGCAACAGCTGTCGCGCGTGAAGCTCGGACAGACCGTCACGGCGACCACCGATGCATATCCCGGCCGCGCGTTCGAAGGGAAGATCACGGCCGTCAACCCCAAGGTGGATCCGGACACCCGGAACGTGCAGATCGAGGCGACGGTCGCCAACCCCAAGCACGACCTCCTGCCGGGGATGTACGCGTCGGTGACGGTCGAGTCCGGCGCGGTCCAGTCGTACCTGACCCTGCCGCAGACCGCCGTGACCTTCAACCCCTACGGGGAAAGCGTCTACGTGATCGAGGAGGGCGCAAAAGGCGCGGACGGCAAGCCGGTCCTGACCGCCAAACAGACCTTCGTGACCGTCGGCGAGACCCGCGGCGACCAGGTGGCGATCGTGAAGGGGATCAAACCGGGCGACCTGGTGGCCACGAGCGGCCAGCTCAAGTTGAAAAACGGGAGCGCGGTGGTCGTCAACAACACGGTTCAGCCCAGCAACGACGTCTCGCCCGCGCCGACGGACCAATAACCCGGGAGCTTCCTCATGCGTTTCACGGATCTTTTTATTCAACGGCCGGTGCTGGCCACCGTCATCAGCCTGATGATTTTTGTGTTGGGCATGCGTTCGGTGGGCTTGCTGCCCGTGCGCGAGTTCCCGGAAACCCAGAACGCGGTGGTGACGGTGGCCACGACGTACACGGGGGCCGACCCGGCGCTGGTGGCCGGTTTTATCACCACCCCGCTGGAAAACTCGATCGCGCAGGCGAACGGCATCGACTACCTCACCTCCTCCAGCGCCCAGAGCGTGAGCACGATCCAGGCCAACCTGCGGCTGAACTACGATCCGAACAAGGCGCTGACCGAGATCAACACGCAGGTCAACGCGGTGCTCAACCAGCTGCCGAAGGAAACGCAGCAGCCGGTCCTGACGATCGCCATCGGCGAAACGATCGATTCGATGTACATCGGTTTCTACAGCACCGTGCTGTCGACCAACCAGATCACCGATTATCTCATCCGGGTGGTGCAGCCCAAGCTGCAGACGGTCGACGGCGTGCAGACCGCCGAAATCCTGGGCAAGCACCAGTTCGCGCTGCGCGCGTGGCTCGACCCGGACAAGATGGCGGCCTACCGCCTGACCGCGGCCGACGTGAGCAACGCGCTCGCCGCCAACGATTTCATTTCCGCGGTCGGACGGACCAAGGGGCAGATGGTCACGGTGGACCTGACCGCCGCGACCGGCCTGCACTCGGTCGATGAATTCCGCAACCTCGCGATCAAGGCGCAAAACGGCGCGATCGTGCGCCTGGGCGACGTCGCGAACGTCACGCTCGGGTCGGACGACTACGACACGGCCGTGGGCTTCGACGGCCAGACGGCCGTTTACATCGGCATCAAGGTCGCGCCGAGCGCCAATCTCCTCACGGTCATCGACAACGTCCGCAAGGCCTTCCCGCCGATCCGGGCGCAACTGCCCGAGGGGCTCGGCGGCAAGATCGTGTACGACGCGACGAAATACGTGAACAGCTCGATTCACGAGGTGGTCAGCACGCTGGTCAAATCCCTGCTGATCGTCACGCTGGTCATTTTCCTTTTCCTCGGCTCCCTGCGGTCGGTGGTCATTCCGACGATCGCGATGCCCTTGTCGTTGATCGGCGCGTTCTTCGTCATGCTGGTTCTCGGGTACTCGATCAACCTGCTGACGCTGCTCTCGCTGGTCCTGGCGATCGGCCTGGTCGTGGACGACGCGATCATCGTGGTCGAAAACGTCCACCGGCATATGGAAGGGGGAATGTTGCCCATGCAGGCGGCGCTGGCCGGCGCGTACGAGCTGGCGGGGCCGATCATCGCCATCACCGTGGTCCTGATCGCGGTCTACGTGCCGATCGGGTTCATGGGCGGCCTGACCGGGGCGCTGTTCACCGAGTTCGCCTTCACGCTGGTCGGCGCCGTGACGGTTTCGGCGATCATCGCGCTGACGCTCTCGCCGATGATGTGCTCGCGGTTTCTCAAGCCGCACGGCGGCGGGCAGGGCCGCTTCGTCCGATTCATCGACGGCCAGTTCGAGCGCCTGCGCGCCGGCTACGCGCGCCGGCTGCACGGGGCGCTCGACACCCTCCCGGTCGTCGGGGTGTTCGCGGCGATCATCCTCGGCAGCATTTACTTTCTCTACGCCAACGCCAAGAGCGAGCTGGCCCCGCAGGAGGACATGGGCGTCATCATCTCGCTGGTGACGGCCGCGCCAAACGCCACGCTCGATCAGACGCAGCTCTACACCCGGGAGGTTTACAAGACCTTCGCCGCGTATCCCGAGACCGACCACGTGTTCCAGCTCGACGGCATCAGCGGGGTCAACTCCGGGATCGCGGGGATGGTGATGAAGCCGTGGGACGAGCGGAAGCGCACCACGATGGCGTTGCAGCCGGTCGTCCAGCAGCAGCTCGGGGACATCGCGGGCGTGCGGGCGGTGGCGTTCCAGCGGCCTCCGCTGCCCGGCGGCGGGCGGGGCCTGCCGGTCCAGTTCGTGATCGGGACGACCGATTCGTACGAACGCCTGAACGACGTGTCGGTGGCGATGATGGACAAGGCGCGGGCCAGCGGCATGTTCATGTTCGTCGACAGCGACCTGAAGTTCGACAAGCCTCAGACCACGGTGCAGATCGACCGCGACAAGGCGGCCCAGCTGGGGCTGACGATGCAGACCGTCGGCGACGCGCTCGGGTCGATGCTGGGCGGCGGGTACGTCAACTACTTCAGCCTGGCCGGGCGCTCGTACAAGGTGATCCCCCAGGTGATGCAGCGCGAACGGCTGAACGCCGAGCAGCTCCGGGACTACTACATCACGACCGCGACCGGCGGGTCCGTTCCGGTCTCGACGATCGCGAGCCTCAAGACCGTTGTCGTGCCCGAGACGCTGAATCACTTCCAGCAGCTCAATTCGGCCATGATCTCGGCGGTGCCGTCCATCGGCATCACGCTGGGGCAGGCGCTGGACACGCTGGACGCCGAGGCCAGGGAGGTCCTTCCCCAGGGCTACAGCATCGACTACGGGGGGCCGTCGCGGCAGTACAAGCAGGAGTCGAGCGCGCTGATCGTCACCTTCTTCTTCGCCCTGATCATCATCTTCCTCGCGCTCGCCGCGCTCTTCGAAAGCTTCCGCGATCCCCTGATCGTGCTGGTGAGCGTGCCGATGTCGATCTGCGGGGCGATGATCTTCATCAGCCTCGGCGTCGGCGGCTCGACCCTCAACATCTACACCGAGGTCGGTCTGGTGACGCTGATCGCGCTGATCAGCAAGCACGGGATCCTGATCGTGCAGTTCGCCAACGACCTGCAGCGGGAGGGGCGGAGCAAGCGCGAGGCCGTGGAGACGGCCGCCGGCATCCGGCTGCGGCCGATCCTGATGACGACCGCGGCGATGGTGCTCGGGGTGTTGCCGCTGATCACGGCCTCCGGCGCCGGCGCGGTGGGCCGCTTCAACATGGGCCTCGTGATCGCGGCCGGCATCTCGATCGGCACCCTGTTCACGCTGTTCGTGGTGCCGGCGATGTATATGTTCCTCGCGACGGACCGGACCCGGGCGGGGGCGGCCGTCCCGAAACCGCCGGCCCTGGCCGCCGGAGCTTGACGGGGCGGGCCGGGCCCGCCACATTTTTCTTGACAATGCAGGGCCGGTTGGGTTTTGCTATCCCTTGAGAGATCATCCGGGCGTCCCGTACAAGGCGCTTTTAATAATAATCAAAAGAGGAGGCTTCCCATGCGCGCGTTCGCATATTACGGTTTGGCCGTAATCCTGACGGCGTCATTCATGTTTGTTTCGGTCCAGGGCATAAAGGCCGCCGAAAAGAAAACGGAGCCGGCCTTGGAAGTTCCGGCCGCTTCGGCCGGGGCGGGGCATAATGCGGAAGGCATCAAGCAGTACAACATGGGCATGTGGAAAGAGGCGGAAATGCATTTCGGCGAGGCGGTCAAGGCCGACGACAAATCCGCCGAGGCGCATTACAATCACGCGCTGTCTTTGGATAAATTGGGCAAGCACAAGGAGGCCACGGAAGAGTTCGACCAGGCCCTCAAGCTGGCCCCCGACAACAAAGCCATCGCCGATTCCCCGATCCTGAAGGCCCATCTGCAGAAAATGAAGAAGATGGAGAAGCCGATGGAGCAACCGAAAGAATCCTATTAGGATCGTAATCGTCGACGATTCGAAGGGCCCGGGGGAGATTTCCCGCCGGGCCCTTTTTTCGTTTCGGACCCGGCCGCGGCCTGTTTTCGGAGGCCGTGAACGGCGCGGATGATTGACAGCTTTCGGAGGGACCGTTATCATTAAAGGGAACGCCATCCACCCACAGAGTCTCCGACCATGGATTTTCATCAGGACGTCTTAAAGGAACTCAATAAAAATATCACGCTCTCGGAGAAGCTGGAATCGATCCATAAGGTATTGAAGAACCGCTTTCCCTTCATCGACCGGATCTCCGTGGCCGTCTACGATGCCAAGACGGACCTGTTGAAGACCTTCAGCCACAGCAGCGGCCGGCAGGCTCCGCTGGTCCGTTATGAGGCGAAGATGGGGGAGTCGCGCTCCCTCACGGAGATCCTTGATACCGGCGCGCCGCGCGTGATCAACGACCTGGCCGTGTTCGATCACCCGGAACGGGAGCACACGAAGCGGATCGCGGCGCGGGGCTACGCCTCCAGCTACACGATGCCGATGTACGTCAACGGGGCCTTCTTCGGTTTCGTCTTTTTCAATTCCCGCAGGAAGAACGCCCTCGAGCCCGAAGTGCTCCATTACCTGGACGTGTTCGGCCATCTCGTCTCCCTCACGATCATCAACGACCTCATGACGATCCGGACGATGCTGGCGACCGTCAAGGCCGCGCGGGACATCAGCGCCCACCGGGACATGGAGACGGGGGCCCACCTCGACCGGATGTCCCATTACGCCCGGCTGATCGCGAGGGAACTGGCCGAAAAATACGGCTTCGACGACGAATTCATCGAGCATATCTTTTTATTCGCGCCGCTTCACGACATCGGCAAGATCGGCGTGCCGGACGCCATTCTCCGGAAGCCGGCCAAGCTGACCGAGGAAGAGTTCGAGCTGATGAAGTCGCACACGCTGAAGGGCCGCCAGATGATCGACGCGATGCTGAAGGACTTCGGGCTCGATTCCTTCCAGCACATCGACGTCATGCGAAACATCGCCGAGTACCACCACGAGATGATCGACGGCATGGGCTACCCCGATGGCATGAAAGGGGACGAGATTCCGATCGAGTCGCGGATCATCGCCGTGGCGGACATCTTCGACGCCCTCACCAGCCGCCGGCCCTACAAGACGGCCTGGACGAATGAAGAGGCCTTCGCGATGCTGCGACAGCTTTCGGGGATGCAGCTGGACCCGGACTGCGTCGCGGCGCTCGTCAGGAACGCCGACCGCATCGATGAGATTCAGAAACGCTTCCGCGAAAATCCGTTCGCATGATTGGTAGGGGCTTGCGTCGCCCCCTCCGCCGGCCCAGCCGGACGGAGCCTTCCCCTCTCGCTCGCGTTGCTCGCTGGGTAGACCTCTAATTAGAAGTGACTTTCCTAATGTTACATTCGGCGGGTCCTGTCCTTCGGTTGGATCGCGAGCCGTTTGGGGCCGGACCCTTCGGCTCCGGCGGCTTCCGTTCGATTGGGCCCTGCCGGCGGGTGGCCGCAGGCGGGGCTGCCGAAGGACAGGACCCGTCGAATAGATCTCTTTTACGGTTTCCGGGAAAAGTCGAAGGCGTTCAAGATGTTGTTCGCTTTTGCGTCGCGCGGGCCGAGCGGCTTAAGGTCCCAGCGGGACTCGATGAATTTCAGGATCGACGTGGTGTCGTAGGGGGTGTGGTCGACGAAGCCCCGCTTGGCGTAGGGCGAGACGATGATCGCCGGGACGCGGGTGCCGGGCCCCCAGCGGTCCGCGACGGGCGGCGCGACGTGATCCCAGCGGCCGCCGTTCTCATCGTAGGCGATGACGACGGCGCTTTCCTTCCAGTAGGGGCTTTCCATCACGGAATCCACCAGGTGTTTCACGTAGGCCTGGCCCTTGAGAAGGTCGGCGTAGCCGGGGTGCTCGTTTTCGGAGCCGATCGGCTTGACGAAGGACACCGCGGGCAAGGTCCCGTCCTTGAGCGCGGCGAGGAAGTCCGAGACGTCGCGCAGATGCTCGGCCTTGGCCGGCGTGCCGTCGGCGTACGCGGCGAAATAGTTGAAGGGCTGATGATGATACTGGAATAGTTTATCCGGCTTCCCGGCCATCGCGTCGTTCCAGCCTCCGGAGTACCAGGCCCAGGAGATCCCCTTTTCGCTCAGCCGGTCGCCGATCGTCGGCATCGTCTGGCGCGGCAGCAATTTTTCCGGGTCGGCGAGGCCGGCGGGACGGGGCCGGTTGAGGGGAAAGACGGTGTTGACTGCGTAGCCGTCGGGCGTGACCGCGCCGTCTTTCTCAAGACGGCCGCGGGCGTCCAGTCGAACGACCTCGCCGCGCGGCGGGTGGGGCCACCGTGGCGTGCAGGCGCAGACCAGCCAGATGTGGTTGAGAAAGGATCCGCCGAACGCGGCGTGAAAGAAGCGGTCCGCGAGGGTGAACCGCTGGGCCAGCTGGCCTTCCGGGCCGTCGCTGACGTCGTAGTAGCCCATTGCGAGGCCGGCCGCGTCGCTCCACGCGACGAACTTGTCCATCTTTCCGCCGTCGATCTGGTACTGCTCCTGATAGAAGCGGTGGACCAGGTCGCCGGTTTTCATATTGGGCAAAACGTAGTCGCCCGCGTCGAAGGGCCCGACCGGAAGGTCCTTCGGGAAGCGCGGGTCGGGACCCGGCGGCTTCCGGGTCGTATCGATCGGCTGCGGCAGCGTTCGATACGGCCGTCCGTCCTTCATCACCTGTTTTGCCGCCCTCCCGGCACGGGCAAGGCCGTCCGCGCCGGGGAACTTCCCGTACAGGCCGTCGAAGCTCCAGTTCTCCTGATAGATCACGACGACGTGGTTGATCTTCTTCAGGCCGGAGGCCGTCGCGCCTCCGCCGGGCGCGGCCGCCCGAAGACCGGAAGCGGAGAGGATCGCGGCCGCGATCCCGGCGATGAGGAGAAGGCGCGGTCCGTGCCGCGCTGCGAAGTTCATGGATCCCTCGTCAGCCATTATAATTCGCGACGACGCCGTCATGCGCGTTAAAGGCCTCGAGCCGGCGCTTTGACCATTCGCGCGCCTGCTGTTCCGTCATGATACACATCTCCGGTCGATTTGGCTGTGAGGTTGGGCGACAGAGAATAGTTCTCTGCCCCGTTTTTAGTCAGGGGCGTCGCCGGCCTCCGGGTCCTCCTCGTCCTCCTCCTCGATCTTCGCGTGGACGGGCTTCATTGACGTTGATCGCTCGGCCTTTTAACTCTTTTCCGTTCATGCCCTCGATCGCCGCCTGGGCCTCCGAAGCGGCGGGCATCTCCACAAACCCGAACCCTCGGGACCCTCCCGTGAACTTATCCTTGACCACCTCGGCCGATTCGACTTTTCCAAAGGACTCGAAGGCCTGGCGCAACTCTTCATCCGCGACGTCGCGGGATAAATTACCCACAAAAATTTTCATCGATTCTCCTCTCCTGTTAAGGTCCGGTTCATGACGCCCAAGCGGAGCGCCGCGCAATGGCTGCATTTGGGGCAGCCGAAAAAGATAAGCATTCGGGCGCTCATTTATTCAACTCGGCCAGGAAAGTCGCCCCGTACCGAGCGAGCTTCTTCGGCCCGACCCCGCTGATCCGAAGCAATTCGTCTTCCGTGGAGGGGCGTTGCGCCGCCATTTCGAGCAGGACCGCATCGCTAAAAACGATGTAGGCCGGGAGGCCCTTCTCATCCGCCAGGCGCTTTCGCAATACCTTCAAGCGGGCGAACAGGGCGCCGGCCGCGTCGGGAATTTCATCCGACGGAACGGCGATACGCTTTTTGCTTCGAGGAAGCGGGCGATGCGCCGCCGCGGATGGAAGCGTCTCCAGCAGGTCCCACTTCCCGCAGACATCGCACGAGGCGCCGCAAGGCGCGAGGGTCTCGCCGAAGTAGGAGACCAGACTTTGATGCCGGCAGGAGTTGCGTTCGGCCCAATGGAACATCTCCCGCGTCTGCGCCTTCACCTTGTTTCGGAGTCGATCATCCGCGAGGTCGTCCAGGAAGCGGTCGTAGCTTAAGACCTCCGACCAGGAGTAAAAGAGGATGCAATCGCTTCCCACCCCGTCCCGGCCGGCGCGACCGATCTCCTGATAGTAGCCCTCGAGGCTCTTCGGCATGTCGCGATGGATCACATAGCGGATGTTCGATTTGTCGATCCCCATGCCGAAGGCCACCGTCGCCACCATCACCTCGGCGTCGTCCCGTTGAAAAGCCTCTTGCGATCGGGACCGAAGGTCGTTCTCCATCCCGGCATGATAGGGCAGGGCGCGAACGCCGCGCGACGATAGAAACGCGGCGGTCTGCTCCACGCTCCTCCGGCTGAGACAATAGATGATCCCCGACTGTCCGGCGCGGGATTGAACCAGCCGCAGTATATCTTCCTTGGTCTCTCTTCCATTTCCCTTCTTGTAAACATGAAGGCGGAGATTCGGACGAAAGAACGATCCGCGGAAGCGGAGCGGCGCGACCATCCCCATCTGCCGGATGATGTCGACCGAGACCTCTTCGGTCGCGGTCGCCGTGAGCGCCAGGACCGGAACATCCCCGAAGCGGGACTTCAGCCCCGAGAGGTTTCGATACGAGGGCCGGAAGTCGTGGCCCCATTGGCTGATGCAATGGGCCTCGTCGACCGCGATGAGATGGATCCGGCAGGTCGACAAAAAATTAAGGAGAGGACCCTCCAGGCCCTCCGGGGCGGCGTAGACCAGATCATACTCCCCCGCCGATAATCGCGCCGTCCGCTCCCGACGCTCCGCGGGGGTCAGGCTTGAATTGATGAAGGTCGCCCGAATTCCGATTTCCGTCAAGCCGTCGACCTGATCCTTCATCAAGGCGATCAACGGTGAAATCACGAGGGTCGTCCCGGAAAGGATCCGGGCCGGGATCTGATAGGTCAGCGACTTGCCCGCCCCGGTCGGCATCACTCCGATACAATCCCGCCCCGAGAGAACCGCCCGGATGATCTCTTCCTGCCCCGGTCGAAACGAGGGATAGCCGAAGGTCGACTTTAAGACTTCCCGAGGCTCGGGCGCGGAGGATCTCGCCGGGGGAGGGGCGGAGGAGGACAGAATCTGCAGGGAGGCGATCAGGGACGGACTGAAGAGCCGCGGTTCCGACCGGAAAAGGTCCCGCAGCCGATCGAGCCGCTCATCGAAGGATCGGCCGATCTTGGGATCGTCGGCCTTCTCCAAGGCGACAAGACGCGCCAAGGCCTCCACCTCCTGCGCCACCTGATCTTGGGACCATGGGTTAGACATCAGCGATGAGCTTAAAGGAGACGCGGAAAAAACTCAAGGGGATAAAATTTTCCGGTCACGGATCGAAAAATATTTCAGTCCGTCCCACATCCCGGCGGCAACGGCCCCACCGGCTCCGGTGCGGGGGAGCAATGTCGTTTTGCAAGACCTGACCCCACGCCTTTCGGGTTATTGGCTTATTTCCTTGCTCCCAACAGATTGAATTGGTCGTTAAAAACAATATTGGCAAGAAACCAATCGGATTTTGGTTTATAAAAATAGAATTCCCAAATCGTTGGTCCCTTCTCCGACTTTAGAACATAAACATAGCGGACGATGGACGTGCCGAATCGTTCTTCATGGATTAACTCACGCCCTAGAACCTTCCCATAAAGTCCCAAGGCCGTCTGGGTTTGCTGCTTCAAAAGCGTGACTGCCTGCGGTTTGTCTGTTGGGATACTCGAACCCACAAAGAGTTGATCATAGGCGCTACCGATATGACCTTGGTGTACCTCATTAAGAAAAGTCTCTACCATGGCCTTTGGCAATCCGTCATCCGCGGCGTAAGCACTGATCGGACAGAAAAGTAAAATTGCGAGAAAAATTCCTTTCTTCATTTCGCCTCCTTTCAGCTTCGTGAAAACCTGAGGCTAAAGCCGATCTGCATCCGCCCCCCTTCCACGGCCTATATATATAATAGATACAGATCGAATATATTGCTCCTTTTAGGTGGGCCCTCGGGTCATTTCCAGGCGAGAATCTTCGGCTCCTTTCGGGAGGTGGGAGGCGTCTCGCCGCTCGGGTGGCCGACGATGATCGGGGCGAAGGCCGTGAAGCCGGCCGGGATCCCTATCTCCGTTTTTATCCCGGGATTGTTCAGGGCCGGAAGCGCCGAGCCGATGACGCAGCTTCCGAGTCCCATCGAGCAGGCGGCGAGCATGAGGTTCTCGGCGGCCAGCCAGCAATCGGCCGCGATGAACGGGCCGGTCGTCACGGCGCCGATGACGATGAGCGTGCCGGCGTTGTAGAAGAGGTTGAAGTCCGGCCGCCCGAAAATCTCAAGCGCGTGGCCGCCCCGGTCGAGATGGGCGCGGTGAACCTCCTCCGCGAAGAGCGGCTTGGCCCGATCCGAGATGCGCTTCAGCGCGCTTGCGTCCTGGAGGATCACAAAGGCCCAGGGCTCCTCATGCACCGCCGTGGGGGCGCGAACCGCGGCGGCGAGCAGCGCGCGGACGGTGTCCCGGTCGAGCTTACGGGGCGAGTAGTCGCGAACGGAGTGCCGGTTGTGGATCGCGTCCATGATGTTCATAACGGAATCGGATAGGGTCATGATGTTCTCCCTTCAACGATAAATCGTTTCAATCTGAGGTTTGTGATGGATCGGGCCGGCGGAGCGGGCCGGTGAATCATGGATAGAATGGAAGGGGAGCGCGCGAGCATAAGGGGAAGCCTCCGGAAGCCGGGTCGAGGGTCGGGGCCTTGTTGTAGACCGCGGCTCAGGCCGGCCTTGAATCATTCCAGAATATACCGGATACGGAAAAAAAGAGCAAGAACGACGGTGAAAAAGACCGAGCCGGTTCAGGGACGATTTTTACCGCAGCCTTGTCCGGGCACCGTGTCGTCGCAAAGGTAGAACCGCTGCAGGTACCGTGTCCAGTCCTCGATCGTGGCGTCGTCCAGACCGGGGGACCGTCGCGCCCGGATCACACGGTGCAGGCCGTACCGGCCTTGAAACACGCGGTAGACGTCGGCTTCTTCCATCGGGACGGCGGGGTTAACGCCGGGGTATCGGTCGCACGCGATGTAAAAGATGACGGAGGGGTAGGGCCCCGCGCGATCCTCATCAAGCTTTCGGAAGGTCAGGGTGTTCGCGCATCGGTTCCGGGCCGAAGCTTTTGTCGCGTCCATCACGGCCGCGGGATCGGGAACGACGGAGAAAGTCTCGCCGCCGTCGTAGGCGTACACCTTCGAGGTTCGCCAGTCCGTCCGCATCGTCAGCAGATCCGTCCAGCTCGTCACGGTTTCCGGGGGCAGCACGTATTCCGCGATGTCCACGTTCAAACGGGAGGTGGCGTGACCCAGGACCCACGGTTCCTTCACCCACCGGTCCATCATCACCGTCTCGGACGGCGGACTCTGGCGCAGCGAGGCGACCTCGTTCGTCAGTTCGACCGGGATGTACTCGACGGGGAATTCGAGCGGAGATTCGACGGCGCGCTCGGCGCAGCCTCCGAGAAGGATGACGATCAAGGGACCCAGGGCCGGCCGAAACGCGGTCTTCCGATTCATGGCTGAAACCGTTTCTAGCGATGACGATCACGGCCCGGGAATTATTTCTTGTGTTCGGGGATATCGTGAGCGCTGCTGTCCTTGCCGGCGATGAGGTCCATTTGATACTTGATGATTTCGGGATAAATGCCCTGCTTGAATTCCGGCAACGCGCCCAGTTCGGTGAATTTCGCCTTGGCCTCGTCAAAACGTCCGAGGCGGCGCGCAAGTTCACCCGCGAGCAACTGGGCGGTTTCCCATGTCCGGTCCCCTTCCTTCTTTCCGGCCGCCAGATACTTTTGGAAATGCTGCAGACTCAAATCGAGATATTGCTTTTCCTTTTCGGGCTGGTTTTCCACTTCCCATGAGGCTTCCAGATAGGTGTTGCTGATGTTCCATTCCGTGTTCCCCATGTATTCGAAGGTCTTTGCAAGCAGGAAGTAGGGCGTGTTGTCCTTCGCCAGATTCTGATAGTCCTGGGAAAGGACGAATTTCTGAAGGCGCTCCTTCTCGTCGGCTGTAAAGTCCTTTTTGTAAACGACAAAATGATTCGTCGGGCATACGGGAATTCGACGCGGGACCTTGAAGAACCCGATCGGTTTCAAGTCGAGCCTCATGCCGAGCCGGGCCCCGGACGGATCGACGGGGGTCTTAAATTTCGTCCCGTCCAGAGGGCAGGTGACTTCCACCTCGGTGTCCTCGGCGGCGGCCAGGCCGCCGATGAAAATCAACAGTACAACAAGCCAAACCCATCTGCGCGGTTTAACCATCGTCATTTCTCCTCTGCATTCGCCCGTCTCCGGGGCGGGTTCGCGATATCCCGCATGATCGGTGAAACGTCAATAAGACATGTCCGATGTCATTCTTATATAATCCGCTTTCAAAAATAAGTCAATATTCGGTGACGAAGCAGCTCTGTATTTCTTCGCCCTGCGCGCCCGCTCAAAATTCCCAGACCAGGATGAGCCCCCGAGGGAGGGGCCAGATGTGGATCGACACCGGAGGAGTCCACTTCTTGTCGGCCACCCAGTAGCCGATGGAGCTGCCGATGCCGGCGCCGAGAATCACATCGGACAGGTAATGCTTGTCGTCGTAGATGCGCGAGAAGCCGGTCCCGGCGGCCATGGCAAAGAGGAAGGGAGTCTGCCAGTAGCCAAGGGTCGAGCGGAAATCCGCGTCCAACACGGACGCCATGGTGAAGGCCTCGGTGGTGTGGTCCGACGGGAAGCTTTCGTGGCCTTTCTTGAAAATGAACGGATGAAAGGCCAGCGCCCGGTCATGGTACAAAGGCAGCGCGCGGCCGCTGACCTTCGTGATGAGGGGCGTGACGAGGCCCGCGGCCAGGAAGCTCGCCTCCATGCCGTCGGCGGCGGCCCTTTTAACGGGTCCGAAATTGGAAACCGTCCCCAGGCTCCAGAGGTAGGCCTCCAAGGGCACCTGATAGTGGTAGTCTCCGAAGGAGGTCGAAAGATTGCTCAAGGAATGGTAAAAATCGGTCCGGTGCCCCTGGACATCCGTTTGAAATTCGCCGTCGTGGGCGAGGGCGAACCAGGTGGCGGCCATCACCCCTCCGGTGAGCATCCATTGTGTGCCGGAGAAGCCGATCGGTTGGGCGGGAAGCTCCCGAAGGTCGATCCAAAGCCGCACGGGGTAATCCACGGAGGGGGCCTGGTTCTCCTCGGCGTAGAGAAGGGAGTCCCGGTATGACACCAGGGCCAGGAAACAGAAAAAAAGTAAGATGTCTCGCGTCATCTTTTGGGGTGATCAAAGGCGACGGCCGTCCCGGCCGGTCCGCACGAATCCATTTCGCAAGCCAACGGCGGGTCAATCAAAATATACCGGAGGCATGAAAAAACGTCAAGACGGGGCCCGGGCCGGCGGTTCGTCATCGGAACGACCGCCGCTTCGCGCGCGCGGTCGGTGTCGCGTTCCACGGATCGTCGGGCCACGGATGCCGGGGGTAGCGGCCTTTCAATTCCTTCTTCACCCCGGCGTAGGTCCGTTCCCAAAACCCCCGCAGATCCTGGGTGACTTGAATGGGCCGGCGGGCGGGCGAGAGGAGATGCAGCGTCACGGGAATTTTCCCGAAGCCCACGCGCGGCGTGTCGGCCGATCCGAACATCTCCTGCAGCTTCACGGCCAGCGCCGGCGGTTCTCCCGGCCGGTATCGAAGCTGCAGCCGCGACCCGGAGGGAACCGTCAGGTGCGTCGGCGCGCCCTCTTCCAGCCGCTGTCGAAGCTTTAAGTCCAAGCGGGCCTTCAGAATCGCGGCAAGGTCCAGCCGGTCGAGATGCTCGCGGCGGACGACCTGCCTGCCGGCAGGCACGGCGCCGCCCAGATAAGGCCCGATCCATTCCTCGATCGTTTCTTGCAGCGCCGCGTCGGAGATATCCGGCCAGCCTTCCTGCGGGAACCATTGCCTAAGCGAGAGGACCCGAGCCTGATAATCGCGCGCCTCGCGAGACCAGGGGAGGGCCGCCACTCCCATGCTTCGGACGCCTTCCAGCGCGGCGGCGCGCAGCTTCTCCGGGTCCGGATCGGGGATCGCGCCGCTTCCGATAAGCAGTTGGCCCAGCCGCTCTTGGCGTTGCGCGATGATTTTTTGCCGCTGCGGATCCCAACGAACGACCTCTTCCGTTATGAACGCGTCGGCCAGCCCCCGCCGCAACGCCTCGATCTCGACGGCGGCGGCCAGATGGATCGTCCCCTCCGTCTCCTGCCTGCCGGCAGGCACGGCGCCCGCGTCGAGACTGGCCGCGACGAGATACGGCGGCCGCATCCGGTGCTCCTCCTTCGGCAGCCGCGCGCCGCGTCCGGAGGCGAGCCGGTAGCGGACGTCGCCGGGGGAGCGTTGCTGCGCGATCCGGTCCGGATAGGCGAAGGCCAGAAGCAAACCGGTTTGATCGAGGTCCCCCGCCGTCCCGGTCGTTTGATTCCGAACCAGACGAAGAAGCTGTCGCGCGGCCTGGTCGACGCGCTGGCAGGCGGCCGGATCGGCCCCGAACGACTTCGCGCCGCCCCGTCCGCGCGCGCGGAAAGCCCTCAGCGCCTCGATGCGAATCAGAAAATCGGCAGAACGCCGGCCGTCGCCCGCGAGCACGTCTCTCTCCGAGAGAAGGGCCGCGACATCGCAAGCCAGCGGAGCCAGCCCCGTCGCGCCGGCCCGCTGGACCATATGGGCGAGACGGGGATGGAGCGGCCACGCGGCCATCGCCCGCCCGGCCGCCGTGATCGCGCCGGCCGGATCGAGCGCGCCGAGCTCGGTCAGAAGACCGCGCGCCCGGGCCAGCGCGCCCGCGGGCGGCGGGTCGAGCCACGACAGGGTCTCGGCGTCGTGCGCGCCCCATTGCGCCAGTTCCAGCGCCAGCGGCGTCAGATCGGCGGCGCGGATTTCCGGGACCGGCCGGTCCGTCAACCCGCGCTGGGTCGCCTCGCTCCAGAGACGGTAGCAGACGCCGGGGCCGAGCCGTCCGGCCCGTCCGGCGCGCTGCTCGGCCGAGGCGCGGGAGACGCGCATGGTCGTAAGCCGCGTCAGCCCGGTCCGCGGATCGAACTCGGGAACCCGGACGAAGCCGGAGTCGATCACGACCCCGATGCCTTCGATGGTCAGGCTGGTCTCGGCGATCGGCGTGGCCAGGACGATTTTGCGCCGGGCGCTTGGGTTCGGTCGGATCGCCCGGACCTGCGCCTCCCAGGGGAGATCGCCGTAGAGCGGGTGGACCCCGACCGGCGCGCCCCCGCCCGCCGGACCGGCAGGGGCCAGCGCCGCCTCCAGCAGTTCCTGCGTTCGACGGATCTCCCGGGCTCCCGGTAAAAAAACCAGCAGGTCGCCGTTGTCCTGTTTCAGCGCGTGCAGCACGGACTGTTTTACGATCTCCGGAATCCGGCCTTCAAGATCGCGGGGATCGTGCGCCGCGTAACGAACCTCGACCGGAAAGCTGCGCCCGCGGCTGCTCAGGACCGGCGCATCTCCGAGGAGCGACGAGACGGCCCGGCCGTCCAGCGTCGCGGACATCACGAGAAGCTTCAGGTCCTCGCGCAGCAGGCGGCGGCTGTCGATGCAGAGCGCCAGCGCCAGGTCGCCGTGCAGATGCCGCTCGTGAAACTCGTCGAAGATCACGAGTCCGACACCCTCCAATCCCGGATCGGACTGGAGCCGGCGCGTGAGGATCCCCTCCGTCAGCACCTCGACGCGCGTTTTCGCCGATACCTTCGAATCAAAGCGGATGCGGTAGCCGACCGTCTCGCCGACGGGTTCGCCCAGAAGCTCGGCCATCCGCGCGGCCGCGGCGCGCGCCGCCAGGCGTCGGGGCTCCAGCATCAGGATCGACCGGTCCGCAAGCCACGGCTCCTCCAGCAAGGATATCGGAACGACCGTCGTCTTTCCGGCGCCGGGCGGCGCTTGCAGGACGGCGGACGGGCGGGCGTTCAGCGTTTCCCGCAGCGAGGGGAGAATCTCATGAATCGGCAACGGAACGGTTGAGCGGCTCATCGTTTTGAATCAGGGAGGATCGACACTCGGACATTGTAGTGGGATTTTTCCGGGAATGCGAATAAAATATTGCGAACCGATCCGCAATTCATTATACTTAAAACCAACGACGGATTCGAGACGGCCGCTTGATCCGGCCTCCCCGCGCTTCCATCGTGTTCATCGCGCCGGTATTCGGCCCGTTTCTCCGAAGATTATCCTTCATCGTGGTCAACCTGAAGCCGAATTTTTAGGAGACACCGAGGTTCCGATGTCGTACGCCGTCCTAGAACGCTTGGCGCTGCCCCTGATCCTCTTCGTCTCGGTCTCGGCCGCCGGCCTGCTGCTGCGCGCGTGGACTCTGCACCTCCTCCAGCGGTGGTCCCGGAAAGTCCAAACTGCGCCGGCCGACATCGTTTTCCACGCCGTCCGGCTTCCTTCCTTTTTGTGGATCATCGCGATCGGACTGTACGTCACCGTCGGGACCTCTGAGCTGCCCAGGGACGACATCGGCTACGCCTTCAAGGTCCTGCACGTGCTGGTGATTGTGTCCGTCACGCTCGCGGTGGCCAATCTCGCCTCGCGCCTGGCGATCTACTCGGTTCGCGGGACCGAAATTTCGATCCAGGCGACCGGGCTCACGCGGGGCCTGGTCAAAGTCGTCGTGATCACGACGGGGATATTGGTTCTTCTGGACACGCTGGGAATCTCGATCACCCCGCTGCTGACCGCGCTGGGCGTCGGCGGTCTGGCCGTCGCGCTCGCCCTTCAGGACACGCTGGGCAACATGTTCGCCGGCGTCCATATCTTGATGGAAAAATCGATCCGCGTCGGCGACTTCATCCGGCTTGAAACCGGCCAGGAAGGCTGCGTGGCCGACATCGGATGGCGGACGACGCGGGTGAGGATGGCCCCGAACAACGTCGTGATCATTCCCAACTCGAAGCTCGCCCAGAGCGTCGTGACGAACTACGATCTGCCCGGCAAACCCATGGCGATCCAGCTTCCGGTCCGCGTGAGCTACGCGTCCGACCCGGACCAAGTCGAGCGGGTGCTGATCGACGAAGCGGCCCGGGCCGCAAAAGAGGTGCGGGGGATGCTGCCCGATCCGGCGCCGGCCGTGCAATTCATCCCGGGCTTCGGGGAGTCTTCCATGGACTTCACGCTGACCTGCCAGGTCGACCAATACGAGTCCCAGGGTCCCGTGCTGCATGAATTGCGGAAACGGATCTTCAAGCGCTTCAAGCGGGAAGGGATCGAAATCCCGTTTCCGATCCGGACCGTCTATATAAAGCGGGACGAACCCGGGGGTGACCCGTGACGAAGCCGGACGATCGGGCCCGGCGGCCGTTTCGATTTTTTGAATGCACCGGCCTGATCCGGCCGACGGGAAAGCACGCGCAGGATCTTTCCGAGCTGCTCTCCCTGATCCGCATTGTGGACCCGGGCGTCATCTATCACCACACGCATCAATATTTTCTCAAGGCGGCCGTCGAGGCGCCCGAATATTATAATGACTTCGCGGTATGGGCCGCCCGGAGCCTGGAGGAGCGGGCTCTCGCGGAAAAACTGGCGAATCTGGACCTGTACGCCTTCTCCGGGATCGAAAAGGTCCGCGCCGCACTGACCGAGATCGTCGTGTCGTACCTGGGGGAGAATCCCGCGCCCCGGCCGGCCCGCCCCGGCGACGCGTTCTACTTCAACGACGCGGTCACGATCGTCGCGGAGAGCGGCTTTGCGGCCGAGAGCCTCCCGGCGTTCCTCGAGGCGCTGGATCGCGTGGGAACCAGCAGCGTCTATTTTCATTTTTTTGAGGCGCGCTTCCGTTTGCGGCGTCCGGCGGACGACTTCTCGATCTGGATCGAAGGCGATCTGGGCCGCCCGGATCTCGCGCGGAAGATCCGCGGGCTGGATCCGTACCAGTACAGCCTTGAGGGACTGCGCGGCCGGATACGATCGCTGCTTCGCCCGGACGCTGCGGGGGGTGTTTGATGAAAGGACTGTCCGACTACAACGGCATCGCCGAACCGGAGGATCTCCGGTTGTTGACCCGGCTGGGGGAACGGCTCCGCGGCCGGTCGTTCCTGCATGTCAATTCCACATCGGTCGGCGGCGGCGTGGCCGAAATCCTCCACCGTTTGATCGCCCTGTTCGTCGATCTGGGCGTCGCGGCCCGATGGGAAGTCATCAAGGGCGATCAATCCTTCTTCGAGGTGACCAAACAGATCCATAACGGGCTTCAGGGCCAGGCCGTCGAAATGAGCCCGCGGATGTGGGAAATCCACCGGGAAGTGAACGAGGCCAACGCCGGACAGATGGATCTGGACGCCGACCTTGTTTTCATCCACGACCCGCAGCCCGCGCACCTGATCGGGCATCGCAGGCGCGGGGTCTGGGTCTGGCGCTGCCATGTGGACGTGTCCCATCCGCATCCGCCCGTGTGGGAGCGGCTGGCGGCCGACGTCGGCCGGCACGCCGCCGCGATTTTCTCGGGGGCCCAGTTCGCCCAGCAACTCGCCGTTCCCCAGTTTGTCGTGCCGCCGTCGATCGATCCGTTGAGCGAGAAAAATCGAGACCTGACCGATCCGGAAGTTCAGGCGGAGCTCGAGGCCCATCAGATCCCCCGGGACAAGCCCATCCTGCTCCAGGTCTCCCGGTTTGATCGTTTCAAAGATCCGGTCGGGGTCGTTCAGGCCTATCGCATGGTGAAGCGGTATTATGACTGCCGGCTGATCCTGGCGGGCGGGACCGCGACGGACGATCCGGAAGGGGAGGGGATTCTGGCCCGCGTGCGCGAAGAGGCTCAGAACGATCCCGACATACGGATTCTGTTGTTGCCTCCCTTCAGCGACCGGCTGATCAACGCGCTGCAGCGGGCCGCCGCGGTCGTGCTGCAAAAATCCACGCGGGAAGGTTTCGGATTGACCGTGGCGGAGGCGCTCTGGAAAGCGAAGCCGGTCGTCGGCGGGGCCGTCGGGGGGATCCCCTCCCAGATCCATCACGGCGTCACGGGTTTTCTGGTCCATTCGGTCGAGGGCGCGGCCTACCGGATCCGCCAGTTGCTGCATAATCCCGCGCTGGGAAAGAAAATGGGGGAGATGGGGCGCGAACATATCCGGCGAAATTTCCTGATCACCCGGCAGGCCAAGGACTACCTGGCCCTCTGGGTGGCCCTGGAGCGCCGGAACGAGCGCGTGATTTCGATATGAACCGCGAAGACGATCCAAACCGTTCACCCACCCGGCGCCTTTCCGAATCGTTCCGCTTGCGCGGCCGGCGCTTCGTAGTGGCGTCCAACCGCGAGCCCTACGTGCAACGCAGGGTGCGGGAGGAGATCCGCTGGGGCCGGCCCGCGGGCGGCGTCACGGCCGCGCTCGATCCGCTGCTCCAATCCATGGACGGAACCTGGGTCGCCTGGGGGAGCGGGGACGCCGACCGGCTCGCGGTGGACCCAAGGGATCGTGTCCGCGTGCCGCCCGACCGGCCGGCCTATACGTTGCGCCGGGTCTGGCTGACGCCCGACGAGGTCGAGCAGTACTACCACGGTTATTCGAACCGTTTTCTCTGGCCGCTTTGTCACGTGACGCTCGACCGCGTCGTCTTCCGCCAGAAATACTGGGAAGGCTACCGGACCGTGAATGAGCGGTTCGCGGAGGCGATCCTTGAAGAACTCGATGATAAGCCCGGGGTGGTTTGGGTCCAGGACTACCAGCTGGCCCTCTGTCCCGCGTTTATAAAAAAGCGGCGTCCGGATCTGACGGTGGCGCTGTTCTGGCACATTCCCTGGCCTGCGCATGACGTGTTCCGGATCTGTCCGCAACGGAAGGAATTGCTGGAAGGCCTGCTGGCCTGCGATCAGATCGGTTTTCATCTCGATCGGTATCGCGTCAATTTTCTGGAGTGCGTCAAACGGGAGGTGGGCGACGCGTCGGAGTCCCGGAAGGAGCGGATCCGCTTCCGCGATCACGAGACGACGCTCTCCGCGATTCCCGTGGGCATCGATTTTGGGTCGTTCGAACAGCGGGCGCGCTCGCCGGAAACGGTGAAGCGGATGACGAATATTAAAAAACGGCTGACGATCGGTTCGGACACGATCGTGGGACTGGGCGTCGACCGGCTAGATTATACCAAGGGGCTTCTCAAGCGCCTCTGGGCCCTTGAGGAGTTTCTCTCCCGTTATCCGGAATACCGCGGCCGGTTCCTGTTCATCCAGATCGCCGCGCCGACCCGGGCCGAGAGCGAGCCCTACCGGGGATACCGGGATATTCTCCGGTCGACGGTCCGCGAAATCAATCGGCGCTTCGCGCGGCCGGGCTGGCGGCCGGTCGAGTACATCGAGGGACAACTGAGCCACGCGTCGGTCGTCGCCTATTACCGCCTGGCCCGTTTCTGCCTCGTCAGCTCCGTTTACGACGGGATGAACCTGGTTTCGAAGGAGTTCGCGGCCTCGAAGGTCGAGGAGCCGGGCGTCCTTTTGCTGAGTGAAATGGCCGGATCCCTGGAGGATCTCGACGGGGCCATGCCGATCAACCCCTATGACCTGGAGGGCACGGCCGAGGCGATCCGGAGCGCGATCGAGATGCCCGTCGAAGAACAACGTATCCGGATCGGCCGAATGCGGGAATTGGTCCGGAAGCACGACGTCTACGAATGGATGGAGAACAACCTGAACGCCATGACGGCGGCCTCCGGGTAGGCGATGGGACTTTCGGTCCGACCGATCGGGATCCCCTCGCGGCGAAGAAAGGCCGGCCGGTTTCCGGCCGTTTTTCTGGATTTTGACGGCACGCTGGCGCCCATCGCCGCCCGGCCGGAGCAGGCCCGGTTGCCGTCCGAAATGCGCCGCCTCCTCACGCGGCTGTCCCGCCGCGCGCCGGTGGTGATCGTGAGCGGACGGTCCCTCCCGGACCTCCGGTCCCGCATCGGTCTGCCGGGCCTCGTGTATGTCGGCAACCACGGGCTGGAGATCGCCGGATGCGGATTGCGGTACCGCATGGAGGACGCGGACGATTGGCGCCGTCGGCTGAAAGCCCTGGGCGACCGGTTGCGGGAGACGATGGGATTCCTTTCCGGTATTTTTATCGAAGACAAAGGCTATACCCTGAGCGTTCATTACCGCCTGGCCGGCGGCGCCGTCCGGCGCCGGGCGGCCCGGCGCTTCGCCGAATGGCTGGGGCCGCTTCGGCGCCGGGGACGGGTCCGGGTCGTCCGGGGAAAGGCGGCCTGGGAAATCCGGCCGCCGGTCGATTGGGACAAGGGTCGCGCCGTCGCCTGGATCCTCGATCAGCCGCGATTCCGGGGGCGATGGCCGTTGTACATCGGCGACGATGAAACGGATCAGGACGCCTTTCGGGCGATCCGAAAGGTCGGCCTCGGCATCGCGGTGGGTCCGCCGGAGAATAAAGGGGCGGCCCGTCACGCCGTCCAGAGTCCGAGGGAAGTCGAGGTGTTTCTCAGACGGCTGCTTTCTTTGTTGTCCACGAACCCGCCGCGATCGGAGGCCGGCCCGGTGTGATCGGGGCCGACAGGCACCCTTTAAACGCTTCGTGATGTCCGCGGGTCTTGACCTGCCGGGCTTTCTCCATGGATAGTCCGGTTCGCTGGGCGATTATCTTCGAGCCCATCCTCCGAAAACTCTCAAGACCGCTCCGGTGTCGCGTTCGACGACCGGTTTTGACTAGCGAAATGAAGAATTTCCTCGGGCATCACCATACAATGCGCCTCGAAAAAGAGGACGAACGATGTCACACCAATGAAAATCTTTCTTGCAATGGCCGTCTCCAAATCTTAGACTTAAGAAGCGAAACCGTATTGAAGGGAAGTTATGAATCTTAGTCCCCTCGCGGGAAAGCCGGCTTTGCCCTCGATGCGGGTCGACGTGCCCAAACTCGTTACCGCCTATTATACCGAGGTGCCTGACCCTTCGGTGCCGGAGCAACGGGTTGCGTTCGGCACTTCGGGGCATCGCGGTTCCGCACTCGAGAAGACGTTCAACGAATGGCATATCCTCGCCATCAGTCGGGCCATTTGCCTGTATCGGGAGCGGCAGAAGATCGACGGCCCGTTGTATCTCGGTATGGACACGCATGCGCTCTCCGTGCCGGCTCTGGCCAGCGCACTTGAAGTGCTGTCGGCCAACGGGGTGGATGTCATGATTGCGGAGAGGGAGGAATATACCCCGACCCCGGCCGTTTCCCACGCGATTCTCGCCCACAACCGCGGGCGCAAGAGAGGGCTCGCGGACGGCATCGTGATCACCCCTTCGCATAATCCGCCCCATGACGGGGGCTTCAAGTACAATCCCCCGAGCGGCGGACCGGCGGAGACCGGTGTCACCGGTTGGATCGAGGCGAAGGCCAACGAGTTGCTTAAGAAGGGCCTCCAAGGCGTAAAGAGAATTTCCTTCGAAAAGGCTCTTCGCGCCCCTACAACGCACCGGCACAACTACCTCGAAGCCTACACGAGCGATCTCGGCCATGTGATCGATATGGACGCCATTCGCCGCGCGGACATTCGTCTGGGGGTCGATCCGCTCGGCGGCGCCGGGGTTCACTATTGGGGACGGATCGCGGAGCGCTACGGGTTGAACCTCACGGTCGTCAATGAGGCCGTCGATCCGACCTTCCTTTTCATGACGGTGGATTGGGACGGCCAGATCCGCACGGACCCCTCCTCGCCCCATGCGATGCAAAGATTGATTGCCCTGAAGGATCGCTTCGAGATCGCCTTCGCCTGCGACGCCGACCATGACCGGCACGGGATTGTCACGCGGAGCGCGGGGTTGCTGCCGCCCAACCACTACCTTGCGGCCGCCGTCTTCTACCTCTTTCAGCACCGGCCGATGTGGCGCAAAGAAGCGGCGGTCGGTAAGACGGTGGTGAGCAGCCGGATGATTGATCGCGTCACCGCGAAGCTGGGTCGGAAGCTTTATGAAGTTCCGGTCGGCTTCAAGTGGTTCGTGGACGGCCTGCTCGACGGCTCGCTCGCCTTCGGCGGTGAAGAGAGCGCGGGTGCCTCTTTCGTCCGTCTGGACGGCCGCGTTTGGACGACGGACAAAGACGGCATCGTCCCGGCCTTGCTCGCGGCGGAGATCGCCGCGCGGGAGGGCCGGGATCCCGGCGAGATCTACCGAGGGCTGACACGCGAGTTCGGCGAGCCCGCGTATGACCGCGTCGAGGCGCGGGCCACTCCGGAGCAGAAGGAGATGCTCGCCAACCTTTCGCCGCAACAGGTCCGGCTCAAAGTCCTCGCGGGAGAGCCGATCCGGACCATCCTCACCCGCGCGCCGGGCAACGGCGCTCCCATCGGCGGACTGAAGGTGATCACCGATAGCGGGTGGTTTGCGGCGCGTCCGTCGGGGACCGAGAATATCTACAAGATTTATGCGGAAAGCTTCCGGGGAGCGGATCATCTGCGCCGCATCCTGGAGGAGGCACAGGCGATCGTCAACGACGTTCTCGGAGCCTCTCCGCCTCAGCCGGGGGTCCGCCCGAGACAAAGTCGAAGGTGAAACGATGAGCAAACAAACGCCGGTCCTCAAGCCGCCCTCCAATTTGGTCCCCGCGGACGTCAAGGGCTTCGATTCCCTGGCCGAGCTGGCGCTGGATTTGCGCTGGTCCTGGAACCATTGCACCGATGAAGTGTGGCGGCGGCTTGATCCCGCTCTGTGGGAGCGAACGCATAACCCTTGGGTCGTGCTGCAGACCGTTTCGCGAGACCGGCTCCAGCGCGTGTTGGCGGATCCCGTCCGCTGCAAAGAAGTTGATGATCTCGTGCAAGCCGAGCGACGCGCGGCGCAAGCCCCCGCATGGTTTCAGGAAAACTATTCGCGCGCTCCCCTGACCTGTGTCGTGTATTTTAGTATGGAGTTCATGTTGAGCGAAGCGCTTCCCATCTATTCGGGCGGGCTTGGCAATGTGGCCGGGGCGAGGCATCTTCTTGATCCCATGGCGCTGACGCTGGGCTTTGCGCGCCGCTTCGCAACCTACAAACGACCGAATCTGTTGCTGCGGGATCCGGAGCGGTTGCTTCGCCTTCTGACGCATCCTCAAGCGCCCGGTGCAACTCATCATGGCTGGCAAGGCCCACCCGGCGGACGAGGCCGGTCAGGTCCTGATCCAGGCATGGACACATTTCATTACGCTGTCCATCCTGGTGTTCAACTTTTACCCGATGACCGCAGTGATGATTGTGCTTCTGGCGTTGCTCAACGACGGGGCGATCCTGTCCATTGCCTATGACAAGGTTCACTATCGGAACAACCCCGAAGCCTGGAACATGCGCACCGTGTTGGGCCTGGCGACCGTGCTGGGGATCGCCGGCGTGATTGCGTCGTTCGGGACGTTCACTTCAAGCGATCTTGGCTGAATTTATCGAGGACTTAGCCATCGGTCCCGTCGCGATCCCGACGGAGATTTAGGCCGACGGCTTCAACGCGCTTCGCTCGGTCCAGGTGACCCCGATGGCCGTCAGCAGGTTTGTAAGCAGGATGATCAGCAGCACGATGTCCACGAAGGCCTCCGTCCCTGGAATGCCGGCCGCGACGGGAAGGGGGGCCAGCACGGCCGCCGCCAGTCCGCGGGCCGTCATCAGCCAAAGAACCATCTTTTCCGGTTTCCGATCACGGTAGACCCAGACCAGCAGTTGCGCGGCTAGGTAGCGGGACAGAACGATGGCCCCGAAGATCAACAGGCACAGCAGAAGGTTGAGCGGGCCGAGGTGGTCCATGGTGAATATGAGCCCGATATAGACGAAAAAGAAGGTGCGGATGAAGAAGGCCAGTTCTCCGTGAAACCCCCGGATCGTGGCCTCGGAGGAGTTGGAGGCCAGCGCGGTTCCGAAGAGGGAGGGGAAGCGCTTGTAGTTGCCCAGGATCAGGCCGAAGACCAGAGCCGCCATGGCGCCGTTCCCCCGGATGAATTCGGCCAGGCTGAACAGGAGAAACAATATCGCGAGGGTCAGCATGTAGGAGAACTGCGGACGTTTGAGCCGTTCCAGGAATTTCGACCACCCGATGCCGCAGGCCGCGCCCAAAAGGATCCCGATGATGAATCGACCGAGCAGATCCTGGATCGGGGCGATCCATTCCGCCCGGCCGGTGGGGATCAGGTGCACCAGGCTCAATCCGATCACCACGCAGAGGATGTCGGTGAGCGACGATTCCAGGCTGAGGATCGTCTTGGCCTCCTCGCTGATCCGCATCTGGGCGACCAGGGGCATCACGATGGCGCCGCTGGTGCCGCCGACGATGGCCCCCAGCAGGAGGCCGAGGGGTAACGGGTAGCCGAAGAGCCATGCGATGAACGCGGTGAGGGCCGCCGTGGCCAGAAATCCGAGCACGGCCAGCAGGACGGCGCCGGTGAACTGGCGCAGGATGCTCCGGAGATCGAGCGCCATGCCCCCGTCGAAGAGAATCATGATCATTGCAAACGTCGCAAAGTAGGGCGTGAAATTGGCGAGCTGCGCCGGGTCCAGCAGATGGAGAAACGGGCCGAGCAGGATGCCGATGAAGAGCAGCACCGGCAGATCCGGAATCCGGGTCCGCTGGAAAACGACCGAGCCGAAGAAGCCGATGAAGATGATGATCCCGATGAGGGCGAAGGCCAGGTTGACTGTCATGTGATTTTTCCAAGGAACGCGGGCAAGCGCGTTTCAGTCAAAAAAGTTGAAAGGTCCGCCTAGATGCGTTATACTTGAAAACAATCAAACCCTCGAACCGTTCCCATTATACTGTAAAGTCCCTCTGGCTCCAATAAAAAAGGAAGAGCGATGGCCGATTTTCATCAGACCGGAGTCATATCGACGCTTCACCGTCTGGGCCGCGTGGATCTGGATTGGCTGGAGACGCAATTGGAGGCCTTCTCCCACCAGATGCCGATCGCCTTGGTCCTTCCCAGTCTCTACTCCGAGCTTCAAGGGCCGGCGCTGAAGGAGATCCTCAAGCAATTGCAGTCCGTAAAATATCTTCGCGAGATCGTGATCACACTGGGCCGGGCGAACCGGGAGGAGTTCGACCATGCGCGGCGGTTTTTTAAAGACCTCTATTGCGAGCACCGGATCGTGTGGGTCGACGGAGAGCGCATCCAGAAACTTCTGGCGCTCCTGACGCAGAACGACCTGGACATCGGAAGCGAAGGCAAGGGCCGCGCGGCCTGGCTCGCGTACGGGTACATCCTTGCGAAGCGGCGGAGCAAGGTGATCGCGCTTCACGATTGCGACATTCTGACCTACGACCGCGAATTCCTGGCGCGTCTTTGCTACCCCGTGGTCAATCCCAACATGGGTTATGAATTCTGCAAGGGCTACTACCCGCGGATCACGGACCGGCTGCACGGGAGGGTCACCCGGCTTTTCGTGACGCCGTTGATCCGGACCCTGATGAACATGATCGGCCATCATCCCTTCCTGGTTTATCTTGACAGCTTTCGTTACCCGCTGGCCGGCGAATTTTCGATGCTGGCCGACCTGGCCCGCGTCAACCGGATTCCGGGCGACTGGGGGCTCGAAATC
>Ga0335077_10000681_pt1 | contig 38579 bp, 38 predicted proteins | sample Lox_Sample_31_FD_207151 | JGI IMG/M metagenome (GOLD analysis project Ga0335077, IMG submission 207151) | Soil microbial communities from Loxahatchee National Wildlife Refuge, Florida, United States - Lox_Sample_3.1 | ecosystem: Environmental > Terrestrial > Soil > Wetlands | place: USA... | reverse complement strand
ATTTATATTTCTACGCCGACCAATACTCCAACGACGCCAACTGGCAGGCACACTACCATGGCACGGCCAATGAAATCTGGCAACAAACGGAAGGACGTATCACGCACTTTGTGTCCATGCTGGGCACCAGCGGGACCTTTGTGGGCACGGCGCGCCGGTTGAAAGAATTGAACCCACGGGTGCGTTGTGTCTCGCTGCAGCCGGATTCCGCGTTCCATGGAATTGAAGGGGCCAAGCACATGGCCAGCGCGATGGTGCCCAAGATTTATGATCCGTCGCTGGCCGATGAGGACCTGGAGATCTCGACTGAGGACGCCTACGCCATGGCGCGGCGCCTGGCGCGGGAAGAGGGCTGGCTGGTGGGAGTTTCATCGGCGGCGGCGATCGTGGGCTGCCTGCAGGTGGCGCGCCGCTTGAAGAAGGATGTCTCGGCGGTGATGGTTGCCGTTCTGCCGGATTCGGGGGACAAGTATTTGAGCGAGAGATTTTGGGAGGAAGGGCAAAACCCTTAACCACGGAGGACACAGAGGTTCACAGAGGAACCGTTCTGTGATCCTCTGTGCTCCCTGTGGTGAAGACTTTAGAAATGCTGAAGATTAAGCGCAGCGATTACGATGCGCTCCGGGGGCATGGCGAGGAAACGTATCCGCAGGAGTGTTGCGGCGTGCTGCTCGGGCAAGTGGACGGTGAGGCACGCGTGGTTACCACCGTCGTGCGTTGCGGAAATACGCGGCAGGATTCGCCGCACAATCGCTATCACATCGACCCGGCGGAACTGGTTCGCATCCAGCGGGAAGGACGGGAACGCGGCGGGGACATTCTTGGGTTCTATCACTCGCATCCCGACCATCCGGCGCAATGGTCGGAGACTGATTTGGCAGAAGCTCACTGGATCGGGTGCTCGTATGTGATCACGAGCGTAGAAAAAGGGAAGGCCCTTGATACCAATTCGTTTGAACTGATGGGAACATCCGAGGACGACAAGGCGCTTACGAACGAGGCGATCTGCTTTATTGAGCCAGAATGTGCGGCCCCTGGCGCTTCACAGGAACGCTTAAATTAATTCCCCACGGTCTTGGGACCGGCCAGGAAACCGCCGTCAATGACCAGCGATTGTCCGGTCATATAGGAAGCGCCCTCGGAGCACATCCACAAGACCGCGGAGGAGACTTCTTTGGGCTCGCCGTAGCGTCCCATGGGATGCTGGCCGTTCATGTGTTTTCGGACTTCGGCCTCGCCGAACAGGCGCTCGCCCATTGGCGTTTCGATGACTGCCGGGCAGACAACATTGACGCGGATGCCGTGCCCGGCGTTTTCGAGGGCCGCGGATTTGGTGAGGCCGATGACCCCGTGCTTGCTGGCGCAGTAAGTCGCGAAGCCGGCAGCGCCCATGAGTCCGGCGATCGAAGCCATGTTTACGATGGCTCCGCCGCGGCCCTGTTTGAGCATCTGCTGGATCTCATATTTCAGGCACAGCCACACGCCTTTCAGGTTGATGGCGATGGTGCGGTCCCACTCGGCTTCTGGTTGTTCAGCAATGAACGCGATGGCGCCCTCGATGCCGGCGTTGTTGAAGGCGACATCGACGCGGCCGAATTTCTGCACGGTCTGCTGCACCAGCGACTCGACCTGCGCGGCCTGCGAGACATCGGTTTTCACGAACATGCCGTCGCCGCCAGCGGCGCGAACCATTTCGAGCGTTTCCTTGCCTTCGGATTCTCTGCGACCCGCCAGCACAACCTTGGCTCCGGCTTTGGCAAACAGAACAGATGTATCGCGTCCAATGCCGGAGGTTCCGCCGGTAACTAAAGCGACTTTGCCTTGCAGTTCATTGGCCATGGTCAAAAAGCTCCTACTTTCGGGTTGCATTGTACGCATTTTGGGCCATGAGCGTCCAACAGAAGACGTTCTCGCAGGTCAGATGGCCGGCTGCCGCAAACGCTGAATCTTATCCATGCGGAAGGCATCTGCTAAATATGACCAAAATCCTGATTCCGACGCCGCTGCGGCAGTACACGGGAAAACAGCCGACGGTGGATGTGGAGGCTGGTACTGTGGCCGAAGCTTTGTCTGGCCTGACGGCCAGGCATCCCGAGCTGCGCCGGCACCTTTACACTGAGGAAGGTAAACTGCGGTCGTTTGTGAATGTTTACCTGAACGACGAAGACGTGCGCTACCTGCAAAAGGAAGCGACGGCGATCAAGGACGGTGATAGCATTTCGATCGTGCCTTCGATCGCTGGAGGCCGTGAGTAAATGGAACGCTGTCCCATGACCTGCCGTTGCCGAATCCGGCGCTGTTGTTGGTGATCCCCGCAGCCTTAATTTCCAGGAATCCCCCAAAAAGAGGCCTTTATGGCAACCACCACTCCGGAAGCAAAACCCGAAGCCGCTGCACTTAGTAACGAGGAAATCCTGCGCTATTCGCGTCACCTGATCATGCCCGAAGTGGGGATGGAAGGGCAGCAGAAGCTGAAAGCGGCGCGGGTGCTGTGCATTGGGGCGGGTGGGCTGGGATCGCCGCTGGCGCTGTACCTAGCGGCGGCAGGAGTGGGAACACTGGGAATCGTGGATTTCGATGTCGTGGACTACACCAACCTGCAGCGACAGATCATTCATGCCACCGCAGATGTGGGCCGCAAGAAGCTGGAGTCGGCGGCAGAAAAACTGACGGCGATCAATCCGTTTGTGAATGTGCGGGCGTTCGAGACCCGGCTGAGCAGCGCGAATGCGCTCGAGCTGTTTCGTGAGTTCGACATCGTTGCCGATGGCACCGACAACTTCCCCACGCGCTATCTGGTGAACGACGCTTGTGTGCTCACCGGCAAACCCAACGTGTATGGATCGATTTTTCGCTTTGAAGGTCAGGCCAGCGTTTTCGCGACCGAAGAAGGGCCGTGTTACCGCTGCCTGTATCCGGAGCCGCCACCGCCGGGACTGGTTCCCTCCTGCGCGGAGGGCGGCGTGCTGGGGATTCTGCCGGGCCTGGTGGGCGTGATTCAGGCGACGGAAGTCATCAAATTGATCCTGGGGAAAGGCGATTCGCTGATCGGGCGGCTGCTGTTGGTGGACGCGCTGAGCATGAAATTTCGCGAACTCAAACTTCGCAAGAATCCCGATTGCCCGGCCTGCGGGGGCCACCGCACCATCACAAAGCTGATAGACTACAACGAGTTTTGTGGAATTCGGGGCGAGGAGAAGCCTGTGGCCGGTGGAATTTCTGAAATCCAGGTAGAAGAACTGAAACGGCGGCTGGACGCGAAGGAAGACTTGTTTGTGCTGGACGTGCGCGAACCGCACGAATATCAGATATGCAATATCGGGGGACATTTAATTCCGCTGGGCGATCTGCCGCGGCGGGTGAACGAGCTCGATTCCAGCCGGGAGATTGTGGCGCATTGCCGCTCCGGCGTGCGCAGCGCCAAGGCGGTGGATTTCTTGCAGCAGGCGGGATTTAAGAAAGTGCATAACCTGGCGGGCGGGATCCTGGCGTGGGCGGACCGGATCGACCCGAAGATGCCGAAGTACTAGAACGACTGGGGCCACAGATTTTCACGGATTCGCACGGATCAAAACCCAAGCTCCAATCAAACCCCGATGTGGGCGCGGGCCTGATGACGTGAGGAAGTTCTTGTTTTTTCCCGCAGGGCATGGATAATGACAGGTTCTTCTTCCCCCGGGGCTCCATAAAAACTCAGCCAGGAGGCTCCATGCCACCTTCGTCGCGCGGTTTGTACTTTGGCGTTGCCGTATTGCTTTTCGCCAGCGCTGTGTTTGGGCAAAACCCGGCTCCCGCGGCACCCAACTCTGATCCCACATATCAACTGCTGCGGAACATCGGACTGGGTGGCGAAGTTGTTTCCGTGAAAGACTTCACGCTAAAGCGCGATGCGGCCACGTTTCACTTGCACTCGGGCAACGTATGTTTCGTATCTGCGGTGCAAGGCAAGATCACGGGTGCGGTGTTTGTCGGGGACGGGAACATGGTTCTGGATCCGCCGCTGGGCATTGAACGCAGCACCTTGAAACTGCTGACCAAGGAAGATGAGTTCAGCGAGAGGTTCGGCCAGTTGGTGATGCGGTTCACCGACAACACTTATGACGAAATCAAGAAAAGCGGCGGCGCGGCCACTGGCTCCTGCGATCCTGGGCTGCTGCGCGACAGTCAGAACGCGCTCCATCACAACCGCGCCTTGAGGTTCAATCTGGACGCGCGCATTCTGCAAGACATAGGCGCGACCGCGCCAGGCGGCCTGTTCGTGGCCTTCATTCACGGCCAGCGCTATAACGACAAGGAAGTGTATGCGGTTGATCCTCACGGCGCACCCCCGTTTCTGTTCAATGTGGCGCCGGAAGAGGTGGAACTCCTTACCTACGACGACAGCAAGATGGGGGTGTGGGCCGCTTTTCATCTTTCCAGCGAATACCGGCAGGGTACGGCCTCGGGCTCGCAGAACAATGCGTTGACTCACATCGAGGGCCAGCAGCTCGATACCACCATCGAAAAGAACGGCAACCTGATTGGCAAGGCGACCACGACTTTTGTTGCCCAGGTAAACGGTTTGAAGGTGGCGGCCTTTGACCTTTTTCCGACATTGAGGGTACAGAGCGTAACTGCCGAGGGCGGGCAGCCGCTTTCCTTCATCCAGGAAGGCAAGGAAGAAGACGCCCAGTTTTTCTCGGTGATTTTGCCCAAGCCACTTGCGGCCGGCGACAAATTCACGATTGTGACCACGTACAGCGGGAAGGATGCGGTCTCGAACGAAGGCAACGGCAACTACTTTCCGATGGCGCGAACCAATTGGTATCCCAGTAGCACCGGGGAAGGGTTCGGCGGGTTCAGCAATTATGATCTGACATTCCGCATCCCGAAAGGCATGAAGATCACGGCGACCGGAACGCTGGTGAGCGAGACCACGGAAGGCGACCGGAACATCACGGTGTGGAAAAGCGAGGTACCGCAAACCGTGGCTGGCTTCAACTTCGGCAACTTCAACGTGCAGGAAGCGAAGATCACAAAACCCGATTACGTGGTGCAGTCTTATGCCAACAAGGAACCGCCGATATGGGTGAAGAATTTGCAACAAGCCGCGGATCACGGCGTTATGGGGATACCGTCCGGTCAACCTGGGGGGAAGCCCGAGCTAACCTTAGGCAACATGAATACCACGCTGATGCAGAAAAAGGCCCTGGCGGACGGGGAAATTTCGATGGAGCTTTACACCGACTATTTCGGTCCCATTGCGTTCAAGCGGCTGGCCATGACGCAGCAAACCGCGTGCACCTTCGGACAATCCTGGCCGACGCTGGTGTGGTTGCCGATTTGCGCATTCTTTGATAATACCGTCCGCCATCAGCTTGGCCTGGATTTCGGCGATCGCGGCTATTGGAAGACCGTAGCTCCCCACGAGGTCGCTCACCAGTGGTGGGGGCATACGGTGGGATTCAATTCCTATCGCGATCAGTGGATGAGCGAAGGCTTCGCAGATATGTCGGCCTCTCTGTATCTGCAAGTCGTGGACAAAAACCCCAAGCGGTTCATTGATTTCTGGAACGATGAGCGCGAGTTGCTGACCATGAAGGACCGGCAGGGCTATCGTGCCATCGACGCCGGCCCGGTCACTCTGGGATACAGGCTGAGCAATTCACGCACGGGAATGAATCTCACTCGCGACCTGATCTATCCCAAGGGTGCCTACATCCTGCACATGGTGCGCATGATGATGTGGGACAAGCATACGGGCGATCAAAACTTCAAAGCCACCATGCAGGACTTCGTCAAGACTTACGCCGGGCGCTCGGCGACTACGGAAGATTTCAAGGCCACGGTGGAGAAACACATGACCCCGGAGATGGCGGGGTTCGGCGGGGGCAGGATGGATTGGTTCTTCGATGAGTACGTCTACGGCACGCAACTGCCCAGCTACACCATGCAAAGTGCAATCGGGAACAATGCGGCCGGAGATCTGGAGTTTTCATTCAAGTTGACGCAAAGCAACGTGAATGAGAATTTCCGCATGCTGGTTCCGCTCTATATCGAACTGGCGGATGGCAACGTGCGTTTCCTCGGCCGCGCGCCTTTGACCGGGAACACCAGCCTGGAGCAGAAGATCCCGTTGAAAGGACTAAAGGACAAGCCGCACCGCCTACTGGTGAACTATTACGACGACGTGCTGGCATCCGCGAACTGATTCTCACGAGTAGGCAAATAGAAAAATGGGGAGCTTGCGCTCCCCTTTTTTCTCTCTCAGCAGGACGCTACTTCGAGCTGCCGCTCATTTCCGCGCTCGGCGACCCTTCGTCGATGGCAAGCGCGTACTTCTTGCCGTCAAAACGGATCTCGGCGAGCGATTTGCTGCCGTCACCATTACTCTTGAGCACGGTGGAGTTTGAGCCGCTGGATTGGTCCAGGTCAACGACCCGGGCCGGAGTGGAAGCAACCACTGTGCTGCCCTTGAGAATGTTCAACTGCACGTTGGAGCCCGTGCCTTCCCACTTCACCGAGTAGTCGCCCGCGGGAACGGTCTTTCCGCTCACGGTCACGGAGTCCGACAGTTGAAGCGATCCCTTGTGGTTGTGGAGGTTGGCTGCGAACCCGCTGGTTGCCAGCAGCAAACTCAAGCCCAGCAGCAAGCCCTTGGAAACATTTGCGAACTTCATGCAATTCTCCTTTTTCTTTCCCGAACGTCGGGAACCGGTTCTGGGCGGCTTGGACCTGCCTTCCGTGAAAAAACTTGCGTTTCTCCACCAAAGGCCTACAATGCTGCGGCGGGGTTAAGGAGAAAGCAACCGGCCGCAAGGACCTGCTGCTCTCTGCTACAGGGATTGCGCTCACCTGGGCCGCCAAACCGAGTGTGAGCCAGTCCCTCAACCCCTGAAACTTCTCTCGAGCCGGGCGGGCTGGTTGGTCTGCCCGGCTTTCATCTTGAGTTGATACGCTTCTAGATGCTCAAAAGTTCCTTCCCGATTTAAATTGCATTACTCACTTGGACGGGCTGCCCCGCGCAGCGTTAGCAGTTTTGCGGCTGCATACAACAGCCGCTTGTTTAGTCTATTGGAAAAAATTTCAACGGCGACAAATCGCGACAATTTTTTACTCTCCTTTAACACGGCAGTATTCCTGCACGCGAGATGCCACGAACTATGGAACGCGCCGTCGTTGATTCCTTGCGAGCAAGTCGGAAGCAGGGAGCCAGGGAGCCGCAAATGTGACCGCTAACGAAATGGTGCGTTCGCAAACGGACAGTAACCGGGGGCGGGACGCCCCCGGGACGGCGAGGACGCTTCGACTTCGCTCAGGGCGGGCTGCCGGCGCTACAGGGCGGAGTCCGGCGCTACGGCTGCGCGATCTGCAAAACCACTTTGCCGAAGTTCTTTCCTTCGCCGAGCAAGCGATAGGCGTCACTCGCTTTCTCCATGGGAAAGAGGCTGCCGATCACGGGACGCAGGTGCCCTTGCGAGGTCCACAGTGAAAGCTGCTTCCAGGCATCGTTCATCAACTCGCGATTGGCGGAGAGATAGGTGAGCCACAGTCCGTGCACGCTCGAGCCTTTGGCATACAGCAGACGAGTATCGAGCAACGACTTCTCTCCCGTGGCGCTGCCATAGACGATCACACGACCGAAATCGCGCAGGCAACGCGCGCTTTTGTTGGTGTGCTCGCCGCCCAGCATTTCAAACACGGCGTCGACGCCTTCACCATGGGTGAGATCGCGGATGGCTTCCTCGTAGTCGTGCTGCTTGTAATTGATGCGGTGCTGCAGGCCGAGTTCTGCGACGCGCGCGAGCTTCTCGTCAGAAGACGAAGTGCCATACATTTCCGCGCCGAGCAGGTTTCCGATCTGCACGGCCGCCGTGCCGACGCCGCCGGCGACGGCGTGGATCAGAACGCGAGGCACTTTCTTTGCTGGAGTCAGCAGGGCGGCCTTCCAATAGGCAAAGTATGCGGTGAAGTAATTAACGGGGAAGGCGGCGCCTTCTTCCGCGCTCCATCCCGGTGGCACCGGCCATAGCAATTGGGCCGGAGCCGCGACACGTTCGGCGAAGGCTGCCCATTGCAAATAGCCCATGACGCGCTGGCCGTCGCTAAGTCTCGTGCCGCAGAATTCACGTCCGGCGATCAGCGGCGGTTTGGGAGTCCCAGGGTAACCGCCGCTGGCGGTCATGAAATCGGCAAAATTCAGGCCGCCGGCCTCGACCCGCACCAGTGCTTGACCGGCATTGGCCGTGGGCTCGGGCATGTCGCGAATCTCAAGCGTTTCGGGGCCGCCCAAGCGGGCGATGACGATCGCCTTCATGGAGAAAAGTCTAACAGCAAGGCGGCTTCAGATTGCGCCTGCCAGGTGATCACAGGCATTTGTGACCAGCGTAATCGTGACAACTTTGTTCCGGGTATATACTTCAGGTGAATAATGTGTTTCCTGCCGGATGTAGAGGCGGGCGGAGCGCGGTTTCATAGCAGGGTTCCTCATATATGCTCCGCGAATAGATCACTGGTTGGCCTATAGATCTTCGGTAGCGGCGGCCGGTGCGGGATCGGGTTTACCTTGGCCTTACGGTCCCGGGAGGAAGTTCACGTGGACTTAATATTGGTTCGTCTTCTATTTGTTATTTTCGTTGCGGTCACTTGCTTTCTGATTCGCCCCTTCGGTCTGGATGCCTGGAAGGACGCGGGGGTAGGGACGGCGCTCGGACTGGCCATCGTGGTCTTCGAGTGGCGGCTGCGGCTGATGAGCCTGAAACGGCTGATCGGGGCGGCCATCGGCAGCATCCTGGGCATCCTTGGCGCCTATCTCTTTGCCCTGGTAATTCGCAGCAGCGTTCCCGCGGGCAACACCCAGAGCTTCCTGCAAATCATGGTGATGTTGCTGATGGCCTATGTCGGGCTGATTGTCGGAGCCAACAAGGGAGACTTGCTTAACCTGGCGGCATTGGGCGGGATTTTTGGCGGGGAGAAGCAATCGAAAAAGAGCTACAAGATTCTGGACACCAGCGTCATCATTGACGGGCGCATCGCCGACATAGCTGAAACCGGTTTCCTGGATGGAACCATTGTGATCCCGCAGTTCGTGCTGCGCGAGTTGCAACTGGTGGCGGACTCGGCGGATTCGCTGAAGCGCAATCGTGGGCGACGAGGGCTGGATATCCTGCAGCGGCTGCAGAAGGTCGCTTCGGTCCAGATCCAGATCGTGGAAGATGATTTTCCCGCGGTGCGCGAGGTGGATCTTAAGCTGATCGAACTGGCCAAGCTGTATGAAGGCAAGATCATCACCAACGATTTCAACCTCAACAAGGTGGCGCAACTGCAAGGCGTGGACGTTCTGAACATCAATGAACTGGCCAACTCGCTCAAGCCGATCGTGCTGCCGGGCGAGATCATGAAAGTGTTCGTGCTGAAGGAAGGCAAGGAATACAACCAGGGCGTGGCTTATTTGGACGACGGGACGATGGTGGTGGTGGACAATGCCCGCAAGATGATTGGCAAGACCATCGATATTTCCGTGACCTCAGTGCTGCAGACCACGGCCGGGAAAATGATCTTCGGAAAGTGGGATGAGCGGGCGGGATCGCGAAGCGAGTCGCGGCCGGCGGTGGTAGTCACTACGACGGTGGCTTCCGTACCCAGCGGCGAAGCCAAAAAGCCGGTGATGGCGGACCGGCCGGCGGAGTAGTGGGCGAAAGCCGGGACTGGGCTGGATGGTTCCAGCCCTGCAGGCAAAATACCTGAACCGCCGAGAGACCAGAAGTGAGCTTGATTTGAAACCGTAGCCCGGCGCTCGTATACTGACAGCCCCGCCATGAAGGTAGTTGCGATTATTCCGGCTGCGGGCCTGGGCACACGAATGGCATCCGCGCCCAGCGCCAAGGGCAAAAAGCCTGCCGCTTCGAAGCAATTTGCTGAGCTCGCCGGCACACCGATCCTTATTCACACCTTGCGCAAGTTTGCCGCCAGCGCGGAAGTGGCGGAGATTTGCATTGCACTGCGCGCGAATGAGATGGACGGCTTCCGCGCGCGCCTGGAAAAAGAAGCCAAGGACGTTCTCAAGAAAAAGGTCCGTCTGGTGGAAGGCGGCGAACACCGGCAGCAGTCGGTGGCCCACGCCCTGGCGGCGATCTCGGCGGCGGCGGATGATGTGGTCCTGGTCCACGATGCGGTTCGGCCGTTCGTGACCTCGGAAATGATTCATGATTTGATTGCAGCGGCGCGGAAGTATGGCGCTGCTATTGCGGGAGTACCGGCGTCGGACACGATCAAGGAAGTGCAGCGCACGGCGGAGGGCGCGGTGATCACGGCGACGATTCCGCGGGAGCGGATCGTGATGGCACAGACGCCGCAAGGGTTCCGTTACGATGTGCTGAAGAAAGCGTTCGATGAAGCGACGACGGATGGATTTATGGGAACCGATGAAGCTTCGCTGGTGGAACGGTCGGGACATGAAGTAGCCGTGGTGATGGGATCGGCTAGAAACATAAAGATCACGACGCCGGCGGATTTGGAGCTGGCGGAATTCTATTTGGGGAAGTAGAAAGCAAGGACGCCACGGATTTTCGCGGATTCTCACGGATAAACCCAATTCTTGGCCTTAGACTTTCAGCATGGAGTTGGCGTTGAAACATGGGCAACTCACTGAGAAGATCATTGGCATTTTCTATGATGTCTACAACGAACTCGGGTACGGATTCCTGGAATCTGTCTATGAGGAATCTCTTTTGATTGCTATTTAAAGAGGCGGGATTGAGAGTAGAAAGCCAGGTCTGCGTTCCGGTCTGGTTCCGGCAGCACAAAGTTGGTGACTTCAAGGCTGACGTGCTAGTGGAAAACACAGTCATGTTAGAACTGAAGAGCACGCGAGTGTTGGAACCATCTCACGAGGCTCGGTTGCCGCACTATCTGAAAAGCACTGACGTCGAAATAGGCCCGTTGCTGAATTTTGGCCCTCGTCCGCAGTTTCGCCGACTGTTGTTTGACAATGAAAGAAAGAAAATCCGTGAGAATCCGTGCAAATACGTGGCCGGGGTTTCTCCATGAGAATTGGTTATGGGTGGGATTCGCATGAGTTCAAGGCGGGGATTCCACTGAAGATTGGTGGGGTGAGTTTGCCGCACACTCACGGCCTGGGCGGGCATTCGGACGGGGATGTCTTGCTGCATGCGTTGACGGATGCGCTGCTGGGCACGGTGGCGGCCCCTGACATTGGCACGCTATTTCCGCCGTCGGATGCGAAGTGGAAGGGGGCCGACTCAGCGGTGTTTTTGCGGGAAGCGCTGAAGCGCGTAGGGGCTGCCGGTTACGCCATCGAAAATGTCGATTCCACTCTGATTCTGGCGGCGCCCAAGATTGGGCCGCACGCGGCCGCGATTCGTGAGAACGTGGCGAAGCTGCTTGGCATTTCTCCGGATTGCGTTGGGCTGAAGGCGAAGACCCCAGAGGGCATGGGCACCGACAACGCGGCGATTGCGCATGCTGTGGTTTTGCTCCGGAAAAAAGCTTAACCACAGAGGACACAGAGGCACACGGAGCACTGCCCGACCGCTTGTCCTGAATGGTTCGATACAATTCCGCAGTGTCCATTTCTTTCCAGATTGAGGCCACCAGCGGCAGCGCGCGCGCGGGGCGATTGATCACGCCTCACGGCGAGGTCGAAACTCCGGTCTTCATGCCCGTAGGGACGCTGGCATCGGTCAAGGGTGTGCCTCAGGACGTGCTCGAGGAACTCGGCGTCCAAATTCTTCTGGGCAACACCTACCACTTGTACCTGCGGCCGGGAGTCGAGCAGGTCAGCCGGCTGGGCGGACTGCATCGCTTCATGGCGTGGCCGCGGGCGATTCTGACCGACTCGGGCGGCTTTCAGGTCTTCAGTCTCAATGAGCTGCGCAAAGTTACAGAAGAAGGCGTAACCTTTCGTTCCCATCTGGACGGGTCTTCGCATTTTTTCAGTCCGGAGAGCGCGACGGAGGCGCAGATCGGGTTGGGCGCAGACATTCTTATGGCGTTCGATGAGTGCACGGAGTATCCGGCGGAGGGGGTGCGAGTACGGCAGTCGATGGAACTGACGCTGCGCTGGGCGCAGCGGAGCAAGAAGTATTTTGAGGAGCACAAGCATGAGGTGCCTTGGCAACAGGCGGACAAGAGTGTCCGCCCCACACGGGCGGAGCAGACCCAGGGGCTTTTCGGGATCGTGCAGGGTGGTGTGGATTTGGAGTTAAGAAAGGAATCTGCCGAGCGGACGATCGAGATTGGATTTCCGGGTTATGCCATTGGCGGACTGAGCGTGGGCGAACCGCGGGGCCTGACTCGGGAAATTGTCGAAGCGACCGTGGAGCACTTGCCTGCGGACAAGCCGCGTTATCTGATGGGGGTGGGAACGCCGGAAGAAATCGTGGAATATGCCGGTCTGGGAATCGACATGATGGATTGCGTGCTGCCTACGCGGGCGGCGAGGCATGGTTTACTGTTCACGTCGGAGGGAAAAATCTCAATCAAGCAGGCGCGATATGCAGGGGATGAAGCTCGGCTCGATCCCCGGTGCGGCTGCCGGGTATGTTCCAGGTATTCGCGGGCGTATCTCCGCCATTTATATGCCGCGAACGAGGTTTTGGCTCAGGTTTTGAACACCATCCACAATCTGAGCTTCTACCTTGACACGATGCGCGCGGTGCGTCATTCTATTGCACTTGGGAGAGGGGCCCGCTTTTTATCTGAGGTCTGGTCTCGGCCTGAACCATAGACCGCATCCCCTGTTTGTGTCCGAAGTTTGAGGAATCTCCGCCCAGGTACGCGAGAGCTCCAGCGGTAAATTGCAAAGCAAGTGCGTCCGGTGGGCTTAACTCCCAGTTTCCGACCGGGGGTGGAACTCTAATCTTGATGAATGCACAGTACTTATTAGCGTTACAGCTGGGCGGCGGAGGGGCGGGACTGCTGGGATTCGCGCCGCTGATCTTCATTTTTGCGATCTTTTACTTTCTGTTGATTTTGCCCCAGCAGCGGCGGCAGAAGAAGTGGCAGCACATGCTCGGCGAACTGAAGACCGGGGACAAAGTGGTAACCAGCGGAGGGTTGCGAGGTACGATTGTAGCCCTGAAGGACGATTACATCCATTTGCGGGTGCCACCGGACAATTTGAGGGTAGAAGTCAGCCGGGCCTCGGTTTCGTCAGTTTCGACCGCCGAGGAGGCCGGAAAGTCGGGCGATAAGGCGTAGGCAGCGAGGGCTTGATAGGCATCAAAGTCTATTAGTGAATTCATCATCATGAACAAGAATTTAGGCTGGAAAATCATCGTTATCGTGGCCGCTCTGGTGGTCTTTCTCTTTGGGATCATCGGCATACCGGACAGCTGGTCAGGCAAAGGGCTGCTGGCAGCCATGGGCAACCGCATTCACCTGGGGTTGGACCTCAAGGGTGGTACACACCTGATTCTGCAGGTGCAGGTCAACGACGCGGTCAACGTGGATTCGGACAATGCCATCGAGCGGCTGAAGACCGATCTGCGGGCGCGCAAGATTTATGCCGACATCACCAAGCCCGATCCGGTCGGAGCGCCGGAGAGGATCGTGCTGAAAGGGGTGCCTCCGGAATCCAGGTCGGATCTGCTTTCCATCGTGCAGGACCGGCTTCCCGACTATAGCTTGACCTCGGGCGCGGACAACACCTGGACCGTGGCCATGAAGCCGCAGAACCTCGCCGACCTGAAGAACCGCGCCGTCACCCAGGCGATTGAAACCATTCGCAACCGGATTGATCAGTTAGGGGTCAGCGAACCCATCATCGAAGAGCACGGCCTCGGGCAATATCAGATTCTGGTGCAGCTTCCTGGTGTAGACGATCCCGGCCGGGTCAAGGACATCATGCAGTCGACCGCCATGCTGGAGATTCGTCAGTCCATGGGCGGTCCCTACTCCAGCGAACAAGCAGCCTTGCAGCAAAACAATGGCGTGCTGCCGCCGGATACGACGTTGATGCCCGGGCGCAGTATTGGCGCAACTCAGGCGGAGGGTGGGCAGGTGTGGTATTTGATTTCGCGAGCTTCGGCCGTCACGGGCCGCGACTTGCGGGCTGCCGAACCTTCGCGAGACGAGAACGGCCAGCCTTCGGTGCAGTTCAACCTGACGGGTGAAGGCGGAAGGCGCTTCGGCGCCTTCACGGGAGCCCACGTCGGCGACAATCTGGCGGTGGTGCTGGACAATAAAGTTCAAGAAGTTGCAGTCATCAAGGAGCAGATCCACGACACCGGCGTCATCAATGGCCGCTTTACCGAGCAGGAAGCGAAAGACCTGGCCATGGTTCTGCGGTCAGGCGCGCTGCCAGCCGGGATCAAGTATCTGGAAGAACGCACGGTGGGGCCGTCGCTGGGAACGGATTCGATCCGCGCGGGAGTGACGGCGGCAGTGATCGGCATGCTGGCGGTGCTGATCTTTATGCTGGTTTACTATCATGCGGCCGGGATCAATGCAGATGTCGCGCTGATCTTGAATCTGATCATCCTGCTGGGATTCCTGGGCTTCAGCGGGGCGACGCTTACGCTGCCGGGGATCGCTGGAGTGATCTTGACGGTCGGTATGGGCGTAGACTCGAATGTACTGATCTTTGAGCGTATCCGGGAAGAACTGAGAAGCGGCAAAACACCGCCCTCGGCGGTGGAGCAGGGATTCAGCCACGCCTGGATTACGATCGTGGATACTCACGTGACCACGATTGTGTCGGCCATCATTTTGTTTATTTTTGGCACCGGCCCAGTGCGCGGTTTTGCGGTGACGCTCAGTTTCGGTTTGTTTGCGAACTTGTTCACGGCGGTGTTTGTGTCGCGCGTGATCTTTGATTGGATCCTGAGCCGCAAAGAGCGTGGCGAGGCGTTGAGTATCGGGTAACTGCCGGGCTTGCCTGGGTTGGGCCCGGCCGGGCGGACCAGGGTGTCCGCCGTCAGGTGAACTGTAATAGTCAAGAAACGGGGTTCTGCTAGGTGGAATTTTTTCGTGGCGCACACATCGATTTCCTCGGCAAGAAGTGGTACTTCCTCGCGTTTTCGCTGGTCTTCAGCGTGGCCGGATTGTTCTCCATGCTGTTCTGGCACGGCATTCCGTACGGCGTAGACTTCCGCGGCGGAACGCTGGTGTATGTGAAGTTCGCACAGACACCGGACGACAATGCCATCCGCGCGGCAATGAACCGCGCCGGATTGCGGAACGTGCGCATACAGCGTTATGGGGCGATCAGCAACAACGAAGTTCTGATCGGCGTCTCGGAAGAAGAGACCAGCGAGCAGGCGCTCGACCGCAGCAAGCTGCTGATCATCAACGCGCTCGAAACCAATGCTCCGGCAGACAAGCAAGACTTGAACAACGCGAGTGTGCTGGCGCTGAAGAATTACCTGCTGCAGAAAGACCCGCTCCGCGCTGGCACCGAGGCGGAACAGCGCTACGGGGCCCAGGCCCAGGCCATGGTGGATTATCGCGACAAAACCAAAGGCGGCGTGCTGCACTCGCTGGATGAGCTAAAAGCCGCAGCCGACCCGGCGGTGGTGGCTTCCCTGCCGGATGGCTTCTTTCTTTCCAATTTCGCAGTACGCAATGTGGAGATCGTGGGACCGCAGGTGGGTGCGCAGCTGCGGCGGCAAGCTTTGCTGGCCACAGCCTATTCCCTGGCGGGAATGCTGATCTATCTGGCGGTCCGCTTTGAGTGGATCTACGGAGTGGCGGCCGTGGTAACGGTCTTCCACGACACGCTGATCACGGTGGGTGCGTTCTCGCTCATGGACAAGGAAATCTCATTGACGGTGATCGCCGCCATTCTGACCCTGATCGGCTATTCGAACAACGACACCATTGTGGTTTTCGACCGCATCCGGGAAAACCTGAAACTGATGCGGCGCGAGAAGCTATCCGACATTGTCAACCGCAGCATCAACCAGACGCTGAGCCGAACCATCCTGACGGCGGGGTTGACGTTCCTCACCGTGCTGGCGTTGTTTCTGTTCGGAGGCGAGGTGTTGCACGGGTTCTCGTTTGCGCTGGTGATCGGCATCCTGATCGGCACCTATTCTTCGATTGCGATTGCCGCCCCCATCCTGGTGGCCTATCAGGACTGGCGGAGCAATCGCGGGAAACCAGCGATGGAAGCCGTCCTCCGCAAAGAGAGCAACCGCGGGGAAAAGGTGAAAGCCAAGGTGTGAGGCGGCTACGGGCGGCGGGAGGAGTGCCCAAGTTTGTGATTAACGGGCATTTGAGGTAGTATTCTGCGGCCTTCAGTTGCGGCTTTGTAAAGTGGGTCTGGGAGCAAAGAGGAGGCAGTCGGTGTCTAAGAAGTAGTTAGGGCAGGAGGGACATTTATGTTTGAAGACAGCCTCATCGAATCGGGCGGAAGGCTGAGAACCAAACGGGGAATGACCACCACAGTTTCGTTTGTTTTTCAGATGGTGTTGGTGGGAGTTCTGGTGCTGATCCCGCTATTGTTTACCGAAGCCCTTCCGAAGACGCAGTTGATGACGTTCCTGGTCGCCCCTCCCCCACCGCCGCCGCCCCCGCCGCCCCCGGCTGCGGCACCGGTCAAAGTGGTGAAGCAGATCCAAACCGACATCGTAAACGGACAATTGCGGACCCCGACCAAGATTCCAGAGAAAGTGCAGATGATTAAGGAAGATGAAGCGCCACCGCCGGTGATGTCGGCCAGCGGGGTAATTGGCGGCGTCCCGGGCGGTGTGCCGGGCGGGCAGATGGGCGGCGTAATTGGGGGAATTATCAGTTCAACCCCCGTGGCGGTGCCCAAGGCAGTCACGCCGCAGCGCATCCGTGTCTCCCAGGGTGTGACTCAGGGAATGATTATCCGCCGGGTTCAGCCGGCTTATCCACCCCTAGCCCGGCAGGCACGCATCCAAGGACCAGTGGTGCTGCAAGCCGAGATCGGCAAGGATGGGTCCATCCAGAACCTGCGGCTGATCAGCGGGCACCCCATGCTGGCGCCGGCGGCGATTGAGGCCATTAAACAGTGGAAGTACAAGCCTTACATTTTGAATGGTGAACCGGTGGAAGTGGAAACCACGATTACGTTTAATTTCACGCTGTCGGGAGGGTAACCCGGCGGCCGGATTCTGACCAAGTTCCAGGAGGGAAAAGCAACTCATGTTCGTAGCCAACTTAGCAACCCATACTCTGAGCAACATGTCTACCATGGCAACCTGGCTTTTCCAGGACCAGCCCGTGGCTTGGGACCCGATCTCGCTATGGAAACAGATGGGATTCATCGCGAGGACTGTGGTCGTGATTCTATTCGTCATGTCCGGTTGGTCGATCGGCGTGATGATTGACCGCTGGATGGCATTCAGCGCGGCCCGCAAGCAATCGCGGGCGTTTGCTCCCGCGGTGGCCGGGGCGCTGCGCGATGGCAAGATCGACGAGGCCATCAAAGTGGCGGAGCGCAATAAGAAGAGCCACCTGGCGAAGGTGGTGACGGCCGGCCTGATGGAGTTCCGCGCGCACCAGGACAGTGCGGACATCCCGGGGGAGACCATTGAAGCCTCCAAGCGAGCCCTGGAGCGCACCGAAGCCATTGTCCACGCCGAGTTGAAGCGTGGGTTGGGCGGTCTGGCCACCATCGGGTCAACTGCTCCGTTCGTGGGGTTGTTTGGCACGGTGATGGGCATTCTGAATGCCTTTAAAGGCATCTCGGAACAGAAGGCAACGGGTCTGGGCGCGGTCGCAGGCGGAATCGCGGAAGCGTTGGTGACCACGGCGGTGGGTCTGTTTGTGGCCATCCCGGCGGTAATGATGTTCAACTACCTGACGGGCCGAGTGGAAGCGTTCGACGTGGAGATGGACAACTCCTCGAGCGAACTGATCGACTACTTCCTGAAGCGGCGGGGTATGCGCCGGTCCTAACCAAGGGAAACAGGCCCCGACCATGAGTTGCGGCTTGGCGCTGGGGTGACGCCTCCAGCGCCGGGCGCAGCAGAACCGGAGGGCCGCGAGCGAGATTGAGCCTGGGTGCAGGGGAACAGCCTTATGTCAATGAATAAGAGGAATGAAGGCGCCAAGGTCAACTCCGACATCAACGTCACCCCCATGGTGGACGTGATGCTGGTGTTGCTGATCATCTTCATGGTGATCACGCCGATGTTGCAGAAGGGCGTGAGCGTGGACTTGGCGAAAGTAAACAATCCGGAACAGATGCCGGATGCTGATAAGGAAGATGCCCTGATTGTGGCGATCATGCGAGACGGGAAAGTCTTTTTCGGGAACGACCAGACCCCGCCCGATCAGCTGACGCAAAAAGTCAAAGACCGCCTGGCCAACCGGCTTGACAAGCGCGTGTTCGTGCGCGCCGATGCGCGAGCCAAGTTCGGGTCGGTGGTAGCGGTGGTGGATAACGTCCGCGCCGCAGGCGTCGACGAACTGGGATTGTTGACCGACCAAAGGAAGCAGACGGGAGCCCCGGCGCCACCACCGGCGGGCGGGCAATAAAGGAGATCCTATGAGCATGGGAGTTAACACTGGCGGGGGTCAAACCGCCAACATCAACGTGACGCCGCTCATCGACGTGCTGCTGGTGCTGCTGATCATCTTCATGGTGATCACGCCGCTGACGCCAAAAGGGCTGGAGGCGCTGGTGCCGCAGCCGCCGCCGCCGAACGCTCCCAAGAACAACACCCCGGACCGCACCATCGTGGTGCAGTTGCTGGATCGCGGGCCAGGGCAGGAGCCGGGGGTGAAGATCAATAATGAAGATACGACCTGGGACGGCCTGCAGACGCGTCTCACCGATATCTTCAAGACCCGCGCCGAGAAAGTGATGTTCGTCAAGGGCGATGACAATGTGCCCTTTGCCGATGTGGCCAATGTGATTGACATTGCTCACGCTTCGGGCGTCGACAAAGTCGGGTTGATTACCGCCAAGATTGAAGCCGGGGGGTAGCGTCGAGACCGGGAGCTGCGCTCCCAGAGTTCATCAGTCTGGCTCTGGTCGAGCGGTCGGCCGGACGCGGGGCCCTGGCAAGCGGCCGTTCTATTTCGCGCGTCGTCGGTTCACGAATCAGCGCGGTGAAGTAGTTCTTCAGGATTCCTGGCAAGGGAGACTTATAACGCAATGAAAAACTGCATACGAGTGCTGGCGCTCGCGGCGGTTGCGTCGGTGTTGTTCTCTGGGACGGGCTGCGACAAACTGAAGGCCCGTGATCAATTGAACAAGGGTGTGAACTCCTACAAGAACGCCCGCTATGAAGAGGCCATTGACCACTTCCAGCAAGCGGTAACTCTGGACCCCAAGCTGCTGAATGCGCGTCTTTACCTGGCCACCGCGCTGGCCAATCAATACATTCCCGGCGTGGACACCGACGAGAACAACCGGACCGGCCAGCAGGCGGTGGATGTGTTTAAGGCAGTGCTGGAGACCAATCCCGGCCACGACCAGAAGATCACCAGCCTCAAAGGTATTGCCTCGCTCTATTTCAACATGAAGAAGCTGGATCTGGCGAAGGACTACAACCATAAGGTCGCGGAACTTGATCCCAACGACCCAGAGGCGTATTACTCGATCGGCGTGATTGACTGGACGCAGACCTATGTGCCGCGAATGGAAGAACGCGCCAAGCTCGGCCTCAAGCCGGAAGAGCCGCTGAAAGACAAGAAAGTTTGCGCAGAACTCAAAGACAAGAACTGGGCCAATGTGCTGGACGGGATCGACGAGTTGGGTAAGGCGATGCAGCTGCGCGACGAATATGACGACGCCATGGCGTACATGAACCTGATGTACCGCGAAAAGGCGGACCTGGAGTGCGATGATCCGGCAGCTCGTGCGGCCGACCTTAAGACTGCCGATGACTGGGTGGACAAGACCATGGCGGCCAAGAAGGCCAAGGCCGAAAAGCAACCGGGAGCCCAGGGCATCACCGTGGACCAGCCCAAGTAGTGGTTGCTGGTGGATAACTGCCCCTTCCATCCGGGAGGGGTTTTGTTTTGGGCAAGCGAGAGTCATACACCCTTGAAAGCGCATCGCCACCTGTACCTATGTTCAAGAAGATCCTGATCGCCAATCGCGGGGAAATTGCGGTGCGGGTGATGCGCGCCTGCCGGGAGATGGGCATCCCGTCCGTGGCGGTGTTCTCTGATGCGGATCGCGCTTCCCTGCACGTGCTGAAGGCGGACGAGGCCTACCACATTGGACCCGCAGCGGCGACGGAATCCTACTTGAAGTTCGAAAAGATCTTGGAAGCCGCGAAGCGCAGCGGCGCAGACGCCATCCATCCTGGCTACGGATTTCTTTCCGAAAATGCAAAGTTTGCCCAGGCCTGCGCCGACGCGGGAGTGAAATTCATTGGCCCTGTGGCGGCAGCGATGGAGTTGATGGGATCAAAAACCCGCGCCCGGCAGCACATGGAAATCGCGGGGATTCCGTTTGTGCCAGGGACATCGCGCGGGTTGGATTCGGGGGAGCAGGCCGCGCAAGTGGCCGAAAAGATCGGTTACCCCATCATGCTGAAGGCGGCAGCCGGGGGCGGTGGCAAAGGAATGCGTCTGGTGCATGGGCCGGAGGGGTTGGCATCCGCGCTTGAATCCGCGAAAAGCGAGGCCCAGCGGGCTTTTGGCGACGGCGAAGTGTACATCGAGAAAGCCATCGTGAATCCCCGCCACATCGAGATGCAGATACTTGCCGACGAGCATGGCCACACGGTCTATCTCGGCGAGCGTGAGTGCTCGATCCAGCGGCGGCATCAGAAGGTGCTGGAAGAATCTCCTTCCCCGATTGTTAACCCAGACATGCGAGGCCGCATGGGGGAAGTTGCGGTGCGAGTCGCGAAAGCCGCCGGCTATACGAACGCCGGCACCGTCGAGTTTCTGGTAGACCAGGAGAAGAATTTCTACTTTCTCGAGATGAACACCCGGCTGCAGGTAGAGCATCCGGTGACCGAACAGACGACGGGGCTGGACCTGGTCCATCTGCAGATCCGCATCGCGGCGGGGGAAAGTTTGCCTTTCCGGCAGGAGGACATTGGGGTACGCGGCCACGCCATTGAGTGCCGCATCTATGCCGAAGATCCCGACAACAATTATTTTCCCAGCCCGGGGAAGATCATGTTATTGCTGGCGCCGTCGGGACCGGGAATCCGCCGGGACAGCGGCATGTACGAGGGTTGGACCGTGCCGATCGAATACGATCCCCTGCTGGCCAAGCTGATCGGCTACGGGACCGACCGTACCCAGGCGATTTCGCGGCTGGTGCGGGCCATGCACGAGTATTTTGTGGGCGGGATCAAGACCAATATTTCACTCTTCCAGCGCATTTTGCGCGACCCTGAATTTGTGGCGGGGAACGTCGACACCGGTTACCTGGACCGGCTGCTGAAGACGAGCGCCCCCGCCGCCGAGCGTGGCGATGCCGGCGTTGCCGTGATTGCGGCAGGGGTGTTCGAGATGCTGGAGCCTATGGGAAGTTCGTTGGCGGCAGGCAATGGCAGTGCCGCGTCGGCAGTGTCAGGGTGGAAGCGAGCGGCCCGAACCGAAGCCGTGAGCAATACCTGAGTGCGAACCGCCGGGAAGATCCTTATGCTCTACGACGTCACCATCGACGGCAGGAATTACCGCCTGGGGCTGGAACGAACCGACGAAGGCTGGCGATGCCAGCTGGATGGCCGCGAAGTCCTGCTGGACGCAGTGCTCGCGCGGCCCGATGTGCTTTCGGTTGTGATCGAGGGGAAAGCATATGAGATCAAACGCGAGCGAACGGCGACCGACTTGCACCTATGGGTCGGGGGCGTGCGTTACGCGGCGGAGTTGCGCGATCCGCGTTCGCTGCGCAGCCGCAAGGGCGGAGCCGGCGATGATACAGGTCCCCGGAAGCTGATCGCGCCCATGCCGGGCAAAGTGATCCGCATTCTGCTTCAGGAAAAGGCCAAAGTTGAGCCTGGGCAGGGCATCCTGGTGATGGAAGCCATGAAAATGCAGAATGAGATCAAGTCTCCGCGGAAAGGCACGATTCAGAGGATCCTGGCGGCTGAGGGCGCCAATGTGAATGCCGGCGACGTGCTGGCGATTGTAGAGTAAGACGTCTACTGCATGCCGTTGCCCTGCAGAATCCTTTCGGCGTAGTAATTCTCCACCTTGGCTTGATCGCGCAGGACTTCGTAGTACGCCGATTTCAAGAGCTGTTCGCGGCGGTCGCGCAGTTGGGAGCGAACGGCCTCCTGCACCCGGGGATCCGCCAGCTCGCGTTGTCCCGCGGGTTCCTTGGCGATCAGCTTTACGATCCGAAAACCAACCAGCTGTTTGGCCATCGGGTTCATTACCGTGATCACGGGACTGTACTGCCCGGGTTTGAGTTTCATGACGGTGTCACGGGTCGTGGGGTCGGTGCTTTTCAAGGAAGACTCGGGTGCAAAGCCGAGATCGCCACCGTTGCTGGAAGTCTCTGGATCTTCGGAATAGTTCATAGCCAGAGTGGCAAAATCGTCGCCACTATCGAGGCGGTTAAGGATCATCTGAATTTTCTTGTGGGCGTCGGCTTCACTCTGCGCCTTGTCATTCTTCAGGTTGTGCACCTGGGGATTGGGGGCGATGGTCACAAAGATGTGCGCCAGGTGGTATTGCGGCTCAATTAAATTAAATTCCGCTTTGTGAGCGTTGTAATAGCCGGTGACGTCCTGATCGGAAATGTTGATCTTGGAAGTCACCTCTTTGTTGAGGACCTTGTCGACGGTAAGGGAACGGCGCAGATCGCGCTTGAAGTCGTCCAAGCTGATTTTCTTCTCGACCAACCGGGCGTCAAATTCTTCCTTGGTGTAGGGCGACTTGATCTCGTTCAGTTTGCGGTCCACTTCATCGTCGGTGGCCAGCAGCCCCAGCTTCTCGGCGCGGCGCATGAGGATCTCGTTATCAATCAGCTCGCGCAAAATGCTGAGGCGCAAACTGGTGGCTTGCTCCCCGACCGGCTGCTGTTGTGACCCGGCCGTCTGGTTCAGGTAGTACTTCTCCACGTCGGTGCGATAGATCTTGCGACCATCCACGGAGGCGGCGACGTCGTCGCCCACCTGCTTGGTCCCGCACCCAATGCCTGCGGCGAGCAGCAACGCAATTACGACCGTGGTCAGCCGGTGACAAGATCGCAGGTTAGTGTTCACTCGATTTTCTCCGCGCTCCGCTACGTGTTTCTTTCTACCCCTAAGGTTCCGCATTGCTTTTCTGCCCGGCTACTTGCTGGCGCTTTGAGACCCGCCGGGAACTGCCTGGGCAGAATGGGCGGGAACCGGGACACCCGCCTGCTGCAAGGCTGCATCCAGCACGGTACGGAATTCCGACGCCGAAATCACCCCATCGATTTCCTGCCCGTTGACGAACATCGTGGGAGTAGCGTTCACGCCCAGACTATCGCCCTCGCGGAGGGAAGCTTTGATGGCATCGTCGTTTTGCGCCTTAATGCAGGACTGCAGCTTGGTTTGGTCCAGGTTGTGTTGCTGACCCTGCAGCGTGGTCAAGCGGTCCAGCGCCGCGAACTGAAGGTCACGCGTCTGCCCCGCCGAGCTGATCTCGTGCTGATTGGCGTGGAGATAGTCGGCCAAAGCCCAGTAGGCGTCACCGTTCTGCGCGGCCAAACAGTTGGCATCGACCGCGGCGTGCGTCGCCCAAGCATGGATCTCCGCCAAGGGATAATCTTTATACACAAATTCCACCCGATCCCCGTATTCTTTCAGCATCTCCGGGAACAGGGTCTGGTGCATGCGGGAGCAGAACGGACACTGGAAGTCGTCGTAATTGACCACCACCACCTTGGCATCCTTTTTGCCGCGAACCGGGCGGTCTCCAATGCTGATTTTCTTCACGTTCTCGGCGTAGGGGTCCGTGGTGAGGTCGAGTTTGGTCATCCGTAACAGCGTCTTGCCATCCTTGGACAGCAGGAATTCATAATCGGCTTTTTTTTCGGGGCTATCCATGTGCACGGTAAGAGCGTCATACCCGGGGAACTCGCTGGGCCGAAGCGGTCCCACCGTGATTTTCACCGGGGCGGGCACGGAATAGTAGGAACGCACCTGGCGCTCGATGCGCATGGCCTGATCGGGCGGCACCGATTGCGCGGAGCAACCCAGGCAAACCAGCATGAGGACAAGAATCGATCGCCGCACGAACATCGCTAGAAACCGCCTGTACATTGGGTATAAAGCATGATTATCTCACACGAGCCGCGTTGGCGCGGGCGGCGATTACCCAGTTTCCAGTTTCTGGTTCCCAGTTTCTCGTTCTGGTTCCCGCCACCGGCGGCGGAAAACTCGAAGCAAGATCAAGGCTTGCGGGCAAGCTGGCTGGTGGGTAACAACGAATTCATTGATCCGGAGCGGAAGCCTTCAAGGTCAAGAGTCACGAACTTAAAACCCAGGGCCTTAAAGATTCGCGTGAATTCCGCCGCCATTTCTGTTGCCAGAGCGCGGGGCATCTCGTCGGCAGCAATCTCGATGCGAATGATGTCCCCATGATGTCGGACGCGGAACTGACGGAATCCGAGGGAGCGCAGAGCGTCTTCGCCCTGCTCGACCACGCCAAGGACCTCGCGGGTCACGGGGCGGCCATAGGCGATGCGGGAGGACAAGCAGGCCGAGGCGGGCTTGTCCCAAATGCGCAGACCGGCGTCACGCGCCAGGTCGCGAATCTCCTGTTTGGTCAAACCAGCTTCGAGCAGGGGTGCGGCCACCTGATGACGCTCGGCGGCGATCTGGCCCGGCCGGAAATCGCCCTGATCGTCCAAGTTGACGCCGTAAGCGATGGAATCGAACCCGCGGCGCTGGCAAAGATCCTCCATGACGGTGAACAGCTCGTCTTTGCAGTGAAAGCAGCGCGCACCATCGTTACGGATGTATTCCGGACGGTCGACCTCGGAGGTGGTGAGGATCTCGAGGGGAATTCCCTGCTCGCGGGAGAAGGCAATCGCGTCCGCGAGTTGGGTACGGGCGAGGCTGGGCGAGTCGGCAATGGCCGCCAACATGTCCCCGCCCAGCACCCGGTGAGCCGACCAGGCAAGGAAAGCGGAATCGACGCCGCCAGAATAAGCGACTAGAGTACGGCCCAAAGCTCGGAGGCGGTCTTCCAGGGCGGCGCGCTTGGCAGTCAGATCGGTAGAGAACGGCACGTGGGTATCTTAATACGGTTCCTCTTCAGGGTGCATGATGATGATTCCATTGCGGAAATCATTATGTGACTATTATAGTCATGTCTGCTATGATTGGGCCATGCGCACCGTAAATATCAGCGACCTCAAGGCGCGGCTGAGCGCTCATCTCCAGCTCGTGAGAGACGGCGAGGAGGTCCTGGTTTGTGATCGCAACCAACCCGTGGCCCGTATCATTCCCTGCCACATGGAAGATCACTCCGAGCATGAGCGACGGTTAGTCGCCCGGGGCATTCTGGCGCCCCCGCTGAAGAAGCCACGTTCGCCGATGGCCTGGCCGGAACCACCTGGAAACGTCTCCGATGAGGTCATGGAGAAGGTATGGCGGAAAGAGCGGGAAAACCGGTAATCCGGCCTTCAGCTTTTTGGGACACCAGCGCGCTGGTTCCTCTGTGTGTGCGTCAGAGGAGTACACCCCAAGCCATCACCCTGTACAAGAGCTACGAAGTGGTTGTGTGGTGGGCGACAGCCGTCGAGATCGCGAGCGCTCTTGCGCGGCTCGTGCGCATGAAGCAACTGGATTCCAGTGAGTGGACTCAAGCGCGGAGGCTGGCCGCGACCCTGACTGACACATGGTCAGTTGTCCAGCCTTCCGATGGGCTGCGATCTCAAGCGGCGCTGCTGGTGAATCAATACGACTTGCGGGCCGCGGATGCGCTTCAGTTGTCAGCGGCTTTGGAATGGTGCGGGAACGCGACTCAAGGTCGAGTGTTTGTGACCTCCGATCGTGCGCTGCAGCAGGCCGCCGCCCTGACTGGATTTGAGAGTAAACAAGTTTGATGGGTGGCCGGTCGCGGCTTCAAAATAATCTTTCTGCCCGCCGCAAGTTGCCCAGCGACCCCAGATTGGCCAGGGCGAAAGTGAAGCGATATTGGTTCTCGTTGCGCACTGAGCCCAGAGCGAAGCGGCGAAATTCGACATTGAAACCGCAACAGTCCCAGTTGTAGGTGGTTTGCACGGCAGCATACTGCACGAAATTCAGGTCTGCATCGAAACCGACATTGGTGGCGGCGCTAAATCCCTGTTTGCCAGTATGGCCATAGCCCAGCAAGAGCCGGAACTGATTGAAGGATTGCGGAGAAGCCACCGAACCGGTGCTTGGGCTTTCGGGGGGCACTTGCAGGAAGGCATCGCCCCCGCCGAGCGTGAACGGCCCCAGGCGGTAGTTAGCCAGCACCGTGCTGGCGGTCAGGTGGCTGAGTGTGAAGTCGTAGTCCAGGTCCCATTCGACATCGGTCTTCGAGCTAGTTTGAATGCGGAGGCGCGAGATGAGAGGCGAAAGACGGCGCGCGGAACTGAGGAAGGCGATACCAGTCAGGTCAACGGTGCTGGTCAGCACATTGCTTCGGCCCGCAAACAGCGCACCTCCGAAGGTGGGATCGAGAAAATATTTTTGTGCCAGCTCCCAAGTGACGACTTCCCGCACTTGAGCTCCGTTCTCACAAGGCGCATCGACGGGCTGTTGTTGGCGCTCCCACGGGACGGGGCTGTGGGGAACTGTGCCCCCGAGGAACAGGGACGGCATCCCCGGCTGGCCGCAGGAGGTGGATTGCCCGGAGGTTCGTTTGGCGTAGAGGCGCTGAACCAGGCCATACTCCACTTCATTCGTGTCGCTCAGAATGTCACGCTCATCGAAGCGAAGAATGTTGGAGAAGTTATTGACCCCCGTAACATAGTCGTAGACCACGCGCGGCTCGATCACGTGCTTCCACTTGCGTCCCAGGAACTCATGATCAAAAACCCGGCTCAGGGCGGGAGGGCGCACTTCCAGGGAAGCATCCAGAGATTTCCGGTTGACGGTCGCGGAAACCGCCAGCCTTTCTCCGTTGGGAAGCACCTCGAGGTTCTGCGTGTAGGCAGTGTCGCGGAGGGAGAGCTGTGGGCGGAAGGACCACCCGCGCAACTGCAACGGCAGGGACAGAGAAGGGCTGAGGTCGAAACGCCCGATCAAGGATGCCGTGCTGAAGGTGGGTTCACTGCGAGAAAGGCCCTCGAGCGCGGCGTCATACGACCAGTAGAAAGGCGATCTGCCGAGCGGTTGATCAACACTCGACAACTCCGCCCCGGGGGCGTGAAGGATGGTGATGACATCGCCCTTGGTCGCGCTTTCGAAGTCCTGGTAGCGGTGCATGGAGAGATTGTAGAAAAAGCCGCGGGTGGCGTTGGAAAGAAAGGCGTCGGATTTGACTTCAGAGTCCACGGCCTGGGTGAACGTCTCACTGAAGGCAAGGCGAAAGATGAAGGAACTCAGATAGTCGATATCGGCCACGCCGCGGAAGTTGTGGCCAAACTCGCCTTCTGCCGTCAGACGCGCTTCTTCACCCCCCTGGTCCACATGGGGATTGCCAATGCCGCGGTCGAGCACGCTGAAGTAGTTCAGATCCACGAACGAAGTCTCGCTGGGGCGGGCACGAAACTCGCCTTGCGGGGCCCAGCCTCGCTTGGAGAAGTATTCGGCTCCAAGGTGAGCGTCCATACTGCGATTGATGGCCCAGAAAACAGATTCCCCGAAGATAGTGCCTTTGGTGGACGAAAATCCGAGGTTGGGGATAAGAAAGCCAGATTGCCGGGGCAGAGTCTGGGCCGGCAGCGTGGCAAACGGGAAATAAAGAATCGGAATGCCTTCGATCGAAAAGGTGCTGTGGTAGATCTTTGCGGTGCCGCCGATTTCGACCACCACCTTATGAGCATAAAAGTCCCACCTGGGGCGGGGCAGATCACAGGTGGTGACGATGCCGTCGTAAACCTTGTAGTGATCCGGCCCGTTCTTTTCGACCGCGGCCCCGGTGAAGACGAAAGGGTTCGGAGATGTGAGCATGAGGCGGCGGCCGCGGAGCCGTATGCCTACACTTCCGGTCACATCCTCGAACCTTCCGATCTCAGAACGCAGGTTGTAAGTTCCCCGTCTGGCTTGAATGTGCTCATGATTGGGCCCACCTTCAAGAACGACGTGACCCTGTGCCTTCGAGTCGCCGGTTTCAGAGTTGTAAGAGACTTCGTCGGCGCGCAGGATGTAGGCGCCGTAGTGAATTTCGGCGTTTCCGTGTAACTGGTAGGTGGTGCCTTGCTTCTCCTGCTGGAGGGCGGTGATGGTGACATCCTCTTCGTGGAGCGGGGAGGATGTGTGAGGCAAATCCTGAGCTGCGGCGTAAGGGGAAAGCAACTGGCTGGTAACTAGGGGAACAGCGAGTATCAGGTGACAGACGAACGTCGCCGTGATAAGAAATCGTGTGCGGGAACTCATCGGATGCGCACGAACTTCCCCAGTACCAACTCCACTCAGGGGTACGGTGACGTTAGCACGGGGACGGCCTGACAGGCAAAGGTGGCCGGCATTCCCAGCCCCGCAAACGTGCTGGGCTCTGGCCACAGTATGGCCGATTTCGCTCCTGCCATGAAATCCCGCTTCCAATTCGATGCGGACTCCACGCCCGGGCCAAGCCCGACGCTTATTGATCCTGAAGCGTTCGATGTCAGTGAGCAGCAATTTGCCGCCAGCCTAGAAGAAAAACCCATCCAACCCCAGGCTCGATTCGTGCCGGATGACGCCAAGCCGCCGGGGACCTCACCAGTGGCTGGTGAGGATTCGTCGCCCCCCGAGCGCAGCCCTCAGCACGAGGCGGGTCAGGTGGCGATGACGCAGAGTAACGAGGAAACACAGGAAGATACTGTCATGGTTCTGGAGCGGCCTGGTGAATCGCCAGAGCCGGATTCGTGGCGACGGGAAGTGGCAGCCCGGGTCAATCACTATCGCGGCAGGCGTCCGCGGGCACCGCGTTATCCCTCGTTGCAATTGAAGTTCGAAGCCTCTGAGCCGTCCATGGCAACGCAGCCGGCGATCCCCCCGCCCGAGGTCGCCAGCCGCGGGCCGCTGGCGATCACCCTGGATACCGAGCCAGATCCGTTGATGGAGCCGCGAGCTACCCAAGCGGTGCAGGAGGGGTCAAGCGCCGCGCCGCCGGAAGGCGCGACCAAGATTCTGGCATTTCCCCGGTCTTCGTTCACGCCGCCGATGGTCGTGGATGAGCTGGCGGAACCGGTATTCGACCGCCCGCGCATCTTGGAAGTGCCGGAAGTTTTGCCGCCTCCGCCGGCCTTGGGCGGGATTTTGATTGAGTCGTCAGAAGAGCCGAAAGATGACCGGAGACCAGGGTTCGAACTGCCCTTGAAGCCAGCGCCGCTGTCGCGACGAATTCTGGCGGGAGTGACGGACGCGCTGGTGGTCACGGCCGCATTCGCGGGCTTCGCTTATATATTCTTCCGGATCACCGCGATCGTCCCTCCGCTGCGGCAAGGGCTGAGCGTTGGGGCAGCGCTGCTGGCGGCTTTCTGGTCAGCCTACCAGTATCTTCTGCTGGTTCACAGCGGAAGCACGCCGGGGCTGAAATTGGCCAGGCTGGAATTGAGCCGCTTCGACGGCCGCCCTGTTCCCCGCAGGCTTCGCCGCTGGCGGGTACTGGCGTCGGTGCTTTCCGGTTTGTCGCTGGCATTGGGATACGTCTGGTGCTTCATGGATGAAGACGAACTGTGCTGGCACGACCGGATTACCCACACCTATATGGCGCCCAAGCCGGGAAAAACCGCCCCACCGGCTGTTGCTCACGGATAATCCCCCGCTCGATGTGTTAAATTTTTAGGCTTGCGTTCGGTCCAGCCTCTGGGCATGTCTTCTCCCATACAAAACGTAGGGCGTCCGGCGGTCAAAGTCTTCGTCGCCACTACGGTGATGTTGACGTTCATTTCCTTCTGGCGGGCGGCGGCCATCGTACTCGCCGATCTTGCGTCGTCCGCCTATTACGCCGGTGGCGATGCCGAGAAGGTCATCGGCAAGAGCGCGCCCTGGTTCATCCTCGCGGTCATGCTGTTCAGCTATGCGGTGCGGGCGCTCTATATCGAATCCAGCAGCATGTTTGTGCGCGGGGGCGTGTACCGCGTGGTCAAGGAAGCCATGGGCGGCACTCTGGCCAAGATTTCCGTTTCCGCCCTGCTCTTCGATTATGTGCTGACCGGTCCCATCAGCGCGGTTTCTGCGGGGCAATATTTGGCGGGGTTCACTGAAGACATCAGCCGCTATGTCGGTCACCCGTTGCAATCTTTTCCTGAAAACAGCTTTGCCGCCGTCTTCGCCTGCATCGTGGTCTGCTACTTCTGGCGGAAGAACATTCAGGGCATCCACGAGTCGAGCGAGAAGGCGCTGCAGATCATGATCGTAACAACGGTCATGGTGGTCATCCTGATCGTATGGTGCACCATCACCATCTTCCGCTCTCCCCTGCACCTGCCGCCGAATCCGCTGCACCCGGGGGTGGTCTTAATAACCCGGGAATCGATGGGCTGGTTGCACGGCACCTGGATCAGCCATTTGACCTGGATCATTCTGTTCGTGGGATTCGGGCACTCCGTTCTGGCCATGAGCGGTGAGGAGACGCTGGCACAGGTCAACCGGGAGATCGAGCATCCCAAGCTGAAGAATCTGGAAAAGACCGGGCTGGTGATTTTCCTCTACAGCCTGCTGTTCACCTCGCTGGTTTCGTTCTTTGCCGTGATGATGATCCCGGACAACGTCAGGCCGGATTACTTCGCCAATCTGATCGGCGGAATTGCCATGTATCTGGCCGGTCCGACGGTGCTGAAACTGTTGTTCCACGGATTTGTGGTGGTGGTGGGAGTTCTGATTCTGGCGGGCGCACAGAATACGTCCATCGTGGGCGCCAATGGCGTGTTGAACCGGGTGGCCGAAGATGGTGTGCTTACCGACTGGTTTCAGAAACCGCAGCCGAGATATGGCACCAGCTATCGCATCATCAACATGATCGTCGGCTTGCAACTGCTGACCATCATCTTGAGCAAAGGCAATGTATACGTGCTGGCGGGTTTGTATGCCTTCGGCGTGATCTGGAGTTTCGCGCTGAAATCGCTGGCAGTGCTGGTGCTGCGTTACACCGAACCCCAGAATCGGCAATGGAAGGTGCCCGGGAACTTCCATCTGTTCGGCAAGGAAGTGCCAGCGGGATTGATCGTGATCTCGGCCGTGTTGCTCACCACGGCGTGTGTGAACTTGCTAACCAAAACGGAAGCCACCATTGCCGGAGTCACGTTTAGCGTGGTGTTCTTCGCCATTTTCGCCTACTCCGAACATCAGGTGACCAAGGCACGGCACGGCAAGCCGGAGAATCTGGATCAGTTCCGGGTGTACGGAAACCAGGAACTGGGCAGCGGGGCGCTGGGAGTTCGTCCGGGGAACGTTCTGGTGGCGGTCCGCGACCCCCGCAATCTCTACTACTTGCATGACATCCTCCGGAGCAGCGACACGGTACGACAGGATGTGGTGGTGATGACGGCGCGCCTGTATCATCGCGAACACACTTTTAGCGGCACCAACGTAGTTGAGGCGGCTCGAGTGTTCGATCATTACGAACAGGAGCTGTTCACCGCGGTGGTGGCGGTCGCGGAAAAAGAAGGCAAGCCGGTTTCGTTGCTGGTGGTACCGGCGACCGACGTCTTCGAAGCGACGGTGCTGACCGCGCAACGGTTGGATTCGAGCCGCCTGGTTTGCGGACTCTCCAACAAGTTGACCAGCGATGAACAGGCCAAGTTGACCGGGGACGCCTGGGAACGGCTGCCGGAGCCGCGGCCACGCCTCACCGTGGAGGTCCATGAGCCCAATGGGAAGATCCACGAATATCTGCTGGGGCCACATGCGCCGCGAATGCGTCCGCAAGACCTGGAACTGATGCACAGTTTGTGGCGCGAAATCACGTCTGATCCCAAGTACGCTGGGGCGCATCACTATCACATTGTGGCGCTGGCGCTGGAGGAACTGAAGCGCGAACTGACTACCGAACAGCGAGCCGAGCTGCTGGCAAAGCTGCAGGATGAAATGAACCGCGACCTGCCGCAGTGCTGAACGGAAGTGCAGGCGGACGGCTGATCCGGGTTGGCTGGGATTGTGTCGAGCGCGAGACTACTTGTTCATTCCGCCTTGACCGTGTTGATGGTCCATACCGCAATGTCCGCCGGCACCGGTGCAGCAAGCCATGGCAGTTTGCCCGGGGCCTTTGTCGGATTTCCCGCAGCAGTCCTTCTGGTTGCCAGGACAGCACTTCCCCTGGGCGGGAGTGGCACTGGCCGACTCGCCCGGCTTGTCTTTCATGCAGGCCATCGCGTCTTTCCCATCGCAGCAGGCCATTGCAGTCTTCTCACCCGTGGCTGCCTTCCCATGATGGGCGCAGCATGACATTTCGGGCTTAGCGTCTGCAGCCTTCTGGCAGCAGGGACACTGCACCTTCGCGTCCGACGAGGCCGGGGTGTTGGGTGAGGAGGCCGGGCTGGTGGGTTGGGTAGCAGTTTGAGCCCAGGCGACAACTGTCAGGGCCAGGATGAGTAGCGTCATTCTCTTCATAATGACTTCAACGTCTCACGCTGTCGAACCTCCGTCTGTGATTTGGATCACACGAGTCACACCGGCCTGGGAGCGACTTATTTTTCCAAGATGTCCCGCAAAGATGGGCCCAAGTCTGGCCACTGGAAGGCGTAGCCGCCGGCGAGGAGTTTGGCTGGTCGTACTCGTTGGCTGGCCAGCAGGAGTTCGTCCGCCATTTGGCCGAAGGCAAGGCGGGCGGCAAACGCCGGCATGGGAAGGATTGCCGGACGGTGCAGCACCGAGGCCAGGGTCCTGGTGAATTCCGCATTGCGGACGGGATTGGGCGAAACCATGTTCACCGGGCCGCTAACGGAGTGGGCCGTGAGCAGGTGTTGAATCGCGCCGACCACATCACGCAAGTCCACCCATGACATCCATTGGCGGCCGTTTCCCATGTTGCCGCCGATTCCCAAGCGAAACGGAGGCAGCATTTTTGCTAAGGCGCCGCCGGCGGCGCTGAGGACGATGCCAGTACGGATCTGTAGGTCGCGGATTCCCGCGTCTGCCGCAGATTGCGCAGCGGCTTCCCATTGGCGGCAGAGTTCCGCGCCGAATCCTTGGCCGGATGCGCTGTCCTCGCTGAGGATTTCGTCGCCGCGATTGCCGTAGTATCCAATGGCAGAAGCGCAGAGAAAGACGCGTGGACGCTGTTGTGCCTTGGCCAGAGCTGCGGCCAGGTACCGCGTGGCAGGCACCCGGCTTTCCATGATGCGGCGTTTCTTCGCTTCGGTCCAGCGGCCAACGATGGATTCTCCGGCAAGATGAACGACGGCATCGAAACCGGAGACAGAGTCCGGAGATAGAGGCTCCGCAGGATTCCACGAGATCTGGTCGGGGGCGGTAACTGGGCCACGAACCAGGCGGTTTACGTTGTGGCCGCCGGCTCGCAAGGCCGAGACAAGGGCGCTTCCGACCAAGCCAGAAGAGCCGGTGATTAGAACCTTGAGAGGCATGGGAATCCTGGAACGACCTGCCTCTTTTGTATCAGATTGGTCGTTCATACAGGGTCCCGCGGTCTGGCCGATTGCAAAACCACGCGCTTGACAAGTGACAAGATGCACTTTACGGTCGAGTAAGGAGACAACGCAGTGCCAATGAAAAACCCGCCGCATCCCGGACGCAGCATCAGGACCGCGTGCCTTGAGCCTTTAGGATTATCCGTAACCGATGGGGCAAGGGCGCTCGGTGTCACCCGGCAAACGCTCAATAACGTGATCAACGGCAAGTCTGGCATCAGCCCGCAAATGGCAATCCGGCTAACCAAGGCGTTTGGCAGCACTCCCGAAACCTGGTTGCGGATGCAGCTTGCCTATGACCTCGCCCTTGCCCGAAAGGAAGAGAGCAAGATCAAAGTACGACGGCAATATATCCTGCAAGAATTGCATGTGTAGTTGACCGCAATGCCGACTCTGCGCGAACAAATCGCGACCACCACGCTCACGGTGACCAAGTTCCGCGAGTTGATGCGCACCATGCGCGCCAATCGCCCCAACGACGATCTGGAACTGGTGAAGAAGGCCTACGAATATTCCCAGAAACACCATGCCGGACAGACCCGGGCTTCGGGTGAGCCCTACCTGGTGCATCCGCTCGGGGTAGCGGTGGTGCTGGCGGAAATGAAGATGGATCCGGTGGCGGTCGCCGCCGGCCTGCTGCACGATTCGGTGGAAGACACCTCGGTCACGATTGTGGATCTGCGCAAGGAGTTCGGCGAACAGGTGGCGCACATTGTCGAGGGCGTTACCAAAATCAGCCAGATTGATTTTGCGACGCGGGAGGAGCAGCAAGCCGAGAACCTCCGCAAAATGATGCTGGCCATGGTGGACGACATTCGCGTGGTGCTCATCAAGCTGGCCGACCGCCTGCACAACATGCGCACCCTCGAACATCTGGAGCCAGAGCGGCAGCAGAAGATCGCCAAAGAGACACTGGAAATTTACGGCCCCATTGCTCACCGGCTGGGCATGGGCAAGATTCGCGGCGAGCTCGAAGACCTGGGATTCCGCTACATGGATCCCATCGCCTTCCAGCAAGTACACAACGCGGTCGAAGCGCGGCGCAAGAAGGGCGAGCAGTTTCTGGCACGAGTGGGACAAGTGTTGCGCGACAAACTGAAAGAGGCGGGCATTACCGCCGAGGTGGAGAGCCGCATCAAGCGTCTGTTCAGCATTCACAAGAAGCTGGTGCGGCAGAAGATCAACGTGGAACAGGTCTACGACCTGTATGCCATGCGGGTGATCACGCAATCGGTGCAGGATTGCTACGCCGTGCTGGGCATCGTGCACAATGTGTGGCGGCCGGTGCCGGGCAGGATCAAGGACTTCATCGCCATGCCCCGGCCGAATTTTTACCAGTCGCTGCACACTTCGGTGATTACCGAGGATGGCACGCCGTTTGAGCTGCAGATTCGCACCGAAGAGATGCATCACATGGCCGAGGAAGGCATTGCCGCCCACTGGAAGTACAAAGACGGCCCGGTGTCGGCGCAGGATGAGCAGCGGCTGGCGTGGTTGCGGCAAGTGGTGGAGTGGCAGCGCGATGTCTCCGATCCCACGGAATTTCTCTCGACGCTGAAGATCGACCTGTATCCCGAAGAGGTGTACACGTTCACACCCAAAGGCAAGGTCGTGGTGCTGCCGCGGGAGTCGACGCCCATCGATTTCGCCTATTCCATCCACACCGAAGTAGGCCACAGTTGCGTAGGCTCGAAAGTGAATGGGCGCATGGTGCCGCTGCGGCACCGGCTGCACAGCGGGGACATCGTCGAGATCATTACCCAGCCCGGGCACAAGCCCAGCCGGGACTGGCTGGGGGTGGTGAAGTCGTCGCGCGCGCGCAACAAAATCAAGCACTGGCTGAACATTCACCAGCGGGAGCGAGCCATTGAGATCGGGCGCAAGCTGATTGAAAAGGAGGCGCGCAAGTACCGGGTGGCGCTGAAGGAAATCAAAGACGAAGAGCTGCAAAAGATTGCTTCCGATTACGGATTAGGCCAGCCCGATGATCTGATGGCGGGGATTGGGTACGGGAAGTATCCGGCGCGACAGGTGCTGGCACGTCTGGCCCCCTCGGCGGGTGAGCCGGTCGAGGTTGGCAACGGCGACCAGTCGAGCGGGCTGGCCAGTGTGGTGCGGCGAGTCTTCGGAAGCGACAGCAACAACAACGCCATCCGCGTAAAAGGCCAGGGCGACCTGCTGGTGTATCGGGCGCGCTGCTGCAACCCAATTCGGGGCGAAGCCATTGTTGGCTACGTGACTCGCGGCAAGGGAGTCGCCGTACATGCTCAGAGCTGCCCGAACGTGGTCAACCTGATGTACGAGCCGGAACGCAGAATCGATGTGGAATGGGCGGGAGATGACGCGGCAGCGAGTTCTTATCCGGTCAAGATCACGGTATTTTGTGACGACCGTTTCGGCATGCTGAAGCAGATCACGGCTGTCATCAGCGACACCAAGACCAATATCCGCAATGTGGAAGCGCGCACCTCCAATGGGCAAGGAAACATCGATGTTATTCTCGACATCATCGATCTCAAGCACCTGGAAAACATTATTACCGGCGTTCGTAAGATTCCGGGCGTGCACGATGTGCAGAGACTGCAGAAGATTTAGCTGTCAGCCATCAGCACTCAGCCTTCCGCTTTCAGACGGAAAATCGGAGGATGAATGAAAGAAGTAATTTCTACGAAGGATGCCCCGCAGGCGATTGGGCCGTACTCGCAGGCGATTCGGGCGAACGGATTCGTGTTTGTTTCGGGGCAGGTGGCGATTGATCCGGCGACGCAGCAGGTGGTAGGCGGAGATGCCGCGGCCCAGACCGACCGCGTGTTCAAGAATTTGAACGCCATTCTGAAGGCGGCAGGAACGGGGCTTGAGAAAGTCGTGCGGGCGACCGTCTTCCTTAAGAACATGGGAGACTTTGCGGCGATGAACGAGGTGTACGGACGGTATATTTCCACGGCCCCGCCGGCGCGATCGACGGTTGAAGTGGCACGTTTACCCAAAGATGTCTTGGTCGAAATTGACGTGATCGCGCTGGCCTAGGAAGGGGAAGTTGGCGATATCACGCTAGCGATTTAGAATTCGGATGCTTGGGATGACAATCGAATTGAAAATTGGAGAACAATTCATGCTGAAAGTCACGCTTCTTATGGCAATTCTCACGCTGACCGCCGCTGCCGTTTGGGCGCAGGGCAGTTCCGCAAAACCGGATACCAGCGCGCCTACCAAGGTTAAGGGCGAAGGCACGAAGACGGCCGACGGCCTGCAGTATTGGGATATCAAGGTCGGCACCGGCGCCACCGCTCAGCCTCACCAGACGGTGAAAGTGCACTACACCGGTTGGCTGACCGATGGCAAGAAATTCGACAGCTCGGTGGACCGCGGGCAGCCGATTTCTTTCAGTCTGGACCAAGTCATCAAGGGCTGGGGTGAAGGCGTTCCGGGAATGAAGGTTGGGGGAAAACGACAGTTGCGGATTCCGTCTGATCTTGCTTATGGACCGAACGGACGCCCGCCGGTGATTCCGCCGAATGCGACGCTGATTTTTGACATCGAACTGCGGGGCTTGCAGTGAAAGCTTAGACCACAAAGGACACGAGGGTTCACAAAGGAATTCCACAGCCCGAGGGCTGCCTCCGTGTCCTTTGTAATTGATTGCCTTAGGCTTTGACCACTTTGCCGCTGCGCAGGCAGGAGGTGCAGACGCGGATGCGCTTGGTGGCGCCCTTTACTTTGGCGTGTACGGGGCGCAGGTTGACGTTCCAGCGCCTGCGGGACACGTTGTGGGCGTGGCTGATGGTATTTCCAAACCGCGGCTTCTTGCCGCAAATCTCGCAAACTTGTGCCATGACTGCTCCGGGTGAGATCAGAAATCCGAGTGCAAAGCATAGATTTTACCGGAGTTGAGGCGGTTTCGGCAACTGCCGCCAGGGTTAGTGTTCCAGAATCCACTGTCCCGCCATCGCCAGGATTTCCGGAGTCTTTGGGTCCCAGAGCGTAGTGTGAGGCACGTCAGGGAAGACTTCGAAGCGTTTGTCGGCGGACACTGAGAGACGAGCGAAAGCTTCGCAATCGCGGTGGCTTACCACGCGGTCGTTTCCGCCTTTCATCATGAGGATCGGCACGCGAACCTGCGGGGCGATGGTTCGCCTCCATCCGAATATGAGCCGCTGAATGTCGAGAAGGTACCCGAAGTTGGCTTTCTTGTAGGCCAGGGGGTCGGTGCGGCGGGCGGCGATCCAATACCGGTCACGCGAGCTTTCCTCAAGCCGTTTTCCTACCAGATCGATGACCGGCTTACGGTGACCGAGCAGGAAATAGGGCATCAGCAGGGCGCTGTTGACGTCAAAGAGTTGACTGGCATCCAACCAGAAAGCTGGAGCCAGCAGAATCAGGCCGGCGAGTTGGGCGCTGTGGTCCCGGGCGTAATCCAGCGCGTAGTTGGAGCCCATGCTGTCGCCCAGCAGAAACACCTTGGTTTGCGGCTGGTGGCGCTTGACGAAGTCCACCATGGCGGCGACATCCTGGGCGACTTCCTGGGGACCTCCGGTGTAGCCGCGAGGTCCGCAGGAGAGGCCGTGACCCCGGCCGTCAAGACCGTAAACCGAGATGCCGCGGGGATTGAGCGCGTCAGCGATCACCTTGTAGGGCCCGCTGTGGTAGCCGATGCCATGCAGAACGATCACCACCCGCGTGTTGAAGGCTCCGGCCGGCCAGTAACGGTAAAAGAGACAGGTACCGTCGGCGGAAGTGAGGCTGCCGTGCTGGTCCGCGATGGGATCTCCTAGACGGTAGGCGTCCGTGGAGGAGCGAACCTGCGGCGGCATCTGCGCGATTTCGGCGGAACTGGCCATCCGGTAATTATGACTGAGGCGGGGGGCTTCTGTGTAGATACCATGCCGGGGAAGGTGACCACGGTTACAAGTTGGGTACGCTGATCCCTTGTCATCTCGAGTGAAGGGGAATGACTCGCAATGCGAGTCATTCTGCGTAGTCGAAAGACCTGCCGTTGCTCATGCGA
>Ga0335077_10000680_pt1 | contig 38594 bp, 32 predicted proteins | sample Lox_Sample_31_FD_207151 | JGI IMG/M metagenome (GOLD analysis project Ga0335077, IMG submission 207151) | Soil microbial communities from Loxahatchee National Wildlife Refuge, Florida, United States - Lox_Sample_3.1 | ecosystem: Environmental > Terrestrial > Soil > Wetlands | place: USA... | reverse complement strand
TCGGTGTGGATGACGCTCCCACGCTGCACTGACTCCTCCACAAAGGGCATCAGGTTGGCCGCTGAAGCGGTTATGATCTGGCGCATGCGAATACGCCCGATCCCCGGTCCATCTTCTTGCGCAGCAACGACAACCAGTGCCTTATCCACATTGAGCCGGCCGGGCAAACTCTCCTCCAGACCGCCGATATAGCATTCATCCACTTCCACTCTGCCCGTGAGCAAGTCTCGCCCTGGTCTCACCATGGCGCGGCGCAATTTATGCAGCATCGTCCATGCTGTTCGATACTCTCTCAGCCCCAGCACCCGTTGCAGCCCCAATGCACTGGCCCCGTTCTTCTGAGTCGTCACCCACCACATAGCCCGGAACCACACCGGCAAAGGAGTTCGCGTGTCCTGGAATATCGTTCCGGCAGTTACCGACGTCTGGCACCCACACCCCGAACACTCCCACAGGCCTCGCACCGGCCAGGCTTTTCCCGATCCACAGTGCGGACAGCGAAAACCCGCCGGCCACCGGAGTCGTGTGAGGTATGCTCGACAGGCTCCCTCGGTAGCAAAATTCGCCTCCAACTCCATCAAATCGCGCGGATATTCTTCTTCCACCACTGCCACATACTAGATGTTGGGCCTACCTGAGTCAAATACATACCCATCTTGATTGAAAAGGGATGATCAAGCGTACTTTGACTCCCCAAGAAGTCCCCAAAATTGGAGCCGCTAAGGATTAAGGCGTGTCTCGACAACAACTTCGGAGAGCGCTGCTCTGACTCTTAATCAGTAGGTTGTAGGTTCGATTCCTACCGCGCTCACCATCTTTAGAATCTGTGACTTGCCAGCAAGTTCCCACCTGTGAGAATTTCCCACAATTTCTGGTGTGCGAAAGCCCTCTTTTTGTCTTCAGCTACTTATGGGCTTTGACGAACAACTGACCTCGAATCAGTTGCTCAGTCGAGTTAGTTGAGAATGCGGTTTGGAATCAATGCGATGGATGACTCCTGAAACGGTGTGGCCGGAACTGTGGCAGCGGAACGAGTGGCCTCCCTCGTGGTATGCTGCCCTCTCATGGGCGGTTCTCAGCGCCATCCGGTGTTCGTGAGGCCCAAGGAAGCGACGGGGCCCGGCGTTTTTCAGCGCACGAATCCTCGACGCGATACGACTTTCGCAGCTGACTGTCATCCGGAATCGTTGGTGCCCTCGAGAACTGGTTTTGATTTCCGGTCGATGCGCATCGTCTCGAATTCCGCCGAGGCGACTGTTGATCAGCCGGCGGTCCTCGCGGCCACAGTTGGGGACGAAGTCCATCTGTCGCCAGTCTTGTCTGTTTTGCCTGCAGATTCGCGGCGCAAGGTGCTAGCACATGAGCTTGTGCACGTGGCGCAGCAACATAACAATAATGATGGCCCCGCAGCGGATGAAGAGGCTCTTGAACGGGAGGCAGATCGCGAGGCGATGAATCTTGTTGCGGGACGCGAAATCGACGTCCGCATGCACGCCTCAGCCGCCGCGCCTCACTACAAACGCGTGAAGCACGGAGGCAAGGAATACGAAGTTGGCGATGTAGTTTTAAATGACGCCGCACAGACAGATGTTTTCGTCAACGGCAATCTGACTCCCGCCGATAACGCGCATCTGTTTCAGGACGGCAAGAACCTGGGCTACGATATCGCATACAAGGATCCGCAGGATCCCTTTCGCTGGAGTCAAATCAAGTCCATTGTGGATACAGAGCACATCAATATCAATGGCGTCGGAGTCGCCGATGCGTTCAATGCCAGCCTCGTCGAACCTCCCAATCCAGCGAAGACAGTGCAAATAACCCTGATGCAGCTCAAGGCCGGCGGACTTACGCTGCCGACTCTGTCGCGCGCGCAGGCAATCCAGCCGGGGGCAATAAAATACACTGGCAGCGTCGATCCGAAACGCGACGAAATTTATTACGAAAGCGGCAAAGGCGGCAAGGGCAGCCGCGAGAAGAGTTCCTTGGCGCACGAACTGTTCGGGCATTTTGGATTGGCGCGGCAGGGTGCCGCCTGGGAACACGGCGTCGGCGCGATGATCGCAGCATCGCCGCAGGTCTCCGATCCATTCGGGCAGCCAATCGTCGGGAAAGTGGATGAATACATCGAAAAATTCGCCGACGATCGCCAGCGGGCGATATTCACCTCGCCGACCCAATTTGTAAGCCCCGCATTTCTCAAGCAATCTCTAAAGGATCTGGCTGCCAATCGGGGAAAGGGACTAAAGCGCGAGAAGGACGGCGGCATCCTGATCTCCGCCGGATGGCGCACGATCTGGTTGCGGCTCAGCCAGAACTATCGTTTGCTGGACGTCATGCCAAAGGCTGCGATCGCACCTCCGCAGACCGGCAGCGGTGCGACTCCCGCACCGGTTGCCAGCCCGGTGCCGACAAAGTCGGATGTCGAAACTGCTGTACTGACCTGGTTCGGCGGCCTGAGTGCCGAGGAGCAGGGCGTTTTCCAGCAATATGTGAGTGACGCCCCCCTGAAGACAACGTCGGAACCCACGGAATTGGGGTTGGCGGTGCTGAAACAATTGCCCAAACCCTAGCGCCTCGATCGGGGCCAGTTTTTCTAGCTCGAGGCATCTTAACGTCAACAGACTCTCTTGTTGCTCGATGCTATGTAACGTCACTACGTACGCAACAGTAAGGATAAAACGCCGTTTAGCTTAACGGACTGTTGCGGGCGGGCGCTGCCATCAGCCTCCAGATCCTTCAGAATTTCCTGCGTTGTGGACGTCATCTGCGCGAGCGCCTGCTTCAAATCGGGATTGTTGGCCGCCGCAGTTCGGAGATCGGGCGATTTGGCCAGCGCCAGAAACGATTTGGCTGCGTCGAGGGCCCGGGAATCGACGTTGGCGAACTGCTGATCGGCGGCAGTAATCGTCTGTTGAACGCGGCCGACGGCGGCGGAACGAATGGAGGTAAATTGGTTGGCCAATTCGGAGGCCTGAACAGGCGGGCCAGAGTCGGGAAGGATGATTGGCGATCCGACGGCGAGTTTGCCGAAATCCTTGAGCTGTGGGTTGGCGGCGAGCAACGCCTCGGCCGCGTGCTTGGCGGCGGCTTGCGACCCTTTTCCCTGGAGCCGATACAAGCGGCTGACCAGCTCCGACATGTTTTTCTCTCCTTTGAAAATCGCGAAGCTCATATATTCTCCTTCGTCATCAAGCGTTGATGTTCAGTGGACCCCAGGGAGTTCCAGTAATCGGGCTGCCATTGGCAAGAATCCCGGCGGATGTGATATTGCCCAAAACGGTAATGCCATTCAAGGTGCCGGGTGCACCTGTGTTGAGAGAAACAGAAGCGGTGGCATGACCCGGCGTGCCACCGCGGACACGGTTGGCAGCAGCGGCAATTGTCTGGCTGGCGAGCTGTACGACAAACGGAGGCAGCGGCGAACCCTGGGGATTGTCAAGCTGGCACTGGTTGTCGCTGAAAATGCAAGAACCGGCAAAGGCGACGAAAACGGTAGCGCCGGGCCCGAAGGATTCGAGAAGATTGCCGCGGATGCTGAGGTCGCCCGTGCCACTCAGCTGAGACAGAGCACTCCACAGAGAGGTCCCGACGTTCGCGGGTGGGGGCAGAGCGCGGCGGACTTCGTTGTCGGTGACATCCACGCGGCCCGCAGCGAAAATCACTCCGATACCACTGGAAGGAAGGATGCCCTCGGCGGGGCCGATGTTGATGACGCGATTACCGGCAAAGCGCGCCCCGACGCCGATCCAGAGAAGGATGCCGCTGACGGTGCGCTCGGGCGGCGCATTTAGAGCGACGTCTTCGACCGAATTGTCGAAAACAGCGGCGTTAATCACCTCCATGAGCTGAATGCCGACGAAGAATGGCTGGCGATTGTCTTTGGCGTTGGGGTCGGTGGCGACGGCGAGGAGCGTGTTGCCCGAGATGTTAACATCCACGGCGAAGCTGACCAACTCCATGACAATCCCGCCTTTACCGAGGGCGGTCAGCTGGTTCTGGGAGATGATGGCTTCCAGCAAAATGGATTTGTGCGTCATCAAAATGCCAGTGCCAGAGAACCCTGCGATACGGTTGCCGACGACTTGCAGGTCGAAGAGCAGCGAAGTGATTTTGCCCTCAGGGATGCCCAGCGTGATGGCGTTGCAGTCGGGCGTGCGGCCGTCGCCAAAGAGTTCGTTGTTGAGGATGCGAGTCTGTGACGCGCTGCATATGATGCCGGCGCTGGTCTTCGCCTGCTGGCCGGAAACGACGAAGGTATTTCTTTCGATGGTGATGTCGAGGCCGGCATTCAGGCGTCCAGTGAGGCTGATGCCGACCGGCGCTTGGAAATAATTTCGATCGAAACGAATCTCGCGGAATTGAAACTGGGAATCGAGACCATTCATCCACACGCCCGCGTTCGAGCAGATCATCTCGTTGCCTTCAACCGTAAGTCCGCTGAGCACGGGATGCAGGTCAACGCCGAGGTTGAAGCCGATACCGATTCCAACATTATTGAAGAAGTTTCCTTGCACCTGCGTGGCAATGACCGCTTTTCCGCCGAGACGAATGGCGGGCGTCATGGTAGAGTCGCTTCCGCTCGAGGCGAAGGCGCAGCGGCGAACATATACAAATGTGCTGTCCTGGATTGCGATTCCGGGTATGGATTGGGCGCTCGGCACCTGAATGGTGGAGGCAAGCGAAATGTCTTCGACCGCGATATCGAGAGAGCTCGAAATCAAGAGGATGGGATTGTTGTCGGGGAGTGCGGAGGTGGCCTGGAGCAGCGGCAAGCCGTGTCCGCTGATGAGAATGGCGTTCGCGGCGTCAATGGTAACTGTAGTCTTGATGTCATACGTGCCCGGTGCGAGACAGATCTTGCCGCCGCCGGTGCCGCTGGCGCCCTTCACCTTGTTCACGGCATCCTGCAAGGTGAAATGGTCGGTGTTGTGAGAGTCGGGAGTGACGCAGACGGTGCAATCGCACCCTTCGTCGGAGAGGTCCGTGAGCGGCGGAAACAGCGGCAGGCAGATCGAGAGAATGGTCCAGGTTTTGCCGTCAAATTGGAGGACGGCGAGGCGGCAGAAGTGGCGGCGAATTCCTTTGGGAAGTTCTGGAATGGGATTGAGTGCCAGATCGCGGGGCCATTCGACGTCGGCGGTGAGCGTGCGGGCTGGAATGAGCCAATAGTCTCCCGTGAAATAAGTTCCATTCGCGAATTCGACCTGGACGCCATCCTCCAGGTCAAGCCACGTGCCGCTGGTGACAGAGACACGGCCGGCCGAATCCCAGCGTCTGATTTTCGGGTTAAGAGGAAAACTCGCAAACGTGATGGGGCCGGTGGCGGTGGCGGGGTTGATGGTGAGTGTGAGTCCCTCCACATTGACCAACTGCACCAGCGTGCCGGGCTGGAAGTTCAGATCGTGAGTATCGTCGATGAGTTCGATCCACTGACCGGCGGCGAAGCCGAGAACACCATCGGGGCCGGTGCTGGTGACGGTGAGGTCGTTGCCGCTTTGTGCGGTCCATGAAGTGACGACGGAGCCGTTGTCGCGCGACCACTTGAAAGTGGCAGCGCCTCCGCTGGCGGAGATGGTTCCGGGATCGTGAATTTCGACGCGATAGAGCTGGTTTTCCAGACGGCGATACCCGGCCTTGGCCGGAATCAGGCAGGGGTCGGCGCTTTTGGTGTCGGGTTCGGCGCGGGCGGCGAGCGTCCCGGTGCTGGGGGCGATGAGTGTGTCCCACGTCGGCACGTCGGTGGCGCAGTCCACGGATGTTCCGAGTGGGCCCGCGTTCAATAGGCCCACTTGCCAGGCGGTTTTTGCGCGGGTACAGGTGTCGGGCCCGCCGAGAGCGACTTCGCGAATTCCGGAATCGTCGAGGCTGATGATGTGGCGCAGCCACACTTCGAGATAGGCGACGTAAATTCCGGCGGTGGCCGGCAAAACGAAGCCGGGCAAGTCGGGCTGCTGGTCAATCAGAACCGGCTGTTCGTTTTCGCAGAGAATGCCGTCCACATAGGCGCGCCCGGCGCTGATGCTGAGGTCGGAACCGCCAGAGGCGGGACTCAATATGAATCCGGCATCGCCGATGGGCGCGCCGCATTGGCCGACGACATCAATCGTCTCGGTCTCGATACGGTGGGAGGTGAGCCACGCCTGTTCATTCCAATCCGCATCCATGTCTACGCGGCCCTGCTGTTTCAAGACGCCGTGATAATGCCTTTCGGGCTTGAACGTCGCGCGAGTGAAATCGCCCTTCATGGTTCCTCCCTATGTTTGCTCGATCATTCCTGCCTCGAGTCCGAAGCGAAGATATTCATCCAACGCTGCCAGCAGATTGGCTCGGCGTTGCGGCTGCTGCAGAAAGCTGAAGGCGCCCATCTCCGAGCCGTTCTCGTCACCGGTAGAGATTTCAATAGGACAACGCGCGCTGAGCTGCGCAAACGCGGGCTGCCCGAAATCGAGCGATGTGAACTGCGGACGCAGGCGCGCGAGAATGGCCGCCTGGGCCGACAGGTTGGTGACACCGATCAGAGCGAGATCCGGCTGGCAGTGATAGCGCGCCGCGGTCTCGGAACCGTCCGGCACAAAGCAAAAACGGACACATCCGGTTTGGCGGCGCTCGGCGGTTACGATGCCGGTGAAGATGCCGTTGCCCGCGCTCACAATGCGCCCCGCGGTTGTTCCGAAGACGGTGGTCGTTTGCAGGTCGAGGGCAGAGCCGGGGGCGGCGATGGCGGCAGCGAGCTCGGAACTGGCCGGGCCGCTGCTCACGATGCAATCCACCGTGTTGAGAGCAGGCACGCTGGCGGGCAGAGTGATCGGGCCGCAGATCGTGCGATAGAGACTGACGATCAATCCATCGTTGTTGCTGCCTGGCGATCCCGAGGCGAGTACGTCGAGACTTCCCCCCGGAGTGATGGTGGAGTGCGACACGCCCAGCGTGCCCAGATTGCCGGTGAGCGCGGTGAGAGCGCCTTCGAGCAGCAGTCCATCAATGAAGAGTTCGCCGGGATTTGCACTGGCGGCGGGTGCGGTGCCTTCGACCGCGAGATCGCCGTGGAGGTGCGGGCGCAATCCGTTGGGATCGAGATCGGAAGATGGTGTCGATCCGGGCTTGCGCTGCGAGGCCCAGTCGGCGGCGACGATGAGCAAAACGCTTCCATCGGGCACGGCGATGCTGTCAGTCCCGGTGAGATTTTCAATGTAGGTGCGGCTGTCGAGGATGGCGATGACGCCGGTGGTGCCGGCGGGTTGTGAGTTCCAGGCCTTCACCGCGGCAGCAATCGTGGGGAAGATGACACCGGGAACTGGCGTGAGTTCCTGACTTACGCCGACTTGCCAACGAGGGGATGCCTGGAAAGGCGCGGGGCCGTTTTGCGGATCAGTGAGCCAATCCGTGCGGTCGTATGGCCCGGCTCCCACGTCGGCGCTGAAGCCATAGGTGTAGCTGATCTCGATGGAATCTGGCGTGATGCCGGCAGGGAAGGCAATGCGGCCGCGCACGGGATCCACCGAGAGCGCGATGAGTTTATTGACGACGGGTCCGCCGCCTGCGGGAGTGTACGGCAAGGTAGCGGCGGGACGCCGCCAATCGGTGGCAGAAATATCGCTAATGTCGCAGATCACGATCTGGTCGAAAGGAACCAGGGTTCCGTTGACACGAATCTGAAAGACGGGGTTGTCGCCGAAATAGATGGGCGTGGGCAAGGGATCGCCGTTGACTTCGGCCTGTCGTAGAGCCTCGAGTTCGTCGTAAAGCGGGCGGCGGCGCAGGAAGCCGGGGACGTTGATCTCGTCGGTGAGGCGTCCGTCGTCGGGAGGGGTCTGGGGACGATTGAAAAGGGGAGCACTGATCCCAAGTGGATCGAACGTGAAGCGTCCGTCGGTGGGAGTGACGTCGCTGCGAGCGTCGGACTGCCGCGCGGGCTCGGTCTTGTCGGCGGCGATGGGGCCGATCAGCAGATCTTCGAGGCGCCAGAGAAAAATTCCCAGGTTCGGAATGTTGTACTTCCCGCGGCCGTTGTGGATGTGGCGGACATCGGCGGTGTGTGCGAAATGCTCGAACGGACCACCAAGTAACTCGATGTGATTAGTGTCGCGCAGATCGGGAGTGATCACATTTTGCGGGCGCAGGTGATTGAGATACTGCGTGGTGGCCAGCAACTCGAAGAACTCGACAACGCGAGCGGGCCAGCCCGTTACGTCGCGGGCAAGTTGCTCGACCATGCTCGCGGTGCCTTTGCGGCGCCGATAGTCGAGCGTGTGGGCTACGTAAGCGCGCTGGCTGAAAGTTCCGGGGCTGGCGGGATGGAGCGGGCGGACGCCAAGCAGGTCACCAATGTACGGGACAACCCACTCCTGACAAGTTTCGATAAACCAGTTTTCGTAGAGGCCGAGGATGTCGAGTTCGACCGCATCGTATTGTTTCTCGATCAGGCTGAGGAGCGCGCGCAAAGGCTCACCCTGATCGGAGTCGCGCAGGCGATAGACGGCCGGCAGCAGACGATAGAGACGGTCCTGGGTGTTCACGTTCATGCGGTCATCTCCGTCAGATTCGCGCCCAGCGGATTCAGCAGTAGCAGTTGCGCGGGTTGAATGGAACCGCTCTCCCAGCGCGCCGGCAGAGAAGGAAGAAAAGGCAGTGGCTCGACTTGCGACGGTCCGGTTGGATCGGTCGTGAGATACAACTGGCTGAGATCGGAGGCGATGACTCCGGGCACCGATTGAATCAGGGTAGTGATTTCAGCGGCACTGACTGCTTGTGCGAAGGTGCGGTTGGCGAACGAGAATGCCGCGTCCAGGGCGGTGGCGAGGGCGGCGAAGACGTCCGCGGGCTGATAGCGCGGTTTATCGATGAGGACCGCCGCGGAGAAATTGAAGGCGAGGGGTTGATAACTGGCGAGCATGAATTTCTGCACCGGATCGTGCGCAAGAGTGATGGCTTGAGAAAGCGATTGATAGAGCTCGGAAGTCGGGTCCACGGGATCGCCGCTGGCCGCGGCAACGGTGAGGTGGATCAGTTGGGTTTGTCCGCTCCACAGGGCGATAGCTTGCGCTTTGCCGATTCCGCCGAATGCGCTGGCGAAGTTTTCGTAGTCGTAGAGCGAGACGATGCGGTCGAGAGTGAGGACGGTGATGGGGGCATTGACGCGGGCATGCGCGAGATCCTGGGGATCGGCGCCGCCGCTTGCCGCAAGGGGATTGGAGACGGCGCGCAGACCGGGCGGCCGGGACTGCAGAATCGCGAGGCTACCCGCGTCGACGTTTCCGGCGAGGCCGAGCCCGGTGCGATAGATAGCCTGCACGTTTTGTTGCCCAGTGCGCAGCCGCTCTGCCGGATCACCGAAGGTCACGGTCGGAGTGCCGTCGTCGGCGAGGCGCACGATGTATTTCTCGTCTCGCGCACTAAGGCCATAAAGAGTAGGAGACTCCTGCCAGAGCAGGTCGTTCACCCGAATCTCAAGCGTGCTGGCGACTCCGCTCGGAGTTGGCGCCGATACGTAGGTGAGAGGCGGACGCTTCAGAGAAAAGCTCTGATTGGGTTGGGAGGCATCGCCGTTGCCCAGGACTTCATGCACGGTGGTGCCGTTGGTAGCCAGAGAAACGTTGGCATTGATGACGAGCGATGACCGGAGATAGCTGTAACGCAGGCCGCTTGCGAACTTGAGTAGCGTGTACCCGCCGGTGTGAACGATATCGTGCAGCGTCAGAATCTCATTGGCCGTGACCCCATTGGCATCGGCGCGGATGCCGGAGAGGGCGACCAATTGGCCGGGTTGGAGACCGAGGACCAGGTCATCCAACATCAATTCGGTGATGCCCGAGGGAATATCGTCTTCAACCGGAATGTTGGCGAGAGCGAGTTGCTCGCTTTCCACGAAGGCGGTGGTCGTGCGTACGGGGAAGGGGGCGAGGTTGCCGTTGTCGAGATCCTCAGGGCCACCCCAGGAGGAACCATCCCACCACTTGTGGAACCAATGTCCGCTGGCCCCGATGAGAAAGACGTCGAGGCGGTTTGCGCTCCAAGCTGTTGCCGCGGGAGCGCTCGTGAGGTTGCCGTTGCCGCCGAGGTTTTCCGGGCCTCCCCAGGCCGAACCGTTCCACCATTTGTGATAGAGGTTGCCGTCCCATCCGAGAGCAAAAACGTCGAGACGATTGGCCGCCCACGACACGACAGAGGGAGACTTCACCAAGTTTCCGCCGCCAAGATTTTCGAGATCGGGGGACGGACCCCAGTTCGAACCGTCCCACCACTTGTGATAGAGATTGCGGTCGGCGCTGAGCACAAAGACGTCGAGGCGATTCGCTGCCCAAGCCACGGCCGAGGGCGAACTGACGAGCTTGCCCGCCCCACCGAGATTCTCCGGACCTCCCCACGACCCGCCCCACCAACTGTGATAAAGGTTGCCATCGGAGCCGAGGGCGAAGATGTCGAGACGATTGGCGGCCCAGGAGACGGCGCAGGGCGAACCGACAAGATTTCCGCCGCCCAGATTCTCCAGACCTCCCCAATTTGAGCCGTCCCACCACTTGTGGTAGAGATTGCCATCGGAACCGATCGCGAAAATGTCCAGGCGGTTCGCCGACCATGAAACTGCCGAAGGCGAGTTGATCAGGTTTCCCCCGCCAAGATCTTCAGGCCCCCACCACGACGAGCCATCCCACGCTTTGTGGTAGAGATGTCCATTAGCGCCAATGGCGAAGACGTCGAGGCGATTAGCAGCCCACGAAGCGACCGAAGGAGCGTTGCGTAAATTTCCTCCGCCGAGATTTTCCGGACCTCCCCAGGAGCCGCCCCACCACTCGTGGTAAAGATTGCCGTCGACGCCCCCAGCAAAACTGTCGAGACGGCCTGCTGCCCACGACACAGCGGCTGGCGCGCTGAGGCCTTCCCCGCGCAGCGGCGACGCGATGTTGAGGGTGAGGCCGGTGGCTTTGCCACTGAGTCCGTAGTCGGCGAGGCTGCGATCCACACGTTGCGTCACGCGGTAGGCAGCGCTGAGGGAAGGCGATTCGAGCAGCGCCCAGCTCTTGGCGAGAACCTGCGGAAAGGCGCGCTCCAGATAGACGTCAGCATCGGGATAAGGGCTGCCTTGCGAATCGGTCCAGATGTAGCGGCCCTCTCCCCCGTTGGCATCGTCCCAATCCAAAGGATAAGGATCGGCGCGCTGCGACTTGGAGGGATCTGGCAGGCTCTTCCAAGGTTGGGCATTGTTGCCAAAGAACGATGCAGTCGAACGCAGGGCAAAGATTCCGAAGTCGCTGTCGAGCGGGGCTGCCAACTGGTTGATTGCGGTCGCAAGTTCAGCCGGGTCCCACTCGTTGATTTGCAGAAAGGCGTCCAGATCGCGCTGTTCGATCGCTTTTTGGCGGATGTAGGTATCGAGGTTCGCCTGCGTGAAGGGAATCTTGTCGAGCGTGAGCAAGAGCGGTGAGAACGACGCCGGGGCGAACGAGGGCAGCGTGGGGCGATCGACGAAGGCGACGCGAGTCCAACCCAAGCTTGGTTGCGAATCCACCAGGCGGACGACCAGCGACTGGGTGGCGATTCCGCCAGGCCCGCTCCCTACCAGCAGAAGCTTGTCGCCGGCCTTCAGGTTCGTGCTCGTGCTTTGGAAATACACTTCCTGAATTTCCACCGCCGGAACATGGCTAACGGCAGGGCTGATCTGCGTTGTTGGGCTGAGCAGGTAAAGCTGAGAGACCGGTAGGTTGACGAACGATCCCGACTGAAAGGCTGTACTGGTTCCGAGCAGATAGAGTTTGCCATTGCTCAAAGCGAGATCGGGAGGGCGTCCCATGCGCGGGGCGAGTTGGTTCCACTCGACGCGGGCTTCAAAATCGGCAGCTGTTTCGAAGGTTTGCGGCAACTGGCCGGGAGCGGGGACGCTCTGTACTTGTGTGCCTTCCGGAATGCTGACCAACCCTGCGTTAAAGGCGGTGTTGCCGGGGCCCGGCGGAGTTGGCGTCCGTAATCCTGGAACCGTGGGAGTGGCCGCGGGTTTCCCGAGAACATCTTCGACCGTAAATTGCAGAAAGGCGCTTGCGGCTACGCCCGGGCCGAGTTCGTAGGCGATGGCGCGCGCAAGTTCCAGAATGGAGCGTCGTTCCGTGGCGGTGCGGAGAAAGCCTTCGTTGACAATGCGTTCCTGATAGAAGGTGAGCACGTCCGCCACCACTGACCATGAATCGAGCAAGGCGATGGAAGGGTCATCGAGCGAGCGCGTGGTCAGGGCCGCCAGCGGTTGCTTTCCCTGGTTGGGACCGTCGGGGATAGTAACGGAATGGATCTCATCGAGAAGCCGCTGCAAGAACAGGCCGTAGGTGCCGATGCGGTAGGAAAGAGCAGTCAGTCCCGGCCGATTGTCGAGCGCGTTCAGCGAAGACTCCTGCTGACAGCATCCGCAGGAACTGAGTTTGATGGGGGTGGAACTCATAGGCCGCCCTCCATGAAGAAGTCAATCTTCCCGTTCTCGGGTTCGTTAGGGTCGTTGTCGAGGCGCGCGATTTCCAGGCGCGCCATGGTGATTTTGCCGGCGGCGGTCTCGCCGTGAGCCGACTGTCCCCAGCGCTTGAAGTGATTGGGCGCGGGAGGAACATCGTTGGTGTCAACCCACTTCACGCCCGGCACTTGCATGGCGCGCGCCACGACCTGGCTGAGATAAACAGACTGGCCAAAAGTGAAGTTGTCAGGGTGGAAAAATCCGAGAGTGCCGTCGGAGAGAACGCGGGTGCTGAAAGTGTCGAGCAGCGCGAGGCGCACGGCGCTGCGGAAGTGTCCGGGAGCGACGCAGACCGTGAACGCCATGTCGAGCGGCACGAAGCGTGGCGCCTCGATTTCCAGGTCATAGCCGGCGAGGCGGAACCGTTCGAGGAAGGTCCGCATGGTCGTGCGGAAGTTCGCGTCTACTGGCAAGCCTCCTTTGCGGTCCACGGTGACGAACATCGTGTACCAACTGCCCGTCCAGCGCAGCGTGGCCTGCGCTCGTGCGACTTCGGGCTGGCGCTGCGAGACTTCCGCATAGTCGGCTTCGGTGACGGCGCGCTCCTGCGTGCGGAAAGCCCAGGGCGCAAACGAGCGCACTTCATCGAGAGTTTCAGGGTCGATTCCACCCTGAGCCGGCAATGGATTGCGAACATTTGCGACGCCTGCCAAGGGCAGGATCGCGGTGGAGATGGCATTGGCGATCGCCTCAGCGCCGACGTTGCCTGACGTCCCGTTTCCCGTCCGATAGATGGCTTTCAGTCCGCTGACGGGCTTGCTGCCGAGGATGCCGTCTCCAAAACGCAGTTGGGGCGTGCCGTCATTTTGGATTTCGACGACGAAGTCGAGCGCATTGTGGGGGCTGCTCAACAGGTCGCGGCGCGGATCCCAGGTGCTGCCGTTTTCTTTGAGCACAATCACCGGCAGCGCCTGGCGCACGTCCTGAAGGAGGAGTCCGGCAGCCGGGTTTTTCCGGGCCGATTGGTCGTCATAGGCATCGCTGCACGTGATCTCTGGATTCAGCAGAAGCGGACGGTAGGGGCCGCCACTTGGATCCACATCGGGCAAGGGTTCAATAGGCTCGGTTAAGCCGTGATCGGCGAGGATGATGTTCCCGCGGGCAACGCTCACATCCGGAACATTCTTATCCGCCAGCAGAGTGGAAAGACAAAGAGGGAAGGGCAAGGCATCGGCCGCATCCCATTCGATTTCCACGACGGCGGTGCTGGTGAGTGGATCGTTCGCGAGCGTGACTTGAGTGAGCCGAACGACGTGGCGATGTGCCGGATCGGCGTCTGGCGGAACGCCCGTCGCCGGTCCCAGAACTTCTTCGAACAGCAGCAGGTCCCCCGCCTTCAACAGGGTGCCGCTTCCGTTATCGAGCAGCGTGGCTTCCGTGGCTCCCTGCGGCAGACAGCATTGCTGATCGCTCCAGGTGTAGAAACTGATCTGATCAAGTTCGGCGTGGGCGGTGACGTCAAAGAGAGTTTCGAAAACCTGCGCGCCAGCCGAAAGAGCCGCGGGCATCTTGTCGTCGGAGATCACGCCGCGCGCCGCCAGCGTTTGCGTGAGAAGGCGTGTGCCCTTGGGAATTGCGACAGCGGGCCCAACGTTGATCTGAAAGAAAACCCACGCCCGGGCATTGCAGCCGTCGTGCATGAAATAGTCGAGCAGGCGCGCGTGACGGCGCACGGAAATCCGCTGCCGTGCGGTACCCAGATAGGCTTCCGTCGCGACTGCATCCTGGTAGTAGCTGAGTTGATCGCCAGCGTAAGCAAGTAGTTCCGCTAACGCGATCCCGACATCGGCCGGATTTCGCTCCTGCCATTCCGGCATGACCTGAGAAAGGCGGTCGAGGATCAGGCGACGGAAGCTCGAGTAGTCCTTGGCGAGATAGTCAATTTCCGGATTCGAAAGAACCTGCGGAGGACAGAACGGCACGATCTTGCAGTCAAAATCGCGGGGGCATTCGACTTTGAACGAGAAATCGACTGAGGAAAGTTGCGGATCGAACCCGGTGGGTGGCGCGGGATTATTGGCGGCCGTGACAAGCTGCAGCGTGTAGGTGGAATAGTCGCCAGGCTCTTCAACCGTAACCGTGAGCACGTTGGCCGCAGAACTGACGGCCGTAACGGTAATGCCGGTGATGCGAACGCCTCCGTTGATTACGACATTGACGGGTGTGAGCGCGGGCGCCGGCAGAGGCGGCACTCCCGTGGCTGAGCCGGGAAGATCGAACAGAAAATGCACTGCCAGCGTCTTCTCGTCGGCGGTAGTCACCTCGAGATAGTCAATCCCGTTGAGGATCGGGTTGCCGCCTGAATCGCGGGCGGCTAGAACCATCGCTCGTCGTCTCGGCTTTCGGCAGTTGTACTGGGTGGCCATAACTAAATTTCTCGTGAGAACTGAGCGGTGCGAGTCTGGTCATCGTTGCGGACCGAGTACTGAACCGCGATCTGAAGCGTGCCCTCGTTGCTATCCACCTTGACGGCCTGTAATTGAATAAGATCGCCCAGCCACTGCTGCAGGGCAGCCTGCAAAGTGAATTGCAGAGCGGCTGCCAATTCCGAACTGTTGGGCGTGAAGACCATCTGCAGAAGCCCGCTGCCAAAGTCCGGGCGGTTCACCCGTTCGCCCGGGTTGGTGAAGAGCAACTGCTCGATCAGATCGCGAATGTGATCTTGATCGTCCGTAGCCGCCGTTCGTCCGCGCCCGTCAATGTGATATGCGAAATCAATGTTCATAAAGACCCTATGTCGCCAACACGCGAGTCTGCGCGACAGCGGGGATGAGTGGCGTTCCCGTGGGCACGCAAAGAGCCTGACTGTCCATGAGCAGAAGAGGAAGACCTCCCGCAAGCACGCGAACCGATCCGGTCATCCACTGCGCAGTGATGCAGGGCCCATTGGCGGCGATCGGTGGAGGCAATGCGCACCCCGCGACGACGTACGGGGTCGGCAGGGTAACGACGGGCTGGCCGCTCACCAGAATGCGCGGGAACGGCGCGGTCGGCTGCGCCTGCCCGCCGTGTGCGCACAGCACCGTCGCACCCACATGGAGAAGAAACCCTGGCATCCTTTTTTCTCCTTTCTAAGCCTCTGCATCTTTCTGGCAAATGCTGTTAGGTGACGACAAGAGCGCCGGCATTAACAGTTACAGTGGGGCCAACCATCACGATGCTTGCGCCTTTTCCGTTCTGAATGTAAATACCGGTATCGTTGACGATGAGCATCGCGCCAGTCGTGCTCCTCAGCATGATTCCTCCCGTCGGCCCGGGCACATCACTGATCACAATGCCGTTCTGCAAGGTGGTTTGGAGCGTAATGCCGGCAAGACCGGGCGGAACCGTGTGCGAAAGCACCGGCACCTCGGCGGCCGATGGCCAGAAGCAACCCGTCCATACCGGGTAATCAGAATCACCCTGTTCAAACTCGACCCAGACGGCGGAACCGATTGGAGGAACGGTGAAGACGCCCATCTGAATTCCTGCGACGGGTAGAGAGGGCATGGCCCAACTGGTGGGCACGAGGTTGGACACGTCGGGCACGATCACCTGAATCCGCCCGATCTGAAGCGGATCAATGTTGTTGATCACGGTGCCGCGGTACTTGCCGTAGAACTTGTGGCCGCCGACCGCGCCTCCGATCATGTCGGACAAACTCAACGTGCCGGTGCTGGAGTCATCGCTCATGCCGGAACCCTCGAAAAAGTGGAGATCAATCCATTGCGCGCGGCGGTGAAGTTTTGTTTAAACTCGCCGCGCTTGATGCTGTGCGTCACACTCTTGATGAAATACAAACCGTCGAACGCCAAGCCCGCGCCGCGAATTCCGACCAGCCGCCGAGGCTTGAGTACTTGGCCATAACGCAACACGTCCACCGAGCCACTGGCTCCGACGGCGTCGGAGGTCTTTGAAGCTTTGGCGAGCCCGATCAATGCGGCTTGGGCCGCGGAGTACTTCGCGGTCTTGTTCAGCCACCGTACTTTCTTCGGGATCGGCGGAATCAATCCCAGCGGTGGACTGAGCGGGGTGATGTCGGGAATCGGAATGGGCAGCGGAATGTTTAGGAACGGCGCCATAATCAGGAGAACGGGCAGTTCCTTGTGCTCACTGTCGAAGGAGAAGTTCACGGACTCCACGTTGGTCTGAGCGTCCATGTCAATGTTGAGCGCTTTCTGCGGCAGTCCAACGCGAAGCTCGGGGCCCCAATAGGCCACGCTGACGCCAGGTTGCGGCGTGGGTTCGACATAGAACGTGTAACCGACGTCGTCCGCCAGGGAACGAACGTAGCTGAGGTCGGTGCCCTGATGTCGCGGGATGCGGTCGGTGGGAATGGGAACGTCAATCAGGACGCTGGGGATGACGACCGGCACGACTCCGAAGATGGCGTATTTTGCGACTGCGAGAAGAACCCGAGCTTCTGGCGGCATGGCGGGATAGGGAAGGCCGGTGAGGTCGAGGTAGTCCATGACTCGCGTCAAGTCTTCGCCGGAGATGGTAAGCGTGGGTTGTTCGGAACTGGAGCCAGGGGTGATCTGGTGGTCCGTCATCACGCCATCCATCAGAACCTCGGTGGAGCCGTTGATGGTGACGAAGATGACGACGCGCACCAGCGGAATCTGCGCCCCGCCCGTGAGCATAAACAGAGTGGCAAGCGGGGACCGTTTATCGATGGTGAACTTCAGTTGAAACACGCTCGGGCCGTCGGTCTTGGCCGTGACTTCGACACTGACCAGCGCGTCGAGCACGGCTTTCGACACCGGCAGTGGCACTGCCGGCCCGATCATGAGCGTGAGATTGATTCCCTTAAGCATTCTGTGTTCCTGGAATCCCCTGTGGCAGACAAATGCGCAGCACGCGCCCCATGGTGGCCACCAGATCCTCGGGGCGCATGGCGCGATTGGCATCGGCGATCCGCCAGAATAGTTCCGCATCGCCGAGGTATTGAGCGGCGATGATATCCAGCCGCTCTCCCTGTGAGACGGAGTGTTGCTGCAATTGCGCCAGGGCTTCCGGCTGCGGAACAAAACGGCGTCGCACATAAGCGACGCTACGGCCATTAGCTGTGACAAACGTCGCCGTCGCGATTCCGCTGTAGCGACTGGTGGCGGCGAACAGGCTCGGCTTCACCCCGGCGAATTGCAGGATCGAGGCGAGCGAAGTGGGCGATGTCATGGGATGCCTCCGAGGCCGAGGGCGGATAACGTTCCGCCCTGGCTGAGGGCGGAGAGACGTTCTTTCTGCTGCTGATACACCATGAAGAGGTTGCCGCCCTTCTCTTCGAATCCGAGATCGTCCACGCTGAGCACGCGCATGCCGAGACTCACCTTGGCGCGGATTGGGTTCAGGTTGACGTCGAAGGCTTCTTCGGTGACGCTGAAATCCGTGATGCGAACCGGCACCACCCGATTGCGGCTCCAGACAAAGAGCGTAAGGGGAGCCTCCATGGGAGCGATTTCGAGCGTTCCCGATTGCGCCAGCGCGTTGGTCGCGAGCAGTTGCGCGCTGGTTGGGTAGATGATGGTTTCCAGGGCGGTCAGTTGCGGATAGATGCCGGCCTGCACCGCCGCCGAGTTCTGATCGGGCTGTTCCAGCTGATCGGTCGCGTCGATCTCCGCATCAAGCTTGAAAGTCTCGATGGGCGGGCCTTTCAGGCGCAACGCTTCAGACCGGTTCTTGCCGCCAGCCGGATCGACACTCTGCACCTGCAGCGAGCGCGTGAGCGTGTCGGGGTTGTACTGGAGCGTAATGATGCGCTGCAGTTGTCCACTCACAGGATCGAGCAGAACAATGCCGCCTTTCAGCACGCGGGGCGAATTGGGAAATGCGCTCATAATCGTGTTGTTACCAGTCCATATCCTTTTCAGTCTTGCCGCGGGCTCGATTTGCTGCGAGCCCGGCTTACAACTTCGATCTATTTCGCTTCAGGTCGTCCCCGAGCTGCCGGAGCTTCCCCGCATCCACTGATGATGTCTGCCGACGAATGCCTCCCAATCTCAGGCAAGCTGTTCTCCGTGATCAAAGCGCGAGCATGATTGCAATCGGGGAAATTGGGTGCCAGGCGTGTAGGCCTGGGAGTGTGCCAGCTTGGGCCCCCCCGGCTGACTGGGTCGCGCCGCAGAGACTTCCGCGCCAGGCAGATAAATGTGTCGCGCCAGTCGGCTGGCGCGACTCCGACGGTTCGCTTCAGATAGGAGTCGACTGCTTTGTCATCGGCAAAGGCCCGCTTACTCGAAGCGGCCGCGTTGACGGCATCGGCATAGCGCCGCAATGAAATATCGAATGCGTACTGGTAGTCGGCGCAGTGCTCTTGCTCGCCTTCGGCGATCTTTTGCGCCCCTTGCGGAGAAATGCTCCATTGGAGCGGGTACTTCTTAGACGGGCAACTGCGGCTGTCTTGTCCAAGAACCTCGGCGTCTCCCTCCACAAAAATCCCGGGACCGGTATAGACCGAAGGAATTTGGGGTAGAGCGGCTGATGTCGGCGAGAGGACCACTCCCCCTTTGACCCCGACCGTGCTGACAGCCGGATACGTAACACGAGATGTGTCAAGACTCGTGAGACCAAAGTCGTTCGTGGTTGCGCCTGGTTGGGATAGGAAGTCCGGTCGGGCAAGCCCCTTCGGCTGACAGAGGGGCGCGTGTACGGCAGCGTCCGCGCCCGAGATGACGTCAGGTGTCTTGACCTCAGGGTCCTTTTGTTGGGACTCCGTTTGTGGCAGTTGTTGCGTTTCCTTTTTGCCGGCGTCCTGGCGTTGGAGCAGCGACCTAGTCACCGAAGAAGGCGATGGCGATGCCGAAACGCCAGCCAGAACCGCTGCAGCCAAAACGTCCGCGCGATCTTCGTCGTTGCTCCGAGGAAAACCGACGGCCAAGGCACCGGCCGGTGGTACCGTGGATTCTCCTTGCTGCACGGTGTGCACAAGCTCGTGTGCCAGTAGCTCGCGGCCGGATGGCGAATTGGGCGCGTACTGTGCGGTGGCGAAAGCAATATGGCTGCCCACGGTGTAGGCGGAGGCGTTCACCGCACGCGCTGATTCCGCTGCTCTTTCGTCGGTGTGCACGCGGACGCGGCTGAAGTCGTGCCCAAATCGCGGCTCGAAGAAGGCGCGAGTGGCGTGATCGAGTGCTTGTCCCGGGGATCGCAATACATCATGCACAATAGGCGGAGCAACGGCCGCGTTCTGTGTGGAAGTGTTCTGTGCCTTGCGCTGCACGGTCCCCGCATTTTTCTTCTTGCACTCCGCGCACACGGTTGCCGCTGAGGCGGAACCACCACAGGCACACTTGCGCTGCAAGACCGCCGTCCGTGCAGTTCCGCTCGGCCTTTTCTCCGGGGCTGACACTCGTTCGTTCAAGGCTTCACTCCGCGATCCTCCGCAAACTGGCAACGGCACAAAAAACAAACCGTTTCTCTTGCAAACACTGTCATCTGCACTTTCATCGGTGCTCCTAATGTCCTGGTGTGGACGGGTTCGTCCCCGAGGGTTTGGTTGCGTTTGGAGAAGGCTGCTGCTGGGCTGGACCGGATTGTTGAGAGACCAGTTGATCGATGGCGGTCATGATCTTTGCCGCTTTCTGAACAATGCTCTGCAAGTTCCTGTCACTCGCATTGGCGCGGATTCCAAGAACTCCCAAGTCCTTCAAGATGTATGTCAATGCCAGATCCCCGTTATTGAAGGGCGCATTAAACTTCGCTTTTTCCTGATCACGCACGTATTTCTCTTCCCATAAATCGGAGAGCAACTTGTCGGCATCCTTCTTTGCGGTACCCGGAGCAGGGTTCTGTTTCCTGAGTTGCAAGTCCTGTTCAATGAAGACCTCCAGTTCTGCCGAGAACAATCCGAAGTCTGGTTGCGCATTTGCGATCTTTTTGTAGTTCGCCAGTGAAGCGCCGTGCGGAGAGGTCGGAAGCAGGCTATCCATCATGACGAGCATGTGGATCCCCTCGTGGTAGAGATCCTCCGCCAGCGAGACATTTGAGTTCGAGCTAATCCTCATCACCATCGAGGCAGTAAACACTTTGGAAGTCGCGCTACCAGCCAGACTTACTACGCCGCCATCAAAATCGGCGAGGCTGCCGGGAGGCAGGTTCGCGGTTTTTGCTTCAAGATTGAAAGTTAGTTGAATCGCGACAGGAGGCTGAACCGAATTGTCTACTGCAGTTGCAGTCCGAATTGTCGCGGAGGGTCCATTTAACTTCACTTTTGAAAGAAGGCTATACAGTGTTGGATCGATGGCCTGCAGCTGTGCTAGTGCCTGCGCATAAGCCACGTCAGCTGCGATCTGGCCCGCCGCGGCGATCGGGGGAAGGATGTCGACGCCTATCAAAGGAGACAGGCGCTGTAGAAACCCAGTGTGTGGAACACGGTCGAAGCGCGCGGACTGAGGTGGCATCCTCACCGACTCCACGGTCGCGGCATTGCGCATCGCTTGCCCTTCGAATGCATCCCCAGGGTCATTGATTCGAAGATGGCGATCCATGCCGCTTTGCCCTTCCTGCTGCATTACGTGCGTGAGTTCATGCGCCATCAGGCGGAGCCCCTCAGAATCTGTGGGACGATATTGATCCCGTGCAAAGACGATCTGCGAGCCTACCGTGTAGGCTAGTGCGTTTACGCTTCGTGCTGATTCCGCCGATTTTTCGTCGGCGTGAACACGCACATGGCCAAAATCGTGTCCGAAGCGAGGCTCGAAGAAGGCACGGCTGACGTGGTCGAGCGGTTGTCCCGGAGATCGCAGGACATCATCCACAATCGGCGGAGCGAAGGCTGCGTTTTGTGGCGAGGTGCTCTGTGCGCTGCGCTGCAAGGTTGACGCATCTTTCTTCTTGCACTCCTCGCACTCGCCGCCCGAAGGAGTAGCTCCTCCGCAGGCACACTTGCGCTGTAGCACGGCGGAGTGCGAAGCATGCTGGCGCACTACCATGGTCGGCCGGGCAGCGAATTGGACTTTTTTTTCACGACTAGCGACATTTCTCCCGTACCACTAGACCTCGTCTTTCATGGTGATGGTGTGGCGGCTCCGGCTCCGGTCGCCGGCTGGCTCCGAGCTGGCACGGCTTGAACACTTGGAGCTCCCGGGGCGACGAACGGCCAGCGCAGGTCAAGATCTGCCCACTGTGGATCGCGCATCTCCCGGTGCAGCTCGTTTTTCTGCTGCTGGGTCCAAGACGCGGTAGCGAATTCGATCGTTTCCTTGATCATCTTGTTGGCGTCGTCACAGGCGCAGACGCATCGAACCGTTCGCAAGGAAACGGTGATGGATTGCCTCAAGCCGCGAATGCGGTGATTGCGCCATTCCTCCAGTTCCTGCTTGCGATCTTCGTCCGATAAACCGACGCTGGTGTGGATTCTTTCCATTCGCAAGGGAAATTCACCCAACATGGCAACGAGTTCATTCATTGCCGACAGCGTGTCCTGATTGGTGCAGGATGGCTGGCTGGCAAGGACTCGACCGGCGTGGAATGCTTCGCGGAAACGGGCATGCCCCGATTCATGAACCAGAATTTCGAGCGTCCGCTCGCGCCACAGACCTCGTTCTTTCCCGCCAATCTTCGAGTCTTGCGTGTTGTTGAACTGGGCTGCTTCCTGTTCCATACGATCGGGAATCGTGATGCACGTGGTGGCTCCCGAGATAGGCGGGACGAATTGGCTGCAGTTAATCGTTAACCCGCCGAATTCCTGCTCCAAGTCTTTGTCGACAATTACCTTGACCCCCGGCAACGGCAGCGAAGCGTCGGAGCCGTGCAGTAGTTTCTCGGCTTGCGTTGCCGGAGCCCCGTGACCATCGGCGGTACAGTCCGCGGGCGGGGGAGTCCCCTGGCAGATTTGTTTTCGATGATCTCGCTTCCCTTGGTTAGTCGGATTTGCGGCCGCTTGCGCAAGCAGCTTCGACGGTGTCAGTAGGTCCTTGCAGATGGCGGAGCCATAGCAGCTGCCTACTGGAGAGAAGCCTGGAGATGGATCGTGCGGAGGGAGCGGCCGGTGCGCCGGATCATCCTTGGATTGGCGAGCGACCTTCCCCGTCTGCTGCATGGTATGAGCCAGTTCATGGGCGATCAGCCACCGGCCGTCGCTCGATTTGTGGTTATACGATCCCTCTCCAAACACAAGATGGGTCCCCACGGTGAAAGCGCGTGCGTTGACGGATGCAGCAGCCTCTGCGGCTGGTTGGTCGGTGTGAATTCGGATCCGGCTTAGGTCGAAACGCGGAGTCTGGGATCCATCATCCGGAGTATTTTTGCTGGCAAGAACACGATCTGCGAAACGATCTGCTGCCTGCTCGTAGTGGTCTCCGGGCCGTGTGATCGTCAATTCGGACTGTGCTGCCTTCGGCAGATCACCCCCGCTCAGGCTCCCGGTCGTACGACGTACCCGCGGCTCAAAAAAAGCACGGGCTGACGCATCGAGAGATTGGCCCGGTGAGCGCAAGACGTCATGCACGATTGGAGGCGCGATGGCGTTACGCTGCTCCCAGCCGCTCCCAGCTTTGCGCTGCAACGTCTCCCCCCTTTTCTTGCACTCCTCGCACTCGCCCCCGGAAGGCGACGAACCGCCACAATAACACTTTCTCTGCAAGAGTCCCGTTGTGGCGGCGGGCGGGCGGACCGGTGAGGCCGGCGCTCGTGGCGAGATGCGGACGTGGTCGCTCATCTCAGGTTTTTTCCCTTCTCCGGCGCAATATTTCCGCGCCGCGAGTATGCCTGTGCCGAACCCACGGTTTTGTAGAGCGCTTGAGCCACCTGTTCGCCAACCATGCGCCCTGCTGCATTGGCTCCCAGATGGATCGTTCCGCCGTTCAGTCGTTCAATGTGACCATGCTCTTGCCACAGCCATGGCGGTCGTTCGCGCTCGAATAAAGTTGCGAGTTCTCTCTCCACGCCCTCGGCGATTGCATACCGATCCGCTGGGTTGAGTCCGTGCAACACCAGTTCTTCGATCTCAACCTCGAAGGCGGCTGGCGAATGCAGCGGTGACTTTTCCCTCTCGAAGTTCTGCTGCCCGGCAAACCGAATTGGCTTCTCGTCTCTCACGATTTCAGTGCCCCTCACACCCATCCCGCAATCTCCGCGTCGGTGAGCGGTTTTTCCAGCTTGGCAAATTCGCTCCGCGCTGCTGACAACAGATGACCCATCTGCACGGGTTCGCCCGCATCGGCCGCGAGAAATGCCGCACCCAGTGCAATATTGCGAATGTGTCCTCCTGCGGCGTGCAAGCGGGCCAGGCGATCCATGCGCAGGTTGCTGGTCGGCGTAAGCGCGGGGAACACTCGGCTCCATATCTCGGCGCGCTGCTCATGGTCCGGGAAAGTAAAGTCGGCCACGAAACGAATGCGCCGCAAAAATGCCTGATCGATGGCGTTCTTCCGGTTTGTGGTCAGGATGGCCAGGCCGCGGTAGGCTTCCATCCGTTGCAGCAAATAGCTGACCTCGATGTTGGCGTAGCGGTCATGGCTGTCTTTGACTTCGCTACGCTTGCCAAACAGGGCGTCAGCTTCGTCGAAGAGCAAGACCGCCGCGCCTTCTTCCGCGGCATCGAAGACACGGCGGAGATTCTTTTCCGTTTCGCCGATGTACTTGCTCACCACTTGGCTCAGGTCGATCCGATAGAGATCGAGTCGCAGATCGTGAGCGAGCACTTCAGCCGCCATGGTCTTGCCCGTTCCGCTGGGGCCTGCAAAGAGTGCACTGATCCCCAGACCTCGCGAGCCCTTCGCAGCGAATCCCCAATTCTGGTAGACCTTGGTTCGTTGCCTGACATGGACGGCGATCTGCCTGAGGATGTCCTTTTGCCGGGTGGGCAACACCAGGTCGTCCCACCCCGCTGCGGGTTCAATCTGCTGCGCGAGACCTTCGAGCCGCGGGCGCGCCTGAGCGCGGCACGCATCCCATAGGCGATCGGTAAGACTCGCCGTATTGGCGTGTACGGTGTCTTCCGCGTTTGCGCTCGTTGACCCGGCCAGCGCTTCACCAGCCGCGGAGCGAATCGCGTTCTCGCCGAAGCTGAACTGCGAAACGAGAGTGTCTACTTCTCTGTTCAGGCCCGTAACCCGCGCTTCGAGAGCGTTGTGCCAGATTGCTCGCTGCTCGGCGAGGGGAGGCTTGCCAATCGAAAATACTGCGGTCGAGCGGTGAGCCGACCGGCGCGGGTTCACTGCCGAGAGGAAGAGTGGCCCGCGCAACGATTCCATGAGGTGTGGCAAATGATCGGAGCTTTCGCTGGCATCGCGGTCGTCACATTCCAAGAGCAAGGCGCTGGCGCCGAGAGCAATTTCGCGCTCCCAGAGACGAAGAAAGCCGTCGAGTTCGGTAGCAGTGCGGGGAATCATCCATTCGGCTGTGCGACAGAGACGCATGCCGAGCAGACCGGCAGCCGCAGCGGCGATAGTGCGCTTGGACGTCAGATCATCTCCACAAAGGTTGACGATGGGCGTAGGCGCGCCGTTTAGGTTCTGCGACCAAAGTGAGGCGATTTTCTCGGCGATCGCTTGATGAGACGCCAGCAATGGATTGGGCAGAGGGACGAGTTTGACGAAAGCATCGAGTTTTTCATCGCAGGCGTACACGCCCGTGAGGTAGCACAAGATGCGATCGGGGATACGGAGGGCACTGCCGGTCAGAGTATCGCCACCTGCGATTTCCAATAGATTCCAATGACGAAGCGGGCGCGCAGCAGAGATGGCGCTCCAGTGAGCATCTGGAAACGCGGCCAGCGCAAGCCCGAACGTGGGATAGCTACGGCGTGGATCGCCGTGCGCCGCGGCACAAATGGACGGGAAGCGGGAATCTAACTCGGTGCCAGCGCACATCAACAGGAGAGTGCGCTCGAAGTTGGAAAGTCCAAGGGTGAAGCAGAGAGAATCGAGCGCGGGCGGTGGTGAAAATTCCGATTGACTCTCCGGCGCTGCGGAGCTGGGTGGACTGGACGGAGATTCCGCGTTTTTCGCGAAAGCCTCCAGGGCCGTGCGTACTGCGGTTACCGCTGATGTCAGGTACGCCTGGTTCGCTTCATACCATGGGATAGATTGGGTGCGATTCATGGCATCACCACCGTGGGGCCCACATATTGACCGGCTGCGTTGGTAGAGAGCAGACTCTCTGCGCCATCGATCTGCACACGCACGAGGTACGTTCCCGCCGGTACGCCGGCGATGTTGATCGTGAAGGTAGAAGAATTCACCGTGGATACCGCCGGCGGTGATGTGAACGATGTGGATGGAGAAACGCTGATGTTATTGAGCAACAAAACTGCCCTCTGCCCGATCCCAATTTTCGGCGAGAGAGTGAGCGTAACGTTCTTGCTGCCCGGCGGCGTCGCTGCCGCCGCGGCAGTGGCGCCCGAGATCGTCGGGCGCAACACAAAAGGAGCGACGTTCGATTCGAAACCGCTATGCGCCGCCAGCGGCGTTCCCATGAACAGCTTTTGGATCACCTGGAGTCCCTGCACTCCGGCGAGAACAGTCGGTGGCAGCGGAAGTGTGACTTGCGTGTCCTGAACATTGGTTGGAGTTTGCTCGGAGCCTCCGATCAGTACGAGAGTGATGTCGCCTTTGAGTTGCTGCCCCTGAATCAAAAGCGTAGAACCGCTCACGATTGGGTCGTTGGGACCGGTGCTGGCGATCACGCGGTCGATCGAGGGCCAGCGGAAGGGCACAACACAAAGGTTGCGGGCCTGCACCGGAGGAGCGTCTCCGGGGACGTCGTCGCTTTCGAGCAGCACGACCGACGCCTGGTACGCCGCCGAGAGCGTGTACTCGATCTGAAAGAATACGGACCAGAGTTTCGAGAACTCTTCCAGGCTTAGCGATGTAGGAGTGAACCGGATACGCTCGACTTGATCGGCGAGGTTGGAACTGGCGAGGAAACCATGATCCGTCATCGCCTTCAGAATGGCGGGCCGGGAAAGCAAGGGCTGCGCATGGAGAGTTGTCGCCACCGCGCCGAGCAGGCGCTGCGGCTCGAGTTGATCGTCATTGCCGTGAAACGTGAACAAATAATGAAGGTCAAGCGCCGTCTGCGGGCGGCTTGCCAGGGTTGCGTCGGAACGGCGCGTGGGAAGATCGACGTTGCGATAGGCCGCATTCGGTGTGACCTGGTAAAGGTAAACGTTCACCAGGGGAGCACTTGAAGAGCTGCCATCAGGACGGCTGAATCCCACCTTGGCAAGAGGGACCGCATTTCCCACCGCCGGTTGCAAGACCTCTTGCAAGGCGGCGGTCACGGTCGCGATAGCAAGGAAGTTGCTCATCGCCGTCCCTCGCGACGCTGCCTGGCGTACTCCTCTAGCGAAAGAATCGATGTCCGTTTGGCTTTCACCGGAGCATTGGAGGCCACAGGCGGCGCAAATTGCGCGCGAACATCCACGCGTCCAATGGTGACGCGAATCACGGGCGCTTCTGCCTGGAAAGAGCCGGCGTACTGCGGAGAAGACGGCCGGACTTGCGTTGTGACCAATGGCGGAGTAGCGAACGCGGATAAGGGCCGGCCGGTAACGGCGTTCGCTGGCACGGTCCCTGTTTCGACGATCGCCTGCGGGAGTGGAACTCTCGCAGCGGTGCTGGCTCGGCCATCATTCGCCATGCCGGCCGGTCGTCGCTCGGACAACTCTGACGAGGCTATGGCGCGGGAAATCACTGATGTGCGAACGACGTGATTTTTTTGCTCTGGCGGTTCTCTGTCGACCGAGTCGGCTCCGGCGTTTCGATCCTTGAGGACGGGCGCGGCGTCTGCGTGGGCTCGCGTGCTTGCGACCGTTGCCACTTCATGAGGAGGCAAGGATTCGTCGAGAATGTGCGCCGAATCCGCCGGATGCCGCGCTGAGGTAGACGTGTCCGTTTCCGAGAAAACTTGATTCAAAACGCTAGCCGGTTCAAAGTTCGGCGCAACCGAAGTAACTGCGGGAATGATCGGCTGCGCGAGGGCAATGTCACCGCGCGCGCGCCCAACCAGCCGATCGAAATAGTTTTCCTTCACGCGACCATCTCCAGGTAGAACTGGCGGCGCGCCGGGCCGAGGGCTAACACTTCGCGTTCTGTCCAGCCGTAAGCCCGCGCGAGAACGTGCACCTCAGTCAGCAACCGCTTGGCTAGGGAGTTGAGTTTTGCCCAGAGAAAACTCTCCATGTCGAGCACGACTTGCCAAACATGGCTGCATGCCGAACAGCACAAAAGCACCAGTTGATCCCCGGCCGGATCGGCTTCCTGCAAACGCGATGCAGCCAACGCCAGATCCTCGTCCGACAGAGCCTGTCGAGCGATCCTGTCGTTGTTGTGGAACGCTTCTACGACGCACCGCTCGGCCAGAACTCGTGGCGCGGAAGCCGGCTCGGGATGACCTGTCAAAGCAAGTAAATCCTCGCTGGTCGGTAAACGCAGCCGGAGGCGAGTCTCGCCCTGCGTCGCTTCAAACTCGGTTGCGGAATCCGGCAAGGCGTGGCCGAGTTGCAAATCGCAGCGCGTGAAACTGTACTCGAGACGCTCGCCGCAGACCGGGCATTCGGCAAAGGCATCGAGCCGCTCCCCGAAGACGTGCTCGTAAAGCTCGAGCAGACGCACGTCGCGAGCCCCAATGCTGAGGTTCGCGAGTTCGTCGCGGGTTTCTGAGCAGGCGGCAGCCAGAAGAGTGAGCGCGCGCTCCACCGGTGGCTGCCGCAGACCCTTCTCCCACGCCACGACCAGTTCGAAAGCGGAGGGGCAACGCATCGTGATTACCCTGCACCCGGCACCGTGAAGCTGGGCTCAGTCGGTTCCGAAACATCGAGGTCGCGTTCCCATCCCTCGTTTTCCAACTTGATGTGCTGGATGGCGACGGCGTTCGCGTTGGCGTCGAGGTCGGGCTGGGCTTGAAATTCCGACACCCAGCAGCGATACACCTTGTAGGCGATCGCTAGTTGCCCGGCTTCGTTGTAAAACTCGATGATGATTTCCTTGCGGAAGTCTTTTAGCGAGACCTCAGACCCGAGACCGGCTCCGAAGTTCCACACTTTGTTTGCCCACTTTTCGAATTCGGTGTCGTGGGTGACGCCGCGCTCGAGGGTGATGGCATCGTATTCGCTGCGGCCGGGAGACTTGCGGCTGCTGCTGGGATCGCCCCCTTCCCGGTGCTTGACGACTTCTGTCGTGCGTTTCAGCATGCCCACTTTGCTCACGCCGGCTACGTAACGGCCGTCCCACTTCACCCGGAACTTGAAGTTCTTGTACGGATCGAAACGCTGCGTATTTACACTGAACTGCGCCATGCTGGCCTCCTTAGGCGGCTGACTGACCAGCCATCTGCTGGATCTGGATGATGACGAACTCCGCGGGCTTCAGCGGAGCAAAGCCGACGAGAATGTTCACGATGCCCAGGTTCTGATCCGTGGGCGTAGTGGTCTCGCTGTCACACTTGACGAAGTAAGCTTGACGCGGCGTGGTGCCCTGAAACGCTCCCTGCCGGAACAGGCCTTGCATGAAAGCGCCCACGTTCAAGCGAATCTGCGCCCAGAGCGGTTCGTCGTTCGGTTCGAACACAACCCACTGCGTTCCCCGATAGAGGCTTTCTTCGATGTAGAGAGCGATGCGGCGCACCGGAACGTATTTCCATTCATCGGCACGGGCGTCACTTCCAAACAGCGTGCGCGCACCCCAGACCACATTGCCGTAAGCCGGAAAGGTTCGCAGGCAGTTGATGCCCAGTGGGTTGAGCGTACCGTTCTCGGGATCGGTGAGGGTGTAGCTCAGACCCTGACTCCCCTGGAGTAAGGCGTCTATGCCGGCGGGTGCCTTCCAGACTCCGCGTTCGGCATCGGTTCGGGCATAGATGCCAGCGACGGTCCCGGAACTTGGCATGGCATGAACGCGAAAATTTTGCAGCGCATCGGCGGCCATGATGCGAGGGAAATACACGGCCGCATTCTTGCTCGCCTGAATGCTCGCGACCCAATCGCCAATGTTGGTGGGATCCTTGCCGGGATTCGGATCCACGATGAAGAAAGCGCGGCGCTCCTCGCAGAAGGAAATCGCCTTGGAGATCACATCCTTGGCATTGGCATCCGGCAACAGCGTGGTTCGCGGGATCACCAGCAGGTTGAACAGATCGACATCGCGAAGCGCATAGATACCGGTCTTAGCGTCGTAGTCGCCTTCGATCTCAGTCGCCCCGGGCGCCGATCCGTCGGCACCGGCGGCAGCCGCGCTTTGCGCCCCGAAGGTCGTTCCTGTTCCCAGACTGTAGTCCTGCACGTTCTCAAAAGACCCGGCCCCAGTCAGTTTGATCGTGGTTGCCACTGTGTTGCCAAACTGAATGGAAACATTCGCGGAGTCGGCGCTCGGCGCCACGTTCAGCAGGTTTCCCTGAAGAGAAACCGTGGCTCCCGCGGTAGCCGGGCTGCTGGCGATGCCGCGCAACGCAGTCTGCAGAGCATCGCGCAGTGCAGGACCGGCGACCGCAGCTGGCAGGGTCAAGGTTTTTGTCGGCAGCAGAGTTACTCCGCTTGCGTGATCGGTCACCGTAACATCAAGGTTGCCGCTCACGCTGGTCGCGGCATCGATGAGGTCGGCGATGCTGGCGGACGTGGTTCCCGTCGGGGCCGGACGCAGAACACTCGCTCCCTCTTTTTCTCGGCCGCCATTCACCAGGCCGAGGCTGAGCTTGGCGGACAGGTCTCCGGAGGCGGCGCGCAGAATCTGCACCGACGAGTTGAGAGCGGTCGAGTTCGAAGTCAGCTGCAGACAATTCCCTCCCGGAGCGCCAAGTGCGTCCACTTGGCTGGCCTTCATCGCGGCCCCGGTTGCCGTGATCGCTGCCGATACGGCTGTGACCAGTGCTCCGAGATTCGCGGGAGCGCCACCCGTAATGGTCAACGTGAATGGAGTGGTCGTGTCGAGGATGCCGGTAATGGTCGTGTCGGATGCGGCGAGCGTCGGGAACGTCGCCAGGTCTTCGCTCCGCGCCCAGCCTCCGTTGGTGATGGTCAGTGGTCCAGGCAGCGCTACCGCGATCAATTTGGAGTCGCCGTTGATAGCGCTGAGCACGTACGAGGACGAGAACGTGTTCATGCTCAGATTGCGGTAGGCCTCCTGCTCGGCCACGGCCAGGTTTCCGCTCTGCAACTGGTAGCGGGTGATATTGAGGTTGAAGGTGCTGTCCGGATTTCCGGACTGGAAGTCCACATCGATCCGAACCAGATTTCCCCAGGCTCCCGCGTTGGCCGATGACACCACCAGCACAGGAGTGCTGGCAACATCGGCCAGTGTGATCTGGGCCGCAGCCGCGCCCTGCGCCACTCGGACGACATAAGCGTCGCTGCCGCCATTCTGGAAGAACTGCTGCACCGCATAGCTGATTTCGCTGTCCTGTTGCAGCCCGCCAAAATTACGCTCGTAGTCGCCGAAGTTCGCGATGCGCACCGCCTGATCTACCGGACCACGAGCCGTGTAGCCGACAAACGCGGTAATCGACGTGGCGACACCCGCGATGCTGTGCACTCCGCTGGGAAGTTCTTCGATGTAAACGCCGGGATAGCTGACAGTCACTGGCATGAGTCTTCTCCTCGGGTAAATCTCCCGCGCATTAGAATTCGCTGTACAAGTTGTTGCATCCCACCATCCGGCCGCTTAGCCGTTTTCAACGACTGTTTGCGAAAGCGTAGCCAATCGGTTGACCGGTACCACTACTGTTTGCCGCCGGACCACATCCACGACCGCGTACACTCGCAGGTTCTCGCCGGAGTCGGAAAAGCTCACAACCACCCCCTCGAGTTGTGTGTCCGCCGGCACTGGGCCGAACACTTCCTCCGCGCTCGGGAGGAACACGTCGGCAACACAAAAGCGAACCTTGTCTCCCTCGCGCGTGTGAGCCTCCTGCGGCCGCAACACGGCCGGCACGGCGACTTTCTCCTCGCCATGCACTGCGAGGGCCATGCTGGCGGTGGCCCGCAAACATTTATGTCATGTTCGAGTGTGGTTGCCCCATCCAGTAACGTGGCGAATGACTTACGCCGCTGGAACGGAACACGCAAAGTCACGTCGGCACATACGAGGCAGAGAATGCGGGGTGCTTGTTCTGCAACAAGTGGCAGTCGCGAAAGCAGTTGTCGCGACCGCGAAGTGGGCCGTGCTTCCTGGATGCGTCTCTAGATATCCGCCGATTGGGGTTTTTGGCAGCAGCGAGGCGAATTGAAACCGTTCGTGGCCCCCTCTGCAAAAGATGGCAGGAGGTGGATGCCTATGCGGCAGGGTTGCGGAGGCCGTGAGTTCTCATCTTGTAGTAAAGAGTGCGCTCGCTCGTCTGCAGTCGGCGGGCGATCTGCTGGCGGGTGGATCCATCGGCGTGGAGAGCCGTTTCCAGCACGCGTTTTTCAATTTCCTGCAGTGCGCGGGCGTATGGTACACCGCTCTGGGAGATGATTTTCCACATTGCGCTGGCGGCCATATCGATCAGGTCGGGAGGCTGGTCCTTCTCGTCCTGCCCAGCCTGCGCCAACCAATCTGCAAGAGTTAGGGAGTTGCCCTCCAGCTTCGTGAAAAGCATTCTCTGCACGGTGTTCTCTAACTCGCGCACATTGCCCGGAAATTTCTGCTGCTCCAGAAGTTGCAGGAGGTCCGGTTCGATGCTTTCGATCGGGCTGTACAAGTGCGAATAGCGGCGAGCAAACGTGAGTATCAGAGCGCAAAGGTCCGAAGTCCGCTCGCGCAGCGGCGGCAGAGCCAGCTGGATTACATTTAACCGATGGTATAGGTCAGCGCGGAAGCGGCCTTGTTGTACCAGAGGTTCGAGCGGCTCATTGCAGGCGGCCACGACGCGGACGTCCACCGGGATTTCCCGGTCTGATCCGACGGGTCTCACCATCTTGCGCTGCATCACGTCGAGCAGCTTCGGCTGCAGCGGAAAAGGGAGATCATTGACGTCATCGAGAAAAATGGTGCCATGCTGCGCAGATTGAAAGAGGCCTTTGCGGTCAAGTGCGGCGCCGGAAAACGATCCGCGCTGATGGCCAAACAGTTCGCTTTCCGCCAAGGCTTCGCTGATGGTGCTGCAATGGACCGTGATGAAAGGACGAGAGGATCGCTTGCGGTCGAGCTCGTGGATCCCCTGCGCCAGCACCTGCTTGCCAGATCCCGTCTCCCCTTGGATCAGCACGGTGACATCGCTTGCGTCCGCGGCTTTCCATGCGCGACGCAGCACGGCGGTCACGCTGGGCGTACACGTTACAAATCCCACGCGGCTGAAGGAGAGCTGAATGCCCTCATCATCATATATGTGCCTGTCCATGGCACCCCACTTGCGATCTACGAGCTACTGATAGCCCGGTTCTGGCCAGGGGAAACTACGGGGAAGAAAAAGAGTTTGTATTCTGGCACCAAAGAATAGGAAATGCAATTTTTTTACGCAAACGTCAAGTCAAGAGATACACAGAAGTGCCTAGAAGCCATCTCATAAATGCCTCAACAGGATCACAACACATGCGAGCTGGACCATGCCGAGGAAGTTGGTGGCGTGGTATTCCCAGCGTGTGACCACACGGCGAAAGTTATGCAGCCAAGCGAACAAACGCTCGATCTTCCAGCGTCGCCGGTAGCGGCGCAAGCCGCGCCCGTCCTGCGAAGGCGAGCGGCGGGGCACGCGGTGCGGAGCGATCAGTTCGACGCCGTGGTGCTGCCGCAGGCGTTGGTCCAGCGGATCGCTGTCGTAGGCTTTGTCGCCGATCAGGCGCGGCGGCGTGGCTTGGCAGAAACGGGCTTCGAGCGTGGCTTCGACCAGTCGACTTTCATGCGGCGAAGCGCTGCTAATCCCGAGGGCGAGAGGAAGACCATGGCGGTCGGCAATTGCCATGATCTTGGTCCCTTTTCCGCGGCGCGTTGGACCAACACAATCGCCCCCTTTTTGGCACTGCTGAAGGAAGCGTCGATGAAGGCTTCCTCCAAATCGAGAGCGCCACGCGCCAGCAGGTCTTCGGCCAAGGCGCGTAGAATCCTCTCCAGACGGCCTTCTCGCACCCATTGCTGGAAACGTCGATGGCAGGTTTGGTATGACGGATACTCGCGGGGCAAGTCTTGCCAGCGGGCTCCGGTGCGCAGAATCCAGAGCACACCGTCGAGCACGGCGCGGGCCTCGCGCCACGGCCGACCCCGTCCATCGCTGCGAGTTTTTTCGCGGAACAGCGGCTTGACCACTTCCCACTGGGCCTCGTTGAGGTGCATGCCTTGGATGTGCTCCAAATCGCTGTCGTTTCATAGTATTAAACCAGTTTCGGTATTTATGAGATAGCTTCTAGATGTGTCTTGTCGAAATCGCGTTGGTCGATTCGCGCGAGGGAAAGTCGCTTGTGCTCAGCGTCCCTGCGCTTCTACAAGGGTTGCGTATTCTCCACGACTTCCCCCGATTCGCTAAGAACTCGCAATGACGATGTTCCGATTTGGGCTCGCAGGGTGAGTTAGCGGGGTGTGGCTGTAATTGTGGCTGTACATTGCTAAACATGGCCAACGTTGCAAGCATTTCCAGCGAGTTCTCTGTGCGCGCAAGACTAGTCGTATGTGGTTGATTAAATTGGTGGTTACGAGGGAATAAGCGACAGAGAACGGGCTGACTCTTAATCAGTAGGTTGAAGGTTCGATTCCTTCCGCGCTCACCATCTTTTCAACAACTTGCCGGTTGTCGTTCACTTCAAAATTCCAGGTGTGCCGTAAAGTGTGCCGTAGCCGAAAATCGGTTATGCCCCCGCTCGCGGCGCCCCTGGCGCGGTTTCGTTCAGTGCCGTCCGAACGATGTCAAGCTCCGGATGCTGGTACTTCATCGCTGTCTTGACATCTTTCTGGCCCATGGTCTGCATGACAAGCTTCAGGTTGCCGGTCTTCTTCAGCACGCGAGTGCCGAAGTCATGGCGGCCACAGTAGAGCACCAAGTCTTGTGACAAGCCGGCCTTTGTGCGAGCCTGCCGGAAGTTGAGTGCCATCGTTGTGAGATGTCCCGAACGTGCGCGCTTCGATGGGAACACCCACCCGGTGCGACGATCTCCGCTGCGCCGTAGGAGAATCTCCAGTGCTCGATCGCTCAGAGGTACTTCTCTGATGCCGGTGACCGTTTTGCTGTCCGGAACAAAAACGATATGACGATCCCACCCAACGTTTTCGATTCGGATTCGGTATAGTTCTTTTTCGTTTCGCATACGCCGGCCCTACGCCTTCATAACGCCAGCGCTTCAGTGTGGCCGGCGAGCGGCCGAGAATTTCGACGGCTTTCCTGGTATTGACCAGGCGTGGCATCCGTTCCTGGAGGTCGGTATTCATGGTTCAGTTCAATGCGTCCCTCGTCAGGGCTTGTGACCTGACCGCTGCATTAAGGAACGCTCCACTTGCCGTTCCCCACTCTGCATCAGAGAAAGCGCATAACGCTAGACGTTGGTGCCCGCCTTAACGAATTCGATATAGCTCTTACCCGGTGTTGCGCCGTTCATCCAGTTGATGCGGGCGGCTTCAAGCATTTCAGGCCAGTCGGACGAGTCGAATTCACGGGGGTTGATGCCGTGGATGCAACAGCAATTCATGCGGAAATCCTTGCTCATGCCCGCAATCATCGCTGCGGTTTCATCGCCGTGCAGCAACTTATGTGGGTTCCGGAAATTCTGGCACGCCCTGCCGCCACAGGCCATATCTCGTCCAACTTTAGATGACGCGTGCGGCCCGAAACTCCATCCAGTTGGATGAATCGCCCGCGCTCCAGGACGCGATCTAGGATGGCGGCTGCTAAATCTTCATCATGTAAAACTTTCCCCCATTCGTTGAGAGGTTTGTTCGTGGTGAAGATCATAGGCCGTTTTTTCAAGTGGCGATGGTTGACCACATGAAATAGGACATTGGCGCCCGAAATCGATTAAAAATGCTCATCGGCTCACTTCACGAGCTTTTTCGACCACAGCAGCAAGGTCGGCGGAGCGTCAACCCGTTTACGACTGTCCCAGCCGTCCCAGCCTGTAGTCTGCATGTAAACGCTATCAGCGGCGGCGAATGCGGAATCGTAATAGCCAAGAAGCTCGACTATGCCCTCGCCTCCGATATAGAGTGCCCAGCTCTTGTCCCGTTCCGGGCGAATCCAGAAGGTGCCGACCGACGACTGGAAGGAGTAGACATATTTTTTCATCGACAGAAATTTTAACCTCAGCTTTGCTGATAGCACCGCACCTTCGACCGGATAAACTCCGTCGAAAGGGTATGTTTTAAAAGGGCTTCGCCAGACACTCCTCCAACCGACTTAAGAATAAGCAGTCGGATTTCACTTTCCCGTTACTCACGCGGCTAAGGGAACCTCACACTTGCCACTCAAGTCTTCCAAGTGAGGGAGGTTGTTAGCGACGGGCTGGTGGTTTTCTCAGGCAACGACGTAGACTTCGCCCCGTCGTTCACGCGCCGGTTTGACACTAATCTCCACATCCTGTCCAAGGGCAGTCAGGAAATCCATCAGACGTTCGACCGAGAAGGAGCCGGCTCGGTTGCGCATCAATGCGGAGACGTGCGGCTGTTTGATCCCGAGGATCCTTCCCGCTTCGGCTTGGGTGAGGTTACGCTTCCGGATAAGCCGGTAAATCTCCAGCGTCAGTTTTGCTTTCAGGAGCTCCCGCTCGGGATGCGGCAAGCCGAGATCCGCAAAAATATTGCCGCTGCTCTTTTCCACTTTGATTCGATTGCTGGTTTTTGTCCTCATGTCAGTTCTGCCTTTCGTGATGCAGACGCTCGGCTTCGGCCAGGCGGCGTTTGATAACTTCGATCTCCTGTTTTGGTGTGGCAATCCCGTGCTTTGATTTTTTCTGAAACACGTGAAGCACGTAGATCGCTTCACGAAAACGAATTGTGTAGATCGCACGCCAAGTATCGCCTCGATGGTCCGAGACGATCTCAAGAACAGAAGCTCCGCCAAAGCCCTTCATCGGCTTGGCTGCAGGATCAGTGTCGCCCTGTTGCGCAGCATAGAGGGCCACGCCAATTTCACGCCGCACTTCGCGCGGAAGAGAGCGCAGATCTCTTCGGCATGAACCAAGCCATACGACCGGGCGTTCCGCGCCGTTCATTGTATTCAAGTATACGTCTATTTGTATTCAACCCCAAAGACCCAGCGGGAGGTGCTCAATGTGGTCGAGAACAGCGATTTCGCAATCTTGTGCCTTTTCTTCGAAGTTGTTAGGAAGACGAACTGACGAACTCATTTTCAGATTTAAGGGTCGGCAATCGTGGAGCAGCGATCTGAGCGTTTACCGCAGCGAAGCAGTCGATTAGGGCAGCAACGAATCGACGAATTGCAATAACTGAGTCACGCACCGACCCACCGACGCACGATTTGCGGTTAGTATCAGGCGAACTCCGGAAACCGCATGGGTCAGATTGTGGGTCCGTTATGGGTCCAATAATTCAGGCCAAAATGGAGGTCCGAACGGTGATAGAGGTAAGTATTGCAACCACAGAAGGCTGTAGGTTCAAGTCCTACCGCGCCCACCATCCTTAGAATCAGTTACTTGCAAGCGAATTCCCTACCTCAGCAATTTCAACAATGTCTCGCCTTTGAACCGTCAGTCCTCTATTTTAAGAGAGTTATGGGCGCCGACGACCAACTGACTCGAATCAGTTGTTCAGTTCCGCCAAATCGGAATCTGCCAAACAGCGGGTGCGCCATCTCGCGTGCAAATAGGCGCCGGCCTTCGCCGCCGCAGCGAATCTAATATAACACAATATGTTATAATGGCAGGCCTAGGGGAGATGCGTGTATGGATGGGACGGCATTGAGGGAAGCCCGGCTGTGTAGAAAGTGGACCCAGCAGCAGGCTGCGCAGGCACTTGGCGTCACCCAGGCCTACTGGTCCATGATGGAGAAAGGGCGACGTGTCGTTCCGGAGTCCTTCGTAACGAAGGCGCTGAAGGCTTTGAAGCTTCCAGCCACTGTGCTGCCGCTGCCGTCAGAGAGCGCCCTGGACCGAGTTCGAACGAGGAGGCATGATTTCAGCGCAGAGCTGGGAGCTCTCGGATATCCAGGGTTCGCCTACATAGGGAAGAAAGCCAAAGTGAATCCGGCGCTGCTATTGTTCGATGCACTGAACGAACCGGATCTTGATTCCCGCGTGGCTGAAGGTCTGCCTTGGCTGGCGCTGACATATGCAGACATGGACTGGAACTGGCTGGTCCGAAATGCGAAGGTGCATGATCGGCAGAACCGACTGGGGTTTACTGTTTCTCTTGCGGCAGAGGTTGGAGAGTCAGATTCTGTCAGCACCAGTGATCGGGTCCCAAAGCTACGTGCATGCCTGCGAAGCCTGGAAGGCGCACGACTCGCAGGCGAAGACACTTTCTGCCATGACTCAATGACCAATGCTGAGCGGACCTGGCTCCGCGAGCACCGCACGCCCGTTGCGGCGCACTGGAACCTGGTTACAGACTTGAGGAAAGAACACCTTGCCTACGCATCAAGATAAGACCATTTCCGAACCATGGCTGTCCTTTCTGCGAGAGCTGGATTCATCTGCAACAGAAGAAGTGCGGCTGCATTGCATGGGCGGATTTGTCGTCACGATGGTGTATGGATTTTCGAGACCCACCGGAGATCTGGATGCTCAGGAGATCATTCCCAAAGCTGCAGGTCTGGCCCTGCTGGAACTGGGTATGCAAGGGGGTCCGTTGCATAAAAAGTACAAAATCTACCTTGATCGTGTCGGCGTAGCGAAGGTGCCTGAGGACTACGAAAGCCGACTGGCCGAAATATTCCCGAAGACGTTCAAGCACCTTCGGCTATTCGCTCTTGATCCCTACGATCTTGCGTTATCAAAGCTGGAACGAAATATCCAGAGAGATCGAGACGATGTCCTCCACCTGGCGCGAACCGTTCCTTTTGATTTGGATGTTCTCAAAGCCCGGTACCAGAAGGAACTTCGTTATCAGATGGGCAATCCTGAGCGTGAGGACCTCACCTTGCGGCTGTGGATTGAAGCCCTAGAAGAAGAACGATCTAAATAGATTGGCGGTATAGAAACCGTTATTAAACCTGACGTATGCACAGGTTTTGAGGTGGGCGGAAGTCTGTAAAAAAAACCATTTGGAGACCCTGAAAATGCTGTTGTAAAACAGTGCCGCCGCGAAGTTCGCAGCTTCGCGAGCCCATTTTCAGG
>Ga0335077_10000679_pt1 | contig 38596 bp, 33 predicted proteins | sample Lox_Sample_31_FD_207151 | JGI IMG/M metagenome (GOLD analysis project Ga0335077, IMG submission 207151) | Soil microbial communities from Loxahatchee National Wildlife Refuge, Florida, United States - Lox_Sample_3.1 | ecosystem: Environmental > Terrestrial > Soil > Wetlands | place: USA... | reverse complement strand
AGGTGTTCCAAATCGGTCTGACCGGTCGACCCGGGGCGTAAGTCCTGAATCGCATCGCGGCCCTCGACGATGGCCCCTTCGGCACTGCTGATCGCGCCATCGAGAGTTCGGATCGCCTCTTCGGGCCGCCGGGAAAACAGATTGCGCGCCGCCTGAAACTCAAGCAGCGCACCCTGGAAACTCTGCAACAGCGTGTCGTGCAGCTCGCGAGCGATGCGCGTGCGCTCGCCGACCCGCTCTTCCAGGCGCGCGTTGAATTCTTGCGCGATCTGATGGAGGCGGTACCGGTACAGCACCCAGAGCAATGCGAAAAAGGCAGCCACGCATGACGCACGGAACCAGGTGGTCTGATAGTACGCCGGATCGATGGAAAAATCGAGCGAGTCGCCGGTTTCGTTCCACACGCCGCTGTTGTTCGAGGCCATGACGCGGAAGCGGTAGTGGCGTGGAGGGAGATCGTTATAGAACGCCTTCCGCTCATTGCCTGCGTCCTTCCAGTCGGGATCATGGCCTTCCAGCTTTACGCGAAAACGAACCTTCTCCGGCGCGACAAAGCTTAGAGCGGTGTAGTCGATCTGCAGATCGCGACTCAGCGCGGGCAGGCGCAGGTTCGACGCTGCCGCGCGAGAGAAGTTCTGCCAACGAATTTTGCGATCGGCGGTGATTTGCTCGATGTGTACCGGCGGAGGGAGTTTGTTGAGGGGGATGTGACGCGGATCGATGACGCTGACGCCGTCGCCAGTTAGGAACCACAATTTTCCATCAGTGGACTTAGCGACAGGCGGGGTGTAGCCTCCTGGTCGCGCAAGGTTCCTGACTCCGTCGGAGCTGTCTAAAACCGTGACCTGGATCGTCCGTTTCGAGTCAGCTACCCACGCGTCCAACTCGGGCCGTGCAATGCGCACCAGACCGCAGGCCGTGTACAGCCAGAACGAGTGGTCGTCGTCTTCCATCGCCCAGCGGACCGCGTCGCAGGGCAGTCCGCTCTTGCTGGTCAGCGTGGCAACACGGCCGTTTTTTATCCGGCTTAACCCACTCTCGGTTGCGGCCCACAGCGTACCGTCCCGATCGAGCTGAAGGCCGTTGACCTGGCCTTGGCCCAACCTATCGACGCCTGCGTAAGATGTGCGGATCTCGCCGTCCTTAAAGTAGGACACGCCACCCTGAAAAAATCCCAGCCACAGTCCGTCCGGCATAGGATCAGGCAATAGAGTCACGGCCCAGTCTTTACGTCCCAGCGCGTCCCACGCTATCCGCTCGACCACACTCGACTCAAGTAGGTGAAAAAGGCCCTGACCCTGGTGGCTGATCCAGAGATTCCCCGCACGGTCGCCGACGATAGAGTGCACGTATCGACCGGATACCCCGCTTACGGGAATAAACTGGCCGTTCTCGAAGTAGGCAATCCCGCGATCCGTAGAGATCCAAATTCGTCCGCGATAATCCTGGAAGAGTGACTCGATTGTGTCATCCGGCAGCCCGTTTCGCTTGCGGTAAATCGTAACTTGTGCGTCAGTCCATCTGTTCAAGCCACTATTAGTAGCAAGCCAAACGCTGCCATCCCTGGCCGCCAAGACCGACACAACGGTGGCATTAGACAAACCTTGCGTGACAGAAACCGTGGGGACGGCGAAGTCTCGAAAGCGGTCGAGTCCATCACGGGTGGCGACCCACATATTGCCTTCTCGATCTTCAAAGAGATTCTGTATGAAATCACCCGAGAGACCGTCGGACCGCGTGAACAGGTCCGTCCTTCCCTGGTGCGTATGGAGGAGCCCCTCTTGCGTCCCGATCCACAGACCGCCATTGCGATCTCGGAGCAGGCTAATAGGCCTGAACTGCCGCCCGGAGCGCAAAGGCGTATTCGCCTCGATTTTGCCGTGAACGAGCTGCTTGATTCCACCGGGCATGGCCATCCAGAGCGCGCCGTCGTCACCGTCGATCATCGCGTTGATCTCGGTCACTTGTTCTGATACCGAAAAACGTTTCGGATTGCCAGGCTTCCATCGCCACAGCCCGTTCGGCGCTCCCGCCCAGAGATTGCGCCCGCTGTCCTCATATAACGAGAACACGCCGAGGCCGAAACTGCCGTCCTCTCCATAGCACTTGGCGATGCCGCCTTGAATCGCGCAGAGGCGCCCGGTGGGCGTGGCAGTCGCGCCGGCCCAAATCGTTCCTTCGCGATCCTCTAGGAGCGCCTCGACGTTCAGTCCAGCAAGCCCTGGGTAATCGGTCAGCGTGCCATCCCGCCAGCTTGCAAGCCCTCCACCCGTGCCAATCCAAAGACGCCCATCGCGCGCTGCGAGCAAGCGTTGAATATTGCTGCTAGGGAGATGCTCACCGGATGGCGGTTCCCACGGGTCGCTCCGGACGCCATCGAAACGAACCAAGCCGAATTCCGTGCCCAGCCAGAGATATCCGTCCAGCGTCTGAGCAATTGCTTGGATGGAGCCTTTGAAGACGCCGTCGCGGACCGTCCAGGCGTAGTGGGCGTATTGATTGATATCGAGAGACGGGTTTAAGGCGAAAGCACAGCGGCAGCACGCCAGAAAGATGAGGACGCCTCTCTTCACGTATGCACAATTATCTCGTAACTATATAGTCCCGGGGGCAATCCAGGCCGCGAGCCCGTTTTTGTGGTAACCATTTGGTTGAAAATTGGTAACGGCGCGTTTTTGCCGGGCTTATCGTCTAAAATACGTGTACGCCCCCGCACCGAAGACCGCTTGCTACGCGCGCGGCTCAGAAAGGCGATCGAATGCTCGCAGCGAGATCCCGATCCGCAACTTACCGAGCCGCGACCAGAGGGAGCGGTCTTACTGTCCTCGCACTCTTTTCCGTAACCGCCCTGCTCGCTCAGAACGCCGAGATCTCCGGCTTAATCACCGATCCCTCCGGCGGGGCGGTGCCAGGCGCGCACATTCTTGTGGAGAATTCCAGCACCGCCGCCACCCGCGCCGTCTCCTCAAACCAGCAGGGCGAGTACAGCGTGCCAGCCTTGCTCTCAGGACCTTACCACATCACAATTGAGGCAAACGGCTTTAAGACCCTCCACCAGAACGGCATCGTCCTTGAAGTGGACCAGCGGGCGCGACTGGATTTCGCGCTGACCCTTGGCAGCGACACAGAAACGATCACCGTACAGGGCAATGCGCCGCTCCTCAACACGTCCGACGCATCGGTGAGTACAGTGATCGGTAACCGGTTCGTCGAAAACCTGCCCTTAAACGGCCGCAACTTCAGTTCGCTCATTGACCTCGCACCGGGAGTCGTGCTGACGCAGGCCAATCAATACGATCAGGGCCAGTTCAGCGTAAACGGCCAGCGGCCGGATGCCAATTACTTCATGGTCGATGGAGTCAGCGCGAATGTAGGGGTCGGCAGCGGCAACACGGCGCAAGGCAGCGCCGGCCAACTCCCTGCGACCAGCATATTCGGAGGGACCAGCAATCTGGTGCCGCTGGATGCACTGGAGGAGTTTCGCATCCAGACTTCAACTTTTGCACCGGAGTATGGGCGCACTCCGGGCGCACAGATATCGGTGGTTACAAAATCGGGGACCAACGCGTTTCACGGCACGGCTTTCGAATACTTCCGCAATGACAAGCTGGATGCAAACGATTGGTTCGCCAACGCGAAGGGCGTGGCACGGCCTGAATTACGGCAGAACGATTTTGGCGGGGTGCTGGGAGGGCCGCTCCGGAAAGACCAGCTGTTCGTTTTCGGAGCTTATGAAGGGCTCAGGGTGCGCCAGCCTCACGTGGCAAATACCTATGAACCGGACGCTGCCTCGCGCCAGTACGCGGCGTCGGCGGTTCAGTCGCTGCTGAACGCATTTCCGCTGCCCAATGGCCCGGAGTTGGGGAACGGAACGGCCGCGTTTTCCGCCAGTTACTCGGATCCCTCAAGCCTCGATTCCGGGAACGGCCGCCTCGATTATCTTCTCTCGTCAAAGGTCACGATTTTTGGAAGGTACAGCGAGGCTCCCTCGAACGTAGCCCAGCGCGGTGCAGGCACCTTCATGTCGAGCTACAGCAATGTCAGCAAAACGAAGTACCGGACCCGGACCGCCACAATCGGTAGCAACCAGACGATTACGCCGCGGCTGACGAACGAATTCCGCTTCAATTACAGCCGCAGCCGGTCGCAGGCGACCGCGATCCTCGATGATTTCGGAGGCGGAACTCCGCCTTCGAGCTCCGTTATGTTTCCCTCCGGGCCATCGCAGAATGCAACTTTTTACTTTTTTGGCGACTTTAATCCGTCTGGACTAAAATTTGAAACTGGCGAGCTTGGAAATAACCTGCAACAGCAGATCAACATTACCGACAGCATATCTCGCATCGCCGGGACTCACCAGATTAAGGCGGGAATCGACTACCGGCGCCTGAAACCGGCTAAGACCCTGGCGCCGTACTCGGTCTTTTACATCTTCTCTTCTTTGGCAAACGTGATCGCCAACGCGGTGCCGTTTGCACAGGTGGTTTCGAGGACGCCCGATGTGCAATTGCTTTTCTCAAACTGGAGCATATTTGCCCAAGACACGTGGAAAGCGACGCGCAGCTTCACGATCACGTATGGACTCCGCTGGGAGTACAATGCCGCCCCGTCATCGCCCAACGGCACGCTTCCCTTTACCGCGATCGGGTTGAATAACCTGGCGACCGCGACCGTGGCGCCGCCGGGCGCTCCGTTGTGGAAAGCGATGAAAGACAATTTCGCTCCCCGGCTCGGAGTAGCGTGGCAGCCTCTCCTAAATCTGGTTTTCCGGGCGGGAGCCGGCATCTTTTACGACCTCGGATACTCCGCTGTGGCAGACGGGACCAGCGCGTTCCCGTTTGTTCAGGAAAAGGTTATCCTCAATACCTCATTCCCGCTGAGCGCCGCCGCTACCGCGCCGCCTCCTTTTACTACGACTCCGCCTGTTCCGTACCTCGCCGTGGTAGACCCGAATCACGTCTTACCCAGAACGTATGAGTGGAATGCAGCGGTGGAAAAGACTTTCGGAAAGGCCGACGTCGTCACGGTCACCTACGTTGGGGCCGCAGGCCGCAAGCTGATGCGGCAGGACATCTATATTGCGCCGAACCCCAATTTCACCGGCGAGTTCGACTTCATGCGGAATGGCGCGAGTTCGAGCTACCAGGCCTTCCAGGCCCAGTTCCGGCATCGCCTGGCGTATGGAGTACAGGCGCTGCTCTCGTACACGTGGGGGCATTCGATCGACGACGTTTCGTCGGACGCCTATTACCTGAACGTGCCGCCCGGGGCTTCATCGTTTTCGAATCGGGGTTCGTCCGATTATGACATCCGCCAAACGTTTTCCGCAGCGATTTCCTATAATATTCCCGCTCCGGGCGACGGAATCTGGAAGACGGCTTTTGGAAACTGGTCGATGGACTCGATCATCTACGCCCGAACAGCGCCGCCGGTGAACGTGGTCACGGGACTGAATCCGTTCGGCGGCGCCCTATCAGGAGCGTCCAGCGTGCAGCGCCCGAATCTGGTTCCAGGAGTGCCACTGTGGATTTCTGATCCGAACGTGGCCGGCGGAAAGAGAATCAATCCTCCGGCGTTCAGCAAACCGGCCACATCGGTGCAAGGTAATCTGGGCCGCAACACCCTGCGCGGATTCGGCGCGACGCAGGTCGATTTGACGCTGCGCAGGCAGTTCCAACTCCGGGAGCGGCTTTCTCTTCAGGCGCGAGCGGATCTGTTCAACATCTTCAACCACCCCAACTTCGGCCCCCCGACCAACTACATGAGTTCTCCTCTCTTCGGCCAAGCAACCCAGATGCTGGGAGCCTCGCTCGGAAGCGGCGGCCAGAATGGCGGCCTCAATCCGCTGTATCAAATCGGCGGCCCGCGCTCGGCGCAACTGGCCCTGAAGCTGATTTTCTAAACCCCTCTTGCGCAAGGGAGGGCGCATGATCCTATAATGAAGTTGTAATGCCTGCGATCCGCAGTCCAAAACTCCTTGAACCGAAGACCGATCCCCATTTTAAGGGTGCCGGCGAGCGGGTCAAGACAGCGGCAGAAGAGCTGGAGCGCCTCGGTGTGGCCGATAAGACCGGCAAGCGCATGCGCAAAGATCTTCCCGAAGATATGCGGGAAGAAGCGGACAGCGACTTCGGCGGCTAAGTGCCGCCCAGGATGTTCATCGTCGCCGGGCCCCCGGGCGGCGGCAAGTCCAAAGCGTTCCCCGTTTCAGGATTTGGCGTTGACTTTTTCAACGCCGACGATCATGCGGCCGCGTTGAACCACGGTTCGTACCTCCGAATTCCCCGTGAAATCCGTAATCGCGTCGATCTTCTATTCGAGTCGTTCGTGCTGGATCACATCCATCGGCGAGCCAGTTGCGCGTTTGAAACCACGCTCAGGAGCAGCATCACTTTTGAGCAGGCAGTGATGGCAAAACACGCTGGGTTCACGACCGAAATGCGATTTCTCGCCCTCCAGGATTTTTCCATGCATCTGGAAAGAGTGAAAATGCGCGCCGACGCCGGAGGCCACAGCGCGCCTGAGTCTGTGCTAAAAGCAATATATGAATCGAGCATCAGTAATTTGCCTCGCGCGATTCGTGAGATGGACTTCATCCACGTTTACGACAACAGCCGCTGGGGCATCGCGCCTGGCGTACTCTTGCAGGCCGAAGGCGGAGAAGTGGTCTATCTGGCAGAACACATTCCTGCTTGGTTGGCGAGGGTGCTAGGACAACTCTGAACGCGCGCGGATTTTTTCAACATCTTCAACCAACCCAATTTCCGCCCGCCCATCAACTATCTGAGTTCTCCTCTATTCGGCCAATCGACCTAGATGCTGGGGGCGTCGTCGCTTGGTAGCGGCGGCCAGAATGGCGGCCTCAATCCGCTGTATCAAATCGGCGGCCCGCGCTCGGTGCAACTGGCTCTGAAGCTTCAGTTCTGAGCAGCGTCGGCCCGAAGTTGATCCCACCCCTGCTGGCGAGCCCCGTAAGATAGACTGGAGTTAGAAGGGGACGATGTTGAAGGAATTCATCGAGCGCCGGAACGGGAGCTTCTACCTGATCGGGAGCCGTGTGCCCTTAGCACTCATCGTTCAGGAATTCCAAAATGGGGAAGCCCCGGAGGCCATCCGATCGCATTACCCGACGCTCAGCCTCGAGCAGGTTTACGGCGCAATCACCTTTTACTTGGGCAACAAGGAAGAAGCGGAAAAGGACATGGCGGACCGTGAGCGAGCCCAGGACGCGTTTAGTAGGAAGCACCCCGCCCCCACCGAACTCAAGCACAAGCTGGAGCGTGCCCGCGAGCAAATGCTGTCGCGGCGAAGCTGACGGATGATCCGCTTCCTAGCGAGGCAGCAGTTCGACACCCTTCTGATTGCCTTCGGAAGCGACCTCAAGCCAACGTGTCACCATTCCACGAAACGGCGTCGCTCCGGTGGTGAGGTATGTCCGGACCTGGGACTTTGCTCTCTCCAGATCGCCTTTCTCGGCGAGAACGCGCGCAGTAAGCAGGTAAGCTAGGGGGAATCGATCGTGCGCGCGCTCGAGACTCTGAAGAGCTTCCTCGGTAAACTTCCCCTGCCTCACCAATGCAAGGCCTAGCAGCAAAGGAGCGCGGGCCCCTGTCCGATCCAGATTCATTGCAGTACGAGCTGCATTTTCGGAAGCGTCAAACTTGTTCATCATGGCATAGCCGACGGCCAGATTACCGAATACGACTGGATGATGCGGATCGATTTTGGCTGCGTCTTCCAGTTGCACTACTGCGTCCTCTGGCTTTTCGATGTCCAAGTACAGCGCCCCCAGGTTATTTCGTGCTCCTACGAATTCAGGATCGATCGAGATTGCCTGACGGTAGTGTGTGATCGCCTCATCTGTCCGATTCTTGGCGCGCGCTCGTTCGGCTTTGTCCGCTTCTTGAAGCGCTTTCTTGGGGACCTTGTGGCGTAGTTGCTGGAACGTAACGGTGTTTGAGCCGGCGTAGCGCGGTTGAGGTTGCACCGGCTCATCCACGACGCTCCAGTCGGGAAATGGATGAGAGAGTGGTTGCTGTTCCCATGGGTACCCTCTGGAGGAAGAGTTCCATTGCCCCATGAGAGCTGACGCGGATAACAGGACCGCGGCAACGCAAGTGACGCTCCGGACGACGTGGCGCTGAGGGGTATCGGGCAATGGTTCTTTCATGTCACTTCTCTCCGCAGACTCACAGTAAGGCCAGCAGCAGATTCATGTCGTGACATGCCGGTTGGGATTTCGTGACCAAACAGTTCACAGCGGAAGTTTGTATGGCAGGCTACTACGCGGACAAACTCATGTGTCGCAGGGGTTACCAGGTGGCCTGTCGCAGCCACAGAACACAGTACCGCTCCCTTCGGTCGCGGCTCAGCTACTACGCGCACTTGAACTGAGATTTGTTGATTTGCAGATTCTTGATTTTTGACTGAAGCGTGGTTCGCGGCATGCCGAGCTTTCCGGCCGCTCCGAAGGGTCCGGCAATCCGCCCCCGGCTCTCCTCCAGTGCAGCTTCAATCAGTTGCTTTTCCTGATTCACCAGGGCTGCCGCGATGGTGGCCGGCTGCTGGGGTGTGCGCCGTTGTTCCTGCCGCATCCACCTTTCGTCAATCGAAAAGGTATCGCCATTGCACAGGATCACAGATCGCTCTACCACGTTCTGCAACTCGCGAACATTGCCAGGCCAGTCATAAGACTGTAAGCACTCCAGTGATTGCCGGTCGATGGTTCTGAACTTCTTCTTCGTTTTGGTTGCGTAACGCTCAATGAAGTGCCTGGCCAGTGCGAGAATATCATCGGGGCGCTCGCGCAGTGGCGGCATATGAATCGGAAAAACGTTAAGCCGATAATATAGATCCATTCGGAAGGTGCCGGCACTCACTGCAGCGCTGAGATCGGAGTTGGTCGCCGCCAGCACTCGCACGTCGACAGGAATAGGTTGCGCGCCCCCGACGCGCTCAATTTCCCGCTCTTGCAATACCCTCAGCAGGGCGACTTGCGTTTCCGCTGGGATGTCGCCGATCTCATCCAGGAAGATGGTGCCGCCGTGGGCCAGCTCAAAGCGGCCCAGATGCCGCTGGGTAGCCCCAGTGAACGAGCCTTTCTCGTGGCCAAAAAGCTCGGAGGCGATCAGCGAAGCTGGAATGGCCGAGCAATTCACTCGAATAAATGGCTTCCCCGAGCGGTTAGACCGTTGATGAATTGCGCGCGCGATCAATTCTTTGCCGGTTCCGCTCTCGCCTGTGATAAGGACCGTGCTATCCGTGGGAGCGACTTTGGTCACATAATCCAAAACCTCATCGAGCGGCTCTGACGAGCCCACGATCTCGTCGAACATAGGGGCAACTTCTTCACGCGCCGCAAGCTTGTGTAGGTTGTCATTCGGGTCCTGATGGTGGCGCGTGTGACGACTGATTACGTTATCAATTGCCAGGGCGACTCGACCCGCAACGAAGGAGAGAAACTGCAATGACTCCTCGGAATAGAGACCAGGCCGTTCGCTGCCTAGAAACATCATGCCCAGGCGCCGGTGTCCCGTGGTAAGCGCAATCGCGCAGGCGGACCGCAGGCCACGATGGCTCAGCAACCGATTGGCGCCGGAGAAGCGCGTCTCTTCGTCCAGATCGGCGATCACGGCGGGTTGTTGGTTTTCGAAGGCCCAGGAAACATGCACTTGTTCGATTGGAACTTCTCGAGCCAGCGTCAGTGCTGAGGAGTCAGTCTCGGGCACATACCAACACGCGCCACTGGCGGATTCCGCATTCACGAAGATGCTCATGTAATCGAAATCCAACACCGGCTGAAGCTGGCCGCGAAGGGCGCGAAACAGGTTCGGCAAATCCTTATGCGCACTCAGACAATCGGAGACGCGGAACAGTGCTTCATAGCGCGGAGCCAGTTGTGCTGCGTTGTTCATGTGGCGCTCCTGAGGAGGGTATTGCATCGTCGTTTCTCACGCGGCTTCGACAAGGAACTCACGAGCGGGCGTGCCCGGCTCGCCGGCCCCGCGGTCGTGGGCCTCCTGACAAGAGATACAGAATGAGGCCCACGGCACGGCGGCGAGCCGCTTCGCGTGAATCTCTTCCTCACACTGCTGGCAAGTCCCAAAGCTGCCTTCCCGAATGCGACGGAGGGCCGCACGAGCATTCCGCAGCTGGCTGAAGTCACGGTCAAGGTTGGAGACCGCGAGCGCACGCTGTGAAGCGCCCTGGATTTCATCGAGGTGATCGGCGCTTCTTTCAACCGTGATCCCATCGCGGTGGCTGACAAGATGCTCCAATTCAGCAATCCTCGCCGTCAGGATCGCTTGAAATCGGTTCAATTCGCTTTTGCTCATGAGTCTCGCTCCTGTTGACCTGAAATGAGCATACGCGAATTCAGCGTTTCAACAGTGCTTCTTGGCGTTACCCTTCAGTTGAGAGATAGTTTCCATTTGGTCCGGGGGGATCAGCGAGGAAAAACCGATAGAAATTGGGATTCGCCAAAGAAATTTGAGTGGCCGAATGGGGATCAGGAACCCGGTGACTGTTCGACGACGAAGTCTCTCAGGTTCCCATGAGTATCAAATTCAAGAGGATGCGGGCTAGTTAGTACGGAAAGATCTCTCCAATGTTGAACCTCTTCGAGATATGGCTCCGAGCATTCGAACTCGATCAGGGATGAAGTGTTCCGAATCCAAACGATCCTTGCCTTCTCCGGCGAATTCAGGCCGATGAGCGTAAGCGCTGCGTCCAGGATCTCCCTGTCGGTTTCATAGTCGATGGGAGTTGCCGCGAGGGTCGGCATCCCTGCCGTCAGGGAGTGGAGTCTGGTAGCTTGTGCGTCAGTTTTCCGAAGAATCTGAGAGCGCACAAACTCCGCATGACCGACTCCGGTCGCGTCCCCACGGGATTTGGCATTCAAGTCGCGGTAGACGACTGTCCTGATGTGAGGAAATTCACCTTCCACGGCGGCGTGAGCGTTGTATTTTCGCCCGGTCACATTCGGGTCAGCGCCGAGGCAGCCGAATGCCGTCCCGATCTCGTCGACCAGCAAAATATCAATAAACTTGAATGGGAGCTGCCGGAAGAGCCCGCGCGCACGATGCAGCATGGCAATCTCCTTCTCGGCAAAATAATCCGGCCACACCGCCTGAATGCGGACCGTGCATTGGTGAGCATTCTCGAGGATCATTAGGCCGGCCAGGAGATTCCCGTTCTTCAGCATCAGCTTGTGCACACCGCGCGCAATATCCTCGAACGAAGAATTCTGTATTGCCCGATGGTAGAGTTCCGCGCCTTGGAGCTTTGCGAGCCCGATTGCCAGCATCTCTAGCAATCCGCGTTGCACATCGCCATGGAAGATGGGGTGAAGGTCCACGAGATTCACAACCATCATATGATCGGCGTGAAGGGCTTGCTTGTCGCAATAAACGGGCGAGCCGTTCGGCAATAGGCCGATGATCTCGGTTTCCATGGACGACCGAATCTCAGCGTTAATCGCCTCCTCCGTGATCCCTAACGTATGCAACACCTTGCGCTGGTCTTCCGCGGTGGCGGCGAAGTGGCTTCCGATAGCAGGCACCACAAACGGATTCGTCTTAAGCTTTTTCAGGTGATCGACAACGGCCCTGATGATTGCTACCTGGTTCGCGAATCGGTCCCCACATGCGACGGCTACCGAGTCACCAGGCTTAAGTTTGGAGCCGAGGTTGAACTTGGACAGCTCGGCTTCGACCGCTGCCGGGACATCGTCAATTTTGCTGTTGTGCATCGTCTGCTTTAGGCGGAACATCAGGGGATACGTCATTGCTTTCCTTGGCCCCGGTCATCACGGGGGATGCCCCAGTGCGATGGATCAGCTGTAGTGCATCGGGCGGTAAGGCTCGAGCGCTCGCGGGCAGACTGCGGTAACGCGTTCAAATTCCTTGTATCGCAAAATCAGGGCCGCGTCGTAACGCTGTGGTAACCGTTTGGTTGAGAAACGGTCACCACTCGCGTTAACGCTGTATTCGAGCACTCATCCGGGTTATTGTCAGAGTGAATCCAAATTCAATTCAGGAGGGACGACACGTGATGCCGCAAGTTGTCGGAAATCCACTCTTCTCCGGTATAGACGCGGTCCGCAAATATTGGGGGTGGTTTCTTTCCCTGGGAATCGCGCTCACCTTTTTTGGAGTGGCCTGCATCGTCTTAGATGTAATCGCAACCTTCGCCACGGTCCTGGTATTCGGCTTGCTGCTTCTGATCAGCGGCATTTTCCAGTTGATCCATTCGTTCCGTACCGGGACCTGGAGCGGATTCTTCTTGTATTTGCTCAGCGCTCTGTTCCGGGGATTCACTGGATATCTGCTCGTTCGCTATCCGCTGATGGGCGCCGAGGGCCTGACGCTAGTTCTCGCCTCGTTTCTCATAGTCGCCGGGCTGTTCCGCGCAATCGGCTCCGGAATAGTTAGGTTTCCTCGTTGGGGGTGGTTCGTCTTCTCCGGGGTCGTCACGACCGCATTGGGGGCCATGCTCCTTGCACAGATGCCGGTTTCCGGAATCTGGTTCGTCGGATTCGCTGTCGGCCTTGACCTCATGTTTGATGGTATAGCCATGACCAGTTTCGCCACTGCCGTACACAGCTTTCCCAGCCGTACGGCTTACCAGCCTGTTTAAACAAAACGAAAGAGGACAAATTCAATGGAAAGAATGCTCGTGGTAATCTTTGACAACGAATCGAAAGCCTATGAAGGCTCACGCGCTCTCAGCCAACTTGATGAGGATGGGAGTATCACGATTCACGCTCAAGCGGTCATCCAGAAGACTGCGGATGGCAAGGTTGCGGTAAAGCAATCCGGAGACGATTTTCCAATCCGCACTCTCAGTGGCACGGCTATAGGAAGCCTCATCGGCCTTCTTGGAGGCCCTGTTGGCCTAAGTATCGGCGCCATGGCTGGTGCGCTCGCAGGCAGCGTCGCAGATTTGAACGCGGCGGGAGTCGATGCGGAATACCTCGATGACAGCGCTGCCGCGCTCACGCCGGGGAAGTGTGCGGTCATTGCGGATGTCAGCGAGGAGTGGATTACTCCAGTGGACACCCGGATGAAAGCATTGGGCGGCGCCGTATACCGTGCCGCCAGGCAGAGCATTGAGGACGGCCAACGGGCCAGGGATGTGGCCGCGCTCCGGGCGGAAATCGATCAATTGAAGGCAGAGCATGCTCGCGCGCAGGCCGATCAAAAGGCTAACCTCAAAGCCAAGATCGATAAACTTAGCGCCAGGCTGCAATCCGAGCTCGATCAAGCCCAGCAGAGATCGGAGCAGATCAAAAGCGAGGCCGAAGCGAAGATCGAGGCCTTGCAGAAGAAAGGAGAAAAAGCTCACGGCGCACTCAAGGCCACGCTCGACGAGCGAATAAAACGGATCCGCGATGACTACGATCAGTCTGCGGCGCGGATGAAGCGGTTAGTGGCAGCGGAATTGCGGCAAGCGGCTGCACGAGTGGAGACATAAGGGGGCTCGCAAGGGTAACCAATCACCGTTGGGGTAGGAAAACCGGGGCAGACAGCCTGTTTCGCGTCGATCTGTGCCGTGCAATCGGAGGCATACCTTGCGAAATAGGTGTCAGTCCGCGGTTTTTTGACCGGAGGCGTTACGCAGCGGCGCGGTTCCGGCCAACCCTCAACGCTTCCAACGCTTCTACCTCACGGAAGAACGTTAGAGAGTGTGAGTCATGGTTGCGGCTTACGCGAATGTAATCGCCCCAGTGAATCTGTCCCGTCGCCACGAGGTTAGAGAGGGGCTGTACGAGAAGGCGCTCGATGGCGCGTCTCAAGGGGCGAGCGCCATATCTGAAATCGGTGCCTTCCTGTAACAGGAACTCCTTGGCTTCTTCGGTGACATTAACCAGAAATGGCCTGCTCGCGGAAGCATTAGAGATGCGCCTTTGCACCATTTCAAGCTCGATGTCAACGATCTGGCGCAGTTCCTCTTTACCGAGAGACTTGAACACTACGATCTTATCCAAGCGGTTGATAAATTCGGGCGTGAACTTTCGACGGGCAGCCTCCACGCCGGTGCGGGACAGCCGCGCGCTGAGTTGCGTGTTACAGGCGGCGTCCTCAAACGAGGGGGTATGGAAGCCCAACCGCGGTTCGGCCAGGGAGCTCATCTCGGCGGCGCCAAGGTTGCTGGTCATGAAAATTACCGCCCGAGAGAAGTCCACGCGGCGATTGTCGCCAAGGGTCAGAGTGGCCTTGTCCAAAATCCCCAGAAGCAAGTTCCACATCGCGTCGCTGGCCTTCTCGATCTCATCAAACAGGACGAAGCTGAGCTTGAGCTTCTCTGTGTGGTGCTGGTTCAGGACCTCCTGACTGAGCAGCGGGTGGGTTTCGCGGTGCCCCAGGTAACCGGGAGGAGAGCCGATGAGCTTTGCAATTTCATGGCTGTGTTGAAATTCGGCGCAATCTATCTTGATCATCGCCTGAGCATCCCCAATCAGGCTCTCCGCCGTCGCCTCGACGAGGCGTGTCTTACCTGAGCCGGTCGGACCCAGAAAGAGAAAGTTTCCAACCGGGCGACCGGCTGCCGAGAGTCCCGCCAAGAAGGTCTGGTAGGTCCTCACGATCTGGTGAATGGCTTCATCTTGTCCAATCACCAAGCGGCGGAGTTTGTTCTCCAAATCCTCGGTCTGTTTTCCCGATCTGGTGGGATCCAATAATGCGAGTCCCGGCATTTTACTTCTCCTTCCGGCGCCCATCAGGCGGCCTTGCACGTGACGTTTGACGTTATTGTTAAATGTGGTGCCAGTTTCTTCTTGGCGTTAAACACCTGCCACTGCACCGTTCCGATGGGGATGGCCTGGGCAGCGGCGATCTCGTGATATTCCCACTGCTCAACAAAGCGTAATCGCATGACTTCGCGCTCACGAGTATCCAGGAAGGCGGCCATCCAGTGCACAAACTCGAACGCCGGCGTTCCGGCGGGCTTGGGGTTGGCATCAGCCAAGCCATCATTAAAGTCTGCCAAGTTGACCGTTTCTACTTCCCGTGTCTGCTTGAGGTGATGGCGGCAGAGAGCGTTACGGGCAATTTTGAACAGCCATGCGCGAAACAATGCACGATCTCGCAGTTGCGCGGCTTTGCGATAAACGGTCAGCATCACCTCCTGGGCCAGGTCTTCGGCCAGCGCCCGGTCGCAATTGCGCGCACGAAAGAAGGCGACGAGTTGGGGTGTAAAGGTGTTGAACAGGTCAGCGAACGACTCTTCGTCCGGGACCTCTATGAACCTCACTGCCACTTCCGCTTCATCGAGGAATCTTTCTTTTAAGTCCGGCTGGTCGCTCATCAGGGTTCGGCCCTTTTCGGCTGCAGCCTGCATAATGCACGTGGATATCCAAACGATTCGCCTGCCTTCGGCGGTCAAGCCCTCGTCATTTGCTGACAGAGCGTCGTCTCGTCCCGTGCGCAAGCAAATCAAGGCGTTCCAGGAGATGACGCCCGGCAGTTGGCTGGATCAGTCGGCCTTTTCAGACCTGCCGAAACCTGCGGCACCACATGTCGGAATTGGACGAAGTCTCGTCACGCGGCCCAGAGTCGCGGCGGCGGGTTCGTGACTAACTCAATGATCTTCCTTGTACGGTGCGCGGCGGAAATCACGCGATGGCCCTTGGAACTGCAGGTGCATATCTAGAGAGCCGAATCACAGCGCATCGCTAGAACCTTGAGAGATATCGTTAACACGTCAAGACAGGAGAAGGAGATGCTATTGAAAATCGCCGATTCGCATCCAGAGTGTTTTACGCCGAACTCAGCCATCTACATGGGCAGTTCGGCTAAGGTTGTGCTTATGCCTAGAACCAACACCGAGTCACGGGGCAGCTCGTACATTGACCTGGATGAAGAGCTGGAGGCGTGGCAGCGTAATGGAGAACGACGGAACGAATTCGAAGGCATCGTAGGGTCAAGCCGGGCCTTATGTGAGGTATTGGATCACATTCGGACAGTAGCCCCTACTGACTCGACGGTTCTTATCGAAGGGGAAACAGGAACCGGGAAAGAGGCCATCGCAAACGCCATTCACGCCCATAGCAGTCGCCGGAACAGGCCATTGGTTAAGCTGAACTGCGCAGCGATCCCTCTGGGCCTACTGGAGAGTGAACTCTTCGGTCACGAAAAGGGCGCATTCACCGGCGCAGTGGTGCACAAGTTGGGCCGCTTCGAGTCAGCGAACGGCGGCACACTGTTCCTGGACGAAATTGGCGACATTCCGCTGGAGTTGCAACCGAAGCTGCTGCGAGTGTTGCAAGAGCAGGAGTTCGAGCGGCTGGGCAGTACGTATACTCGTTCGGTCGATGTCCGCATCGTGGCGGCAACAAATCAGGACTTGGCCGGCCTGGTCGAGGACAGGCACTTCCGTATGGACTTGTATTACCGGCTCAACGTGTTCCCCATCGCCCTTCCACCATTACGCCTGCGCTTGGGCGACATTCCAATGCTGATAGCTCATTTTGTGCACATGTACAGCGAACGGATGTCGAAACGGATCTCCAAGATCGCAAAGGACGCGCTGGAGGCTTTGAAGCATCATCCGTGGCCTGGAAATATCCGAGAGTTGCAGAATTTCATCGAACGCGCCGTAATCCTGACGAAGGGCGACGTATTGGAGATGCCACCGCTGCCATCGCGCATGCTGATTAAGAACGAGCCCGTCACCTTAAAGGAATCGGAGCGGGAGCACATTCTGAAAGCACTGGAGCAGAGCAATTGGATCGTGGGCGGAGCAAGCGGCGCCGCGGCGCGTCTTGGCCTGAAAAGGACGACATTGATCGATAGAATGCGGAAGCACGGGCTCTCGCGTGACATGGTTCAGCGTCAATTTGCAGTGTGACGGCCGGCCCGATTCATTGGTTATCGAAGGCAGGCGGGGTTCGCTTCCCGCGATCGCATTGTGAGCCACTGTTGCGATAACGGATGGGCCCAATGACGCTTCGCATCAGACCTCGGAAGCCCGATTGATTTCATTTGAACCAGCTTTATGTGTTCCTAAGCCAATCCAACCAGGCGATTGTTCGGGCGTGCGCGCGATCAAATGTTCCGTGAGGCGGACATTCGATTGGCGAAGCAGAATGAGGAACTCGCGAGTAAGTCGTATGAAAAGCATTGAACCAATCGCAGGGACTGCGATTTTCTGACAGAGCGTACAAAATTACAGGCATTTCCGTGCCGAGCGAGCCGACAGACTGATCAAGAAATGAGCATCTCGGAAGTCTGAACTGGCCGCTAATAGCTAGTGCGGCTTATACGAACATTTCGGCCACAGGCGTGCTTCTGAGCAGAGTGTCGGCGAGGCGGGTAATCGCGATGATCGCGAGCCCGCCATACAGCCACGCTGCTGTTTTCCCGGATTCGCGGCAGCACGTGTAGCTCCGATGGAGATTTTTGTGAGCACTCACCGTTTTCGATATCCCACAGTCACTGGACTGGCCGTGCGCGTCGTTTTCACGGTGGTTACGTTGCCGCTGGCCTCTTATGCCTGGCAGCCAGGCGCGTCGTCCACACCGCCCTGTCTGGCGGCCGGCCAAATCTCCGGTTGGGACGTTCTGGAACGTTCGCTTAGTCTCAAGAGCGATTCCGGACATTATTCCGACGTGAGTTATGACGATTCAACGGTCTTTACCGACGGAGAGACTACGGTGTCGCCGGTAGATCTCAATGTAGACGACCGGTTATGTATACAGGCGTTTCTTGACCACAGCGAATCAGTTGCGTCTCGTGTATTGGTCACCAGGCGATCCGAAATCGACGTCCGCGACCGGCACGACTTACTTGAATGGGAGCGAGACAGTGTCTTCGGGACTGTAAAGTTGGTGGACATTAACAATCGCCGCATTGCGCTGCAGACACCTGCTGGCTCTCAGGTCGTGATTGATGCAGGTGGTCCAATCGCGTTCTGGACTCTGCCGGCGCAAGCTATTGATCCAGCGGACGCCGTCCCTGGCCATTGGCAAGAGCTTAAGGCCGGCGACGAGATTTACGTCCGTGGAGACGGGGCCTCCACGACCGGAGCCATTCGCGCGAGGCTGATTGTCTCTGGAGGCTTTCGCAGCTTCATAGGCGCCATCGAATCCATGGATCCGTTAACGGAGATGCTTCGGCTTCGAGATTCTCGCTCCGGCCGCAGCCGCTCTGTTCACTTTGATTTCACACAGATTTACATCGTCGGGAAAGCTAGCGGATTAGAAGACCGCCGCCTGTACTCTGCAACTGTTGGCGATCTGAAGGAAGGTGACTCCGTCCTGGTCCTGGCTCGTCAAGACGGAGAAGCGGGCAGAGTTGACGGATTGCTGCTGATCACCGGATTCTCTCGCGATGGTATCATGCGTCCGGCGCCCGGCGAATCGTCAGATTGGATCTTCAAAGCTGTTGGTTTTGGGGGGCAGCCGAGCACTCGGCCGTAAATCGCTGCTCTCTCACGAGCCTGTATTGCAGCGGATCGCAACGTAGATAAAACCAGACCCACACCGAGAGTGTTCATCCTGCGCCAGCTACGCGTCTTCACCGGGATCCGGCTCATTCACGATCCTGTAAACGGTAGCGCGGTTAATCCCCAGGATCCTGGCGGCTTGCACCTTGTTACCTCCCACCTGTTCGAGGACTCGTAACACATGCCGGCGCTCCACCTCCGCAAGGGGCAGCAGTTCGTTAGGGTCTTCATTCTTCGTCTCAGCGGCGCGGGTGCGTATCCGTTCCGGCAGGTCGCGCACGTCAATCATATCGCCCTCCGCCATCATGCAGGCGCTGCCGAGCATGCTCTTCAACTCTCTGATGTTTCCGGGCCAAGGATACCGCGCGAGCACGATTTGCGCCCGCGGAGTGATGCCTTTGAAAGCCTTGGCGTATTGCTCCGCGAACTGTTCGATGAAGAAACGCTGCAGCAGCGGCAAGTCTTCCCTGCGATCGCTCAATCGCGGTAATTCGATCTCCACCATCGATAACCGGTAATAGAGATCCTCGCGAAACTTCTTTTCAGCGATCAGTTCCTGAAGATTACGATTGGTCGCAGCGATTACGCGTACGTCCACTTTTTTGACTGCAGGGGAGCCGACACGTTGGATCTCGCGATTCTCAAGCACGCGCAGCAGTTTACTCTGCATCTCCAGCGAAATCTCGCCGATTTCATCCAGGAATACTGTTCCGCCGTGTGCGTATTCGAACAAGCCGATCTTATCTTGTGCCGCTCCGGTGAAAGCTCCACGAACGTGCCCGAACAACTCACTTTCAAATAGCGTCTCCACAACAGCCGAGCAGTTGCAGACCGCGAAGCGGTTGTTCGCGACGGGGCTGAGCCGGTGCAAGGCGGCTGCCACCAGCTCTTTGCCTGTCCCACTCGCGCCAGTAACGAGCGCAGTACGATAATGCGGCGCAACACGCCGGATTCTGGCGAACACCTGAAGCATGAGCGGACTTCGTCCGATCATGCCTTCGAATTGGTACGTCTTCAGGAGTTCTGAATCGAGCTGTAGGGCCGCCTGCCGCTGCTGCGCTTCTGCAACGAGCTTTTCGATTCTCTCGCGAAGCACATTCAGGTTTATCGGTTTGGTAATGTAGTCGCTTGCACCGCGGCGGATCGCCTCAACGGCCGATTCGGCCGAATACTGCCCGGTAATGAGAATCACTTCCGTTTCAGGAGCGGCCTCGACAATGCGGTCGAGAACTTCCAGCCCATTCATCCTCGGCATCATGAGATCCAGCAGTACAATTTGCGGACGCCGCTCGAGGACCATCTTCAATCCCGTGTCGGCATCGGTGTGGGCAAGGATCTCGACCGGCTGCTGTTTCAGCGCGGCCTTGATGAAATCGAGGCTGCTTTTATCGTCATCAATCGCGGCAACCGTGACAAGATGCGCTTCCATATTCATCCTTCAGGCGCGAGCGCCTAGCAGTTGCTGAACCTGCTGCCTCAAGAGTGCAGCCCGCACTGGCTTCGTGAGATAGGCGGTAAATCCGGCGGCCATGCACCTTTCGCAATCGCTCTCCATGGCAAAGGCTGTGACGGCCACCACCGGCAAACCTGCAAGCGACGTGTTCTCCCGAATTCTCCGGACTACCGTTAGTCCGTCAAGGCCCGGCATATCGACGTCCAGCAGAACCAGGTCGGGGCGTTCCTGCTGAATCAGATCGAGCGCCTGCTGGCCGTGTGAGGCTTCGATGATATTGCAGCGAACGGGTTTTAGGATTGCGCGAATGAGATCCCGGCTCGGCCGGTTATCGTCTACGATCAAGACTTTTTCCATATATTTCTACCCCGTACTCGACGACCGCCGTTTCAAAATCTGCTCGCCGGCACGGGCGGCCGGCGTCGTGAAGAAGAAACGGCTCCCTTCCCCCAATGTGCTTTCAACCCAGATGCGGCCGCCGTGGAGTTCTACGATTCGTTTCGTAATCGTTAAGCCCAATCCCGCGCCTTCTTTCACACCGCTGGCCGCCGGCGCCACCTGCGTGAACTCCTGGAATATGGCGATCTGCTGCTCGCGTGGTATACCGATGCCCGTGTCGCTTACACAAAAGCGGATCTCACCGTAGTCTGGTTCGGCGGTTATCTGCACGCTGCCGCCAACGGGCGTAAATTTCACGGCATTGCTCATCAGCTTATAAAGAATCTGCTTGAAACGAGTTCGATCACCATATGCGATTAGCGCCGGCGATACCTCGCTGCGGAACTCGATTTTCTTGGCTTCGGCGAGGGGTCCGATGACCGAGAGGACTTCAGAGACTGCATCCGCTGCGGCAAACTCCTCATGGCGCAAATCGATGCGTCCGGCTTCGATGCGGGAAAGATCCAGAATGTCGTTGACAAGCGCCAGCAGGTGATGCGCGCCTTCGTGTACGTGGCGCACATAATCGGCGTAGAACTCTCCGAGAGGTCCCTCGCCTTGTTCCGCTAGTAGATCGGTGAACCCGATGATGGAGTTGAGCGGCGTGCGGAATTCGTGGCTCATGCGCGTCAGGAATTCGCTCTTCATGCGGCTGGCTCGAGCGAGTTCCTCATTCTGCATCGCCAGGCGGCTGTTGGCCTCGCCAAGTTGAGACGTCCGTTCGAGAACTCGTTGTTCGAGTTCCCGATTGAGGCGCCGACCCTCGGTCTCAGCAATCCTTCTTTGTTCCCCCTGATCCATCGTGTGCAGCGCGAATGAAACGTCGGAATTCACCTCATCCAGGAGACGAAGGGTCTCCTCATCGAAAAAATCGCGGCGGTCCGCAAAGACACTAAGAGCACCCATCACTATCGGTCCCACTTTGATTGGAAGCCCAGCGCCGGAACGGCACTCGCGTGTCAGCGCCTGCTCGCGCCAAGAGAGCGTACGCGGATCGCCAGCGATGTCGTTGCACACGAAACTTGTTCCAGCGCGAATGGCGGATTGCCATGGATCACCAGCATCCACCTCGTCACCGGCCGAGGTCTGCACCTGCCGCACATGTCCTTTTTCGCGAGCCCACCAGGTATCTCGTGTGACCCGGCCGCTTTCAGGCGCGAGCGTTCCAATCCAGGCACTCAGGAACTGACCATGCTCTACGGCTACGCGGCAAACGTCACGGAACAATTCTTCGCGCGTCCGCGCCCGCACAATCGCCTGGTTGGCCTGGCTCAGGAACGCGTAGAGCCGGTTCAAATGAATCAGCCGGGACTCCGAACGCTGGCGCCGGCCGATTTCGCGTTCCAGGTGGTAGTAGACAGCAAGGAGTATAACGACTCCCAAGGCAATGCTAGAGAAGAATACGTTTTCCAATGTGCGGATTCTGCGATCTCGTTCTGCTTGCAACCTCCGGCTGAATAAGTTCTCTGCTGACTTCATGTCTGCGATAATTTGCCGGATCCGATCGTCGAGTTCACGTGCGCCGCCCTTAAGAAACTGGACATCAGCCACATCCGCTCCTTTGAGAGGGACCATCTCCTGCCTTCGCCGCTCCAATGCAATAACCTGATCAAGGGCAGCTTCCAAGGACCTCAGGCGCTGCCGCTGGTCCGGTTTGTCGATCGTACCTTGGCGGACGCCCTGCAGCGCCGACTGTATGGATTCGACCGCCTGCCGGTGCAGTCGAAGGGCGTCAGGCGCGGACCCACGCGAGGCGCTTACGGAGTCTCGCAATGCACCGAAAATGTCGTCGAGGCCCGCTATCATGTCGCGTGCCTCCCACGCTCGCTGCACCGTCTTCGAGAGGCGCGAAATATCGCGGGACAACAGAATTCCGGCCGCACTAAGCACCGCCAGAGCCATGCCGAACGCAATCCTGACCTTCGTTGGGCGGAAGGTCTCGATGGGCATCGCTGCATCATACTGTATCCGCGATCTGGGGAGATCGCTCACGCCGCCGCCTCGCTATCGACTGCAAGGCCATTGCAGACCGGTGCGCGGATTTCCAGCAGCCGTGTCGCAAAAAGTAGCATTGGACCTCTATGCTGCTTTGAGTAGCTCTTCGAAAGCCGAGATATGTTCTCTTTGGCTTACAGAATTCTCGGCTTGTTCCTGGCAGCGGATGCACAGTTCGGCCCACGGTATTGCCTTCAAACGCCTTGGGGCTATTTCCTCTTCGCATTGCAGGCAGATCCCGTAAGATCCGTCTTTAATGCGATCGATAGCCAAACGAAGGTGCCGAACGAGCGACGACTCGCGGTCGAGTATCTGCACTGCCACGTCCCGGCGGGCAGCTTCCTGCGTCATGTCAATAGGGTCGGCGACCTGGTGTATATGGAGCGAGTCGCTCAACGCCTTGCCGGAGGTCGCTTCCTTCAGTCGTGCCTCCAAAATCTGTCGTAGCGACGTGAGATCTGCCTTCATCATCGGAGATTCCTTTCAATGGACAATTGACCGAATGTGGTCTGCTCAACGTACGGCAAGTCGTGTTCCGTTCGCAGCAAGAGCCATAAACAGGTGGAACGCATACGTTTAGGTCTAACGCCAGACCCTCGCACAAGGCTTGCGACCGGGAGCATTGTGCATATTTCCGCCAGGCTGTCGCAAAAAGAATCATGGACGAGGCTTGCCTCGCCCCTAGCATAGCCGGGCACGCCCCGACCCCGTTCTTTCAGAGGCCTTGAGGCGCGCGTCTCTGTCTTATTCTCTTGTCGGGGGTTTGGAGTGCGCAGCTATGAGGTAGGGGCCGGATCCTGCGAAGCGTGGATGGGAGGCGGGAGTCCAGTGCAGCCAACCACTGGGTTCTCCCGCCTTTTGGAGGAGGTAAGAAGGAAAGAGTTATGGCGTTCTTATCACCGCTTCAAAAATGCGCCGGTGTATTGAGGAATAAGTGCAATTGTGCTTCGTGCGGTTCTCATCCTGACGTTTCCTTATCGGGTGATCGCCTGAAGCTGCTGGATCCGATTTTCAATTGCACCGGCCCAGCACGTCGCTTCGCGCTCGGTCGCGCCTGAGGCCTTCAATCCTGCCTGCATCTGCTCGGGCGTGATCCGCAGCAGGTGAGGCATCAGCCAACGGACATCATCGACCGAGATGCCGGCGGTCAAGTCCTGCCAGTGCTTGCCCGTAAAGCCCCATTCCACCTCACTCTGCCGCACCCCCTTCACGAAATGCTGTGTGTCTTCGGCAAAACCGGCGCAATCGCTTTGGTCCCGCCGCAGCTGTCCGCCCCAGCGCCCTAGCGAAGCCCCCCAATCGAAAACTTCATAGCGCAGATCAGACGTGCCTGGTTCGGCTTCACGAAACACGCCATTGTTTGAATCGCCGCCGTCGCGGGCATCTTTGGCGTCCCAGTTGGAGAGAAGCATCATCGCGATTTTGAGTCCCGCGAGTTCTGGCGTGCCGCGAAACGGGTTATCAAGCCACGACCACTCCCGGCCCTTCAGATACACCAGGTCCGGCTGGCCGCGCAGTTCGAACCGGGCTTTCGTAAAAGTCCCATCCTTCTTCACCATCCAGCGTGCGCGGTGGAGGTCGTGAACACCTATAATTTTCCCGGTCGCAACGAAATAGGTCGGTTCCGCGGCATAGCCCAGCGCCTCGAGCAAACGCGGCGCAAAGCATTCCGGAATCACCTCGGCGCCGAACTTGACGCTCCAGGCGCGCCTGTTCGCATCCCGAACGGTCACTTTTGGATTGGTCCCGCCTGGGTCTTCTTTGATGAACTGAAACGGCGGCGCGGGAACACGATCACAGCCTCCAGGGCCGCAGGTCCAGTCCTCCATCGTCATTTGACGAGGCGCCCGCCATAAAACTTCTGGGAGCGCCTTGCCTGCACTCGACGCGTCTGCTGGATTTGGATCGCAAACGGCCACCGCAACCGTTAGCAATGCCCACGTTAGCAACCGAATCATCTCAGGAATCCGGTAACCCGGCGCGGTAGGAACTCGCGTGCCACATTCAAGCCCACGCGGACCCCCATGCTGATGCCAAACGTGGTGGCGCCATCGCCCATTGACGTGATGCTGCGCGGCTGCCAGGCGCGCGAAATAAACGCGCTGCCGGCGACGCCGCCAATCCCGGAAAAGGAGATACGACGCGACCCGTCATCGTGCCGCGCTAGGAATGCGCTCGTGATGGCGTAACCCAGCCGTCCGAACCCAGTCTTATCCGACCGGAAATAGCGGTTGTCCTCATGCAATGCAAAAGCGGCCCCGTTTTCGATGGTTTGACCGACAATGCGCTGTGCGTAGGCGCTGCCATATCGCCTTCCATAGCCTTCCGCGCCTTGACGCCATTCCTTAGGCGAGTTACGGGCCTGGCCGATGCTGGCACGCGCCGCCGAGAATACGAATGCTTGAGGCCCAAACAGGGAATACGCGTAGTGAGCGAGTCTTTCGCTTCTCGTCATAGGAACAAAATCCCCGGCCTGCTCGCCCCACGACTCTTTTCCGGCATTGGCGCTAGAAAGCGTTGAAGCCGTACCGTCGGCACCGTCACTGTTGGCCTGCTGAGCAAACGAAGCGCTCGCAAGCAACAGTGTCAGTCCTACAGATGCTGTAATTCTCGGTAGACGTTTCATATCCTAATCCCAATGGTTTTTGTGTTGTAATTCCGGCCTGGTACGGCTCGGAAAACTCGATGCGGGTCCTTATTGTTTCACCGCCCCGCGGAACCGCTCGACCAGTGCGGCAAATATCGCCGACGTGATTTCGCTGTGATCGGTCAGCAGTTCATAGAACTGTTCGCGGTCAATGCGCAGCAGCCGCGTGTCTTCGAGCGCCCTGGCGGTTACGCGAATGGGATCGTTTTCCGTGAACAGGGCCCATGCGCCGAGCACCTTGCCTTCCCGTCCAGTGGTTGGCGGCTCGTCACCGTGGCTCAACTCCACGGCGCCCTCCATAATCACGTACAGGGCGTCAATCGGTTTTGACCCATCCAAAATGACTGCCCCCGGAGTGGACTCAACCTCGTGCGCGATGGCAGCGATGCGCGCCAATTGCTCCGGCGTCAGATTCACAAAAACATCGACTGCCTCCAGGGCAATCACCTTTTCCACTATGTTGAGTTGCTGCATAGATACTCCTCAAACGGCCGCAAGGGCCGCTGCGGCGAAACGGGCGACCTGCGAGACTCTCTTGTCCGGTTCCGCAGCCGCACGCTCGATCTCCGGCGCCAGGCTGCGCAGCTTCAGTTCGGCGGCAGCAGCCGCGGCACACGCTCGCAGCCACGGATCGCCGGCCTCGAGCAGAATGCGAAGCGCTTGCTCGACAGTGAGCGGCTCAATGCCGAACAGCTCGCGGCCGTGGTCCAGCACGTATTCAGGCCCATCCAGCAGGGGCAGCAGGATGCGTTTGAGATCGTGATCGAGAATGCCGTCGAGAAACTCCAGAGCCGCGGCGGCTTCTTCCGAACGAGACTGGGAAACCGCCTGGTACGCCGCGTAAATCTCTTTCGGCGGGTATTGCAGCCCCAGCAGCCGGAACAGCCGATCCAGGGTGTCGCGCAAGTGTCCTTCCAGGGTGCGCGCGAGCAGGCTGGAAGCGCTGCGGTGGCCGCTGCTCCGGCTGCGGAACGGCTCCAGCGCGGCGTTCAACTCGAAGTAGCGCTGCGCTTCGATCAGAATCTGCGGAGTCATGAATCTGCTCTCGAAGTGGAGGTTGGGAGCGATCTGGCGCAACCGGTTCAAGGCCTTCAGCGCAGCGGTCCGCAGAATGATATCGTCGTGCCCTATAGCACGCAGCAGCACGTCGACGGACGATTGATGCGGGATGTTCTTCAGCACGCGCGGCAACTGACGCCGCACATGGATGGGAGCCGTCTCATCCATCAGAATGTCACCCAATGTTCCGCAGATTGAGGGCCCGTATGCTGCCAGCGCGCTGATGGCGTCGGGCCGCAATCGAGGGTTGCCGAGCGCGTCCACCAGCGCATACACGTACGACCGCGTTCGCAGCAGCCCGGCGGCGCGACAGGCTGCCGCCGTAGGTTCGGGATCCGCATCTTGCAACAGGGCATGCAGGACTTCGATGCCCTGGTCGCCTCGATCACCGACGGCTATGGCTGCCAGCGCACGGCGGCGCGGATCTGCGGAGGACGCCATCTTGTTGATCCACTCGCGCGAGATCAGCTTTTGCGCCAATTCGCGGTCCGAGCGCAGACCCTCAAGCGCGCCCTGCACAAGCTCATTCACCCCGGAATCGAGCAGTTCGGCGGCCAACCGTGTGCGCTCGGGCGATACCGTAATTGCATACGCGACGACAGCGTGGGACGGACTGTGCCCATAGGACATTAACTGACCGGCGTCTGCCGCCCGGATTTCCGACATCGCTTCGACGAGGACGCCATCGAAGCGCAGCGCCCCAGCCAACTCGTAGACTTTCTCGTGCACCTCGCGCGCCGGGCTTTGGGCCAGCGCGTGGAGCAATGGGCGGACATCGTATCCGGGCGCTTCGGCCAACAGTTCCAACGCATAAGCAGCCTGCCTCGGCCTCTTGCCACCAGCCGTCTCCTCCAGCAGCCGGACCGTGTGAGCGTCGGTGACGGTGATGCGTTCAGCCGGAAGATCCACGCGCGTGGATTCCAGGCGCCGCTGCACAGACTCGACATACTCCTTGCGCGCTTTATGCGCGAACCGCGCCCACACCACACAGAAGCCCATCACCACCATCGAGATTCCCCGGATTCCCAGGTGCAGCATGCGGCCCGTCAGCAACAGCAGCAGCACACCGCCCAGCCCTCGTGATAGCCGGTCGACACAGATGTCGATAAAGGCCTTGACGCGGTTGCGCAGCGCCTTCGGCAGCGGCATGTAGAGCAGCTCCATGCCGGTCCGGTTGAACGTGTAGCGGGTGGAGGCTTCCGTCAGACGCACAGCGGAGCCAGACGCCACGCCTGGAGCCACAACCGCGGCGATGGAACACAGGCCGACGCAGGCAGGCGCAATCTGTAGCGTGTACCCGACGCCGAAACGCGTCAGCACGGCGCCAGTCACGAATAACTGGAAGACAGCTTCGATGCCATTCAGGTACAGCCCGTAGAACCGCCCGAAGAACGCCGTGAGGTTATCGCCGTGATACGCGCGCGCCGCGACATACTGGAGCTGATACTCGACGAGCGTATCCACGATGTACATGGCCACCATCAGGCTCACGATCACTTGCAGGTGCCGCACGCGCACGAGGTCACGCACAATGGCGGTGAAGGAAAAATTGGTCGCTTCTTCGGAGCCGGCAGGCGCCTGCCCAATGCCCGTGACCGAATGACGTGTGGCCGCGCGAAACGCTGCGTACGCCAGAACCACGATCGCGGCGCAAGCCAGCAGCAGGTTTTGCGTGCCTACCAGCCGGACCGTCCGGCTGGTGAACTCGCCGCCAAACGCGGCCCCGAGCACCATGGCCATTCCCAGCAACGGGTACAGCCGCTTGGCCTCACGCGCGTTGAAGATGTTGCTTGCTACCAGCCAGCCCTGTGACACCAGAACGACGCTGAAGAGGCTCACCCAGATGTTGAGGACGTAGATCATCCAATGGAAGTGAATGAACGCCCACATGGCAGCGAGCGAAACCACCGATAACAGCATGGTCCAGAAGACCGCTGTGCTGAGCGAAGTCCTGGCAGCGAGTCTGGCGTAGAGGTAGGCAAAGAAACCGCCAGTGGCGGCGATCAGGATGTACAGCCACGGCAGCTTGTCGACGTCGAACTTCGTGAGAAACATCGATCGTGAGACGGGCTTCACGATGTAGTAAGCCATCAGGACCAAGAACAGGTAGCAGAACATCGCCCAGGTCCGTAGGCGCTCGCCTGATCGAACATCAAACATTCGCCGAAGCGGTGCTAGTAAACGATTCATCCGAGTTAGCTCAGCTAGGGCCGTGCAATCACCAATCAGGTTATTTCTCTCCGGTTGCCAAGCACATCCCGGTGGCACGCCTGGATGCACCGGCTGGTTACACCGCCCACGACTAACGCTAGCTTGGCAGCATGCCTTGCAGTGGTTCGATCGTCTATTGCACCTGGCTTAAAGCTTTGTTCACCAGCACCTTGATATCGACGCGGCGGTCCAGAGGGCGATCGTAAGGATCGGCGCTGCTTGCAAACAAATGAGTCGCGCCGTAGCCCGCAGGTGCCAGAATGCGGCGCATGGGCACGTTTTTAGTTTCCAGCAGGTACTGCGCAACGGCGGCTGCCCGCTCCTCGCTGAGCTTTTGGTTCAACTTCCGGGCTCCGGGGCCGGAGGCATAACCTGTAATTTCGATCATGTAGCCATCCAGCGAGGTCGCTACGTCGGCAACCTGGTCGAGCGCTTTTTTGGCAGTGCCATCCAACCCGGCGTTGTCGTCGCCAAAGTAGATGGAAGTCTCGGCGACCGTGTCGTAGTCGTCCAACTCCGACACGCGTTTGTTGATCATTTGGACGGCGGCGGCATCCAAAACTCCAAGATCGCCTGCCGATTGCGCCACCGCTGCCGCTTGCGTTGCCGTGTCCCGCGCCTTGTCAGCCGACGATTGAGCCTGTTTAGCCGAATCTTGCGCTACATTGGCTGTGTCGAGTCCTCTGGTGGCGGTGCCTTGCGCGCGTTCGGCCGCGGCCTGGTTGGCCAGGATCTGCTGCTCCTCCGCGATTTCAATCGCGAACACGTCGGGCTTGAAAGAAATCCTGCGAGCATCGAGTTGCCCTTTCGAATCGCCGACGCCTTCCGCTTCGATTGTTAATCCCGGCACCATGGCGGTGACGTCCATACGGGGGTGGCGGAAGAACTGCCACTGGCCCGTCTTCCGTTCGATCTTTGTATCCTCAAACAGATTGATTAGGACCAGGTCACCGGACTTCTTGTCCCGGACCGTGACGAGATCTCCACGCCGTGACAGAATTGTGCCTGTGATCCGGGTCTTTTCGCCCGCCGGGATCTGACGCGCCGGCGGCGTATCCGAATACAAAGCGCTGCCTGATAGAACGATAAGACTAGCGCAAAACCACTCCAGATTCCGCTTGTTAATACTGAATCTCACAAGGCTCGCTCCTTTGAATAAAACGTCGTGCATTTCACGGTAATGAACCGCCTTGTTACTTGAATCGCGTGCCTGCGAGGATTACACCGGCAGTTAACCTACCCACTTCTTCGGCGCCCCCGTTGGAAAATGTTCGAACATTTTGTGGACGCTCTTGTCCAAAATCTTGATGTTCTTGTCTGATTTGTCCGACAGGGTGTCGCTCGCCGAACCGCGCCAGATCAGGTGTTTGGTATTTGCATCGAAAATATCGATCACGAGAGTCCCCACCGTATAGGTTTCGGTTGTCGTGATGGCATCCCCGAACCCGCCCCAGCGCCAGCCGCCGCCAAAACCGTCGTAGAAAGTATCCAGCGTTTGCTGATCCTGAGTCGTCTCGAGTGCGACGATAAACGCGTCGCCACCGGACGGAACCTCCGTCCAGCCTTTGGCTGCAAGAGCGCTATTCACCGCCGCCTTGATGCGATCCACCACCAGTTCGTCTTGGGTCTTGACGTTCGCCCAAGAGTAAGTCCTGTACTGTCCGAAGTTGGCATTACGGTCAAAATCCGTCTTGACGTGCTGAGCGAACGACGCGCTCGCGAGGAGCAGCATCAGCCCGGCTGAAAATTGCATATTCGACCGAAGCTTCATCTGGCGTCCTTTCATTGCTGGTTGAAACGCAGCCGACTGTGAAAGTGCACGTGGATGGCCAAACTGCGCGCGGCAGCGCGGGACCTCCCGAGACGTTGCAGTTCATATGCTTCGGGTCGCTGCGCCAAGCAGGGTCAAGCATTTTCACGTGCATCATGTGACCTGTCAGAACCGGCAGCAGGACATGGCAGCCTTTGGTGACAGCCGACCGACGCGGATGTCGGATGAACGTCTTGACTGGTTGTGTTGCACAATGGCGCGTCTGTCGCAATTAGCAGCAAAACAAACCACGCGAGAGACGCTGGACAGGGCCACCGCTGACCGTAACTCCGTCCCAAGCATCACTTGTGCGGCGTTCGTGGGCGTGGCGTCTGTTGCGCATTCTCTACGAATGATCATGGTCCTGCGGACCACAACCAAGAATGAAAGTGGCCACTCACTCACGTTTCGTGGTTCAGTGCCGATGCATGGTACCGAACCGGTAACGGCTGCTTTCACAGGAGTGGGCACACGCCGATAGGTGCGTGCCCCGCCAAGGAGAATTGATATGAGATTCAAAGATTCGATTGCGCTCCTGCTGTCGGGCTGGATTGTTCTGGGAACACTATGCCCGCCGCTGGCCGCGCAGCAGCCGCCAGCACCACCGGCTGTCGTATCGCAGTCACCGGAACAACTACAGCAACTGGTCGCTCCCATTGTCTGTATCTAGACGAGCTCGGGCCGTCGCTTGCAGAAATGGTTTTTGATGCCGGCAAGCGGCGCGCGACCGTCGCAGAATTCCAGGCAGCGTACGATGCAACGGTGGCGACATACCGGCAGACCGTGCTCACCGCGTTCCAGCAGGTGGAGGATGCCCTTGCCGCGGAGCGGATCATCCAATTGGAATCGATGCCGGTCGATCGGTCGGTGAAGTCCGCCCAACGCGCGCTGGACCTATCCACGGCGCAGTACAAGGCGGGAACCGCCGACTATCTCACGGTGATTACGGCGCAGACGACTCTGCTCTCGGCTCAACGGACGCAAGTGGACGTGCTGACGAATCACCTCACGGCAAGCGTGCAGTTGGTGGTGAGCCTCGGCGGAGGATGGGATGTTTCCCGGCCGCCGTCGCAGCACGAGCTTACGACCGCATCCATAGATTAAAAAGTCCTGAATGATGCCGCTTGCTGACGCGCGCGGTTCGGTGCTGCTCTAGTTTCTCGATAGTCCCATATCGAATGGACCGTTACCGAAAGAGTATTCCTGATGAAATCCGCAGCAGTTTCCGGGGCCACGTTTGTTTATTCGGCAGATCGAGCATCGACCGAAGTGATAACCAGCTGAAAACAAAGCGGCAGTGGCTGGTCTCGTACGTGCCCTTGTAGAAGGTGGAGAAGAGATTGACTTAAGCAGGCGTTTAGAGATTCGCGATTCGTCTGCGAAAGTGAGGCGCCATTTCACAAAGCGCCAACCAAATTCAAAAAGGAAAATATATGACTAAAGAATTGAAGTTCGCGGTTTTGACTCTGGTCGTGGCCGGCGCCGCTTGGTTCGCGCCTGCTGCAAGGGCAGATGAGTGGAATAAGGAAACGGTTCTGACCTTTAACGAACCGGTGGAGATTCCCGGCCAGGTTTTGTCGGCGGGCACGTACGTTTTCAAGTTGGCTGACAGTGACTCCGATCGAACCATCGTCCAGGTCTTCACGCAGGATCAGAAACACATTCTCGCAACGATCCTGGCAGTTCCGGCTTACCGGGAGGAACCTGCGGATAAGACCATCGTGACTTTTGACGAGCGACCGTCGGGCTCGCCTGAAGCTCTGCATAACTGGTTCTACCCCGGCGAGAACTATGGCGTCGAATTCGTCTATCCAAAATCCGAAAGGCATCCTGTCCTTGAAGCCGAACAGCCGGCGCCCGCGCCGACGCAGCAGGTAATGATGGCAGAGCCGCCTGTGGAACAGCCTACGGGCGATTCCACGGAAATGGTGCGCACAGAAGAGATGATCGTCGCTCAGGCGGAGCCCGCCGCGCCGGCCAACGAGAGTGCCCCAACCACTTTGCCGGACTCTCTGCCGCAGACCGCAGGCAACTTCGCTACTATTCCGCTGGTTGGCCTGGCGCTCCTGTCCGGCGGTTTCACGGCGCTTCGTTTCGCAACAAAGCAGGCTTGAATGGTTCCTTCCATGCGGAAGAAACTACTGGTCTATATCGGGTGCGTCCTCATTTGCGGGGGCGCACTCGCTATTTCTTGGTACGGGTATCTCCGATTGGATATGCTCCGCGTGCAACGAGCGGCGAACCGGCTCCTTGATGAGCAGAAGGAGCGCCATGCGGAATCATTCCAGGCTCGATCTGTTCCGCATACTCTCGTTATCGTTCCGCCTCGTGCTGGAGAGCCGATCGGGCGAATCGAGATTCCTCGCCTCCATCTTTCTGTGATGGTTCTCGAAGACGCGGCTCCGAAAATCCTTCTGGTGGCCGCCGGACACATTAAGGGTACGGCTCTGCCGGGCACCACCGGCAATATCGGTATCGCTGCTCATCGGGACACATTCTTCCGGCCGCTGCGCGAAGTGAAGCCGCAAGATGCCATCGTCTTGACGACTTCCTACGGGACATTTCGGTATGTGGTAGACGCAATCGAGATCGTTGGCCCGAGTGATGTGCAAGTTCTTCACCGGACGGCTGACCCCGAGTTGACGCTCGTCACCTGCTACCCATTCAGTTATGTGGGGGCAGCGCCGAAACGATTTGTCGTCCATGCGCGGCAGCAAGTTTAAAGTACGCGCCAGACGCGATCAGAATGACGTCGTCCGCACGAGACGGTTACATCTATTGCAACCTGATCGAAGTTCTTGATTCCAGGAACATGCCGGCAAGGGCAGGAAGTACGCCGGCCACCGCCAGAACCACCAACGGGCGAATCCGATTCAACATAGCTTGTTTTAGAATCCAGGAGGGACAAGTCGGAAGACGTCGCGTCCGGGAAATTGGCGCCGCGCAAGGCGCCAAGGCTCGTCATTATCGCGTGAGCCTCAACCCGGTGGTCAGCATATGTGTGCGGAAGCCCTCGTAAATGTAGAACGCTTCACCGTATCCGTAATATCGCCACTCGGTGAACCAGTTGAGATTCTTGCGGAGGGGCAGCCAGAGCGTCGCCATCGGCTGATAGTAGCTGCTGGGACGGCTTCCGGAGGAAAGGAAGAACGAGCCGCCTGCTGTGATTCTAGGCGCGAAGCGGGAGCCCGCCAGCGGCGTCAGATTGAATAAAGCGGTGGCTGTGTGGGCATTATCGCGATAGAGCGACGTCTGCGGCTGCAATGTTCCCGGGTCCAGATAATTGATATCAGAGTACACCGTGGATCGCGTATAGGAGCCTTGAATATTCCAGATCTTGGACAGCGTCCAGAACAAAGACAGCGATTCCTGCTGCGCTCGGTAATCGGAGTTCACGCCCGCCGTCGGGTTGTGATTGAGTAGCGCTGAAAAATCAGCCGTAACTGTTAGTGACTTGATGGCTTGATAACGCGCCTGCGCGCGGACCTTCTGATAGTCGTAAAGGCTGGTGCGGAAGTAAGCGGCGCCGCTCGATCCGACTTCAGCCTCGGCCGTCAGCGAGAGTTTTTCCATGGGACGGTATCTCACGCCACCCAGCCCGACATTGCGCCGGAACTTAGCCTGATCAGCACTGACTAACCCCGAAGGCGGAAGAACCGCATCGCTCGCATCCCCCCATTCATGTCGATATCCGCCGCGCAGCATCAGCTTTGACGTTGCGTCAAGGAACAGTTCGATCTCCGCATGGTTATAGTTGTTCACCAGCGCGGAATTGAGAAGCGCCGTGATCTGGTCGGGAGTGGTGGAATTCACGGAAAGTTGGTTTGACGTGGCCGAGCCAGCGTTGTGCAGGCGGTCGGTAAGCCAGCTCTCGACGATCCGCAAGCGCTGCAGCGGGCGTTCCTCGGCGCTCAAGCTCCCTGTCGTGTGCGGGAGCTTGGCCGCGGCAGAAAGCAGATATGCCTGGCTCGTGTAGAACAACAAGGGATTCAATAGCAGCAGATTGCCTGTGACGTTCTGCTGATAGTTAACATCGGATTTGGGCTGGCTGTAGAGGAACTGGCCATAGAGGTTAAGCCACGACACCGGGTTGGCCGTGAACAGTGCCTTGGTGTAGATGCTGGTGCCGCGAATTCCATAGGCAGCCAGCAGACTTGTCAGATCGGTGATCTGGCCAAGCACCGGCGTCGACACATTGCCATTGTTGGTCGAGCCGGGATTCTGGAACACGCTCTGGTCATCTTTGAATGTCGTTCCGCCTTCCTCGAGCGTGGCGTGAAACCGGCGCAGTTCAAAGCGGACGCCTCCGCGATACAGATTAGTCGAGTCCCTCAGCCTGTTCGGTTCCGGAAACTGATTGGCGTCGGTGAAGAATGTAGTCGTGCCTCTGCCCGAGCCCCAATCGGAGTCATAGGCGAAGTAAGGGATGACCCAATTGCCGGGCAGCAGATCAAGCTGGAAGCTCCCCATCTTGCGGTGCGTGTCGTAAGCCTGCTCATTGAGCACGATGCCTCGGGAGAGCAGCGGATCCGCATAGGACGGCAGGAAGTCGAAGTAGGCGATATCGCGGTAGTCGGTGCTGAAGTCATACAGTTTGGATTTTTCGGCGTCCAGATGAAACGTCTGGTAAGGCTCGCCGCCCCAGCTATGGGCGCGCACGCGAATCCGATCGAACAGTCGCTGTTTTGGATCTGTGAGAGTGAACTCGGCGCCCAGCAGCTTAGGACCCGATCCAAGGTCCACAAAAGTGCGGTACGTGTCGAGGCTGCCGCCCACGTCCGTGCGCCAGCGGTAGCCCACATCGATCGAACCTGTAAGCCAGGATTCGGTCGCGGGTACCGGAGAGTTCGCCGTCCCCTGTCCAGCCGCGTCCTGCTTGGACGGCGGCGAGTCGCTAGCCGTCGGAGCTTGTTGCGCGAACACTTGCGTGAACGACGAGATCGTCATCCCGATCATCAGCAGCAGTCTCATTTGAGCAGATTCCGGTCCACGTGGCTTCCGTGGATTTTCTGATGGCACACTGTGCAGTTTTGGAAACTGGGCGAGCGCAGATCATGAAACGCCGGCGGCACGACCCCGATGGTCCTCGTCTTGTTGAGCGTCGGGAGATTGGCATGACATTCGAGGCACACGTACTGCACCGACTGTCGAGTCAGCATGCGCGGATTAGCCGAGCCGTGCGGTTCGTGACAGCTCGCACAGCCCTCGAAACGCACGGGAGCATGCTCGAAGGCGAACGGACCGCGCTTATCGCCGTGGCAGGTGAAGCAACCCGGTTCGTTGGCTGCAAACGCCGTAGTCATTCTCGGCCGGATACTCCCGTGGGGGTTGTGACAGTCCACGCAACTCATGGCTTCCTCAGGAAGTCTGTGGTGATTCGGACGCTGGAACTGCGCCCAAACTTCGAGATGACAGCTCGAGCACTGCTGGTTCATCGCGGCGGCCTTGCGCATTACCAGTCCGTCCGGCCCGCTGTCGTGGACTTTGTGGCACGTTGTGCACGCGACCGCATCTTTGGCGTGGCTGCTCTGCAAGCGTCCGACGTGCGTGGGCTGGTTCAGATGGCAACTGAGGCAAACGCGATCCGTAGCCGCAGCCGTCAGCTTCGCTGGATTGCGGATAGCCGTGGCATCCGCCGACTCGGCGTGTTTCTGGCCGGGGCCGTGGCAGGACTCGCAGGCGTGTCCGGCGTTCCCCCGCTTTTTGTCCGTCTCGACCACATAGTGCGGGCTCTTCGCGAAGGCACTTGCGATGTCTTCATGGCAGGTCCCGCACGCTTCCGATCCGGCGTAAGGCGACGCCGGCTGCGCCCATGCAGTGCGCGCAGCCAGGGCCAGACCAATGAACAGTAGCGCAGCCTCAGTACTGCGCATGAACCTGGTTCACGTCGAACGCGGCTCCCGGCTGATGGCAAACCGTGCAGCTCTCGCCGAGTGCTGAGGACGTGTTGGCCAGGAAATGCGCTGCCGCATCTTGAGCCACGTGGCATCCCGAGCAGGCAGTCGCGGTGGCGCCTTCCGGATTAATCCAGCCCTGCGGATTCACTACGTTGTTTAACCCCACGGGCAGGTTTGCCTGAGAACCGTTCACGTGGCATAGCGAGCAATTGGCCAGGTCCTTCGCTTTACCGTTGGGGGTCATCGCCGGAAACAGCGTTGTCGAAAAATCGTTGTGACTGCCGCCGTATCCCACCACTGTGTAGCTGCCGCCATCGGCAAGCATGTTCACGCCGTCGTGAATCCGATGGACGAGAAGCGGAAAAGTGATGCCCTGCGGAGGCGCGACTTTATCCGCGGCGACCTTGGCATTGACGCGCTGCGAAGCGTCAGTATTCGACGGATTGTGGCACATCACGCAATATTCCGTGTCGTTGCGCAGCGACCCGTGAACGGATAACGCCACGTGACACTGGTTGCAGTTGGCGTTGGCGACGACCTCGCGCCGGGGCGTAACCGGCGATCCATCCACCGAGAAGTAGACCACTTTGTTCGGTGCGCCGTAAGTAATACTCTGCTGCGACGTTGTTCCTGCGAGCACAGTCTCAGTCCGCCGCGCTTCTACGCCGATGGCATAGGTCCCCGTGGCCTTTGCGGGAACGGCGTGCGTGAACGTATAGCTGCAGTTCCCGCTGCCATCGCAATTGGCTTTCGCCGCGCTTTCGGTCACATAGCCAGGCGTGCTTGCGGTGTTGCTTCCAAAACTGGTGTATCCGTAATCGGTGGTGGGACCGGCCATGGTGAACGAGATGGAGCCGAGCGTGGAGAGCGGAAGAGGTTTGCCACTCCCATCCTGCACCGTGAACGCGACCACGGGAGCGCTCCCCGCCGTTCCGTTCTGCACTTTCGCGATGTTCACAGCGAGGCCCGTGAGGAGGCTCGAAGCGGTGGGAGCTACGTGTGCGCCCTTTATGGAAGCGTCAAAATCGATTTCGCCCTGAGGGATGTGGCAATTGTGGCACTGGTTGTCGTCGAACTGTATACCGCCTGGGTGATTCGCGCCCGTCGCAAAGTTCACGTCGTTGTGGCAGGCACCGCAGGCGGCACGCGTCGGGTTAGTGAGGTAGGCTGTCGCCTGCGTGGCACCAGTGGTTTGCGAATGACACGTTTCGCAACGCCGCGGATCACCCGGATCGGCTGGATATACGACGTTCGTGAAGTCGGTCGCATTGATCATAAGAGGTGCTCCGGCAACCACGCTTGGCAACTTACTTCCCATATGGATCTGATGGGCGATCACCTTTAAGTCGAGCGAGCCCCCAGTAGTCGTGTCTACATTTTGCTGGGTGTGGCAGAGCACGCACATCTCGATGCCCCGGCGCCTTCCCCCGTGGTACGACAGCTGATCGTGACAGGAATTACAGCTAGCAGTCTTGATGATGTCGTGGATCTTGGTCACCTTCGCGCCATTGGGGACGAAGTTAAACTCAGCACTGGCGAAGTTGTTAGGCAAATTGTAGTCGGTCAATACTCGTGTTGCGTAGATGCCGATGGTGTGTGTGGCAGTGGTGTCGAACCCGGTGGGCGCCTTAGTGTGGAAAACGTACTGATATTGCCCTGGCCCCACGTTGGTTGTCACGCCGCCAGAATCGGGGCCTGGCTGATTCGTAGATGGAACGGCTGGCCCGGAATTGGCGTGAGTCGTGTAGGCCGTGTACTCTTCCTGGTCGTTTGGCAACACCGCCGCGATATAACCCAAGGTGATTGTGCCCGGTGTCGTAACTCCGGCCGCATCGAGCGGCAGACCGTTCGGGTCTGTCAATGTGTACACGACAGTGATAGTCCCCCCGGAGGCGATCTGTGCCTGGTTGATGGTGATAACAAGGCCCGGCCGGATGAAATCGACGGTAGCCGCATCCGCATATGCAGCCTTTTCGTGCGGGGAATAGGGATGCTTCGTGCTCGCACCAGTCAAGCAGAGCGCGATCACGACTAGCGAGGCCGCCGTCCGCCCGTAAAAACGAAGCCCTTTCATAAATCCGACGATATTCAGAGCAGTCTTTCTCATAGCGACCATCCTTTCGCTTTATCGTTTTTGCAGGCTGGCGATGCGGTCTGCCAGTCCGATCGTTTTCAACACGCCGGGAGATGCTTCTTCCACCGCGAGCGGCTCGTGGCAGGTGTTACAGTCTTGCGTAATCGTCGCCTTCTTGTCAGATGTGGAGTGCGATCCGTCATGGCAGCGGAAGCATCCAGGAAAATCAGTATGTCCGAGATTATTGGGGTATGTGCCCCACGTGACCTTCAGGTCGGGAAACACGTTCCGGTTGTAGATATCGGCGATCTCGGCGCCCGCTTTGGAGATGTCGCTGGCGCGTTGCGATGAGATCGCCGGATATTTGTCCCGATAGAAGCCGGCTAACCTGACAGGAATGTCGCTCGCGGCATCCTGGTTGGTCGCGTAGTTGATCTTGACCAACTCCATCGCTTTCTTCTTGACATAAGGCAGTGTGGGAGAAATATGCCCTAATCCCATAGCTCGATCCACAGCTCGCTCGGGAAGCTCGAATGTGTGGGTGGGGCGGTTATGGCAGTCGACACAC
>Ga0335077_10000678_pt1 | contig 38605 bp, 33 predicted proteins | sample Lox_Sample_31_FD_207151 | JGI IMG/M metagenome (GOLD analysis project Ga0335077, IMG submission 207151) | Soil microbial communities from Loxahatchee National Wildlife Refuge, Florida, United States - Lox_Sample_3.1 | ecosystem: Environmental > Terrestrial > Soil > Wetlands | place: USA... | reverse complement strand
GCGGGCGGCGTCAAGGGTCTGCGATGAACGCCGCTGCGCGGCGCCCTTGACTCCGCCCGCCCCCTCCAACGCTAGTCGTGTCCCTTGACAAAATCCAACGTCGTCATACACAGAATGACAGCATGGAGGTTGTTGCCGCGATGAACTCATCAGGTTTAACCGCTGTATGATAGGGGCGGACGGTCCAATGGCAACCACGAAGATGAGCCTCGAAGAGTATCTCAGCAGCGGTTATCGTCCCGATGCGGAATATATTGACGGCGAGCTGAGGGAGAGGAACGTGGGAGAACTGGAGCATTCCCGGATGGTAAAAGCCATCCTGCTATGGTTTGAGCGCTTTGAAACCTCCTGGCAGCTTGAAGCCCTGCCTGACGTGCGGGTGCAGGTGAGCGCCGAAAACTACCGTGTACCGGACATTTGCTTGCGCCCGCTTGCCAATCCCGACGTTCGTTTCGTCACCGCCGTTCCCGCTGCAGTGATCGACGTCCTGTCTCCCGAGGACAGCATCAGCGACTACCGTGAACGGATTGCCGATTATCGGCAGAAGGGCATTCCGGGCATCTGGGTCGTGGACCCGAAAACCCGCAAAGGCTGGGACTGTTCCAGCGGAGACTGGATTGAATCGGTGGTTTTTCGCCTGCCGGACTCGCCGGTCTATCTGGACTTGACGGCAGTAGCCAGTAGCCGGTAGTCAGTACGCCGCGATCCAAATATCTTTTGCGCCTGACAGTGCTCCCCGGTACAATCGCGGGTTGCAAACTAATCCCTAATCGCTAGTCCCGACCCCTGACTTCTATGTCAATGAACAAGGTATTTGCGAATGCCGACGATGCCATCCACGACATCAAAGATGGCGGCACTATCATGCTCGGAGGCTTTGGGCTGTGCGGCATTCCCGAGAACCTCATCCGCGCGCTGGTGAAGAAGGGCGTGAAGGACCTGCACACCATCAGCAACAATGTGGGAATTGATGAAGCCGGAATGGGGCTGATGCTGGCGGCCGGGCGGATCAAGTCGCACAAGGGGAGCTACGTCGGCGAGAACCGGCTGCTGGAAGAGATGGTGCTCACCGGGCGCATCGATTTGGAACTTATTCCACAGGGCACGCTGGCGGAACGAATTCGCGCCGGCGGGGCAGGCATTCCGGCATTTTTCACGCCTGCCGGTTTCGGCACCGTGGTCGCCGAGGGCAAGGAGACACGGGAATTTGATGGCAGGCCGTATGTGCTGGAGCGGGCGCTGACGGCGGACTTTGCGCTCATCAAGGCGTGGAAGGGCGACCGTTGGGGCAATCTGGTGTATCGCAAGACGGCGCAGAATTTCAATCCCATGATGGCAACAGCGGCCAAGGTCACCATCGCCGAGGTCGAGCACCTGGTTGAGCCGGGCGAGATCGAGCCGGACCAGGTGCATACGCCCAGCATTTACGTGCACCGCATCCTGCAGGGAACGGATTACGAGAAGCGGATTGAGCGAAGGACGGTGAGGAAGGCGTAGTTGCAAAGGGTCGAGTTTCCAGTTTCGAGAACGGGATCGGAAACCCATCTTGGAGAGCGCCATATCGAAGAACGAAGACTCGAAACCTGAAACTTGAAACTCGAAACTGATTCGGGGGCTGCAATGGCAACACCACCTACAACCGCTAAGCAGAAGGACACTGAAAAGCGCGACCGTATCGTGCGCCGCGTAGCTCAAGAACTGCGAGACGGATTCTACGTCAACCTTGGCATCGGCATGCCGACGCTGGTAGCAAACTGCGTCCCGCGGGGAATGGAAGTCGTTCTACAAAGCGAGAATGGCATGCTGGGCGTCGGGCCTTATCCACGGGAGGGCACCGAGGATGCCGATCTCATCAACGCCGGCAAGGAAACCGTAACGGAGATTCCCGGGACGGCATTCTTCTCGAGCGCGGAGTCGTTTGCCATGATTCGCGGCGGGCACGTTGACCTCAGCGTGCTGGGTGCGATGGAGGTGGACGAAGAAGGCAACCTGGCCAACTGGATGATTCCCGGCAAGATGGTGAAGGGCATGGGCGGCGCCATGGACCTGGTGGCCAGCGCAAGGCGCGTCGTGGTCGCGATGGAGCACACGACCCGGGACGGCAAGCCGAAGATCCTGAAACGTTGTACATTGCCAATCACGGGGCTGCGGGTTGTGCATAACATCGCAACCGAGATGGCGTGGATTCGGGTGACGCAGAGCGGCCTGGTGTTGGAAGAGATCGCGCCGGAACTCTCGGTGGATGATGTACGGGCTGCGACGGAAGCCCCTCTCATCGTGAGCCCGGAATTGAAGCCCATGCAATCGTAGCTACGTCGACCCGTCCCTTTCCCGCCTCAAGGGCGCACATCTGGTGTGTGACGCACGTCGCTGACCCCAGCTCCCAACCCCGTCATACTGATCTGTAACTGGCAAGCAATCATTCGCGTTTGAAAGAAGGCTTTATGCGCTTAAGCTATGTGTGTCTGGCAGCAGCTTTCGTGCTTGTGTTCTCCGTCTCGCTCGCGGCGCAGACGAGCACTGGCTCGCAATCTTCCCCGCAAGTGGCTAAGCCCGAGGTGAAGAAGGTTCCCGCAGCCTACACCGACCCATCATCGGGCAAAGGAATGTACATGGCGTACTGTGCGTCGTGTCACGGGGCCGATGGCAAGGGCATGGGCCCGGCCGAACCGGCGTTGAAGATGCTTCCGACGAACCTGACCCTGCTGGCGGCCAAGGATGGTGGGGCCTTCCCGGAAGCTCACGTCGTGCAGGTTATAAAGGGCGACTCGATGACTGCCGCGCATGGCAACAAAGAGATGCCGATTTGGGGCCCGGTCTTTCTGCAGATGGGACAGCATGACACGGCACAGTTGCAACTGCGGATTCGTAACCTGACGAAGTACCTGGAGTCCATTCAGCAGAAGTAGCTTTCCTGGCACGGTTGAGGCCCGGATTTTGCCGCCGGCTGCGCGCTGTTTTCTGATTGCTGAACGCTCATGAAACAGCCCAGCCGTTTCGTTGACTTTCAGCCTTTATGCCTGCTAACGTTGAGGGTTGAAGTAACAGGCCTGCGCCCGCAGTGCGCCTTCGCAGTAGGCACTCACGAACACACAATGGATACCACCCTCAGGCAAGTAGGCGAATTACTGCTCGGAGCCATTCCGACCATCGTTCTGCTGCTGCTCCTGTATGCCATTTACAACCTGCTGGTGCACAAACCACTGATGCGCATGCTGAACGAGCGCCGCGAGCGTACGGAGGGGGTGGTCCTAAAGGCGCGCGCGGATGTGGCGGCTGCCGAAGCCAAGACTCACGACTATGAGCAGCGCCTGCGGGAAGCGAGGATGGCCATCTTCAAGACGCAGGAAGCACGGCGTCAGCAGGCACAACAGGCCCGCTCTGAAGCGCTGGCGCAAGCCCGCGCCAAGGCGCAAGAGCAGATCCGGGAGGCCCGCACGGCGATCGAGCAGGACATGGCTATGGCGCGTGCCGGATTACAGTCGGAAGTTGACAGACTGGCGTCAGAGATCATCCGCACGGTACTGAAGCCGACGGGCGCGACCTCCGCGATTGGCGGTCAGCCGTGATGCCGAGGAGCTTTCGCCGTCTCGCCCTGGGCTGTGTTTGGATTTGCCTCGCGCTCAGCGTGGCTGACGCTCAAGAGCATGGGGCGGCTTCCTCATCTTCCACTCCGCAGCAATCCTCCGCCCAGCAAAATCAGCCGGAAAATCCGAATGCTGAATTTGGTGGGGAGCTGTCCACAGCTTCCAAGGAAGCAGCGAAGGAAGCGAGCACGGACGATGCCAAGGTCGCCATGGAGTTGAAGGCGGAGCACTCCCCGATTGTGTCGTGGATTGGACGAGTCATCGGAATTGGCCCGGAGGGCGCGTACGTACTTTCTCTGCTTATCAATTTCGGGATCCTGGTTGCCTTCTTCTGGATACTGTTGCGGGGCAAGGTCCCGCAGATGTTCCGCGAGCGCACCGCAGCCATTCAGAAGGGCATCAAGGAGGCGCAGGCGGCCAGCGCCGATGCCGCGCGGCGCCTAAAGGCAGTCGAAGAACGGCTGGCCAAGCTGGATACGGAGGTCGCCGAGGTTCGTGCCTCCGCGGAGAAAGACGCGGCTGCGGACGAAGCAAGAATCCGGCAAGCTGCGGAAGAGGACAAGCGCAAAGTGGTGGAGGCGGTTGAAACGGAAGTTGCAGCCATTGCGCGCAACGCCCGCCGCGAGCTGAAGAACTACGCGGCCACGCTGGCGGTGGATCTGGCGTCGCGCAAGATCAAGGTCGATGAGTCCACCGACAAGCAGTTAGTGAGCGACTTCGTTGGCCAGCTCGGAAAGGACGGCAAGTAAATGGCGGCCATCGCCAGCCGTTACGCCCGCGCACTGGTTGAGGTCGTCCTCGAGCAGCGGCTCGATGCCAACGTGGCCCGCGAGCAGCTGAACTCTTTTGCGGAAGCTGTCGGCGAAAGCATCGAGCTGCGCAGAGTGTGGGAATCGCCCGCCGTGCCCTCGGAGCAGAAGCGAGCCGTGCTCGATGCCATCGCCGGCCGGGTCGGCGCGTTCAAGGCGGTCCGGAATTTCATGGCGGTCATCATCGATCACCGGCGAATCCCAATGCTGAACGAGATCGCGCGCCAGTTCGCGGTGGAGCTCGATACGCAATTGGGATTTGTGGAAGCAGAAGTCTCCAGTGCGCGCGAGCTTTCTGCCGGGGAAAAGGGCGAGTTGGAGTCCCAGGTCGAACGATTGACCGGCAAGAAGGTGCGTGCGCACTACGCTTCGGATGTGGGTCTTTTGGGCGGAGTAATGGTTCGCGTGGGCAGCACCATTTATGACGGCTCCATCCGGGGACAACTGGATAAGTTGAAACAGGAGCTTATCACCGCCTAGCGCGGATTCATTCGTAATACAGAAACGGAATTCTATGGCGCAGATCAAAGCAGACGAGATCACAAAGCTCATTCGCGAGCAGATCGACAACTACGAGACCAAGATCGCGGTGGACGAAGTCGGCAGCGTGATGTCCATCGGCGACGGCATTGCCCGCGTCTATGGACTCGACAAGGTAATGGCGGGCGAACTGCTCTCCTTCCCTCACAATGTGGCGGGCCTTGCCATGAACCTGGAAGAAGACCAGGTTGGCGTGGTGCTGATGGGCGAGTACACGGAAGTCGAGGAGGGCGACGAGGTCAAGCGCACCGGCCGCGTCATGAGTGTGCCGGTGGGCGATGCCCTGATCGGACGGGTCGTCAACTCGCTGGGTGAGCCCATCGACGACAAGGGCCCTGTCAATACCGATCAGTACATTCCTATTGAGCGCCTCGCTCCTGGCGTTATCGATCGCCAACCGGTAAAAGAGCCGATGGCCACGGGACTGAAGGCCATCGATTCCATGATTCCGATCGGCCGCGGCCAGCGCGAGTTGATTATTGGCGATCGCCAGACGGGAAAGACTGCGGTCGCGCTGGACACCATTATCAACAGTAAAGGCCGCGACCTGATCTGTATCTACTGCGCCATCGGCCAGAAGCGTTCGTCGGTCGCGCAGGTGGTGAAAACGCTGGAGGACTTCGGTGCGATGGAGTACACGATTGTCGTCTCAGCGTCGGCTTCCGACCCCGCTCCGATGCAGTACATCGCGCCCTACGCCGCATGCGCCATGGGCGAGTACTTCCGCGACACCAAGCGCCACGCGCTGTGCATCTACGACGATCTTTCGAAGCACGCCGTGGCCTATCGCGAGATTTCGTTGCTGCTGCGCCGCCCGCCGGGACGTGAAGCTTATCCGGGAGACGTGTTCTATCTCCACTCACGTCTGCTGGAGCGCGCGGCGAAGCTCAGCAACGAACTGGGCGGTGGTTCGCTGACGGCTCTGCCCATCATCGAGACTCAAGCCGGCGACGTGTCGGCTTACATTCCGACCAACGTCATTTCGATTACCGACGGCCAGATCTACCTTGAAACCGACCTGTTCAACTCCGGCGTGCGGCCGGCGGTCAACGTGGGATTGTCGGTAAGCCGCGTCGGCGGAAACGCGCAGATCAAGGCCATGCGCCAGGTGGCGGGAACGCTGCGTCTTGACCTCGCGCAATATCGTGAACTGGCGGCATTCTCGCAGTTCGGCAGCGACCTTGATAAGGCCACCCAAGCCCAGCTCGCCCGCGGACAGCGTTTGACCGAAATCCTGAAGCAAGGTCAATATCAGCCGCTGCCGTTCTCCAAGCAGATTCTCATCATCTTCGCGGGAACACAGGGGCTGCTCGATGACATGCCCGTCGAGCAACTGCGCGAGTTCGAAAAGGGCTTGTACTCCTATGTGGACACCTCGGACGCCGGAATTTTCCGTGCCATTGAGGAAAAGAAAATCTTGGACGACGAATTGAAAGCTGCAATGACGAAGGCCATTAAGGAGTACAAGGAGCGGTTCGTCAGCGAACATCAGGAAGTGGCCAAAGCCACGGCGTAACCACGAATGGCCAACATACGCGACATCCGGCGGCGCATCCGCAGCGTGATCAACACGCGCCAGATTACCAAAGCCATGAAGATGGTCTCGGCGGCCAAGCTGCGCCGCGCCCAGGAACGCGCACTGGCAGCGCGGCCGTACGCCCTGATGATCACCAACGTTATGAAGTCGCTTATCAGTCGCACGGATCTCGTCGATCCCAAGACAGGTGAGCCGAAACATCCACTCCTGGCGCAGCGCCCGGAGCAGAACATTCTGCTGGTAGTGGTGACCGGCGACCGCGGGTTGGCCGGCGCATTCAATTCGAACGTACTGAAGGCGGCAGGCAAGTTCCTGGAGTTATTCAAGGACAAGAACATCAGCATCGCTGCGGTGGGCCGGAAGGGCCGCGACTACATGCGCCGTCGTTATCCGGTGGCGACTCCGGGGGGCACAGAGCGGGCGGGGCGGGTGCAGGTGGTTGGCGAACACCTTGACATTCTGGGCAAGCTGGAATACGAGGCCGTCTCCGGAATCGTGGAGAGAGTGATCCAGTCTTATGAGCACGCCGAGATAGATTCGGTGTACGTGATTTATAACGAATTCAAATCGGTGATCTCGCAGCGGCTGATCGCGCAGCGCATTCTGCCAGTGCAGGAAATCGGCCGCCGCGAGGTGTTTCTGACCGAAGAATTCACTCTGGAAGCGCGGGAGCGGATGGCCGAGGCTGCCAAGGCTGCGGGCGTCAGCTTAAGGGAAGCTCCCGAAACCGCGGAGGAACGGCGGGCGAAGGAATTTCCTGCTCCCGATGTGGACTACATCTATGAGCAACCGGCCGAAGAGATCTTCAAGGACATGCTGCCGCGGTACGTTGTCATGGAACTCTTCCAGGCGATGTTGGAGTCGGTGGCGGCCGAACAAGCGGCACGCATGACCGCGATGGATTCGGCGACCAACAACGCTAATGACGTGATCGACTCGCTTACGCTGACCATGAACCGGGCGCGGCAGGCGGCGATCACGAAAGAAATTATTGAGATTGTGAGCGGGGCGGCGGCGCTGTAAAGAGCAGGGTTGGAGGCCGGGGATTAGTTTCAAGTTTCGAGCGCTTATAGGCATGTTAGGAGCTGATAGCTACAGGCTAAGAGCCAATAGCGAATCGTGAAGAGCGGAATTCATATGGCAGAAAACATCGGACGCATCATTCAAATCGCAGGACCTGCGGTAGACGTGCAGTTTTCAGAGGCTGCGCTGCCGCCCATCTACAACGCGTTGCGCGTCACCAGCGACGGCTTCACCGTTCCCCAACCCATTGACGTCATCCTCGAGGTCGAGCAGCAACTTGGCGAAGGCCGGGTGCGCTGCGTCGCCATGGAACCGACCGAAGGCATGGTGCGCGGCATGAAGGCCATCGATCAAGGCGGGCCGATCACGGTACCCGTGGGCCGCGAAACCCTGGGCCGCGTGCTCAACGTCATCGGCAATCCGGTGGACAAGCTTGGGCCCGTGAACGCCACTAAGCGTATGCCCATTCATCGCCTGGCGCCGGCATTCGACGAGCAGTCCACCTCGATGGAAATGTTCGAGACCGGCGTCAAGGTCATTGACCTCATCCAGCCGTTTCTGAAGGGCGGCAAGATCGGGCTGTTTGGCGGCGCCGGCGTCGGCAAGACCGTCGTCATCATGGAGCTCATCAACAACGTGGCACTCAAGCATGGCGGCTTCTCCGTGTTCGCCGGCGTCGGCGAGCGTACGCGCGAGGGCAACGACCTTTGGCTCGAGATGCAGGAGTCGGGCGTTGTCAACATCAAGGAGCCATCGAAGTCGAAGGCTGCTTTGATCTACGGCCAGATGACCGAGCCGCCAGGAGCGCGCTTGCGTGTGGCGTTAAGCGCACTCACCGTCGCCGAGTACTTCCGAGATGAAGAAGGCTCCGACACTCTGCTCTTCATCGACAACATCTTCCGTTTCACGCAAGCCGGCTCAGAAGTGTCCACGCTACTAGGCCGCATGCCTTCAGCCGTCGGATATCAGCCCAACCTCGCCACCGAGATGGGCGAATTGCAGGAGCGCATCACCTCGACCAAGAAAGGCTCGGTAACGTCGGTGCAGGCCATCTACGTGCCGGCCGATGACCTTACTGATCCGGCGCCGGCGACGACTTTCGCTCACCTCGACGCGACTACGGTGCTCTCACGCCAGATTTCCGAGCTCGGCATTTACCCGGCGGTCGATCCGCTGGCATCGACCTCGCGCATTCTTGATCCGCGTGTCGTGGGCGACGCGCATTACAACTGCGCGCAGGCTGTGAAGCGAGTCTTGCAGAGCTACAAGGACCTGCAGGACATCATTGCGATTCTCGGCATCGACGAGCTCAGCGAGGACCAGAAGCTCACCGTGTCGCGCGCTCGCAAGATCCAGAAGTTTCTCTCGCAGCCGTTCCACGTGGCCGAACAGTTCACGGGCCTCAAAGGACGCTACGTCAAGGTCGAGGACACGGTGCGCAGCTTCCAGCAGATTGTGGACGGCAAGCTCGACGACATCCCGGAGCAGGCCTTCTACATGAAGGGCGACATCGACGAGGTACTGGAAGAAGCCGAGAAGATGAAGGCCGCACAACAGGCGTAGCAAGATGGCCGATACCTTTGAACTCGAGATCGTAACGCCCGACAAGCTGCTGGTGCGGGAGCGCGTCGAGCAGGTGCAGATCCCTGGCAAGACTGGTGAACTCGGAATCTTGCCCGGACACGCGCCGCTGATTACAACGCTCACCATCGGCGAAATCAGCTACCGTCAAGGTACGAACACGCATTACCTGGCGGTCGCCTGGGGATTCGCCGAAGTGCTGCCAGAGAAGGTCACCATCCTTGCGGACACCGCCGAACGCGCCGAGGAGATTGACGTGAAGCGCGCGCAGGAAGCCAAGGCCCGAGCAGAAGCAGCACTGGCGCGAGCCGCTGCCGACCTTGACTTCGACGCGACGCTCTTCGCGCTGCACCGAGCTGAGGCGCGCATTGCTGTCGCGGCTCGTGCCGGGCACACGCCGGCCGCACACTAATCAGTCGAACTGACTGCTGCTTATCGCGCTATAACATTGGCGCAGCTTTGTGTCGCGCGCGAGCCCGCCGCGGATGCGCGGAATCTCGCGACTTCTGGCCGAAAAATCCGCGAGATCCGCATCATCCGCGGTTAAGCTTCCTACTACGCAACCTCCACTTTCTTCTCCTGCGCCGCGAGAAAGCGAATCGCCTTGGCCAGAAGGACCGTCTCGATGCAGCGCAACGCCTCGAGTACCTTGTCGCTGACATCGCCGTCCATCTGCACCACCGCAACGGCCGAGGTCCCTTGACCGCTGGCCGAACGTCCGAGCGAGAAGTTAGCAATGTTCACGTTGTGGTGCCCCAGCACCGTCCCGACGCGGCCCACGACGCCGGGAACGTCGAGGTTGCGCAGGTAGATGACGTTGCCCTCCAGCGGCGCTTCCACGCGGATGCCGTCAATCTCCAGCAGTCGTGGCTGGCCGTCGGGCTGAACACACCCGGCAACGGTGTTTTCCTGCTGGCCGCTTTTGAAAGTGATGCGCAAGACATTGGTAGCGGCAGCACCAGCATCACGTGAGGTCTTACGCTCCGTGATCCGGATGCCGCGCTCCTCAGCAATGGACGCGGCATTCACCAGGTTCGCCCTCTCGTGCGCATGGGCGAGCTGGTTGAGGGCACCGGCCACGGCGGCATTGCGAATCAGCGCCGTCTTCCACTCGGCGATCTCGCCGCTATAGCTGAGGCCGATCTCCTCCACGCCGCCCTCGGCGGACTGCGCCAGGAAAGTGCCAAGCCTCTCCGCGAGCTTGATGTACGGCAGCATCTGCTCGTATTCTTCCTCGCTGATCGAAGGTACGTTGACGGCGTTCTGAATGACGCCTTTGGTCAGGTACTCGCGGACTTGCAACGCGATCTGGACGCCGACGGCTTCCTGCGCCTCGTGGGTCGAACCCGCGATGTGCGGAGTCAGGATGACATTCGGCAGCGTCGCCAAGGGCGAGTCTTTTACCGGCTCATGGGCGTAAACGTCGAGCGCGGCGCCACCTAGTTGCCCGGACTGCAGGGCTTCCACGACGGCGGCTTCATTCAGCAGCTCGCCGCGCGCGCAGTTCACCAGACGAACGCCTTTTTTCATCTTGCGAATGGCGTCAGCATTGATCATGCCGGTGGTTTGCGGAGTCAGGCCGACGTGAAGGGTGATGTAGTCCGATTGGGCGTACAGCTCGTCCAGTGGGACCATGGTGACATTCAACTGTTGTGCCAGGCTGGGCGCGACGTATGGATCGTGCGCCACAACTTTCATCCCGAAGGCGAGAGCGCGCCGCGAAACCTCGACTCCGACGCGGCCCAGTCCGACGATGCCCAGGGTTTTGCCGCGTAGCTCGGTGCCTTGCAGCGTCTTCTTCTCCCACTGGCCGGCGTGCATAGTGGAATCGGCGCGAGTGAGGAAGCGCGCAAGGGCCAGCATGAGGGCGAAGGTGTGCTCGGCGACCGCCACGGCATTCCCGCCGGGAGTGTTCATGACCACGATGCCACGCTTGGTAGCGGCATCGAGATCGACGTTATCCACGCCCACGCCAGCGCGTCCGATGACGCGCAGCTTGGGCGCCTTGTCCATCATGGCAGCGTCAACGAAGGTGGCGGAGCGCACCAGGATGGCATCGGCGGTCGGCAGCTCGGCGGCAAGCGCTTCTTTGTCCGGCGAAACAACCGTCCACTCGGGATGCTCAGCAAGCACTTTGAGCGTGGAGGGAGAGACTTTGTCAGCAATTACGATTTTCATACTCTCACCGCCTCTTTTGTGGCTTCGGCAAACTGTTCAGCGAAGGTTTCCTGCACTGCGCGGACACCGGCGCCGAGTTGGAAGGTGTGGGATGGCGCGACCTTCAGCAGTATGTGCTCCAACGCACCAATTACGCCGATGGCATCAAGGTAGTCGTAGTAGCCGAGGTGCGCGATGCGGAAGAGCTTGCCCTTCATCTCGCCCTGGCCGTTGGCTACCACCATGGCGAACCGCTCGCGGAATTCCTTCACGATGTTGCTGGAATCGACTCCCGCGGGCGGCAAGATTGCGGTCACGGCTGCGGCGGGACAGGTGGGTGCGAACAGTTTCAGGCCGAGCGCCTTCACTCCGGCGCGCACCATCGCGGCTGAGGTTTCTGCATTGTGAATAAGCGCATCACGTCCGTCGGTCAGGTTGCCGTTGCCGGCGCGCCGGATGTAGTCGAGGGCCGCGGCCAGGCCGCACACCAGCGCAACCGCCGGCGTAAACGCCGACTCGCCCTTCACCTGTGACTTGCGCTCTTTGCGCAGGTCGAAATAATAACGAGGCTGCTTCGTTTCCTCCATGCGCTGCCAGGCGCGCTCGCTCACGCTGAGGTAAGCGAGGCCGGGCGGAATCATGACCGCTTTTTGCGAGCCGCCAATGAGGATGTCGATGCCCCAGCCATCCACGTCAAAATCTGTGGTGCCGAGGCCCGTGATGCCGTCCACGACGAAAAGCGTGTCCGTGCCTTTCAGCAGCGAGGCCACGCCTTTCACGTCGTGACGCGCACCAGTCGAGGTCTCGGTTGCCTGCATGTAGAGCACGCGCGCGCCCGCGATCTTCGATTGCACCTCGCGCAGATCGAAGGTCTCACCGTAGGGAACGCTCACCAGTTCGACCTGGAGGCCAAAGGCCTTGGCCAAATCGCGCCAGCGCTCGCCGAACTTGCCGGCGCTGAGGACGACAACCTTGTCGCCGGGTGACGTGAGGTTCGAGATTGCCGCTTCCATGGCGCCGCTGCCAGAGGAAGCAAGGATGAGCACATCGTTTTTCGTGCCGATGAAGGTCTTCAAATCGGCCAGGGTCCGGGTGAAGATTTCACGGAATTCCGCCGTCCGATGATGCATATCGGCAGCAGCGATTGCATTCTGGGCGGCGGGCAACAGGGGAGTAGGGCCGGGAGTAAAGAGACGCGTCTTACGGAGCATAGAAAACCACCTTTACATGTGAGTTCCGGCGAAACGGGCGCCGGATAAAACTATAAACCTTGTTCAGCCAGCTTCTATAATTGCGCCATGACTCTGACCGAGCAGGTACAGAAGGACATGATTGATGCGCTGCGCCACAAGCAAGAGCTGCGGCTCTCCACACTGCGCATGATGAAGGCCGCGCTGCAAAACAAACAAATCGAGAAGCGCAGCAAGCTCGAGGAGAAGGAAGAGCTGCAGGTGTTCAGCACCATGATCAAGCAGCGCAAGGACTCGATCGAGCAGTTCGAAAAAGGAAACCGTCCCGAGCTGGCGAAAAAGGAGGCCGATGAGATCGTCATCATCGAAGCCTACATGCCCAAGGCCGTCGGCGAAGAGGATGTCATCGCCACCGTGCGCGCTGCCATCGCCGAAATGGGTGCTCCGACAATGAAGGACATGGGCGCCGTCATGAAGAACGTCATGGCGAAGTTCGCCGCTGCCAGGGTTGATGGCAAGTTGGTCAGCGAGACCGTGAAGAAGGAACTGGCCGGTAAGTAGGCCGCTGGCTGTCAGCTTATCAACCCTTTGCCGCCACAGTCGCCGTCCGAAGAGCAGGGTCGGTGTTTCCCAGCAGAAAAGAATAAAAGTCAGGCCTCGCCGCACAGCATCATGGCCGGGGACAACGTTTTCAGTTGCCGCACCGACCGGCTCTTCAGCCGCCCCAAGTAATAGAAATGTCAAAGATCGGACCCGCCGCCAGGGCCTCCTTGGAAGGCACTATTGAGGCGAAGGGCGTCACCGCGACGGCGTTACCTTCGCGCACTCGCAGGTGGACACTAGGCCCACGACATCAGTGTACAACTGCGCAGGCCCGTGTCAGTGAAGCAGGTCACGGCGCTCGGTGACGATGTTCGACCCCTTTTGCGCGGAATCAGGACGTCAAGATACTCGCTCAGCTTTGATCACTTCCCACTGGGTGGTTTCTGCGTTGATATGGGTGTCGGCGATTGCTGCGCTGTCTGCGGCGCAGGCGGCTGTCCCACTGCCTGCTCCAATTGCTGAGCAATGGAGTCCACCAGGCTGGCTTCTTTCATCAATACCTCCCCCACTACGACCGCGCCCTGATCGGCGTCCTGCCACTTGTTCTCTTCCATCGCCTCGCGAACGGCAGGAATCGTCTTCGCACCGTAGCCGGTGTAGGCGCCGGGAGCATAGATCTGGTGCTTGAACCAGGGCCGCTCCTTGAGGCCCTGGTTGATGGTGAAAGTCCGTTCGGTAAGCAGGAGCATGGCGTTGATTTCCTTCAGTGCGGGCGATTGCCAGGCAGCGGCATTCTCATTGAGCCGCACAACCGCCTGATGATAACGCTGCGCAGCGCGAGCATAGGCCTCCGCGCCGTTCTCTAGCGGTGCGAAGTTCAGGTACGGTGGCACGGCTTCCTTGGCCGGCGGCACATACTGTTTCTCCGGATCGGCGGTCGCGGTGAACACTCCCTCCTCCACCTGGCGATTGCGCTCATGGACCTCGTCCTGCTTCTTCTTCAGTTCCTTCTTCAGCTCTGCAACGTAGCGCTTGACTGTGTCGGCTGAACCCGAGGGATCGAACGGCAGCAGGTCGGCATCGGCGAAGCGCATTATCGTGCTTCCCGCCATTTGCGCCAGAGCACGTTCGTAAACGAACTTCGTGTCGCCGAAATGCGTGTACCAGTAGAAATCGTCGTAGATAGAGTGATAGACCCCGCCGTTGCTCTCGCCGCCAAAGCCCATGTCCAAGGCAGCCACGCCGGCGAAGTCGAGAAAGGCGGTGTAGTCGGAGCCATCACCCAGGGCGCCGATGCGCAGGTCGGCACGCGAGCGCAGCTCCTCGCGGTCTTCAGCGCTCTCGGCGCGTGCGACTTTGCGCAGGTAGGCGCGCTTCCACACCGTGATGTGCTTCTCCGGGTCCTGAATTTCGCGCTCGACCTGATTGGCGGCGTGTTCCAGCGTATGAGAGCCCCCGATGTTCAGGTAGCCGCGGGCGTTGGAATCGGTGTTGAGATACATCACGGCATGCTGGCGAAGCTCATCCTGATGCTGCTCGACCCACTCGGTGGAACCCAGCAGACCGGGCTCCTCGCCGTCCCAGGCGCAGTAAATGATGGTGCGTTTGGGCTGCCAGCCCTGTTTCAGCAGCTCGCCGAGAGCTCGCGCCTCTTCCAATACCACAGCCATCCCCGAGATCGGGTCTTCGGCGCCATTCACCCAGGCATCGTGATGGTTGCCACGCAGCACCCACTGGTCCGCGTTCTCGCTGCCGGGAATCCTGGCGATCACGTCGTAGATGGTCTTCAGGTCCCAGTTCGACTTGACCACCAGACGCACTTTGGCCGGCCCCGGCCCCACGCGGTAGGTGATGGGCAGCCCGCCACGCCATTTCTCCGGCGCCGTCGGCCCGGTGATCGCCGCCAGCAAAGGCTGCGCATCACCATAGGAAATCGGCAGCACCGGAATCTTGGTGATGGTTTGAGCTTCGGTCAACGCGATGCGTTTGGCATCCTTGGTTGCGCCGACTCCTGGCGTCAATGGATCTCCGGGATACTGAGTGTCCATCACGCTGCCGCGTTGCACACCCTCCTGCGGGCGAAACGGACCAGTGGGGTAGTCCTGGCCTTCGAAATAACCGTCGTCCTTGGGGTCGGAGTAAATGATGCATCCCAGCGCTCCATGCTCGGCCGCGACCTTGGGCTTGATGCCTCGCCAGCCGCCACCGTAGCGCGCGATGACGATGGCGCCTTTAACCGAGACCCCGAGCCGCTCAAGTTGCTCGTAGTCGTCGCGCATTCCGTAATTGACATACACCAGCGGCCCCGTGACGTCCCCATCGACGGAATAGGCGTTGTATGTTGGCAACTGCTCTTCCGTCTGCTGCGATGTGGGATCGACGCCAAGGGGCGGCTCTTGCAGCTTGGCGACGAACTGCGTCGGCGCGAGCAACTCGACACGGCGCTCCTTCGGGGTCGGGAAAAGAACTTCGAAGGTCTCAATATGCACGTCAAAGCCGAATTCCTTGAACTTTGCCAGCATCCACTCGGCGTTCGCCTTGTCGTAGGGCGAGCCCACGTTGTGGGGCCGAGCGCTCAGATGCTGCATGGAATCGCGCATGACGCCAGGGTCGGGGAGATTGCGGAATTTCGTCTCCCAATCGCGCTCGGTGGCCGCATGCGCGGGCGAGTAGCCGTCCATCGGCTCAGGATTGCTAGCTGCGTTCCCGGATGGGAGCAGCGCAAGCATTAAAACGGCCACCAAAGCGCGGCTGTTCACTCAACTACCTCCGCCCCGCGGCACTCGGCGGGATGATATGAGAATGGAGTCATAAAATTGCCGATTATACGCCGAAAACGGGTTGGACCTTTCACCCCAAAGTTGCAGGCCGCCGCATTTAATCTGCTGCGTCGGGCGCAGTTCGGATTGGCGCTGAGTTCAACGCCGCTGCTCTCTTCCGCGCCCAGCCAAAATACAGAGCAGTAATTAGCAAGAGCCACGGAATGCCGGCTTCCAGGGTGACGCGCATTCCCGGCACCCACCAGGTGGAGATCAGAATAGCCAGCACAGCAACGCCGCCGAGGATGGTCGTCAGAGGGAACAGCGGCATCACGAGCAGACGGCCTTCGGTCCCCCAATGACGGCGGAAGCCAATGTGCGTCATGAAGATTAGCAACCACGCGAAGAGTCCGCCAAACAGCGCGATGCCGAACATGTACACGTACGCCGACGCCGGAAAAAACAGCGCGAACAAAGTCGCAACGCCCAGCCCGGCAGCCGAAACCAGCAGTGCTGGAAGCGGCGTGCTGTTACCGGAGAGTCGGCCCAGCGCTTCGGGTACATAACCGGCACGGGCGAGCGAGAACACCATCCGCGTCCCGAGATAAAGATTGCAGTTCATGCTGGAGAGTGCGGCGGTCAGGACAACGAAGTTAATGACGTGTGCGGCGGCGGGGATGTGCATCAAGTCAAAGACGCGCACGAACGGACTGACGGTGATGCTTTGTCCGGGCTGGATGTGCGTCCAGGGAATAACACCGACCAGCACGGCAATAGCTCCGACATAAAAGACGATGAGCCGGGCGAGCATGCTTCGCATGGCGCGCGGCACGGTGCGCTGCGGATCCTTCGCTTCACCGGCAGTAACGGCCACGACCTCCGAACCGATGAAGCTGAAGATAACGAATGCCAGCGCCAGCCACACGCCAAGCCAGCCATTGGGCAGGAATCCACCGTAGGCGCGGAAGTTTTCCAGGCCGATCGGGCGCTGCTGATGCACGCCGAACAGAATCGCAGCGCCCAGCAAAATGAAGACGACAATCGCAATGACCTTGATCAGCGAAAACCAGTATTCGAACTCACCGAACGCGCCGACGCTGCGAGCGTTTACGAAGATGAGCACGGCCGAGTAGAACACCACCCAGACCCACACTGGGCTGTTGGGGAACCACCACTGGGTATAGATCGCGGCGGCCACAGCCTCTCCGCCGATGGCGATCGACTGCGCCGCCCAGTAGGTATAACGAATCGCAAATCCTGCCCAAGGCGACAGGTACAAGTCGGCATAAACCCCCCATGCTCCTGCGGTGGGGTGAGCGACCGCCATCTCAGCCAGGCAGCCCATCAGCAGCAGTGTGATGCCGGCGCCCAGGATGTACGTGAGAATCACGCCCGGACCAGCGGTGCGAACCGAGAGCGCGCTCCCCAGAAACAGCCCGGTGCCGATGGCTCCGCCAAGCGCCATCATGCTCATCTGGCGCTCGCTGAGCTGGCGGGCCAGCCCGCGCTCGTTGGCGAGCGCCTGGTCGTGACGTTGCGAAACACTCGAGGTCATAACGTGGCCTCAGGCCGGAGATACAGCTTACCTCAGCATCCGCAATCTTGGGCGGCGAGACAATTCGTTTACCAACCTTTAGAATTTCTTCTTCTGCACAACCCATCATGGCTTCCAGCAATTCTGCAAACTACGATGTCATCGTCATTGGTGGCGGACACAACGGCCTGGTCAATGCCGCGTACCTGGCTCGGGCTGGGAGAAAGGTCCTTGTGCTGGAACGCCGCCACGTCCTCGGCGGAGCGGCGGTAACGGAAGAAATCATCCCCGGCTTCAGGTTCTCGGTTTGCTCTTATGTAGTATCGCTGCTGCGGCCGGAGATCATTCGCGATCTCGACCTTCCCCGGCACGGCCTGGAAATCCTTCCGCTCGACGGCACCTTCACGCCGATGCCGAACGGCGACTACCTGTGGCGGGTGAACGACCATGCCAAGACGCGCCGCGAGATTGCGCGGCACTCCAAGTTCGACGCTGAGGCCTACGAGGAATTCGGCAAGGCGATGCTGCAAATGTGCCGCTTCGTCAAACCGATCCTCGGCATGGTGCCACCGGATCCGACAACGCTGAATCCGCGCGACCTGCTGAAGCTGCTGTTCCTGGGCCGCCGCTTCACCGGCTTGAGCGGCGAAGACAAGTACAACCAGGTGCAGTTGATGACCATGAGCGCTGTCGATTTCCTCGACCAGTGGTTCGAGACCGATGTGCTCAAGGCCACCATGTCGGCGTCGGGAATTATTGGCACGTTTCTCGGCGTGCGCTCGCCGGGAACAGCTTATGTTCTGCTGCACCACTACATGGGCGAGATTGATGGCGCGTTTCGCGCCTGGGGGTTCGCACGCGGCGGCACGGGAGCGATCTCGAATGCCATCGCCGATGCGGCCCGTGACCTGGGCGTCGAGATCAAGACGCAGGCGGCAATCGCGCAGATTCTGGTGCGCGATGGCAAGGCAGTTGGTGTGGCCACCACCAGCGGTGACGAATACAATGCGCCGATTATTTCGTCGAGTGTTGATCCGAATCTGACCTTTCTGAAGATGATCGAGGCTAAGCATCTCAGCGATGAATTTCGGGATGAGGTGAAGCGTTACAAGTTCCGCGGTTCGTCGGGGAAGGTAAACCTGGCGCTCGATGCGCTGCCGAACTTCACCTGTCTACCCGGGGAGGGGCATCATCTACGCGGCGCCATTTCCATTTCCCCCAGCGTCGACTATATGGAGCGCGCCTATGATGACGCCAAGTACGGCAACTATTCGCGCAGGCCGTACATTGATATGGTCATCCCCAGCCTTACTGATCCGTCGGTTGCGCCTCCGGGAAAGCACGTGATGTCGTGCTTCGTCCAGTACGCGCCCTACAAGCTAAAGGAAGGCACGTGGGACGAGAAGCGGGAAGCTTTCGGCGACAACGTTATTGATACCGTTACCGAATTCGCCCCCAACCTGAAGAGCATCATCCTCGGCCGGCAGATCGTTACGCCGCTCGACTTGGAACGCGAGTGGGGACTGACCGAGGGCAACATCTTCCAGGGCGAGCTTTCGCTGGAGCAGTTGTTCTTCCTGCGTCCGGTGCCGGGGTGGGCGCAATACAAGACACCAATCAAGAACCTGTGGATGTGCGGCTCGGCAACGCATCCCGGCGGCGGCATCATGGGCGCGCCCGGCCGCCTGGCGGCGCTGGAAATCCTGAAGCACTCCAAGGGGACAAGCTAGCCGATGCCCGCCAAGCGCGACGTGGTCATCATTGGTGCTGGGCACAACGGGCTGGTAACCGCCTTTTATCTCGCCAAGGCCGGCTTCAAGCCGCTTGTCCTCGAGCGCCGGCCCGTGATCGGCGGTTGCGCGATTACAGAAGAATTTCATCCCGGCTTTCGCTGCTCCCGGCTGTCCCACAGTGTAGGGCCCGTGAAATCTGACATTGTGGCGGATATGGGGCTGGCGAAGCACGGGCTCAAGACCTATACGCCAGATGTGCGCGTCTTGTCGCTGTCCCCGAACGGCGTGCCGTCGGTCTTGTACAGCGATATCCCGAAGTCTCAGCAGGAAATCGCCAAGCTCTCGCAGAGAGATGCCCAGAATTACGGTGAATTCGGGAAATCGCTGACGCGCATAGGTGAGGTCCTTGATCTGCTGCTGGCGATGACGCCGCCTGACCTGGATGACCCCGCTTCCGGCAAGCTATGGGAGTTATTGAAGACTGGGCGAAAGCTGCGCGGCCTGGGTGAAACAGACCTGTATCGCCTGCTGCGTTGGGGGCCGATGGCGGTTGCCGACCTGGTGGCCGAATGGTTCGAGACGGAACTGCTGCGCGGCACCCTCGCTGCTCAGGGGATCTTTGGGACTTTTCTGGGCCCGTGGTCGGCAGGCTCCGCGGCGGCGTATCTCCTACGCACGGCCGGCGACGGTAATCCCGCTGGACCTGCGTCCTACGTTGTGGGAGGTGTCGGAGCGCTGACGGCTGCGATGGCGGCTGCTGCCACAGAAGCTGGAGCTGAGATTCGCACCTCGTGCGACGTGGCTGGGGTTAAAGTCAGTGACGGCATCGCAGGCGGTGTCATCCTGGCCGGTGGGGATGAGATCGAAGCCAAGGCTGTCATTTCGAATGCCGATCCCAAGCGCACGCTGCTGGGCCTGGTTGAGCCGCAGCACTTAGACCCTGGCTTCCTGCAAAAACTCCAGCATTACCGGATGAATGGCACGGTGGCCAAGGTCAACCTTGCGCTCGGCGGGTTACCGAGGTTCAACGGTGTGAATGGTGATGCCAGTCTGCTCTCGGGCAGAATCCAAATTTCGCCGGAGGTCGATTACCTGGAGCGGGCCTTCGATGCTTCCAAGTATGGAGAGTTCTCCGACCATCCCTACATCGAGGCCACCATCCCTACATTGTGGGATATGTCACTAGCGCCGGCGGGAAAGCATGTCATGTCTATCTACATGCAATATGCCCCGTTCCGGCTGCGGACCGCCGATTGGGATTCACAGAGGGATGCGCTGGGCGACACCGTGATCAAAACTGCAGCGGAGTATGCCCCGGACCTGCCTTCGTTGGTCGAAGGGTGCGAGGTCATTACCCCGAAGGACCTTGAACAGACTTACGGCCTGACCGGCGGACATATCTTCCACGGCGAACTGGCGCTTGACCAGTTGTTCACTATGCGTCCGCTGTTGAACTGGGCGCAGTATCGCACACCGATTGAGAACCTCTATTTATGCGGATCCGGTACGCATCCGGGCACAGGGCTGAATGGGATGTCAGGCGCGAACGCGGCGCGCGAGATTATCAAAGACCTGCGCAAGTAACGTGGTCAACTAAGGGCCTTCATCCAAGCGAGATTTCAAATCTGCCGCTAACAGCCGGTGGAACAAGTGCTCCCCGGCCTCGCGACGAACCGACAGCCGCCCTGCGCCGTAAGCCCGTGAATGCAGGCCACGCTGCACCGACTCGCAGATTCCTACGTCTTCATCGTTCACGCGCTCGCCGACAGCAATGCTCTGGCGGTTGCGCTCTGTGGCAGATTCGCTTACATCGTCGAAATAGAAATCGAAGATCACCTTACAGCGATCAACACCATCAGGCAGCACGAGATTGGTATCCATGTAGCCCGCGTAGAGGTTGATCATGAAGTTGGGATATTGCCAGAAGTACCAGGCGCGGTCGCCAGTGCGGGTGGCCGCGGTCGCGGTGTCCACATCCGAGGAAACCATCGGGCTCGACTGCAGGCAATAGCGGTCTTCGCACTCGATGGTGTACTGCTTGTACTCCAGCACGCTGTTCAGCGCCTTGTGCAGATGCGGCACGTGATAGCCGCCGTCGAGATAGTTGTCAACGAAGACCTTCCAGTTGCAGTTCAAACGGTAAGAGCGGCGCTCGAAGAAGTGGACGGCGCCGAGATTCAGCGGCGCCACGCGCGGTACCAAACCGCCCAGAAATTCACCCAACGACGGGGCGTCGGCGTCAAGATTGACGAAAACGAACTGCTCCCAGGTGTCTACTTGCACCGGAACCAGTCCGTTCTGCGAGCGCTCGAAGCCGCACACGCCCTCGAACTCGGGGGCTCCTTTCAGCGAGCCGTCGAGCCCATAGCTCCAGCCGTGATAAGGACAGCGCAGAATGCTGGCCGTGCCTTGTGCCTCGGTCACGACCGCAGCAGCGTGATGGCGGCAGACGTTGTAGAAAGCCCACAACGTACCGTCGGCGCCCCGAACGACAACCAGCGGCTCTCCCGCCAGTTCTGAAGTGACGAACTGTCCTGGCTGCTGCAACTGATCGGAGCGCGCGACGACCTGCCACGATCGCGCGAAGACCGTCCGGCGCTCCAACTCGGCGATGTCTTCCCTCACGTACCACGCAGCAGGGATCGTGAATGCACGTTCCAGCGGTTCCTGGTCGTGGTACAACCCGACAATTTGTCCTAGCGACGAGAACATGAACCGATCTCCAGAGCAGTGGCGACATGATAGCAGCAGGCGCACAAAAGTGTTGACGTGCCGCGCTGGCCGTGTTTCCTTGTCCCCATGCCTGTTTCAACAACTAATTTGGAGCTTGTCCGAGCCACGCCCGCCGAAGTGGGCGAGGTCGCTCTGCTCTTCGATGCCTACCGGCAGTTCTACGGCAAGCCCTCGGATGTGGAAGCCGCGCGCCGCTTTCTGTTTGCGCGGCTCAGCAAAGACGAGTCAGTGCTGTTTATCGCGCGCCTGGAGGGGAAAGTAGTTGGCTTTGTGAACCTGTATCCCGTATTTTCGTCGGTAAACCTGACACGGCAGTGGATCCTGAACGACCTGTTCGTCGCGCCGGAAGCGCGGAAGCACGGCGTCGGCCGCGCACTAACGGAACGCGCTCGCCAGCTTGCCGAAGCCACTCAGGCCAACGGGCTCACGCTGGAAACGGCCATCGACAATCACGCCGCGCAGAAGCTCTACGAGAGCCTGGGCTGGAAGCGGGACGAGGAGTTCTATCGTTACTTCTTGCCGGTGTGAGAAAGAAGCAATCAGCAGCTAGCAACTAGCGACTAGTTGATGCATCAAGCAACTGCAGATCATACGGAGCTAGCGGTTCCCGCTCAGCCCAAGCGCGTCCTGGGTTTCCGCGACCTCGTCATGTTCTACGTGGTCGCGACGCTCAGCCTGCGCTGGATCGCGGTGGCGGCCAGCGCCGGACCCAGCTCCATCATCATCTGGTTCGTTGGTCTGGCGACAATCTTCATCCCCCTGGCGCTGTGCGTCATGGAGCTCTCCTCGCGCTACCCGCAGGAAGGCGGCATGTACGTCTGGAGCAAGCGCGCCTTTGGCGACTTCGCCGGCTTCCTCACCGGCTGGATCTACTGGACCAGCAATCTCCCCTACTTTCCCGCCGTGCTGTACTTCGCAGCTAGCAATGCGCTCTACGTCGGCGGAACGAAGTGGCAGGCAGCGCAGGGCAGCCCGACGTTCTTCATCGCGTTCTCTCTGCTCGGCCTCGGCATGGCGCTGACGCTGAACATCGTCGGCCTCAGCATCGGCAAGTGGCTGAGCAACCTGGGTGCTATCGGAACATGGCTGCCAGTTGCGCTGCTTTGCCTGGTCGGCGTAGTGGCTTGGTGGAAGTTCGGCTCCGCGACCAGCTTCAGCGCGGCAGCGATGAAACCCTCCCTGAACCTCGCCAATTTCGGCGTCTGGGCGACGATACTCTACGCCTTCAGCGGCGTCGAATCGGCGTCGTTCATGGGCGACGAGATCAAAGACGCGCGGCGAACCATTCCGCGCGCGCTGATCGTCGCCGGGTGCGTCATTACCGCCGGATACATCCTGGGCACCATTGCGGTGCTGGTAGCGCTGCCGAAGGTCAACAGCCTGGAAGGCATCATGCAGGCCATCTCCAGCAGTGCTGCGCGCGTGGGCTGGAGCGGAGTCGGGCCGGCGGTCGCGCTGCTTATCTGCGTGTCGAACCTTGGCGCTGTGGGCGCTTATTTGGCGGCGCTGTCCCGCATTCCGTTCGTCGCGGGCATCGACCGCTATCTTCCGCCGGCGTTCGGCCGCGTCCATCCGCGATGGGGCACACCGTACGTGGCGCTCATCGTCCAGGCCATCTGCTGCGTCTTGTTCATTCTGATGGGCCAACTCGGCAGCACGGTGCGCGGCGCGTATCAAGTGCTGGTCAGCATGACCATCATCACCAATTTCGTGCCCTATTTGTTCATGTTCGCCGCGATGATTCGCCTACAACGCGAGCCCGCCGAGCCGGGCGTCATTCGAGTTCCCGGCGGCAAACCTGTCGCAATCACTCTCGCCGTGGTTGGGATGCTGACCACAACAGCAGTCATTATCGGCTCGGTGATCCCCGACGCCACCGAGCCCAACAAGGCACTGGCTGTGTGGAAGATCATCGCCCTGAGTGCTGTAGTGCTGGGGGGCGGGGTAGTGCTGTATTGGCTTGGAAAGAGAGTGAGACAAAACTAGCGCCCAGCCATGTTGTCCAGCCTCATCGACGACGATGTTGTTATGCTTGCTGCGCCAGTGTAAACGATATCCTAGAGGCTGTAGATTGGCTACAGGCGGGAGGGCACCTTGAAGCCCAAGATTTTCATTGCCAGTTCGGTCAAAGGACTCACGATCGCGCGTGAGGTGCAAACTGCGCTGGATCGCGAAGCAGACTGTACGATATGGGACCAAGGCGTTTTTCTGTTGTCCAAATACGTGCTGGACAACCTCATTGAATCGTTGGACAAATGGGACTTCGGTGTTTTCGTTTTTTCGGGAGATGACGCTCTTGAACTTGGTCAGCACAATTACAGGGCTGTCCGCGATAACGTGTTACTAGAGCTCGGGCTCTTCATGGGGCGCCTTGGGAAGTTACGAGCCCTCATCGTTCAGCCGAGAGACATCGAGCTGCGGATACCGAGCGATCTATTCGGACTTACCGTCGCAGAGTTTGACCCGAAACGGGCGGAAATTGAAGTTCAAGCTGCATTAGGGCCAGCATGCAATAAAGTCCTGCAGCACATACGTAACACGTTTATTCCTCGGCCCGGGCTCTACGTGAAAGACGAGTGTAAGCTAACGATTGGCGAAGGCGGTTGGCGGAGATACGCAGGTAGCACGGGCACTGTTTCTGTATATCCGGATCGAGTGCTCTTAAGCGACTCTCCCGACGACGGATTCGAGTTTCCGCATTCTCCCATATCCACTCCTGCAGATTATGTTCTATTTCGCATCCGCAGACCTACAACTGCGCCACTCATTCTCTATGTTGCACTTCGATGCCGCGATGGCATGATGCACATAGCAGCCAGCACCGTGTTTGGAAGCACCGGATGGGGAAGCTTTAATGAGTTCAATGTAGCGTTGGAAATGATACCTATCGACGAATGGTATCCCGTGATCCTGGACACCACCGCGCTGGTCAGTTCCGTGAATTCGGGAAAGGTCTCATTCAAAATGAGGGCACCGCTTGAGGTAAGCCACATTTGGTGCACGGACGCTGTCGATGAAATTCCGAGGGCGCTCAGAACAGGTAAGGACGGAAGGCTAATAAAGCCCTTTACCATTCGAAAGGACTTCCCTGCGATAGAAATCCTGCAACCTGCAAGCGGAGGGAAGGTTCATTTCAAGCAGGACGTCTACGGCGCAGTGGCCGACCCAACTCGGTACGTCAGTGTCTACGTGTTCGCCGGTGATGTCTGGTGGCCTCAACCTCGCCCCTCCATCGCCGGGCACAATTGGACCGCCCAATGCTTTTTCGGAAATGACGAAACCCAAGGAGCGGGTGACGAGTTCAAGTTGGTGGCGGTTGCGAGTGATGATCTCATCACACAATCTGGCCCGGCGCCCACCCTGCCCGAAGGCGATCACTCAAGGGTCATAACTGTCATAAGGGCTTAGGCGGTGAACCCTCCTTATGGTCAAATCCTAAGTGCCGCACGCTCCTGCAATCACACCTCAATACATTCTCGCTCGATTCACGGCGGTATAATCAGATTGGTCGCAGGAGATGGAAAGTCATGAGCAAAAACAACAGCAAGAACAACGGCTCTGGCGTACCCAGGCCGCGCGCGGAGTGGATTACCAAGCGTCGGGAAGAGGCCGCGCGCACCGGCGACACGAATATGTCGCAGATGCACTTTGCGCACAAGGGCCTGCTGACGGAGGAGATGCTGTTCGTCGCCGAGCGCGAGCAGCTTGCGCCCGAACTGGTCCGCGAAGAAGTCGCTGCTGGGCGAATGATCATCCCGGCCAACGTCAATCATCCTGAGCTGGAGCCGATGTGCATCGGCGTGGCGTCGAAGTGCAAGATCAACTCCAACATCGGCAACTCGTCGGTCACCAGCAATGTTGACGAAGAGCTGAAGAAGCTGCACACCTCCGTCCACTACGGCGCTGACACGGTGATGGACCTTTCGACCGGCGGCGGCATCCACGAGATCCGCGAAGCCATCCTGCGGCACTCGCCGGTGCCGATTGGCACGGTTCCCATCTACGAGGCGGTCGCGCGGGTGAAGCGCATCGAAGACCTCACCGCCGACATCATGCTGGAGGTCATCGCTGAGCAGGCTGAGCAGGGCGTGGACTACATGACCATCCACGCCGGCGTGCTGGTGGAGTATCTGCCGCTCATCACCAAGCGCATTACCGGCATTGTCAGCCGCGGCGGCGCGATCCTGGCGCAGTGGATGGCGCATCATCACAAGCAGAACTTCCTCTACGACCGCTTCGACGACATCACGAAGATTCTGGCCCAGCACGACGTGAGCTATTCGCTGGGGGACGGGCTGCGGCCGGGTTGCATCGCGGATGCCAGCGACGACGCGCAGTTCGCCGAACTGAAAACCCTGGGCGAGCTAACGACGAAAGCCTGGGAGCGCGATGTGCAGGTAATGATCGAAGGCCCCGGTCATGTGCCCATGGACAAGATCAAGGAACAGGTGGACAAGGAAGTGGAGATGTGTCACGGCGCGCCGTTCTATACGCTGGGTCCGCTCGTGATTGACATCGCACCCGGCTACGACCACATCACTTCGGCGATCGGCGCGGCTATGATCGGCTGGCACGGCGCGGCCATGCTGTGCTACGTCACGCCCAAAGAGCACCTTGGCCTGCCAAACGATAAAGATGTGAAAGACGGCATCATCGCTTACAAGATTGCGGCGCATGCTGCCGACGTGGCGCGCCACCGCGCCGGAGCGCAGGACCGCGACGACGCCATCAGCTATGCGCGCTACACCTTCGACTGGGACAAGCAGTTCGCGCTGTCGCTCGACCCCGAAACCGCGCGCGCCATGCACGACGAGACGCTGCCCGATGCCTACTACAAAGAAGCAGCGTTCTGCTCCATGTGCGGTCCGAAGTTCTGCTCCATGAACTACTCGGCCAAGGTGGACGAGTACAACCGCCAGGTACACGGCGTGGAGAAGAAGGACTACTCAGAGCTGGTGAACAAGCTGGTGGCAATAAAATAGGGCAGCAATTAGCAGCTGGCAACGAGCGATGGTACTCGGGGCGCGATGCTGGTCGAATGGATCAGCCTCGAACCGTTATTGGCTGCCTTCGAGATCGTCGCACGAAATGTGATGGATCTTCGTTTGGGCGAACGAGTACAGTCCGTTCGCACTAATCTGGTGCATCCAGTACATCAGCAAGTGACAGTAGCGGCATGGGACGTCTTTCCATAGTCCTTCCCCGGGGCACTGTGCGAGAATACCCATCATGAAACGTCCATTTGCCGCAACGGTCTGGCGCGAAGGAGACTGGTACGTCTCGCAGTGCCTCGAAGTTGACGTGGCCAGCCAGGGCGAAACGGAGGAAGAAGCCCTTGCCAATCTGAAGGAGGCGTTGGAACTCCACTTCGAGCCGCCCCAAGCCACGCGGCCGCCAAAAGTCCGCACCATCGAGGTTGAGGTTGGGGCGGCTTAGGCCTTTGCCGTTCCGCGAAGTCAAGCGGCGGCTGGAAGCGGCTGGGTTTGTTGAGACCACTCAAAAGGGAAGCCACGTTAAGTTTGTGCGCCGGTCGGAAACGGCTGTGGACACGGCGATCGTTCCAAGGAAACACGAGATTCCAATCGGTACACTGCGAAGCATTTTGAGCCAAGCCCATATCGATCCTGAAGACGGGGAATCTCTGGGCTGACTCGCGTCAGTGTTCCTACACATGCCTTTGTTACACTCGCACGAGTGAGACGAATCCGACGCAACGCCTGGGTCCTCGCCTGCGTCTCGGGCGTGCTGCAGGTTCTCATCTTTCCCCGGCCCGCGTTGTACATCCTCAGTTGGGTTGCGTTTGCGCCTCTGATTTACGCCATCCTCAAGTGCCGCGAGCAGGACATCACCGTAGCAATGTCCGAAGGCGGACTATTCCTCGCGCCTGCCACGGCGTGGCAGGGGTTCCTGCTCGGGTATGTGAGCGGCGTCATCTGGTATCTCGGTAGCTGCTACTGGGTGTTTTATGTGATGCACGTGTACGGCAGCATTGGGGTAGCCATGTCGGTCCTGCTGCTGCTGATGTACGCGCTTTATCTCGCGCTGTATCACGGGCTGTTCGGGCTCTTGCTCGCGCTCATCGCCGCGCGGCGCAACGGATTCAGCCTGCGCGCGCTCATCTTCACGCCATTTGTGTGGGTGGCGGTCGAACTGGCGCGGACGTACATCACTGGCTTTCCCTGGGACCTGCTGGGCACCACGCAGATTGACAACATTCCTCTCGCACGCGTGGCGACTGTAACCGGCGTGTACGGCATTTCGTTCGAAATTGTGCTGGTAAACACTGCAGTGGCGGCGGCGTTTCTGGTGCCGCGCGAGCGCCGGAAAGTATTGCTTACCGCGTCGTTGGCGGCAGGCATCGCGTTACATGCCGGCAAGCTGGTGCATCCTCCGCCGCTACCGGCGTCGTCTGGCGCCACGCTGGTGCAGGCCGACATCCCGATACTCGATTCCGGTGAGTGGACGCTCGAGTATCTCACGCAGACCCTCGACTCGTTGGCGACGCTAAGCGTGCGACCGACTCGCGGCGCACCGGGTACTCCCGGGCTGATTATCTGGCCGGAATCGCCTGCGCCGTTCTTCGCCACCGACCTGCATGTGCGAAGCACGCTGGCCAATGTGGCCCGCGCGACCGACTCTTACATCATCGCTGGGACGCTGGGCATTGAGCACGCGGGCGATCCGGCGCGGCAGCCCGATATCTACAATTCGGCATCGGTGATAGCGCCCAACGGTTCGTGGACAGCGCGGTACGACAAAATTCACCTCGTCCCGTTTGGTGAGTACGTGCCATTCGCGAAGCTGTTCAGCTTTGCAAGCGGACTTACGCAGCAGATCGGGACCTTCGCCCGCGGCCAGTCGCGCGTTCCGTTGCAAGTGGGCGATGAGAAAGTCGGCACATCGATCTGTTACGAGGCAATTTTCCCTAACGAAGTTCGCCAATTCGCCAAGAATGGCGCAGAGGTGCTTGTCAACATCTCTAATGATGGCTGGTACGGCGAGGGCGGGGCGCCGTGGCAGCACCTTAACATGGCCCGCATGCGCTCGGTGGAGAACCATCGCTGGCTGCTGCGCGATACGAATACGGGCATTACGGCAGTCATCGATCCCTATGGCCGCGTGCTGGCCGAAGCGCCACGCAACCAGCGGACGCAATTACAGGCGGCCTATTCCTTGGAACACGGCACCACGTTCTACACACGCCACGGCGATTGGTTCGCATTGCTGTGTGCGATAATCGCATTGTTGGGACTGTTGTTGCGAGTAGTGGTACCGGATGTCCTCGTGCAGAAGCAACTAGCAGCTAGCGACTAGCAACTGGTTCCTGTCGCAGATGCTGACCACTAGTTGCCAATTGCCCAGCCGCTAGTTGCTCCACGATTAGAAAGGCAAAGTTAACGAGAATGGTCGAAGAACTAGAACAGGAATATTCCACTCTCCGCGACAAGGTGCGCGATTTACAGGAGTATCTTTGACGCGCCCAAGCTGCGCGAAAAGCTGAGCGAAATCGAGAAGCAAACTGCCGATCCCACGCTCTGGTCGAATCCCGAAAAATCCCAGCAGGTGATGCGCGAGAAGAAGCGCCTGGAAGGCATGCTCGCCACCGAGGCCGAGCTGGCGCGGCGGTCCGCCGACATCGGCGCCTACTTCGATCTCGCGCACGAAGGCGAAGACGTCTCGTCAGACCTGAAGCGCGAGATGGACGAGCTGCGCTCTCTGGTGGACAAGCTCGAGACCGAGACATTGCTCTCCGGCGAGAACGACGACCGCAACGCCATCGTGACGATTCATCCCGGCGCGGGCGGTACCGAGTCGCAGGACTGGGCCGAGATGCTGATGCGCATGTATCTGCGCTGGGCCGAGCGCCAGGGCTTCGGGACGCAACTGTATGAGTATCAGCCGGGCGACGAGGCGGGCATCAAGTCGGCGACCTTCGGCGTCAATGGAGAGTACGCCTACGGGCTGCTCACCAGCGAGATCGGCGTGCATCGGCTGGTGCGCATCTCGCCCTTCGACCAGGCCAAGCGCCGCCACACTTCGTTTGCCAGCGTATTTGTCTCGCCGGAAATCGACGAAAGCATCGTGATCGACATCAAGCCGGACGACCTGCGCGTGGACACCTACCGCTCCGGCGGGCGTGGCGGGCAGCACGTCAACACCACGGACTCGGCGGTGCGCATCACGCACATACCGACCGGAATCGTGGCCGCATGCCAGAACGAGCGCTCGCAGCACAAGAACCGCGAGAAGGCGATGAGCATCCTGCGTTCGCGCCTGTACGAATACGAGCTGGAGAAGAAGCGCGAGGAGACCAAGCAGATCGAGGACTCGAAGCTCGACATCGACTTCGGATCACAGATCCGTTCGTATGTCTTGCAGCCGTACCGTATGGTGAAGGACCTGCGCACGCGAGTGGAGATTGGTGACGTGGACCGGGTACTGGACGGCGACTTGAACGAGTTGATACGGGCGTATTTGCTGGAGCGGAGAAAGGAACAGCGCGGCTAATGATGAAACGTCAGCCGTTCGCCTTGTGTCGCACGTGTTCATTGGGCTCAGTCCGGAATCAAGAACGCTCCAGGGATTCCCCGATCCAACGTCGCCAGCACTGCTCCATTCGCCTTCGCAAGTTGGACGAGATGGCCGTCGGTCACTTGCTTTGGACTCTTGACCCACCCAGGAAGTCGGGTCGCATCATGATCATCAGCGATGAACGTGAATACCTCTCCATGCCTCTCCTTGAGTCGCAGCAATAGCATCCGCGCCTCTGAAACATTAAATGCGTATTGCGGTGTTTGTGCGACAATGCGCACGAAGCCGATTTCAGTTATCGAACATGTGGCCAGTTCGAGAGGCTCCGCCGCTCCCAAATCTCGCACCCAGTTTGCCACGCGCACATGGAACTCGTGTTCGGCGATGCCAAGTGCCACAAGCGTGCTCACGTCGAGAAGGCATTTCACGGGAAGTCTGCCAGCATTTCCTTGACCTGCTTATGCGTCAAAACCGGGGCTCCAGGTCCGAGCGTCAGCACAGGGAATCCAGTGACCGGATCGGTCACAATTTTCGCCTTTCTCCGGCTCCGTTTGCTCTGCAGAGTCAAAACGATACGATCACCCTCCGCTTTGACATCCAGCGAATCGCCGGCGCGCAAGCCGAACCGCCGGCGGATAGCACTCGGCAGCACCACCTGGCCTTTGGTTGAGATCTTGGTCACCATGGTAAGACAATCTTACCACCAATGAGCCTAATTAAACTCGGGCGAATCATTTAACATCTGTCCATGAACGACACCTGCCTCTTCTGCAAGATCATCGCCGGTAAGATTCCGTCGAAGAAGGTGTACGAGGACGACAAGGTGTACGTCTTCGAAGACATCAATCCGAAAGCGCCGACGCACGTGCTCATCATCCCCAAGCAGCACATCGTTGGACTGAAGGAAGCCGCGCCCGAGCACGCCGAGATCCTTGGCTATTGCCAGCTCATTGCAGCGAAGATCGGCCGCGAGCGCGCCATCGAGGACGGATACCGCACCGTGTACAACGTCGGCCCGCGTGCAGGGCAGTCGGTGTTCCACCTGCATCTGCACATGCTTGGCGGGCGCGATATGGTCTGGCCCCCAGGGTAGAAATTCAGTGGCTGGTGGTCAGTGGCCAGCAAGAGTCACGTACGCCGCTGCTTCGCAGGCGTAGAATTGCCTGTTTCCCACAACACAAGTTTGTCGGAGAGGCCTCATGGGTAAGCATTCCAAGAAGGACAAGAAAGAGAAGAAGAACAAACAGAAACCTGGCAAAGAGACCGCGACCGACGCCACCAGCAACGCCGCCGTCCCAGAGAAGATGAAGAACAAAGAGTACGAACCCGAGATGTTCAAGCTGCAGGTCGAGCTCGTGAAGCTGCAGGACTGGGTAAAGCACACGGGCGCACGGATCGTCGTCATCTTCGAAGGCCGCGATGCAGCCGGCAAGGGCGGCATCATCAAGCGCATCCTGGAGCGCGTGAGCCCGCGCGTGTTTCACCTGGTTGCACTACCCTCGCCCACCGACCGCCAGAAGACCCAGATGTACGCACAGCGTTATATCGAGCAGATGCCTGCGGGAGGAGAAGTTGTGATCTTCGACCGTAGCTGGTACAACCGCGCCGGCGTCGAGCATGTCATGGGTTTCTGCACCGAAAAGCAGTACAAGAAATTCCTCAAAGACTGCCCGGCGTTCGAGAATGTGCTGGTCAACAACGGCATCATCCTGCTCAAATACTGGCTCGACGTTTCGGAAAAGGAACAGCACAAACGCTTCCTGGCGCGTATCGAGGATCCCTCGAAGCGCTGGAAGCTGAGCCCCATGGATCTGGAATCGCACCGCCGCTGGTACGACTACTCTCGCGCCCGCGACGCCATGCTGTCTGCAACCGACACGGAGACAGCTCCCTGGTATATCGTGCCGTCCGACGATAAGAAGCGGGCACGCCTGAACTGTATCGCGCACCTGCTCAGTTGCATTCCGTACGAGGAGATTCCTTACAAGCCGCCCAAGCTACCAGGCCGCCAGAAAGCCAAGGGCTACACTGAGCCGCCGATGAAGCACCAGGTAGTGCCGCAGAGATGGTAACGAAGCGGTGCTGACCGCTAAGAACTCACCACTTCGTAGGGCCGCATCATCTCGTTGTCCTCGTGCTCGAGGATGTGGCAATGCCAGACGTAACGCCCGGTGAAGCCGTCGAAAGGAACGATGATGCGAGTGACCATCTTGCCGTCTGCCCGCACCGTATCCTTCCATCCGGCCTCGTTCGGGGCAGGTAGCTCGGGCGGGCCAAGAAACTTCAACTCATTCTTGGTCTGGTAGGCCCAGGGTTCGTAGTGCTGTCTATCGAGAATCTGGAAGCGCACCAGATGCAAGTGGATCGGGTGCGAGTCGTCGGTGGGATTGATGAAGCTCCAGATCTCCGTGGTATTGAGGACTGGCTTCTCGGTGATGGGCTGATGCCAGTAGGTGCCGTTCAGCAACAGCAAGATGGGTTCGGCCACCAGGTTGGTGTATTCGTCAAGCGTGAAGACCCGCGTCTTCACCGCCTGTGATTCCGCAATCTTAGGTACGGACCGGAGCGCCACCGGCAGAGAACTATTGTCCTCGACCTTTTTCGGCAAGACCCGAAACTGCATCACGACAAAGGCGTCGTTTTTGAGGACGATCTGTTCGCCGCGATGCTCGGAGAAGTCCACTACGAGGTCAGCGCGCTCAGCAGGCGCAAGCAACACGCTTTTCAAAGCAACCGGCGCCGGAAGCAGTCCCTGATCCGCTCCGATCTGGTGAAAACCGAGTCCGTTCTGGAAGGCAAGATGATAGAAGCGCCCGTTCGACGCGTTGAGTACACGCAAGCGGTACTTACGCGGTTCGACGTCCAGATAGGGGAAGAGCTTGCCGTTCACCAGAATGGCGTCACCGAACGCTTCAGGAACCCATGGTGCGTCAGGCTTGTCGGAGACGGGGTAGTAAAGCTGGGCCTCAGGGGTTAGCAACCGATCGAATAACGTCAGCGGCACTTCGTATTTCCCGCTCGGCAGATGAAGCGCGTCCTCGGCAGCATCGCGGACGAAGAACGAGCCGAACAAACCGGCATAGATGTTGAGACGGTTAATGCCCATAGCGTGGTCGTGATACCACAGCATGGTCGCGTCCTGCTGGCTGGGATAATGATAGAGCGCCGATTTGCCGGGCGCGATCCAATCCTCGGGATAGCCATCGCTTTCCGGCCCCGTCTTTGCTCCGTGCAGGTGAGCGACGGTGCGAACTTGAGGCTTGTCTCGTTCGGCTCCGTGAAGCCTATAGTCGATGGGCAGGAAGTGCTTCTGCGGCAGCTCATTCGCCCACTCCACCAGCAGTCCCTCGCCGCTGCGAGTTTCCAGCGTAGGTCCGGGAACTGACCCGCCGTACGACCAGAATCGGGTCGGCTTGAGGTCGCGATGTACCTTCATATCCAGTGGCTGAGCAGCGAGCCGATAGTAAGGCAGCTTGACATTCGGCGTGGTGGGCGACGCCCGCGTCCCAAGCGGTTTTGCGATTGGCGGCACCGGCAGTGGGTCGACGAAGGCAGGCAGGGTGGTAGCGTTCAGCGTGTTCGGCTGCACACCCATGTTGTGGGCCAGCGCCACCCGGCGCAGGAGCAGATCGCCAGCCAACAGAGAAGATTGCGCCAGAAAGGTTCGGCGTGTAGTCAACAGGTCACCGCGGCATTAATCGTAAAACGGCAGAGGGATGCCGGCGGCGGTTACCGTCGCATCCATTGCCGTCACTTCAAACATCGTTCGCTGCGAAAAGAGCCGGCGGATTACAGTTGCGTGCAACCGGTCTGCGTCACTAATCCTGTGTTGTCATTCAGCAGCACATAACGGAAGCAGCTGGTAGGCTGCACACTGAGCATGGAAGCGATTGAGTTTGCAATCGCGTCAAACGAACCGCCGCCAATACGCTGGCCATTGAGCCAATTGTCCTCGACGAAACGAATGATCGAGGTCTGGTCCGTCATGGTGTGATCCACGTAATTCTGCCGGGCATAAGGCGAAATCACCAGCAGGGGCAAGCGCGGTCCGTAACCGCAGCGCCCCTGAGCATGGGGAGCGCTAATCCCCGATAGCTGTGGAAGGGCGCTGCCGCACTCTCCCGGCGCTGTAAGTCCATCGGCGCTGGTCTGCGAGGTGTTCAGAATCTGTCCAAGCTGATGGTCGTACCAGCCGTCAGAATCGTCATAACTGATGACGACCGCCGTGGTCGCCCAATCGGGTAAGCCCATCAGGAAGTTAATGGTGTCCACGATGAACTTCTGTTCGTCGATGGGATCCGAATAACCGGCGTGGCCATCCTGATAGCCAGGCGCCTTCAGGAAGCTGACCTGCGGATAGTTTCCGGCGTTAATCGCGTCGAAGAAATCGTGGATGTCGTACTGGTGATTTCCCGGATCGCCACTCTTGCCGACTGTCGAGGGAGAAGTCGGCCGCGTGTGATTCGGATTCGCTGTGGACACATAGTATTGGAACGGCTGGTGGTGCGGAATGTAATCTTTCTTGTTGGTACCAGTAATCTTTGATGTGGTTGAGCGATTACATCCCGTCGTGTTGTTCGGATTCGTGATCGTCAGGTCGAAGCCACCTTCGAAGAATCCCCAGGTAATGCCAGCCGCATTCAGCAGGTCGCCGATGTTCTTGCCGCCCATCTGGAAGACTTCGCCAGTGGTCGTGGAACACATGTCGCCGATCGGGTCCGCGTCACTAATTACGGTGTATCCACCATTGCCGTCACCGATGATTGCTCCGCTGCCGTTCATGTTCTGGGTCACGCCGTTCGTCTGTCCTGAAATGAGGTTCAACGCTCCTGGTGTCGAGGGACCAAAATTCGTGTCGTAGGAGTTGTCGCTCATCGCGAAGTACTGGGCGTAGTTCCACAGCGCGGTAACCGTGTTTCCGTCGTAGTAGCCCATCGTCAAACCTGTGGTTTGCGTTTGTTGCGGCGGTGCGCTCGGTGGAGGCCCGGCAGTTCCCGTGTTGGCTGGGAACAGGTCCATGATTCCGCCGTCAAATGCCAACTGCTCCGGCGTGTAATCGTGGTCCTGATCGGCCGTGGCCGCTTGCAGCAAGTCCAGGCGGAAAGGATTCGTGGCTCCTGCTCCGTTAGCAGGATTGAGGTTGGGGTTGCTGGTCAACAGGGCTGTGTTCAAGCCATTGACGCTGGGTGTACCGGCAGCGGGAGTGAATTGCGGCTCTCCCGCCGGGTTGGTCGCATAGGGATAGGTACCGAAGTAGTGATCGAAGGAGACATTCTCCTGGAAAATCACAACCAGATGTTTGATTGGCGTGGCCGTTGGTGTTGACGCGGCTGAGCGCGCCGCCTTCGGGTTCGCCGCAACCGCCATCGGAGCATCCAGCGGCCCGAAGATCAAGGCCGCCATCAATGTAGCAGAGAGAATTTGTCGCATATTCCTCCTCACCCTTAGCAGTCCACAGGACTAGCGTTCTCTTGATACATCGCCAAGGTGACAGGAGGTTGAAGGAGGAATTAAAAGACAATAAAGGGAATATGAATGTTTAAGCGCCTGGGAGTAGCAGCACTATCCGTCGCGGTGAGGGTTCTCGTTAATTCGATATGAAGATTTATCACCTGAGCCAGAGGATGGGGAATCCGTGACCGAGGCGGCGAAAATCGGAATCGCTGGTCACCAGCGTGGCTTTGTGTTCGATTGCCAAGGCCGCCGCGAAGCTGTCGACGTAGTAAAGCTTGTATTTGATTTTGACCTCGGCGGCCTGGCAGCAACGTTGAACAGTGGCTTCAACAAACCGGAGTGGAACCGGTTGGAGAATGCCGAGCATGGCACGCGCTTGATCTGCTCCACGCTGGCGAAGAAGAAAGCCGTACACCTCGCCAAAGTTGACCGTGGACACCAGGATTGCACATCGCCCCCGGATTGCTTCCTTAAGGAGTTCCGAAACCTTAAGCGCCCCCGGCCTGTCCAGAACGTAAGCCACGAGTGCGCTGGCATCGAAGACGTAGGTCACCACTTCTCTCGCTCGCCTTCCTCACGATGCTCCTTCATCCACATAGCCAGCAGGTCCGGCCCGCCCGCAAGGCAGCCTCTCATGCGATCGATATATTCTTCGGTGATCGGCTGGAGAATGATGCGGCCGAACTGGTCCTCCAGAAATTTGACCTTTGTCCCGGCTTTAATCTTGTGCTTGCGGCGCAGCTCAACTGGAATTACGAGTTGGCCTTTCGACGTAAACGTAGCACTTAACTCCTTCATGCCTTACATCCTATCACAAGTAAGACGCCCGGGCAGGCACAAACAAAACCGGCCGCATTTCGCGACCGGTTGTTCCTAACTACTATCCACTGACCACGGTGTTAATCGCCGTACATCAATTCCCGCTCTTCTTCCACTACCGGTTCTGCCGGCTTGATGCCGCCGATGTTACCCAATGGAACGAAGCCGTCCTTCGCGACCGGCTTCTCGCCCAGCACGTGCTCCTTGTAGAGCGCCATCATGCGGGCCTTCTCGGCTTCCGCCTTCACGCGCTCCTCGCGCGCCTTGAACTTCTCCTGGCGCGCGTTCTTGGCAATGCCCAGCTTATCCAGCGTGTCGTTGGCTTCGGCATTCACATGTTCTTCCACCAGCTTCAGCGTATGTGCAGTGGTCTCCAGGCCGACCTTCTTACCGCCGGCGAAGATCTCGTGACGCCCGTGCTCCTCGTACCACTTGGTGAGGGTAGCTGTCATGTGCATCTTCTCCACGATGTTGCGCCAGCCCACGCCGGTGTTGTAGGCGCAGAAGCTGATCTCCCCTTCCTGCGTGGCGTAAGGAATGATGCACTGCTCGGTGCGGCGGAAGTCGTAATTGAACAGGTCCTGGAACCACATACCGGCAACGAACAGGAAATTCCAGCGATCACGGCGGCGCTTCTCGATGTCCGTCTCGGTGCGGTCGCCGCTGACCTTGCCGTAGTCCTTGCCGGTGGCGCCGAAGGTCTTGTCGAACTTCTTCAGCAGATCGGTGAACTTGAAGTGCGTCGGCGACTTGAACGGATCGTAGTTCTTCAGTAGCGCCAGCGTCATGCCGGCGATCGAGAGCCATTTTCCGCGCGCAGCGTCGTTTACCTTCGCAATGTCCTTGCCGATGTTGTCGCCGTTGAGGAACGCCGTCACTGGGACTGCTTCCTTGGTTTCCTTGTCGATCATGACGGCCATGCCGACGCCGCAATTCGGATGGCAGCCACAACTCAGTGAGCCCCAATCCTTCTCCGGCCCGTGAACCAGATCAGCCCAATCGGAGAAGGTGCCCATGAACGAGATTGGGAACCAGTCGCGAGTAGGTTCGCCCAGTCCGGTCTGCTTCTTCACGTCGTGCGCGAGGTGCGACAGGGTGTAGCGCTGCGCCTGGCGCCGCTCGTCAGTAATTGCCTCATCGCGGCCGGTAAATGAAACCGGCTGGAACGACAAGAACGAGATGCGCTTGGGATTGTCGAGCGCGAACTGGATGATGCGTCCCACCTGTTCGTTGTTCAGATCGTTGACGATGGTGACGACCGGCACAATCTCAACACCGGCCTTGTGCAGGTTCTCGATGGCCTGCAGCTTTACGTCGAACAGGTTGCCGACGAGGCGGTGAGAATTGGCCGCGTTGCCGATGCCGTCGAACTGCAGGTAGGCGTAGCGCAGGCCGGCCTCCGCGGCCTGCTTGCAGAACTCAAAGCTCTTGGCGAACTCAATGCCGTTGGTCGCCGCCTGCACGCTGTTGTAGCCGACCTTGCGCGCGTAAGCGACCGCGTCAAGGAAGTAGGGCGAAAGCGTAGGCTCGCCGCCGGAGAACTGTACTGACATCTGGCGACGCGGCTTGATGGTGACCGCGTTGTCCAGCATGGTCTTGATCTCTTCCCACGTCAGTTCGTGGACGAACCCGACCTGGTTGGCGTCCATGAAGCAGGGATCGCACATCATGTTGCAGCGATTGGTCAGGTCGATGGTCAGCACAGCACCGCGGCCGTGGCGCACCGTGCTGCTGCCGTGATGATGCAGCTTCTCGTCGTTGTGGGCGCGGATGTCGCGGCCGGGAAAAGTCTCTTCCAGGTGCTTGAAGAAGGCGGTGTCCATCGCCATCACGTCCTCAAAGTGGCCGTGTTTGGGGCAGTCCTTCACCATCAGGATCTTGCCGTCGCGCTCGATGATCTGCGCTTTGATCTCGCCGACCTTCTCGTTCATCAGGATCTCGACCGGCAGCTTGCCGTCAAGGATCTCCTGGCGGATTTCCGGAACGCACTTCGGGCACAGTGAGTCGGTGGCGCGCGGCCAGCCGAGAGGCGGCTTCGACTTCTGGTACGACTTCAACAGTGGCTTGTCCGACC
>Ga0335077_10000677_pt1 | contig 38616 bp, 29 predicted proteins | sample Lox_Sample_31_FD_207151 | JGI IMG/M metagenome (GOLD analysis project Ga0335077, IMG submission 207151) | Soil microbial communities from Loxahatchee National Wildlife Refuge, Florida, United States - Lox_Sample_3.1 | ecosystem: Environmental > Terrestrial > Soil > Wetlands | place: USA... | reverse complement strand
CGCGAGTTCGGCGGCTCGTTCAGGCCGGGCGAGGCGAAATTCGAGGACGTTGACGATGTCACTGGCGCCGGCGAGGGATTGCGCGGCGGAAAGAGCAACGAAGCACCAGTTTTCGTCGTAGTCGTAGAAGCCGGAGTCGAATATTCCGGAGATGCGGAAACGGCGAGTGCGCGGCATCAAGCCGAAGGGAGTAAGGCGGCCCTGAGGGCTGGTGAGCGTGACGAAGTCGCCGGGATGGAGTTTCCATTCGCCGGCGAGTTGCTTGCCGACGAGCAAGCCTTCGATGCCATCGGCATCAGGAGAAAAATCGAGCGCACCGGTTGATAATTTTTGCAGCGCTTCATCCCCACGCTTTTCGAGGGCCAGGTCGATTCCCTTCACCACGGCGCCACGCGCCTGACCACCGAAAGAGAGCAGCACGGTCTGATAAATGGCGGGAGTAACAGAATTCACGCCGGGAATGCGCTGGAGATCCTGCGCGAGCGCGGAATAATTGTGAATGCCGCCGGAATCACCGGGATGGGTAAGCGAAATGTGGGCGGTGACACCGAGCAGACGATCTTGCAGGGTCTCCCGGAAGCCGGTGTTCATGGCCAGAGCGATGACCAGAGTGGCGACGCCGGCGGCAACACCAATGACGCTAAAGGCGGTAACGAGACGAAGAACCGCGGGGCGATGGGGCGACCTCAGGTAACGTTTGGCGACGAACCATTCGAAGCTCATGGTCCGGCCGGCCCCTTATTCTTTCGCGCCTTCCGAAACGATGGGATCTGAATTCGCTTCGGGGCGGAGTTGCGGGAACAGGATGACGTCGCGAATGGAATGGGAATCGGTGAGGAGCATGGTGAGGCGATCGATGCCGATGCCCTCGCCGGCAGTGGGCGGCATGCCGTGACAGAGCGCGCGGAGGTAGTCGACGTCGAGCTGCTTGGGAACTTCGTCGCCGCCGTGAGCGATCTGCGCAAGGAAGCGGCGTTCCTGTTCGGCAGGATCGTTGAGCTCGGAGAAGCCGTTGGCGATTTCCATGCCGGCGACGAAAATCTCGAAGCGCTCGACGATGGAAGGGTCGTCGGGCCGCTGCTTGGAAAGCGGCGAAATATCGGTTGGGAAATCGTAGAGGATCGTGGGCTGAATGAGTTTAGGTTCCGCCATGGTCTCAAACAGCAGACCGGTCCACTCGCCGTCGGAAAGTTTGCCTTTGGTGGCGGCGTACTCAGCGTGATTGGCCCTGGCCCAAGTGTTGTAGCGAGCAGTGATCTGCCCGGGACCACCGGGAGAGGCGAGTTCCTGAAGCGTGGGAGGAGCGCCGGCGCCTTCGGGCCAATATTGAACAATGGCTTCGCGCATAGTGAGGCGCTGCATGTTGCCGAAGTCGAGCTGGTGTTCGCCATACTTGACGACGGTTGAGCCGGTAATGGAGTGGGCGAGTTCGGCGAAAAGATGCTGGTTGAGCTGCATCAGGTCCTGATAGTTGCTGTAGGCCTGGTAGAACTCGAGCATGGTGAATTCGGGATTGTGCTGAGTGGAGATGCCTTCGTTGCGGAAGTTACGATTGATTTCGTAGACGCGATCGAATCCGCCGACAGTGAGGCGCTTAAGGTACAGCTCGGGTGCAATGCGGAGATACAGGTCGAGGTCGAGGGTGTTGTGATGCGTCACAAAGGGGCGCGCGGCGGCGCCCCCGGCGATGGGATGCATCATCGGGGTTTCAACTTCGATGTAGCCGCGTGAGTCGAAAAACTTGCGAAGGTCGCGGATGATGCGGGCGCGGGTCTGGAAGACTTCGCGGGATTTTTCATTGGCGACGAGATCGAGGTAGCGCTGGCGGTAACGCAGTTCGATGTCGGCAAGGCCGTGCCATTTTTCGGGGAGAGGAAGAAGAGCCTTGGTGAGGGGGAAGAGTTCTTCGACCCAGACGGAGAGTTCTCCCGTTTTGGTACGGAACAAGTGTCCGCGGACGCCGATGTGATCGCCTAAGTCCAATAAATGGAATAGCTGAAAACCGTTGTCGCCGACGACGTCCTTTCGTACGTAAATCTGGATGCGTTTGCCGGAGCCCTGGAGGTGCGCAAAGCCGGCCTTTCCCATCAAGCGGTAGGAGACGATACGGCCAGCGACGCGAGTTTCGGCGGGATGAGCTTCCAGGTCGAGAGCGGTGGCTTGGCTGAATTTGGTAACCAGGTCGGCAGGAGTGTCGGTCCAGCGGAATTCGTGAGGAAAGGCCTGGTAGCCGAGAGCGTGAATTTGTTCGAGTTTTTTCTGGCGCTGCAGAAACTGGTCATGGGGCTCGAATTGCAAGGGTGGAGGTAATCCTTTCCAAAACGGTACTTCTGGAGTATACGGTCGGCCTGAGCAGGAGGGCAAGGAACGGGCTGCGGGATACGGCGAGATGGGCGCTTTGGGCCGGGAAGAAGAGAAAAATGCATGAGATAGACGAATTTCGAGTACAAATCGATTATTGGTTGATATACTGCGATTTTGCGAAGGTTGCGTGAGCTTCGTGTCCAGCCAGTATCGTCCAAGTTCCGTGTCTCAAGATTGGCGCAAAGCGCTGAGCAGCGAGAAGTCTGACCTGCACGTAAAATGCCTGCAAAATCTGGAAACCGCCTACACGGTGTTCAGTGTGGCGTTGGATGAAGCGCTGGGCATGAGGCGAATGGGGCGCCATGGAAACGCGCAGCAGTTGCTGAGTCTGGCGCCGGAGCTCTGCAATCGGCTTTCGTCACCGTTGAAATGCCTGCTCGGGACGATGCTGGTGCATGCGCGGCATTTCGGGATCACACCGAACGTGGTGCCGCTGAGCCCGGAGAATTTTCAGAGGCCGCGCAGCCAGCGGGTAGCGAGATTCAATGAATTGTTCAGCGTGGTGCTTTTGACAAAGAGATCGCAATTTGTGAGCAAGATCTCAACGCTGGAAGATCTTGTGGAAGAGCTGGATGAAGGGTTCGTGGCGACGGCAGAGGAGTTGTTGAAAGAAGAATCGATTCGGCCGGAGCGCGACTGGGAACAGCTGGACGCGGCACATTACGATTTGAATACCTGTTTACGGGAGACGGCGGTACTGTACAAGTCGTTCCTGCACGCCCTGCCGGAAGCACAATTAGCGGAATTCCAAACCACACTAGATAGCCGATGCCTCGCGGCCGGTGAAGCGGCAAGGGCGCGCACGCGGCATGTTGCCCATAGACGGATGGCATTCCTCAAGGGACAATAATGCACTCCCCGCGGAGGGGGGCGTTGGGATGCAACCTATTGGAGGCTATTGCCTTCTTAGGGGCATATGTGCTCCTCGACCTCCGCGCTAGGGACAACTCTGAGAGGGACTCGGCGCATCGCACGTAATAGCGCCGCGATAGGACAGTTGGCGCGACAAAGACCAAGCGAGCCCGTGGCATGGACGGAAGCGCAAGCTATCCGTCGCGCGCAGGAGGGCGACTCCGCCGCGTTCGAGGTTCTGTACCAGATGCATGGGCGGCGGGTTTACGCGCTGTGCCTGAGGATGTTAGGAAATCCGGCGGACGCGGAAGACTTGACGCAGGAAGCCTTCCTGCAGTTGTTCCGAAAGATCGGAACGTTTCGCGGAGAGTCTGCTTTTTCCACGTGGCTGCACCGCATGACGGTGAACGTGGTGCTGATGCGGCTGAGGAAAAAATCGCTGCCCACGGATTCGTTGGAAGAAACGCTGGAGCCTGACGCGGAAAACAGTGGTCCGAAGAGAGACGTAGGCGCGCCGGATTTGCGCTTGTCCGGGGCCGTTGACCGGGTCAACCTCGAGCGCTCGATTGAGAAGCTGCCACCAGGATATCGAACGGTGTTCGTGCTGCACGATGTACAGGGCTACGAGCACAACGAGATTGCGGATATCATCGGATGTTCTGTCGGGAATTCCAAGTCGCAATTGCACAAGGCGCGGACGCGGCTGCGGGAGCTGTTGCAGGAAGAGCTGCGGGAACAGGCGCGGCAGGAACGGCAGTCGGCGAAAACACAGACGGGCAGGTGAGGATAGGCTAGAATGAGCCAATTGACTGTGTGCGAACCTGCGTGCGAAGAATGTAGAGAACGGGGAAAGAGAAGCGAACAGAGCCGCTCTTTCCGGGGTTCGAAGTATGGAGTGTAGGGACGTCGCAACAGTACTCGAGCAAGAGGGGCTGAGCCCCCTACCGCTAGAAGCTCGCGATCACCTGAACGAATGCGAAGCATGCCGCGATCTTCTGGCCGATCTGTCCGCGATCGTGGTGGCCGCAAAACGAATTCCCGCCGAAGAAAATCCCCCGGAACGGGTATGGGTTTCCCTGCGAGCACAACTGGAAGCCGAAGGAATCATAGGGGAGGCAAAGGTTGCGGCGGAACTGGTTGCCGCAGAGCCGTGGTGGCAAGGACTCGCGCCGTTCCTACGGCCGCGCATGCTGGCGATGGTCAGCGCGGGAATCCTGGCGGTAGCCGGCGGGCTGTATATCTCAACCCATCACACGAAGACCGCAGGACCCGCGGTGGCAAGAAGCGCACCGCCGGCGGTGACGCAAACTGCTCAGCCGCCGAATGCTGAGAAAGCGGCGCCTGCTCCGCTGCAGCCGGCCGCTCCGATGCTGAGCGCCGAAAACGTGATGAAGAAACAGCCGGGGCGGACGATTTCCGGGGCCAACAAACCACCACAGATTCGAGAATCGACAACGGCTTTGGGGCCGTCACCGTCGGAACTGGCGTCGTACGGAGAAAGCGCGGCGGTGCTGGATCAAACGGAGAGCGCGATGCCGAGTCCAGCGGATAACGCCGCAGTGGCCGAGGCGCTGCGGGAGAATCTGCGCACGTTGAACGAATTTATCGCCGAGTGCAAGGCACGCCTGAAGGAGAATCCCGGGGATCGGCTGACCCAGGAATATCTGAACATGGCGCTGCAGCAGAAGGCCGAATTATTGGGCGCGATGATGGACAGCAGAGGGAGCGAACACTAATGGAACGCCGAAAGATGGGGGCACGTGGCGGGCTGTATGTGTTGGGAGCGGTGGTGTTTCTGGGAGGCGCGTTGACGACGATGGCGCGCGCGGCGGAAGAGCAAGAGAAGCACTTCACGGTGTCTGGGAAGCCGGTGGTGACGCTGAACAACATCGTGAACGGGCGAATCGAGGTGAAGAGTTGGAAGAACGCGGAAGTGGTGGTGACGAGCACGTCGGCGCCTGGAAAAGTCTCAATTGATGCGGAGCAGGTAGGGGATCGCATCGAGATCAACGCGACTTCGCTGGAAGAGTCTTCGACGTCGCAACCGCACGAGGTGGAAGCGAATTTTCAGCTGGTGGTACCCGAGGAAACGGAATTGCAGTTGCGCACGCAAACCGGCCTGATCCTGGTGGAACAGGTAAACGGGGACATGAAATTGCAGAGCGTGGCGGGGGATGTGCACCTGAAGGAAGTATCGGGCTACGTAATCGTAAAGACGGCAAGCGGATCGCTGGTGTGCACGGGTTGCACGGGGAAACTGGATTTCAATTCGATCAGCGGAAGCGCGCAGATCCTGCAGTCGTCGCCGACGAGCCTGAACCTGATGACCACGACGGGCAACATTCTGTATGACGGAGAGTTCCGGCGCATGGGGCTGTACACGATGAACAGCGGGCGTGGACTGGTGGAAGTGCGATTTTCGCGCGGGGATTCATTTGACCTGAAGGCCACGACGTATCGTGGGGTGGTGGACAACCAGGCTCCGGAAGTGCTGCAGCCGGATATGCATACGAAGCATCATGCGATTTCGAGCATGGCGAAGAGCCTGTGGGTAACGATGGGGCAAGGGTCGGCGCGGGTCGAAGTATCTTCCTACAGTGGTACAATCCGAATCGTAAAGCGCGATTAACGCGCCGCTAGTTCAAAATCGTGAATCAAAGCTCAACAGTGCGCGGAGCGGTGCCGCGCGCCACCGTCATTTGCCTGGCCGGATTCATGGGCGCGGGGAAAAGCACGGTGGGGTCACGGCTGGCGCAGCAACTCGGGTGGCGGTTCGTCGATCTCGACGAACGGATCGAAGAGGCGGCGGGGATTAGCATTCCGCAATTTTTCGAACGCCACGGCGAGCCGGCATTCCGGCAATTTGAAGCCGATCAACTGCGGGCCGCGCTGGGACGAGCGGCGGAATTCAGGGAACCGACGGTGCTGGCGTTGGGAGGCGGGACGTATGCGCAGCAAGGCGCGCCGGAATTTTTGAGGAACTCGGGTGTGCCGGTGATCTGGCTGGATACAGCGATTGAAACGCTCCTGGCCCGATGCAGCACGATGACGGGGCGGCCGTTGTTTCGCGACGAGGCAAGCTTCCGGGCGCTGTACGCGCAGAGAGCCGCTTCTTACCAACTGGCGGACTTCCGGGTGGACAGTTCGGGAGAAGCCGCGGAGGTAGTGGGGGAGATATTACGACGCGGGATCGCGGGGATCCCGAGCGAAACGAACTTGCCTTCGGCGTCGCCGTGATGGCGAAGTGAGGGGTATGCGTTCCTCGAACGCCGGCCGCAGAAAAAGCCTCCGCGGGAATCCATTGCTCATATGCTTTTGGATGTGAAAGCCGCCGGCGCGGCGAGGCGTGCGACGGAGCGAGGGTGTTACGATGCGCAAAGAAGTTAGCCGGAGGAGACGAACGCAGGTGGCGGCCGGAATATTGTTGACGGCGCTGGGCGGGGTGATGCTGGCGCGCGCCGACAAGAAGGGTCCGGCAGGCTCGGTGCTGGTGTCCGACAAGGGAAAGCTGAATATTCTGATCGATGGAAAATCCATCGGGCGCGAGGAGTTCGAGATCACGCCGAATGGCGAAACCTGGATCGCCAAAGGATCGACAAAGGTGGCGATGGAAGGGGCTCCGGCAACCACAGTGACCGGCGCGTTGACACTGGCGCCGGATGGATCGCCGCTGAGTTACGAGTGGACCTCGCAGGCGGACAAAACAAACGGGGCGCATATCGTTTTCGAGAACGGAGTGGCCAAGATGACGCTGCAAATGCAGGGAGCGCGCCCGTTCGAACAGGATTTGACGTTCGGAACGCCGCACATCGCGGTGCTGGACAACAATCTGTATCACCAGTATGCGGTGCTGGCGAGGCTGTATGACTGGAGCAGGAAAGGCTTGCAGAATTTTTCAGTGCTGATTCCGCAGGAATTGACGCCGGGAACAATCGTCGTGGAGTCCGTGGGACCGGTGAGCACGGACGGGAAGTCGTATGAAGGATTGAAGGTGATTACGACGGACATCGAAATGGTGCTGTACCTGGACTCAAATCATAAGTTGATGAGGCTGGAAGTGCCGGCGTCGAAGGCAGCAGTAGTGCGGGAATAGCGGGATCCGCCAGGCTAACGCGCGGCGGGAACAAACGCAAAATTGCGGATGATTACTTCCTGATCTGAGCCGGGAGTGGCGCGGAAGCACCAGAAATTCATGGCCAGGGGCAGAGGAACCTGGGGGATCCGCGCAGCGTAGTCGGGCGGAGCGAAGGTAAGAGTCTGCAGAACGTTGGCGGAAGTGCCAAGCGGTTGCAGGCCGCTCATGATGGTGGCGACAATGCGCTCGGAGGTCCACTCAAAGCGCGCAGTGGTGAGCGTAGAGCCATTGGGGTTGTAGGTGAAATTGTCTTCCCTAGGACCGAGGCGTTTGTTTCCGGTGGCGGGATAGAAGGTGAAGTCGGCATTACAGCCGTGACAAGTGTCGTTCCAGCGGGAAAATTCAATGTCGATTTCGTTTTCGCCATCGACGCCAATACCGGCTTGGGCACCGTAGTTGAACAGGCCCAAGACAGCGACGTTGTCCATACTGTCCAGGCGACCCTCGATTTGCCACTGGTAGGTGCCGAAACCCAACTTCTGCGCGGTGAAAAGTTCCGAGGCGGTGACGGTGCCGGCGCGGTTGATGATGCGCAGGTGGAGATAACCGTTGGCGTCGACGGAAATGTTCGCGGGATTCCCTTTCACAACGCCGGCCATGCCGCCGTCGGTGAGTCTCCACTCGCGGCCCATCCAGGAGAGAGATTCGGCGGGCGGAACGGCATGGCCAAGAAAAAAAGCGGCACATGGAATAAGCAGGAAAAGGCAGAAAGGACCGAGGACGAGAAGGCGCCGCATTACCAGTGTGTATATCACAGATTCTCTTTTAGTATTTAGAAGGTGCGCGCGGTTGCGTGGCCTCGCTCACGAGAGAAAGGGCGAAGGACTTCAGAGAAAATGAAAACCACAGCAATGCTGGCGCTGGCGCTTCTTGTTTATCCGGGGTGCCTGCTCTCCGCCGATTCTTATTTTCCGGAGCGCATGGATGATGCGAAGGCGGTATACCTGACGCCGGACAAGTTTCCCGTTCATGGCGACGGCACGGCCGATGACAGCGATGCTTTGCAGCAAGCGATCGACCAGATTCAGGAGACCACTAACCAAGGCATCTTGTTTTTGCCGCCGGGCCGCTACCGAGTCACACAGACGATTTATGTGTGGCCGGGAATTCGCATCTTCGGATATGGGAAGACACGGCCGGTGATTGTGTTGGGCGCCAACACGGCGGGTTTTCAGCAAGGCCCCCAGTACATGATCTTTTTTGCCGGAGGACGGCCAGGGAAGAGCAGCGCCAAACAGACGCCGCCGGATGCCAGCCCGGGAACTTTTTATTCAGCGATCAGCAATGTTGACGTGGAAATCCAGGAAGGGAACCCCGGCGCGGTGGCCATCCGCGCGCATTACGCGCAGCACAGTTACCTGGCGCACATGGATTTCCATCTTGGGTCGGCGCTCGCGGGGATTCACGATGGCGGCAACGTGGCGAGAGATTTGCACTTCTTCGGCGGCAAGTACGGAATCTGGACGCGCAAACCGTCGCCGGGCTGGCAGTTCACGATTCTCGACAGCTGGTTCGAGGGGCAGAGCGAGGCGGCAATCCGGGAGCATGAAGCGGGGCTTACGCTGATCCGTCCGCAGTTTAAGAACGTTGCGACGGCGATATCGATTGACGCGGGATATTTCGATGAGTTGTGGGTGAAAGACGCGCGGCTGGAAAATGTCAGGGAGGCCGGCATAGTGATCAGCGAAGAGAACAATCGGCGGACGGAAATCAATGTGGAGAATATTGTGTGCCGTGGCGTGCCCGTGTTTGCGATGCTGCGAGAAAGCGGCAGGAAATTCGCCGGGCCGCGGGACACCTACGAGGTGAAGACGTTCTCGCACGGACTGCACTTCGACGACATGGGAGCGACACCCGATCTCCGGGACGTTTTCCAAGTTGAGCCACTGAACACGGTACCGGAGCCGGTGAAATCTGACCTGCGCGATTTGCCGCCGATGAACACGTGGGTGAATGTGCGCAGTTACGGAGCGGCCGGCGACGGGGTCGCGGATGACACCGCGGCGTTGCGGAAAGCGATCGACGAGCACCAGACGATCTACTTCCCTATCGGCCAGTATCGCGTGACGGAGACGATTGAACTGAAGCCGGACACGATTCTGATCGGACTGCAGCCCAGCGTGACGCGAATTTTATTGGCGGATGAGACCGCGGCGTTCCAAGGAGTGGGCGGGCCAAAGGCGTTACTGGAAGCGCCGAAGGGCGGGAGCAACATCATCACGGGAATCGGCCTGTACACAAACGGAATAAATGCGCGGGCGGTGGCGCTGAAATGGATGTCGGGCGCGGAGTCGATGGTGGATGATGTGCGATTTCTGGGAGGGCATGGAACCGTCAATCCAGGAGATACGCCGGAGCAGAACCGGAAACTCTGGACGCAGATTTATAACAACACCAACACGGCCGACTCTGACATACGGCGGCGGTGGGACGGACAGTATCCGAGCCTGTGGGTGACCGACGGAGGCGGGGGCACGTTCGTGGACATCTGGACACCGAGCACCTTCGCCCAGGCGGGGATGTACGTTTCGAATACGGCGACGAGCGGGCGGGTGTACGAGATGTCCAGCGAGCATCATGTGCGGAATGAAGTGGTGCTGGATGGCGTGTCGAACTGGCAGATTTACGCGCTACAGACAGAAGAGGAAAGGGGCGAGAGCGCGTTCGCGCTGCCGCTGGAGATCCGGAATTCGCGCGACATCACCATCGCCAACCTGCATATGTATCGCGTGGTGAGCAGCTATCAACCGTTTCCGTATGCCATCAAGGTGAGCGACTCGAGGAACATCCGGTTGCGCAACGTTCACTGCTATAGCGACAGCAAAGTGTCGTTCGACAGTGCGGTGTTTGACTCGAGCCATAATTTCGCGATTCGAGACCGCGAATTCGCGTGGCTGACGATTTCGGGGTATCCGGCGGTGTCTCGGCGGGAACAAACTTCGCCGGTGCGGGCATCAGGAGCGAAGGTGGAACGGTTGGCGGGCGGATTCCTGAACATTTCGGGCGGAGCGGTGAACAGCGCCGGCGACGTGTATTTCGTGGATGCGCGATGGCAAATGATTTGCCGGTGGGAGCCGGCGACGCGCAAAGTTTCGGTGGTGCGCGACAATCCGCTGGACCCGGTGCAGCTGGCGTTCGACAAGTCTGACAACTTAATGGTGATTTCGTATCAGGGGAACGGGACGGTGTACACGTTCAGGCCAGGATCTAACTTTGATCAGATTACGCTGCTGAAACCGGAGCCGAGTACGGCGCGGCCGGGCATGACACCGGTGGTGCCGGTGGATTACTGGCGCAATGAAAACGATTTTCAGAAAGCAGTGACCATGACGAAGCCATATCAGTTTGTGTCACGGGATCGCAGCATGTTTATTCCGGCGGGCGAGGATTTTGTTAGCGGCCAGCTTTACTACGGGTCGAAGATGCACGATGTGATCCGGGCGTTCGGGCTTGCGCCTGCTCGCATTGGGAGGAGCATTTACGTGTGCGATGAAGAGGAGCAAAAGACGTATAAGGCCACGGTGAATGAGGAGGGCACGCTCGGGAACCTGAAGCTATTCGTGAATGTGGGCGGAGAGAGCGTGGCGGAAGACGCGCAGGGGAATGTGTACATCGCTTCGGGGCAGGTGTACGTGTTCGACACGGCGGGAAAGCTGATCGATACGATGGAGGTGCCGGAGAGGCCGGGGCAACTGTTGTTTGGAGGCGCGGATCGAAAGACGCTGTTCATCATGGCGCGGAGTTCGTTGTATTCCGTGCAACTGCAGTATGCGGGGCGGTAGGACTAGGGGTCAGATCGTCGCGCTGACTGGAATCATTTGAACAGGCGAGAGAGGGAGAGGTCTCCGCCGCCGGTGGTGAGGATGACCAGATTCATTACGACCAGCATGGTGTCGTAGCTCCAACCATTCGTGCCCGATTTTCCCCAGAAGCCGGTGTGCCAAGCGAATATTTTCTTCTGGATGGCACCGAGCATCACCAGAATCAAACCGATGGCCGCGAGCTGGGTGAAAATGCCGGAGGTTACGCCCAGCCCACCCAGTAATTCAGCTACACCGAGCAGGATTGTGAAGTTCCTGCTCATCTCAATATCCTTGCTGCGGCCGTCCGGGTCTTTGAGATGGTTGTAGCCGCTGGTGAGGAACACGAGGCCAACCATGAAGCGCAACAGCAGAAGCGCGAGATCAGAAAACTGGGTTAAGTGAAGGAAGGTCATACGGGTCACTCCGGGCGAATATCATACTCTTGCGACCGTTACTTTCGTCACGATCTTCCCGATGCTTTTCGCGTCGGGGCCCAAGCCGCGACCTCCTGGAGAGGTGGTTTATGAGATAGCTAGCCCGTTTTCGACGCGCGCCTTTATATCCGAGTACGCCGCATCGATGAGCGTGCGCAGTGCTGCGGCGTTTGTGGACATTCCCGGTCTCAGCTTCACATGGCGCATGAACTTTCCGGTGCCTTGCAACAAGCGGGCTGGATCCGGCAGTGCCGCGCCGTGAAAGAAGCCGACGTTTAGGTGCGAAGTGAATACATTCACGTAGCCGAAGGGCGCGTCTCCCAAACAGGCCACTGGACAGCCGTCATGCAAAAGCTCCCGGACTTCGTCTCCGCACTTTCGCATCACCTGAAACCACTGATGAGCGATAGCGCCCAATTCACCGTCATGTTCTTTCATCCAGGCATCGACGGCGGGATCCCGTACGACGGCGCCGTTGAATCGCAGCAATTTTGTTCTCATGGTGCGCTGGCTGTCCATGGTACATGATCAGAAACCGGAGAGGGCGGCGCACCGGCCTGGCTCGCGACCATCAAACGCATCTAGCCAGCGGGATTCGTCGAGCCCGGTGAGCCATGCCCTGCGCTGTCATCGAGCAGCGCTCCGGAGAATCCGCCTGCGGATGCCACACGCATTATCGCTGGCTGCGGCTGGCCAATATCCCAAGGCGGAGGGCCAACGGCAGCGGGCCGGGAAAACAGAAACGGCGCGCCGGGGTGAGCCGGAGCGCCGTTTGTGCAAAACCACTGGTAGAGGAAAAAGGTTAGCGCGCCAATGGCCGCTGGAAGACCGGCATGCCCGGGCGCCGCAGCGGATAACCTTGCGGTTGACCATGGGCTGGCGCAGGCATCAGCCCATTCGAATGGCTGGCGTGACCGATGTGCCCGTGCTGGCCATTGCCATTCGCCGGCGCGGGCTGCGGCAGCCGAGCCGGGTTACCGATAGGGCGAAGGTTGATGGGTGCGGCGTTCACGTGATCGCTGATGGCTTGAAGCCTCTTGAGGATGGACTGCCACTGTTCCCAGTCGAGCTGACGGAGGAACGGGCGCAGGCCCTGGATGAAGGGATCCTCAAGGAGCGCTTCGCCATCGGATTCCGGAATGAAGAAGCGGTTGAGGCCAACGTTGAGAGCTTCGGAGATTTTTTCAAGCGTGCCGAGACTGGGAGTCATCTGGCCGCTCTCAATGCGAGAGAGGTAGGAACGGCTGACCTTGGAGCGGGACTGCAGCTGGCTCTGAGTCATGCCGCGCGATTCGCGAAGCTGGCGAATGCGCTGACCGATATTCTCGACGGTCTCCTGATTGGCAAACTTGGTGGCAACGACTTCGGGTGCCGCTTGATCCTGAGGAGCTTCCTGAGGAATCAGGTACTCCATCCGCTGGGGCAGAGCGCGAACGCAACGACGGCAATTGCCGGTGCGAGTGCGATACTGGACCAGTCCGCAGGTTTTGCAGCGAATCACTTCCCGATCCATCTCCAACGAATTCAACATGGTCTCTTTTTCGATTTGTGACGACACCGGCACTCCTCGCTGACTGTTTATTTTTCCGGCGTGCGGATAGGAAGGAACGTCGGAACGTTCTTGGGAGGAAGGCAGTTACTGGCGCGAAGGGAGTGTGTCTCAAAAGAGCAAATTCTGTCAAGAGTATTTTGCGATATTTTTTGTGGGAATCAGCCGAAATCGCGGGTGTTTACGCCGGTTTTTCGCCTGTTCGTCCGGCCAGCTTGGGGAGAAAAGTTCAGCCGCTAGTGGCGTGCAAGGAGAGACACAACTATATATTGTGCTTTTGTTCTTTTTCGAGAAGCTTCCCGATTCGGCACATTTTTGGGGATTGGGGTATGCTTTTGCGGGTTGGCGGCCCGCCCCCGAGGGCGGACACTACAAAATCGTCGGTAGGTGCGCGGCCCGCCTCCCCTCGAAGCTCGGGGCGAGTAGAAGGCCGTGGCTGAAGTTCGAAGTCGGAGGAACCGGGATGCCGAAGCGGGAAGATGCCTGGAAACTGGTGTGCGAGTACACGCAATCGGAGAGTTTGCGGAAGCATATGCTGGCGGTGGAGGCGTGTGTGAGGGCGTATGCGCGGAAAAATGGCGCGGACGAGGAGTTGTGGGGTATCACGGCACTGCTACACGACTTCGACTATGAGAAGTGGCCGAACGAAGCGCATGCGGCCGACAAAGAACACCCGGCGGAAGGGGCCAGGATCCTGCGGGAGCATGGGTATAGCGAGGAGATGGTGCGGGCGATCCTTTCGCATGCGGATTACAGCGGCGTGCCGCGAGAGACAGCGCTGGAGCACACCGTGTTTGCCTGCGACGAGTTGGCGGGATTTCTGACGGCGTGCAGCTACGTGCGGCCTTCGAAGAGCATCCTGGACCTGGAAGTCAGTTCGGTGAAGAAGCGGATGAAGGATAAGGCGTTTGCGCGGGCGGTCAGCCGGGAAGATATCACGAAGGGCGCAGCGGAGCTGGGCGTGCCGCTCGACGAGCACATTGGGACGTGCATCGCGGCAATGCGGGAACAAGCGGACGCGCTGGGGCTGCGCGGGACGCTGTAGAAGCGGTTCGGTGCCGGGTGAGTTTTCGTAACCTTGAGCGGCGGAAGGCCGTCTTTCTGCAGCGCTTTATGGAGCGGTCCGCCGCAGAAGGCGGAGCCTGCAAGGGCACGGCACAAGACCATTCGAATCGGGAATCCATGGCATTTGTTGTTTGCGTTGGACCGGCTGCAGACAGGGGCATAGAGTGACCCAAACTCAGGCGGGCCAGCCGGGGTATGCAGGAGCAAGCAAGAAAGCGGGAGCGGGCGCCAGCACGGGGAATTGAGTGGCCCTCCCAGCCGGGTTGCGGAACCGAACATGACAGCCTCGGCCGTGCCATCACGGATTCATTTCCCACCGTCTTTCGTGAACTATCAAATCGACGCCGCGTACGACGAAATGTTCAGCGCGCCGGGAGAGCCGCGCGAACACTACCGCGCGTTGCACCAGACCTTATTGAAGTTGCCGCCGGAGGAATTGCGGCGCAGCCAGCAAGCAGCGGACCTGGCGTTTCTGCACGAGGGGATCACGTTCACGGTGTACGGGAGCAAAGAAGGGACGGAGCGAATCTTCCCGAACGACCTGCTGCCCCGGATCATTGCGGCGCGGGAATGGGCAAAGATCGAGAAGGGCCTGACGCAGCGGCTGACGGCGCTGAATCTTTTCCTGCGGGACATTTATCACGAGGGGCGGATTCTGGCGGATAAGGTGGTGCCGCGGGAACTGTTGTACAGCTGCAAACACTTCCGGCGGGAGATGCGCGGGCTGAACGTACCGCGGGACATTTATGTAAGCATCTGCGGTACGGATCTGGTGCGACTGCCGGACGGCACGTTCGCGGTGCTGGAAGATAATTTGCGGGTGCCGAGCGGCGTGTCGTACATGGTGGCGAACCGCAAGGTGCTGAAGCGGGTGTTCCCTACCCTGTTTCGCGATTACGGGGTCTGGCCGATCGATCATTACCCGCGCGAGCTGCTTTCGACGCTGAGGAACCTGGCTCCGGAAAACACCGCGTACCCGCAGGACCCGACAACGGTGCTGCTGACGCCGGGGGTTTCGAACTCGGCGTATTTCGAACACACATTTCTGGCGCAGCAGATGGGGATCGAGCTGGTGGAAGGGCGCGACCTGCTGGTGCACGACAACATTGTTTATATGCGGACGACGGCGGGGCTGCGGCGCGTGGATGTGATTTACCGGCGGGTGGACGACGATTTTCTGGACCCGTTGTGCTTCCGACCGGATTCGTCGCTGGGGGTGCCGGGACTGTTCAACGCGTATCGCGCGGGGAATGTGGCGCTGGCGAATGCGATTGGAACGGGAGTGGCGGACGACAAAGCGGTGTACGCGTATGTGCCGGAGATCATTCGCTACTACCTGAATGAGGATGCGATTCTGCCGAACGTACCGACATTTTTGATGGCGGATGCGACGCACCGGCAGCACGTGCTGGAGAACCTGCCGACGATGGTGGTGAAGGCGGTGGGCGAATCCGGCGGGTACGGCATGTTGATCGGGCCGCAGAGCACGGCGCAGCAGCGGGAAGAGTTTCGCGCGCGGATCGAAGCGGACCCGCGGAATTACGTAGCACAACCGACGCTGGCGCTTTCCTGCGCGCCGTGCCTGATCGATGGCGCGGTGGAGTCGCGGCACATCGATTTGCGTCCTTACATATTGATGGGCGAAAAAGTGACGCTGGTGCCGGGTGGATTGACGCGGGTAGCGCTGAGGAAGGGATCGCTGGTGGTGAACTCGTCGCAAGGCGGCGGGAGCAAGGACACCTGGGTGCTGCGCGAGGGCGCGATTGGCGACGAAGTGCTGGAAGAGATGCGGCAGAAGCTGAAGGCGCTGGGGCCGAAGCTGGGCAGCCGGTATGCGAAAGAGGAGCGTTCGTCATGAGCGTGCGTCCGCCAAGGAATTTTTATGTGCAGGCGTTCAAGCGGGACGCGGGAATGCTTTCGCGGGTGGCGGACAGTCTGTACTGGATGGGGCGGTACATCGAGCGCGCGGAGCACACGGCGCGGCTGGTGGATGTGGAGTTGCAATTGTGGCTTGACCAATCACCGGAGGTGGGGGCGGGACGCTGGAGGTTTCTGCTGGAGGCGTTGCGCGCGCCGGCGGCGGAAGGTCCGGTAGATCCCACGAAGTTATTAAACACGCTGGTGTTCAGCCGGGCGAATGGGTCGTCGGTGGTGTCGTGCATTGCATCGGCGCGGGAGAATTTGCGGCACGTGCGGGAACAGTGCAGCACGCGGATGTGGGAACAACTGAACCGGCTGTATCTGAACGTGATTGAGAGGCGGCCAGAGGAAGAATGGATTCTGAAGTCACACGATTTTTTCCTGCTGGTGATGGAGAGCGCGTACCAGTTTCACGGGATCACCGACGCAACGATGAGCCACGGAGAGGGCTGGCAGTTCATTCAACTGGGACGGTACGTGGAGCGCGCGGACACAGTGACGACGCTGTTGGAAACGCATTTTCAGAGGATGACGCACCAGTTTGAGGGGCCGGTGGAGGGCGCGGAGTACCTGGAATGGGTGGGGCTGCTGGCGGATTGCGTGGCGCAGGAAGCGTACTGCAAGGCGCATACGGCGGAGATTCGGCCGCTGCGGGTGGCGGAATTCCTACTGCTAAATCCGGAGTTTCCGCACTCGATTCGATTTTCGGTGGACCGCGTGAATGCGGCGCTGCACCTGATTGGCGATTTGACGAAACGTCCCGGAAAATTGCCGACGCGGATCGCGGGAAGATTGCGGGCGCAACTGAGCTTCAGCCAGATCGAAGAGATCGTGGCCGCGGGGATTCATTCGTATTTGCAGAAGGTGCGCAAGGAATGTAGTGAGATTCATGCGGCGATACACGAGATTTATTTTGATTATTCGGTTGAGGCGGAGCTGGCGTCGTGAGTAGTACAGACTGAGGCTTATGCTCCGGTACAGCGGAGGTAGTGTGTAGGCGATCCGGCCGGTTGGCGCGAGGAGCAAAGAGAGATCCCTCGCTGCGCTCGGGATGACGAGTCTTCGGTGTTGAGGTTTGACCAATGACCTATCTGATCCGGCACATCACGTCGTTTGCATATGAGCCTGCCGTGGGCGAGAGCGTGATGGAAGTGCGGCTACAGCCGAGGAGCGACACCCGGCAGCGGTGCCTGACCTCGTCGATTCAAGTGAGGCCGAGGGCGAACGTGATGGTGTATCGGGATTTTTACGGGAACACGGTACACCACTTCGATATTCCGGGGAGGCATCGATCGATCGAAGTGGTTTCCGAAGCGACGGTGGAGATGCTGCCGCGCCTGGATGTGGAAACGATGCCACAGAGTTCCTGGGAAGAGCTGGATGAATTGGTGGCGCACGGCGATTACCTAGAGATGCTGCTGGCGAGCCAGTTTGCGCGGCCGTCGGAACTGCTGCACCGGCTGCGGCATGAGTTTGGATTGGAACGGCGGGGCGAACCGCTGGCGGTGTTGAAAGAGATGACCACGGCGATTTACGAGAATTTCGATTACGCGCCAAACACGACGCGGGTGGACTCGCCGATTGAGGAGGCGCTGCAAGCGCGGCAAGGCGTATGCCAGGATTTTGCGCACATCATGATCGCGCTGGGGAGGCAACTGCGGATTCCCTGCCGGTACGTGAGCGGGTATTTGTATCACGAGGACAAATGCGAGGATCGCTCGCCCGCGGGGGCTTCGCACGCCTGGGTGGAAGCGTATCTCGGCGAAGCGGGGTGGGTGGAACTCGATCCGACGAACAAGTTGCTTGGCTGTGAACGGCATATCCGGGTGGCGGTCGGCCGGGACTACGCGGACGTGCCGCCGACGCGCGGGGTGCATCGAGGCGAAGCGGAGAGCGAGTTGCGGGTACTGGTGACAGTGTCGCAGGTGGATGCGCCGAAGCCGGAGGACCTGGGGCCGGCGATGGTGTTCCGGTCGCCGAGGGCAACGGCCGCCGGCAATCTGGAGCTGGCGCAGATGCAGAGCCAGCAGTAGGACGTTACCGCGGTTATTTCTTCTTGGCGGCGGCTTTTTTGATCAGGCTCACGGCTTTGTCCGCGTCGGCATCGTTTTCAAAACCGAGTACGGCGGAAAACTTGCGGCCGATGACGTGGGCGACGAGGAAGTCGAGATTGACGGCGGCGTTCGCGAGGGCGCTGGTGATGGCATGGCCGAGTCCGGCACGATTATCGCCTGCAACGTGAACCGCAGGAATCCCGGCGCTGGCGAGGCCGGCGCCTTGTGCAGCACTGATTGTCTTCTTCGAAGCGACCGGGAACAACTCGACGGCGGCGCGAGCGCGATCGCCCGGATAGCAATAGCCCATGACTACCTGAAGGTCGGCGCCGGCTTTGGCGAGCGGTTCCAAGGCCGCGGACAGGGTTCCGGCGCGATTCTCGAGTTCTTTACGCCACAGGGTGATCTTTTTCACTTTGACTGGCATGGTGAGTCCTCCAACCACTTCCTACAGCTCGTACGAGGTGAATCGTACTCTCGTGTGGAGCAAGGCTCAATACAGTGGCAGAGAAAAGAAAAGGAGAGACCCGTCGCTTCGAAGACTTCGCTCGAGATGACGGAGAGCATCTGGACGCAAGAAGCTCGGTTGTGGTTGAGACGCGATCGGCCTCAGAAGGCGGACCCTACAAATCACTGTTCAGGACGGCGGCAAGTCAGGAGATGCAGCTGACAATGCGCGGCGACGGGGTCCAGCCCTTCGAAACTCAGGGTAAACAGTGCTGGACCCGTTACGAAGAGAAGAAGAAGCGGGATACTCTCGACAGCGGTGCTTAGTGGCCGGCGGAACAGCAGCCGGAGTCCCCGCCGGTGGGGCGAACCTCGTAGCGGTCGTGATGGCGAACCCATGCCATGGGGAAGGAGAGCGCGTCCTCGTCGCGTCCTTTTGCCGAGCGGTCGAGGAAATAGTAGACGCCGAGCAGTTCGTCGAGACCCCGTCCGTACGTGGAATAGGTGTGGAAGACGTTGCCCGAAGAGTCTTTGGCAAACATACTGAAACCAGGTGCTTCTTCAGAGCCGAATTTCATGGTGCCGAAGTTATAAACTTCACCGGAAGCCAACTCTTCCTTAGTAAAAGACACCTGGAAGTCGTGGTTAAAGGTATTGCCCTGGGAAGACGCCCAGGGAAAGCGCCAGCCCATGCGTTTCTTGAAGGCTTGGATTTGATCGAGGGAACCTTGGGAAATCGCGGTGAAAGTAACGTCGCGCTGGATGAGATGTGGGTGCACGCCGTCAAAGCCGTCGGCGGCCATAGAGCAGCTGGGGCAGCCTTCTTTCCATTCGGGGCCAAACATGAAGTGGTAGACGGCCAACTGGCTGCGCCCATCGAAAAGTTCGGCCATGGTCTTCTTCCCTGCCGGGGTGTCAAACACGTAGTTTTGTTCGACGCGGACCCAAGGAAGCGCACGGCGCTCGGCAGCCAGCGCGTCACGCAAATGCGTCAGCTCCTTTTCTTTCGCGAGCAGTTTCTTGCGGGCAGCAAGCCATTCCGGCTGTGAAACAATTTTCGAACCTACGACTACGTTTGTTGTTGCCATGATCCGTTCTCCTTTCCCCTTCGATCAAAAATCCATCTCCAGCATTGGCGAACTGGGCGCAGCCGGCGCAAAAACAGCGCCACAAATCCGCCGGTTGAAGTTGCGGTAAGCGCCACGGTGGCGGCGGCAGCCATACATACTGGGCACACAAATCCCCCCTTTCGCGATGCGGCTAGGCGGATTTGGCTAACTGCATGAAGAGGGGTGGCTCGTCCGCGCTGGGGCCCCAACTGGCGGGCACGGGAACATCGAGCATACGAAGATACACGCTGAACTGTCCGCGATGCTGGTACCAGTGGCTGAGCATCACGTCGCGGACAAACTGTTCGCGAGGCACAGCGAACACTTCCCTTCCTCCGGCGGTCAGCCGCCAGGTCGCCTTCATGAACTTGTCGTCGTACTTCGAAAGGAGGGCTTTGACTGCCGCGACGCTCTCATCGAAGGTGTTGAGAATTTCCTCTCGAGTGGCGGGTTGAGGGAACTGGGCAAAGTCCGGGGCTTGCGCCGAATCATTCTGGACAGCGCGGACGATCGAGCCAGGGATCGACGCGAGATGATAGGCGAGCTGGCCGGCGCTCATGGATTTGACGTGCGGCTTCCAGGACAACTTCTCGTCCGGTAACCGTTCCAGAAATCTCCTCGTAATCGGCGCCTGAACTTCGAACTCCTTCACCAACGTTTCCGAAATGGACATGACAATCCTCCTAAGACTTGTCTCTCGAAACTTTTCTTACTGGACCGAATTCGATTTGGCGAGCAGACCTTCGGCTCTTTGGCGAGCCATCTCGTGAATGTGGCTCCAGCCTGTGACCACGCCGGCCTTGTGGGCTTCCTGAATCAAGCCGAAGCCGGAGTGGCAGAACTTGATGAGGGTCACACCATTCTCCTCACTCAGCCGGTACTGAACGTTGTTGGCCACGGGGTAGGACATGAACAGAGGGCCGGAAATCTCCAGAAGAGTGGGGCGCTTGATGGCCTGAACGGTTCCCCAAAAGTGGCCGTTGCCGTCGCCCAGATCGCGGAACCAGCGGCCGCCGGGCCAGGCTTCCAGCGTCATCGGCATGGGCGTGTGGTCGGGCATTTCATTGGCCCATCCCAACTGGTCGACCAGCGCTTTGAAGGTGGTGTCCAGAGAAGCGCGCACGCGGATCTCCTGAGTCACCTGCAACGAGAGGTTTTCAATTCCCGCCAGGTTTGTTGTCATCGTCATTTCTCCTTTTCTTTGTTGGGTCCTTTTCGGAAATCAATTCCATGGATTCGGCGCGTTCCTTGATGCGTGTCAACTGATGACGCCAATAACGCTCGAAGGTCGCGGTCCATTCGTGAAGGGGCCGAATCGCGTCGGCATCAGTGCGGTAGAGCATATGGCGTCCGTCTCTGCGAACATTGACCAGGCCGACCTCCAGAAGGACGCGCAGGTGCTTGGAGACGGAGGGCTGGGGCAGGCCGAGGCCATCGACAATTTCTCCCACGTTGCGTTCCTGAGCGACCAAAAAGCTGAGGATGTCGCGGCGGCGGGGTTCGGCGACGGCGTTGAAGGAATCGGAGGTGGTAGCGGCACGAGGCATGGTTGGATTATATTCCCATATAGGAATATGTCAAGCACAAAATTCCGGCAACCAATCCACGACCAGGACAGCAGATCCCTCGCTTCGCTCGGGATGACAAACCAAAAACAGCAGGTGGGAAGGACATAGTCTGGCAGAGGCTGGTAAAATGGAGGGATATGTTGAACCAAATTACGGGATTTGACCTGAGCGGGCTGAAGTATGCCCGGAAGAAAACGTATGGCGTGAAGGTGGGCCCGGTGCAGGTGGGCGGCGGCGCGCCGATCGTTGTGCAGTCGATGACGAACACGGACACGGCGGATGTGGAGACCACGTTCCAGCAAACAGTGGAGCTGGCGGAAGCGGGGTCGGAGATTGTGCGCTGGACGGTGAACGTGCCGGAAGCGGCGGCAGCGGTGCCGGTGATCAAGAAGCGGCTGCTGGACGCGGGATGCCGCGTGCCGATCATTGGGGATTTTCACTACAACGGGCACGTGCTGCTGACGAAATATCCGGAGTGCGCGACGGCGCTGGACAAATACCGGATCAATCCCGGGAATGTAGGCGCGGGACAGCGGCGCGACGAACAGTTTTCGACGATCTGCAAAGTGGCGGTGGATCACGGTAAACCGGTGCGAATTGGAGTGAATGGCGGTTCGCTGAATCAAGAACTGGTGATGCGCAAGATGCAGGAGAACACGGACAAGGATTTGGGAAAAGAGTCTGAAGACATCATTAATGAATGCATGGTGCTTTCGGCACTGGAGTCGACGGAGCTGGCGCTGGAATCGGGGTTGCGAAATGAGCAGATCATTATTTCGTGCAAAACGTCGCGGCCGCGCGACCTGATTACTGTGTATCGGGATCTGGCGAGTAAGACGCAGCAGCCGTTGCACCTGGGATTGACGGAAGCGGGCATGGGGATGAAAGGGCTGGTGTGGTCGTCGGCGTCGCTGGGCGTGCTGCTGTATGAAGGGATCGGGGATACGATCCGGATTTCGCTGACGCCGAGGCCCGGCGGCGACCGGCGCGAGGAAGTGTATGCTTGCTGCGAGCTGCTGCAGGCGCTGGGGCTGCGGTCGTTCTCGCCGAGCGTAACGGCCTGCCCAGGATGCGGGCGGACGACGAGCACAACGTTCCAGGAGTTGGCGGAACGCACGCAGGAATACATTCGCGAGATGATGCCGACGTGGAAGCAGCAATATGAGGGTGTGGAGACGATGACCCTGGCGGTGATGGGGTGCATCGTGAACGGTCCGGGCGAGTCGAAGGCCGCGAATATCGGGATCAGCTTACCGGGGACGGGCGAAGCGCCACGATGCCCGGTATATATTGATGGGCAGAAGGCTGTGACGCTGGAAGGCACGTACGATGAGCTGGCGGCGGCGTTCAAGAAATTGGTGGACGATTACATAGCGACGAAGTATCCGAAGAAGACGGCGGAAGCGCTGAGCCGGTAACCAAAGCCAATGTTCAGTTGGTTGAGCGCTTCGCTCAGAATGACAACAAGTTTTCGGTAGTAACAAGGATAGGCGATGAAGATCAGCCGAGAAGATGTGTTGCGGGTGGCGGAGCTGGCTTATTTGGATTTGAGCGAGGCGGAGCTGGAGACGTACCGGGCGCAGATTGACGAGATTCTGGAGTACATCGGGAAGCTGAACGAGCTGGATACAGGGAATGTGGAGCCGATGGCGCAGGTGCTGGCGGATGACCAGACGGCGGACGCGACGCTGCGCGAGGATCTGATTGTGCCGTGTGCGGTGGCGGACGACGTGTTGAAGCATGCGCCGGACCCGGAGGCGCCGTATTTCCGGGTGCCGAAGGTGATTGAGAGGTAGGGACGTGCACCTCGCGCGGCGGTCGAAGAGAGATTCCTGACTCCGGAGACTGCGTTCGGAATGACGGATCTAAGAAATCATGAGGATTGAAGCGGATCGCCTCAGAAGGCGGTCGCTGCAAGAAATTGAGCGAGGTTGTGGGTCGAGACTAAGATGACGACGATGAATACGATTGGCGAAGTGCGCGGGGCGATTGAGACGCGGAAGGTTTCGGCGCGGGAAGTGGCGGCCGACTATTTCAAGCGGATTGCCGCGCAGAACAAGGCCCTGAACGCGTACCTGACGCTGTGCGAGGAACGGGCCTACCGGCAGGCGGACCGCGTGGACGCGTTGGTGGCCGCGGGAAAGGCCTTGCCGCCGCTGGCCGGTGTGCCCGTGGCGGTCAAGGACGTGATCAGCACCCGCGGAGTGAAGACGGCGTGCGGGTCGAAGATCCTGTCGAACTACATTCCGCCGTACGACGCGACAGCAGTGAACCGGCTGGAATCGGCGGGAGCGGTGATTCTGGGCAAGACGAACTGCGACGAATTCGCGATGGGGAGTTCGAACGAGAACTCGGCGTACGGGCCGGTGCAGAATCCGGCGGCGCCGGGATGCGTGCCGGGCGGGTCAAGCGGGGGTTCGGCGGCGGTGGTGGCGGCGAAACTGGCGGTGGCGTCGCTGGGGACAGACACGGGCGGATCAATCCGGCAGCCAGGATCGTTCTGCGGGATACCGGCAATGATGGGGAGTTACGGGCGGGTGTCGCGGTATGGGCTGATTGCGTTTGCATCGTCGCTCGACAGGATCGGGCCGTTTGCGCACACGGTGGAAGATGTGGCGACGGTGCTGCACGCGATTGCGGGACGGGACCCGAACGATTCGACCTCGGCGACCGCAGCGGTGGAGGATTACCGCGCTTCGCTGGGACAGCCGGTAAAAGGGATGAAAGTGGGCGTGCCAAAAGAGTATCTCGGCGCGGGAATGGACCCCGGTGTCCGCCGGAAGATCGATGCGGGGATCGCGCAGCTGCGGAAGATGGGTTGCGACGTACGAGACATTCAACTGCCGCATACGGATTACGCGATCGCAAGCTATTACATCATCGCGACGGCGGAGGCGAGCTCGAACCTGGCGCGGTACGACGGCGTGCGGTTCGGGCCGCGCGTGGATGGCGATTCGCTGATCGGGATGTATCGCAAGACGCGAGGCGCGGGATTCGGCGCCGAAGTGAAACGGCGCATCGTTTTGGGAACGTATGTGCTTTCGGCGGGTTATTACGACGCGTATTACTTGAAGGGGCAGAAAGTGCGCGCGTTGATTGCGGAGGATTTCCGGAAGGCATTTGCGCAAGTGGACGTGATCGTGACGCCAACGTCGCCGGTGCCGCCGTTCAAGCTGGGTTCGCGGGTCAATGATCCGCTGCAGATGTATCTTGCTGATATTTATACAGTTACGGGATCGCTGGCGGGATTGCCGGGAATCTCGGTGCCGTGTGGGCGGATCGATGGCAAGCTGCCGGTGGGATTACAGATTATCGGGCCGGCGTTTGGCGAGAGCAAGGTGCTGCAACTGGCGCACGCGTTTGAGCAGGCGGGCGGAGCGGCGCTGTAGAGTTGCAGCAAGACCGCGACGACGAAGAGCTCGTCGCCAGCGCACTGAAGTAGAGTGCTAATCCGGTCAATTGTTTGTCGCGGAGATGGGGGGCAGGAGTCCTGTGCCCCTACATGACTAACCTTGCACCGATATAATTGCGGCAAAGCTCATCATCACAACGGCGAAATTTGCGGAAGCGCAAACTAGTTTTTCGCGCGGCTGAAAGTGTGTGGTGATAGAGCGCACCATGCGGCGCGCGAGATTGGGGAGTAGGGATTTTCGAACGAAGGCGGGCACGCAAATTCGGCGCGGAACGGCAATATATCTACTAGTAGATGAGATGCGGAATTTGTGTGAATGGTTTGAAATGAGCAAGTTTCTGGCCGGAAGCGGGAGTGCGAAATTCCGGAGCGGCTTCCAAAAGTGGGAGAAAGTTCGCAGAAATGGTACTTTTTTTCACACGCCCCCTGTCAACATTGACAGTCACGAAAACAGTGGAGTTCGGCCAAAACCGGCAAAATCCCCAGCAAAAACAAGCGAAATGGAAAAGTACTAGAGAAACAGTTTGGCGGGAAACCAAACGGAACGACTATTGCATGAGATTTATGCGTCTTCTAATCTCTCCGGAACATCGAAGAGAGTAGAAGAAGAAAGCGGCGGAGATTGAGAGGTTCCCGTGGTAACTGTAAAGTCGAGTCAAAAAATTTTTACCGACGCGGAAGTGGCCAGCTTGACGGGCATCTGCGTGGAGCACGTACACAATTTCGCACGCAGCCGTCATCTGGGCATGATCGCCCGGGCGGCGGAAGCAGCCGGCGCGCAGGCGGAGCAATGGCTGTTCACGTTGTCTGACCTGATGGTGCTGGCGACGCTGTTCCCGCGCTGCACCCACTAATCGCTCCGTTTTTCGGCCTCGCTCCTGCCCTGCCTGAACGTTCCCCGGAAACCCTGAAATGAGTGAAGTGCCGAGCGTCCTTGCGACGCTGTTGGCAGAGGACTATGCTGGTGGTTCGGGAAGCGGCCAAGTAGCCGTACAGTTTCTGAGCCGCCGACCGGGACCGCTATGGCTGGCCTTCGCAACCCTGCAACCGTGTTCCAACCCCGATTCCTGCTGCTTCCCCTATTGGCGCTGGCGTTTTTGATGGGTGGCCCGAGCGGGTCACAGCAGCCGCCGGGGCCTCAGCCGAAGGGCGCCACAACAGCGGCAACTCCCAAGAAAGAAGACACTGGCGTCGGGGCGCCACGGAGCAAGAAGCTGGTTTTGAAGGATGGCACGTTCCAGGTGGTGCGCGAATACCAGAGGAATGGCGACCGAGTAAGGTACTTCAGCGTGGAACGAGGGGATTGGGAAGAGATTCCGGCGTCGATGATCGACTGGGACGCGACCGCGAAGGACGAGGCGGCGGCGGAAAAAGCGTCGGAAGCGATGGTGGAAAAGATTCACAAGTCCGAAGTGGCGAAGAGCATGGATCCGCCGCTGGAAGTTGACGCGAGCCTGCCGGTGGCCGAAGGAGTGTACCTGCCGACCGGCGAAGGGCTGTTTGTGGTGGAAGGCAAGACCATAAGGCTGCTGCAGCAGGCGGGCTCGGAAACGAAAGCGGACAAGCTTCGGTCGATCGAGCAGGTGCTTTCGCCGGTACCGCTGGTGCCGGGTAAGATTACCGTGACGATTCCTGGAAGCCGAGCGAGCTTGCGGCTGCGGACGAGCTCGCCGGAATTTTATTTGCGGGAAGCGCCGCCGGACCCCGATCGCGTATCGCCGGTGCAGAAGAGCAGCAAGCCGGGGGAAAACGGGCCGGATGTGGTGCTGGTGCGGGCGAAGGCGGTACGCAACGGAAGGCAATTGGAATCGATCAGCACATTGTTTGGGGAAACGATGAGCCAGAAGCGGAACGAGATTTCGTTGCAGCGGTGGGAAGTGGCGCAAGGGCTGTACCGGTTCACGCTGGGCGAGGCGCTGACGCCGGGGGAATATGCGATCGCGGAAGTGCTGCCGGACGGGCTGAATCTCTATGTGTGGGATTTTGGGCTGGACGGGGCGGAAGACACGGGGAAGAACAAGAAGAAGTGAGTGCTTGTGCGTGTCGACTGGCAGCTGCGATTGGGTTCAATCTAAACTCGCACTCCTTGAAAAGCAAAGGGTTGTTCATCTTTCTGTCGACGATGCGCAGAACTAGCGCTTGGTAGAGGAGACGGGGATGCGGGAGAAGACGACCATGAGGGTGTTGAGGACGTCGGAGACGCGGAAAGGTTTCTGGAGGCGGCGGTAGCTGGCGGAGGCACTGGAGCCCTGGCCTTCTTCGATGACCTCGCCGGACATGTAGATGAGTTCGGGTTTGTTGGGGGCAGAAGCGATTTTGAGGCGCTGGGCAACGTTGTAGCCATCGGCGTTGGGCCCGGTGCCGGAAAGATTGAGGTCGCAGAGAATGGCGTCGTAGCTGGAGCGGAGAACGAGAGAGAGAGCTTGTTCGGCGGTGGCAGCGCAATCAACTTGCAGGCCGTGAGCGGAGAGGCCTTCGGCTAGAAGCATGCGGATGCTCTCCTCGTCGTCGACCACCAGAATGGATTTCTTCTTGAGCAGCTCGAGAGTGGGGGCCATCATGTCGCCGGTGCCCGAAGAATCGGAATCGCGAAGAGGTAGCGCCGGCTTTTCCTGGACGGCGACGGGCAGAAAAACGGTGAACGCAGCGCCGCCCGCAGGCAACGATTCGGCTTCGATATCGCCGCCGTGCTCGCGAATGATGGACATGCAGATGCTGAGGCCGAGGCCGGTGCCGCCGCCGGGGCGCTTGGTGGTGAAGAAGGGATCGAAAATCCTGGCCAGGACTTCCGGCTTGATGCCGACGCCATCGTCCTGAACGCTGGCAAAAAGACGCTGTCCGAGCTGACCGAGGCGGATCTGAATGCGGCCGGAGGGGCGGACTTCGCGAATGGCCTGCTCGGCGTTGGAAATGAGATTGAGGAAGACCTGGATGAGCTGGTTGGCATCGCCAACGATGAAGGGCATGCCCTGGCACTGGCGGAAGTCGACTTCGATGGCGTTGCGCTTGAGGGAGTGCTCGTGGAGCTGGAGGGTACGGTCCACGATAGCGTTGAGATCGAGCGCTTTCTTTTGCGGGGAGGCGGGGCGAGAGAATTCCAGCAAATTCTGGACAATGCGGGCAGCGCGGCGGGCCTGGCGATGGGTCATATCGAGCTGGCGCTTGGTGTTTTCGTCGGCGCCCGCGCGATCACGGAGAAGTTCGCTGGCGCCAAGGATGGCGGTGAGGGGATTGTTGAGTTCGTGAGCGACGCCGGCGAGCATCTGGCCCATGGCGGCGAGTTTTTCAGCTTGAATGAGCTGCTCTTCGAGGCGCTTGACTTCGGTGATATCGCGGCCGGAGATGACGACGCCCTCGATGTTGCCGATTTCGTTGAACAGTGGACTGAAGTGGCAGCGTAGGCGGCGCCATTCTCCGTGCTTGTGGCGGACACGGATTTCAATGGAGGCAAAATTCTGTTTACCCTGGATGAGTTCGTCGAAGACTTTCAGGAGCGCGGCACGCTCTTCGACATGGGTGTTCTCGCCAAAGGTGAGGCCGATGGCCTCCTGGGGCTCGAAACCGAGACACTCTTTGACCTTGGGGCTGATGAAAGTGTAGTGGCGGTCGGGATCAACGACGAAGATCAAGTCCGGGAAAGAGTCAACGAGGCGACGGGCGAATTCCTGCTGCTGATAGAGACGCTTTTCGATGGCGCGGCGTTCGGTGATGTCGGCAAGGGCGCCCTGATAGCGAACCACTTTCCCGGCGGCGTCGCGAACCGCGGAGGCGGTGTTCAGGCAAACGACGGGCTGGCCGTCTTTGCGGCGCAGGGTGATCTCCTTACCCTCGGGGGCCGGCTGGCTGTCGACCTCACGAGTGAGGAGCGCGCGCTGCTCTTCGTCGACGAAGATTTCCGTGACTTTCTTCGAGAGCAGCTCTTCCTTGGAAGAATAGCCGAGCATACGGACGAGAGCGGGATTGACTTCGAGGATCTTGTCGTCGGGAGTGACGATGTAGATGCCTTCCTGGAGGGTTTCAAAGAGCTCGGTGAAGCGCGCCTCGCTGCGGCGCTGGGAGGTGATGTCGCGGGCGAGGATGGTAAGGCCGTGGACCTTGTTGTCGCGGACCATGGCATGAGCGACGCAGTCGAAGAAGTGCACGGCGCCGGTCTTTTTCAAACGCACCTGAATGCTGCCGGACCAGAAGCGGCGTTCGATGAAGCGCTCGATATCGCGCAGCAATCTTTCTTCGGTGATGCCGGTTTCGTCGGAGAGAAAGTGGGTGAGGGGAAGGCCGATGATTTCCTGGAAAGGTTGGCCGACGAAATCAGCAAAGCTGCGGTTGGCGGCACGGATTTCGCCATCCAGACTGAGCGCGAGGAGAATGTCGTCGAACGAATCGATTAAGTCGCGGAAACCCTGCTGCGACTTGGAAATCATGTGGAAGAGCTGCTCCATCTGCTGATCGTTGGGTGGACGGGAGGCACCCTGGTCGAGCCCCTGGACCATGCCTTTGAGTTCGGCGATCTGCTGAGACTTGCGCCAGATGTAGACGCCGAGCAGACCAATGAGAATGACGAGACCGATGGGAAGGGCTTCGAGATGAATCCTGGCGCTCTTAACGGAGTCCCAGGAAAACCAGGCAAAGACGGCGGAGATGACGAAGAGGAGGAAAAAGGTGAGGCCCCAAAGTTCGTGCTGACGCTTTTCGTAGGCTTCGAGACGCGTGACTACCAGACTGCCGAGATCCTGGTGGGAGGGATCGGTGTGGGCGGCGTTGGGTTGTGGGGCGTCGCTCATAATTTCGAACCGCGGGACCCGGGCCTAAGGTAGTGACTTCTCATGATAGGAAGCGGGCGGAAAATGCGGCAAGTAGCAACGAGGAACGGGGTGCGTGAGGTATACCTGTACGAAAGGACGGTAGGAAAAAAAAGCCCCGGGGATGAGCCCGGGGCGGTGAGAGTTTCTGTGTGTGGCGAAGGTGGGCACGAATTACGGTCCCCCCCACGCGCAGGTTGCGTTAGTCCTGGCCTTCGGTGGCGGCGTCGGCTTCGGTTTCTTCGTCCTTACCACCGAGGAATTCCAAGCCCGCTGCGTCGTCGACGGCGAATTCGGAAGCTTCGGGCAGCTCTTCGACAGGAGCCGGGATGGGCACTTCCGTCAGTAGCTGGATGGCACGGTAGTGTTCGAGACCAGTGCCGGCGGGGATGAGGCGGCCCATGATGACGTTTTCCTTCAAGCCGCGGAGGTAGTCCACCTTGCCTGCCACGGCAGCTTCGGTGAGCACGCGAGTGGTCTCCTGGAAGCTGGCGGCGGAGATGAACGAGTCTGTGGAGAGCGACGCCTTGGTGATACCAAGGAGCAGCGGACGGCCGGTAGCGGGGCGGCCCCCTTCGGCGATGACACGGTCGTTCTCTTCGCGGAAGCGGAACTTGTCCACTTGTTCTTCGAGGAGGAACGTGGTGTCGCCGACGTCTTCGACCTTGACCCAGCGCATCATCTGACGGCTGATGGTTTCGATGTGCTTGTCGTTAATGTTGACGCCCTGCAGGCGGTAAACCTCTTGAATGGCGTTGACGAGGTAGGCCTGGGTGTACTTCTCGCCCAGAACCGCGAGCAGGTCGTGGAGGTTGAGCGGGCCGTCGATAAGCGCTTCACCAGCGCGGACATGCTCGCCTTCCTGAACGTTGATGTGAACGCCGCGCGGGATGGCGTATTCCTTGGAGGTCTTGCCATCTTCGTTTTCGACGTAGATCTTGCGCATACCCTTGGCGATTTCGCCGTAGCGGACGGTGCCGTCGATTTCCGAGATGACGGCGGGGTCCTTGGGCTTGCGGGTTTCGAAGAGTTCGACGACGCGCGGGAGACCACCGGTGATGTCCTTGGTTTTGGTGGTTTCGCGCGGGATCTTCGCGAGCACGTCTCCGGCCTGGACTTCATCGCCATCCTGGACCATCAAGTGGGCGCGGGAGGGCATGAGGTACTTCTTGCGGACCTTGCCGGAAGAATCGCGGACCAAGATGGCGGGCTGATGCTTTTCATCGCCCGGCGGCAGAGTGACAACGAGCTGGGAGAGGCCGGTAACTTCGTCGACCTGCTCTTCGATGGTGAGGCCGGGACGGAGATCGTCGAACTTCACGGAGCCCGCGGTTTCGGTCAGGATCGAGAAGGTGAACGGATCCCATTCGGCGAGGATCTGGCCGTGGTTGACGGAATCGCCATCGGCAACGCGGAGCCGCGCGCCGTAAACGACGTGGTAGCGTTCCTTTTCGCGGTTCTTTTCGTCGAGAATGACGATCAGGCCGGAACGGTTCATGGCGATGCGCGCGCCGGCGCGGCCTTCCACATGGCGCAGATCAACGAACTTGACGATGCCGTTGTTCTTGGCCTCGAGGGTGGAGCGCTCGCTGACGCGGGTGGCCGCACCGCCAATGTGGAACGTGCGCATCGTGAGCTGGGTGCCAGGTTCGCCGATGGACTGCGCGGCGATGACGCCGACCGCTTCGCCGAGCTCGACCATGCGTCCGGTGGCGAGGTTGCGGCCATAGCAGAGGCCACAAACACCGCGACGGGATTCGCAGGTGAGCACGGAACGGATGCGGACGCGTTCGATACCGGCAGCCTGAATGGCGTTGGCCAGTTCTTCGGTGATTTCCTGATTGACGTCGACGATGACGCTCCCTTCGAAGTCCTTGATCTTCTCGAGAGAGACGCGGCCAACGACGCGGTCGCGCAAGGGTTCGACTTCCACGCCCGCTTCGATAATGGGCTCGACGAAGATGCCATCGGAAGTGCCACAATCGCGCTCGTTGATGATGACGTCTTGCGCCACGTCGACGAGACGGCGAGTGAGGTAACCGGAGTCGGCGGTCTTCAAAGCGGTATCGGCGAGACCTTTACGGGCACCGTGGGTGGAGATGAAGTACTGCAACACGGTGAGGCCTTCGCGGAAGTTGGAGGTAATGGGAGTTTCGATGACTTCGCCGGAGGGCTTGGCCATCAAGCCGCGCATACCGGAAAGCTGGCGGATCTGCTGCTTGGAACCGCGGGCACCGGAGTCGGCCATGATGTAAACGGGGTTGATGTTGCCTTCGCGGTCCTGGGTTTCCAGGGCCTTGAACATTTCGTCGGCAACTTTTTCGGTAACGTCGCCCCAGATGGCGATGACCTTGTTGTAGCGTTCGCCGTTGGTGATGGCGCCGTCGAGGTACTGCTGCTGAACCTTGACGACTTCCTTTTCGGCGTTTTCGACGAGCTTGTACTTGTCGCTGGGGATGAGCATGTCGTCGATGCCGATGGAGATGCCGGACCGTGTGGCGTAGGTGAAGCCGAGCGCCTTCAAGTGGTCGAGCAGTTCCACGGTGGCTTCGAGACCGAAGCGCAAGTAGGCGTAGTAGACGAGCTGCTGCACGCCCTTTTTCTTGAGCAAGCCGTTGATGTAGGGCATCTGCCTGGGCAGGTGCGAATTGAAGATAACGCGGCCGACAGTGGTCTGGACGAACTGGCGTTCCATGCGCACGGGTTCGGTGTGCGTGACGTCCTGCGTGTCGTAAGCGGTGGTCAGATCGATGAGCTCGCCGGAGTAGCGCAGACGGACCGGCGTGAGCAGTTCGACTTCGCCCGCTTCGAGCGCGAGAACAACGTCTTCGGTGGAGCCGAACACCCGGCCTTCGCCCTTGGCGCCGGGCTTGGACTTGGTGAGGTAATAGATACCGAGAACCATGTCCTGCGAGGGCACGGCGAGAGGCAGACCGTGGGCCGGAGAAAGAATGTTGCGCGAGCTGAGCATGAGCACAGACGCTTCGACCTGGGATTCCGGAGAGAGCGGAATGTGCACGGCCATCTGGTCGCCGTCGAAGTCCGCGTTGAAGGCGGTGCAGACGAGCGGGTGAATACGGATGGCCTTGCCTTCGACGAGGGTGGGCTCGAAAGCCTGAATGCCCAAGCGGTGCAAGGTCGGGGCGCGGTTGAGCAGCACGGGATGTTCGCGGATGACATCTTCGAGGATGTCCCACACGACGGATTCCTGCTGTTCGACCATTTCCTTGGCTTGCTTGATGGTGGTGCAGTGGCCCTGGGCTTCGAGTTTGTGATAGATGAAGGGCTTGAAGAGCTCGAGCGCCATCTTCTTGGGCAGACCGCACTGGTTGAGCTTGAGTTCCGGGCCGACGACGATGACGGAGCGGCCGGAGTAGTCGACGCGCTTGCCGAGGAGGTTCTGGCGGAAACGGCCCTGCTTGCCCTTGAGGGTGTCGCTGAGGGACTTGAGCGGGCGGTTGTTGGTGCCACGCAGAACGCGGCCGCGGCGGCCGTTGTCGAACAGAGCGTCCACGGCTTCCTGGAGCATGCGCTTTTCGTTACGGACGATGACGTCGGGCGCGCGCAGTTCCATGAGCTTCTTCAAGCGGTTGTTGCGGTTGATGACGCGGCGATAGAGGTCGTTGAGGTCGGAAGTGGCGAAGCGGCCGCCATCGAGAGGCACAAGCGGGCGCAGTTCCGGCGGAAGCACCGGGATCACGTCGAGAATCATCCACTCAGGCTTGTTGCCGCTTTTGCGGAAAGCTTCGAGCACTTTAAGGCGCTTGGCGTACTTGATGCGCTTCTGGAGGGAAGGATCGGCCTTCATTTTTTCGCGGAGATCGTCGGCAAGCTTGTCGACCTCCACGCGGCGCAGGAGTTCCTTGATGGCTTCCGCGCCCATCTTGGCCTGGAACTGGCCGGGGTACTCGGTGGTGAGCTTGCGGTATTCCTCTTCCTGAAGAACCTGACGCTCTTTCAGGACGGCGACTTCGCCCTGATCGACGACGACGAAGGCTTCGAAATAGAGGATGCGCTCGAGATCGCGCATGGAGATATCGAGCAAATAGCCGATGCGGCTGGGCAGGCCCTTGAAGAACCAGACGTGGGAGCAGGGCGAAGCAAGCTCGATGTGGCCGAGACGCTCACGGCGGACTTTGCTCAAAGTGACTTCGACGCCGCACTTATCGCAGATCACTCCGCGATGCTTCATACGCTTGTATTTTCCGCACAAGCATTCCCAGTCCGTGACCGGACCGAAAATCTTGGCGCAGAAAAGACCGTCACGCTCGGGCTTAAACGTGCGGTAGTTGATGGTCTCGGGCTTGGTGACTTCGCCGTGAGACCAGGAACGGATTTTTTCCGGACTGGCCAGGGAGATACGGATAGAGTCGAAATCCGCGATCAAGCTGGCGCGATCATAAGGGCTGCTGCGATACAAGGTGATTTCCTCCCTCCCCGGCTTTCACCGGGGACGCGCCCCTGGCAGCGTTTGTGCACTGCCGGAGGCGGCTGAGAACCCGTAAACCTGAATACTGCCAATACCTTTCGCCTTGCCGAGATGGGGCGTTTTACGCCCCTACCCGGAGCTGGCATGAAGGCCAGCGCTACATAAATCGCTCTAGTCGGCGGCCTTTTCCACCGTGGGCTTCTGGCGCTTCATCAATTCGACGTCAAGGCAGAGCGACTGCAGCTCGCGCACGAGAACGTTGAACGATTCAGGAACGCCCGGCTCGATACCCGGCTCGCCCTTGACGATGGCCTCATAAATCTTGGCGCGGCCATAGACGTCGTCGGACTTGGCGGTGAGCAGTTCCTGCAAAATGTGAGCGGCGCCGTAGGCTTCCAGGGCCCAGACTTCCATTTCGCCGAAGCGCTGCCCGCCGAACTGCGCCTTGCCACCGAGCGGCTGCTGGGTGATGAGCGAGTAGGGCCCGATGGAACGAGCGTGAATCTTGTCGTCGACCAAGTGGGAGAGCTTAAGCATGTAGATGTAGCCAACGGTGATGGGCTGATCGAACTGTTCGCCGGTCATGCCGTCGAAGAGGTTGATCTTGCCGGCGTGGGGCAAGCCGGCAACTTCAAGCAGGTGGCGGATTTCCGCTTCGCGCGCGCCGTCGAATACCGGGGTGGCGAAGGGAATGCCGTCGCGGAAGCCTTCGGCGAATTCCAGCAATTCGTCGTCGCTCAATTTCTGAAGGGATTTCCAAATGGCGGTGTCGCTGAACACTTCGCGGTACCAGCGACGAATCGCTTCGGCGCGGTTTTCCTTGCTCAAGAGGCGGCGGAGACTGTTGCCCAGTTCCTTAGAGGCCCAGCCGAGGTGGGTTTCGAGAATCTGACCGACGTTCATACGAGAAGGAACGCCGAGCGGATTGAGAACGATTTCCACGGGAGTGCCATCCGGGAGATAGGGCATGTCTTCTTCCGGCACGACGCGGGCGATAACGCCCTTGTTGCCGTGGCGGCCGGCCATTTTGTCGCCGATGGAGAGCTTGCGCTTCATGGCGATGTAGACCTTGACGAGCTTGATGACGCCGGGAGGAAGCTCGTCACCCTTCTTGAGCTTTTCCTTGCGTTCTTCGGTGATCTTGCGGAGCACATCGATCTGACGGGAAGTCATCTCTTCGATTTCTTCGATCTTCTCGATGAGCAGTGGATCACGCTCGTTGAGCTTAAGGCGCTTGAGGTTGCGCGTGGAGATTTTTTCAATCAGGTCGCGATTGAGTTCCACGCCCTTGGTGAGCAGGCGCTTGTTGGTTTTTTCGTCGTGCAGGTCGGCCTGGAGCACCTTGCCGCCGAGCAGATCTTCGAGACGCTTGAGGCGCTCGTCGGTGAGGATGCGGATTTCGTCAGCGAGGTTCTTTTCAAGCTTGAAGACCTGCGAGGCTTCGATGGCCTTGTGGCGCTCGTCCTTTTCTCCGCCCTTGCGGGTGAAGATCTTGACGTCGACGATGGTGCCTTCGATGCCCGGGGGACAATAGAGAGAAGCGTCGCGGACATCACCGGCTTTTTCACCGAAGATGGCGCGGAGCAGCTTTTCTTCGGGAGTCAGCGTGGTTTCACCCTTGGGGGTGACCTTGCCGACGAGGATGTCGCCGGGCTTCACAACGGCGCCGATGCGAATGACGCCGCTCTCGTCGAGGTTGCGGAGGAAGGACTCGCTGATGTTGGGGATGTCGCGAGTAACTTCTTCTGGACCGAGCTTGGTGTCGCGGGCTTCGATTTCGTACTCCTCGATGTGGATGGAGGTGTAGTAGTCGTCCTTGACCAGCTTTTCGCTGACCAGGATGGCGTCTTCGAAGTTGTACCCGCGCCAAGGCACGAAGGCCACGAGGACGTTGCGGCCGAGGCCGAGTTCGCCGCGATCGGTGCAGGGACCGTCGGCGAGGACCTGAGCGGTCTTCACGCGATCGCCCACGCGAACGAGCGGCTTCTGGTTGATGCAAGTGTTCTGGTTGGAGCGCTTGAACTTGGTCAGGGTGTAAATGTCGGCGCCCACTTCGCGGCTGAGTACGCCGGAGTGATCGCTTTCCACACGGACGATGATGCGCTCGGAGTCCACCTGGTCGACGATGCCATCGCGTTTGCAGAGCACGACCGCGCCGGAATCGCGGGCGGTAACGCGCTCCATGCCGGTGCCGACGAGCGGGGCTTCACCGCGGATCAAAGGCACAGCCTGGCGCTGCATGTTGGAACCCATCAAGGCGCGGTTGGCGTCGTCGTTCTCGAGGAACGGAATCAAGCTGGCGGCGACGGAAACGAGTTGCTTGGGCGAAACGTCGACGTAATCGACTTCATCGCGATGCTTGAGCACGAAGTTGCCGGCCTGGCGGCAGTTGACGAGCTCGGTGGTGATGCGCAGCTTTTCATCGAGAGAGACGTTGGCCTGCGCGATGACGTACTTGTCCTCTTCCCAGGCGGAAAGATAGAAGCAGTAAGCCTCGTAGACGACCTTGCGGCGCTTGAGCTCTTCGTTGAGTTCTTCGACGCGGTCGCGCTCGACGATGTCGCCGGCCTTGAACTCGCTGTCGCCGGCATTGACGATGTGCACGTAGTCCACGATGCGCCCGCCCTTGACGCGGCGGTAGGGGGATTCGATGAACCCGTAATCGTTGATGCGGGCGAAGCAGCTCAGAGAGCTGATCAAGCCAATGTTCGGACCTTCCGGGGTCTCAATAGGGCAGATGCGGCCGTAGTGCGTGGGGTGAACGTCGCGGACTTCGAACCCAGCGCGTTCACGGGAGAGACCGCCCGGCCCGAGAGCGGAGAGACGCCGCTTGTGAGTAATTTCGCTGAGCGGGTTGGTCTGGTCCATGAACTGGCTAAGCTGCGAACTGCCGAAGAACTCGCGGATCGCGGCCATAACCGGCTTGGCGTTGACGAGGTCGTGCGGCATGGCCGTGGACATTTCCTGGTACACGCTCATCTTTTCTTTAATGGCGCGTTCCATACGGACAAGGCCGATGCGGAACTGGTTTTCGAGCAACTCGCCCACCGCGCGGACGCGGCGATTGCCGAGGTGGTCGATATCGTCGACGACGCCGATGTTCTTGCGCAGCTTGAAGAGATACTTGATGGCGGCGACGAAGTCCGTGGTGTCGAGGGTGCGATTATCGAGCGGCGTATCGAGGCCGAGCTTGATATTGAACTTCAAGCGGCCGACGCGGCTGAAATCGTACTTGCGCGGATCGAAGAACATGCCGCGGAAAAGATTGGTAGCGGTCTCGAGCGTGGGGGGATCGCCGGGGCGCAGCTTACGGTAGATCTCGATGAGCGCTTCCTTGGAAGAACGGATGGCGTCCTTATCGAGGGTGCGCGAAAGCACCATGCCGATGTCGTCGCGTTCCGGGAAGAAGACGTCAACTTCGGTGATACCGGCTTCGGCAAAGGCCTGCCAGAGATCGGCGGTAAGCGGCTTGTTGGCTTCCAGGAGGACTTCGCCAGTCTGGCGGTTGACGACGTCGGCGACGCTGTAAGCGCCTTCGAGGTCGGCCAGGGCGGCGCGGATCTGGGAAATCTTGGCCTTGATGAGTTCCTTGAAGAGCGTTTCGGTGATGCGCTTGTGGGCGCCGACGATGACTTCTTCGCTCTTGGGATTGCGGATTTCGTGAGTCAGCTTGCGATCGACGATACCTGGCGAAACGTTCCAGAAGAGGTCCTTATCGCGCAGGGAAATGCGCTCCACCTGATAAAAGGTGCGGAGAATCTCTTCGTTGGACTTCATGCCGAGGGCGCGCAGGAAAATGGAGCCGAGGAACTTGCGCTTGCGGTCGATGCGGACGTAGAGAATGTTCTTGGTGTCGTATTCGAATTCCACCCACGAGCCGCGGTAAGGAATAATCTTGCCGAGGAAGTAAGTGCGGTTGTTGGCGTTTTCGAAGAAGACGCCGGGCGAACGGTGCAACTGGCTGACAATGACGCGCTCAGTACCGTTGATGATGAAAGTGCCGTTGTCAGTCATCAGCGGGATATCGCCGTAGAAAACTTCCTGTTCCTTGATGTCGCGGATGGTCTTGGCGCCGGTGTCCGGATCCTTGTCGTAGATGGTGAGACGGATGGTGACCTTGAGCGGCGCAGAGTAAGTCATGCCGCGTTCCTGACACTCGTTGACGTCGTACTTGAGTTGCATGGCAACGGGGTCGCCGCACTTGTTACAGAAGGTGGGCGTGTTCTTGTTGAAGGTGCCGCACTTCTGGCAGACCACGTCGCCGGTCTGATAAGGATTGGTGACCACGGAAGCGCCGCAATTCCGGCAAGTGGCGCGGAGATGGTGCAGACCCTTCAGGTTGCCGCACTTGCATTCCCAGTTTCCGATGGAATAATCCACGAATTCGAGCTGAGACATTTCGCGGAAATCGCGGATGGGAAACACAGAGGTGAACACGGATTGCAGTCCGCCGTCTTCGCGCTCGCTGGGGAGGAGATCCATTTGCAGGAAGCGCTGGTACGACTTCTTCTGGACTTCAATCAGGTTGGGAATCTGGATAGACCCCTGGATTTTCGCGAAATCCAGGCGCTGGCGTTCCCGAACGTGCTGGTTGCTATTGGACATGCCTGATTAACCTCATTCCCTCTAGGGCAGGTACCGATGAAACGCTAAAAAGACACTAAACCGTGATGCCG
>Ga0335077_10000676_pt1 | contig 38628 bp, 36 predicted proteins | sample Lox_Sample_31_FD_207151 | JGI IMG/M metagenome (GOLD analysis project Ga0335077, IMG submission 207151) | Soil microbial communities from Loxahatchee National Wildlife Refuge, Florida, United States - Lox_Sample_3.1 | ecosystem: Environmental > Terrestrial > Soil > Wetlands | place: USA... | reverse complement strand
GCCACCTCCGGCGTTCCTCTTCGATCTCGACGGCACACTGATCGACAGCGTGTACCAGCATGTGCTCGCGTGGCGTGCCGCACTGGCCGCGCTCGGCATCGACCTGTCCGTGTGGCGCATCCACCGGCGGATCGGGATGAGCGGCGGCCTTTTCGTGACCGCGCTATTGCGCGAAACCGGGTGCTCGCTGTCCACCGCGGAGATCGAGCAGTTGCAGCGGTCGCACGCCAGCGAGTATGAGCAGCGCCGCGACTCGGTGCATCCGCTGCCAGGCGCGCCTGACCTGCTTCGGCTGCTCACCGACCAGCACGTTCCTTGGGCCATCGCGACCAGCGGTTACGCGGCGACGGCGCGGCCCGCGCTCGGCATGCTCGGGCTCCCGGCGGACACGCCGATGGTCACCCGGGATATGGTGCGCCACGCCAAGCCCGATCCCGATCTGTTCCTCGCCGCCGCGGCCATGCTCGATGTGGATCCCGCTCATGCAATGGTCGTCGGGGACAGCGTGTGGGATCTGCTCGCCGCCAGGCGCGCGGGCGCGCTCGGCATCGGGCTCATGTCAGGTGGTTACGGGCGGGAAGAACTCGAGCGAGCCGGCGCGTTCCGGGTGTATGCGGATCCGGCCGATCTGCTCTGCCGGCTAGACGAACTTGGCGTGCGGCAGCCGCTGCCCTGAACGTTCGTGACCGGGCCGTCGTGATAGGCAGGATCTAATGACCGTTGAGGTGACCGACGCAGAGGACCGCCACCGCTTCGAGGCGTTTCTCGACGGCAAACTGGCTGGCTTCGCCGAGTACATCCGTCGCGACAACGTCATCGTGCTTCCGCACACTGAGGTGGAACCGGAATTCGAAGGCCACGGCGTCGGCGGTGCGCTCGCCCGCGCTGCACTCGACGACGCGGCTGCGCGCGGGAAGCCGGTGCGCCCGCTATGTCCGTTCATCGCAGACTGGATCGCCCGCAACCCCGCGTACAAGCACGTCGCGGAGGCGGATGCCGCAGGCAGCGAGGACCGGGCCTGACTGGGCAGTCCTGACTGGGCAGTCCTGACTGGGCAGGACCGCTCCGCCAGACCAGCTGACGCGGCGCTCAAGCGGCACTGTGACCAGGATTCCCGCGCTATCCGGCGTTGTAGCGCCGGAAAGCGACCGCGTACTCGCAGCCGGCGCCGAGACCGACGAATCCTGCCATGTTCCGGAGGAACTAGGCCGGGTCGAACCGTGTGCCCAGGCCCTCGATATAGACGGCGTGCTCGCGCAGCGAGGCGATGCCCGCCTCCAGGGTGGCGGTGACATCCACGAAATGCGTCGGCTCGCCGCTGGCCGCCACGTAGGCGTGCGTGATGCCGGACCACGCGGGTCCCAGGTCGGGAAAGAGCCATGGATTGGCCGCGTCGCGGCACGCGTCGAGTACCGCAAGGCCGACCGCGCGGTGGTCGGCGTGGTTGACCATTCCGCGCGGCCGGCGGGACACTCGCCACCACGCCCCGACGCTGCGGGGCAGCCGCAGCGGCAGCAGGCCGGCGCACGGTCATGTCGCCGGCTCTTGTCTCCCGCGCGCTGGTGACTTGACCTCATGACCGGGCGCCGTGACGGGCATCTCGCCTATGTCAAGCTCGGCATCTACTGTGCTCACGCGGACAGCCCCTCCGGGGGAATCCGGCGGCCAAGCGGCCGCCGCCGGGCTCGGCTCGCTCCCCGACCGACGATAACCCCCGTTCTCTTGGCAAGGTTCACGCCGCCGCTGCCAGGATCGCGCACAGGTCGTCGTGGGACAGGACAACGGGATTGCCCTGTGTACTGCTCGCCTTCATCGCCACGGCGGCGACGTCGCCGAAGACCTGCGGCGTCAGGCCGAATTCGCGCAACCCGGGAATTCGAAGCTGGGTGACGGTCTCCCGGATCCAGGCGACGCCGTCCTCGATTGCGGCGCCCGGGTCGCCGGTCAGCAGTTGCGCGGCTTCCGCGTACCTGGCAAGGGCGGCGCCGCCCCGTTGTCCGGACCGCAGTGCGCGCACATTCGCCTCGACGACGGGGGCGAGGAGCGCGGCGCAAGCGGCACCGTGCGGCACGTCGGCGGCCGCGCCGACAACGCTGGCGAGCCCGTGGACCGCGCCTAGCTTCGCGTTGGCAAGCGTCATACCGCCAAGCAGACTGCACACGGTCATGTCGCTGCGCGCCTCGAGGTCGGTGCCATCCGCGTAGGCCCGCCGCAGCCCAGCCGCCGCGTGGCGCAGGCCCCCGCGCGCCAGGCAGTCGGTCAGCGGGTTCGCCCGGACCGACACGAACGGCTCCAGGCACTGGGTGAGCGCGTCAAGCCCGCTCGCGGCGGTGACATGCGGCGGGCAAGTGACCGTGAGCAACGGATCGACGAGCGCGACCCGCGGGATCATCAGGGGGCTGCGCAGGCTTGCCTTGACCCGGTGGGCGGGCGAGGCGAGCACCGCGTTGGCGGTCACCTCCGCGCCGGTGCCCGCGGTCGTGGGCAGCGCCACCAAAGGCACCGCGGGTTTGCTTATTTTCCCGCCGGAACCGACGACCTCCAGGTAGTCCAGCGGGTCCCCGCCGTTGCCCAGCAACATCGCCACGGCCTTGGCCAGGTCGATCACGCTGCCGCCGCCGATCGCGGCAACCACGTCGGCGCCGTGCTCGCGGGCGACGGCGGCCGCCGCGCGCGCCGATTCCGTCGTCGGCTCACCGCGCACTGTGACAACCGCGGCGGGCAGTTGCACGCCGTCCACTAGCCCGGCGTGGCTGGCTGGCCGTGAACCCGTGCACACCAGGACCCGTGACCCGAGCCCAGCAAGAACCGACGGCAGTTCGGCGGCCCGGCCCGGCCCCACCATAACCCGGCCGGCCGTGCCGAATTCGAAGGGCATCCCCGCTACCACCGGTCAGGTTTCCCAGTCGCTGGTCCGGCGCGGAAAGACGACGGAGAATTTCGTCGACGCACGCGGCTGCGCCATCATCTCCGCGACGTTGCCCCGCCAGGTCGCATAGTGCGGAGTCCGTTTGTGCGCCGCCGACGCGTCCGCGTCGCGGTAGACCTCCACCAGAACCAAATGGGCCGGATCGGCGTCGTCGGCAATGACATCGAAGCGCAGCACCCCGGGCTCGGCCAGCGATGCTCGCGCGTTGACGAGGGTGGCGGCCAGGAAGTCCTCGACGCGCTCCGGCCTAACGCGAACATGCACGTGAACGACAAGCATGCGCCTATCTTCCTACGCCGCAACGCCGGCTAGCAGCTGTCGAGGGTGCGAAATCCGTGCATCATGGCGAGCTCGACGCGATGCCGGACGTGAACGCGACGGCTGCCAGACGGGAGGCGGCGAGCCACCGATGCTCGGGTGCCCGCCGGAAATCCATGGCGAGCAGTGAGACACCCGCGGCCGCCGCTCGGCGCCGGCACATACGGTCGTGTGACTCCAGGTCACCGATCACCCACATTCCCGTGCAGGAACACCAACTGGCCTGGCGGTCTAGTGGTCTAGCGGTATCGGAAGCCGTCGAGGAACCGGCGGAAGACGCCGCCCTCCCGGGGCAGCGGCGGGGCGAGCGGTGGCGCGGCTGGACGCCGCGTGGCGACCGGCTGATCGTAATCGGTCCGCACGATGGCGTCGATCACCTGCTGCTCATCGAAGTCCTCGGATCCCTCGATTTCCGGCACGAAACCGACGAGCACCCCATCCTGCATCACCTGGGCCTCCAGCCCGGCCGTACCGTCGGTGTCCCATTCGGCTTCACGCCCATCGTGCAGCGACACCCGTACCCCGAACTGCGACACGCCGACCCTCGCCAGATGTCCGTCGATGCCGCGGTCACGCAGCGCATCGACGACCCGCCGTGCCCGGTCCTCGTCCACCCTCGCCAAAATAGCGCGCCACGCAGCCCGGGGCGAGGCCGGTCCCGCAGCTGATAGCGTGATCTTGAACGGTGCAACCGGGCATGACAATCCGCACGAGCATGATAATCCGCACGAGTAGACGCCGGCCAGCAGCAAAGAGCCCAACCGGCGCGTTATGGCTTGTGCTTGCTAGCTTGTGGCTAGCTAAGTCTTGTGGCTAGCTAAGTGCAGCGAGCAAAGCGGGGCGGTGCGCCATTTCGATGTCCGACAACAGCAAACCGCACGCCGTCATCGTCGGCGCCGGGCTGGCCGGCCTGGCCTGCGCGTCCGACCTGGCCGCGGCCGGGGCCACTGTGACCGTGCTGGAGGCCGGCGACGCCGTCGGCGGCCGGATGCGGACCGACCGGCGGGCAGGATTCCTGCTTGACCGCGGTTTCCAGGTCTTCAACACGTCCTACCCGCAGGTGCAGCGGCGGCTTGACCTGCGGGCACTGCAGCTGTGCGCGTTCACCCCCGGGATGCTGCTGCACACCGGCCAGGGACGGGCACGTTTCGCCGACCCTACCCGCAGGCCCGCGCAGGCGGCCGATATCCTGCTCAGCCAGTTCGTTGGACCGCGTGATCTGGCCGCCCTCGGCGTGCTCAGCGCCCGCGACATGCTGCTTCCTGCCCGCCTGATCAAACACGGGCGCGAGCGGACGACCATCGCCGCGCTGGCCAGCGCCGGCATCTCCCGCGAGCTGATAGAACAGTTCTTCCGGCCATTCCTGGCCGGGGTGTTCCTCGAGGACGAACTCGAGACCTCAAGCCGCTTCTTCCACCTGGTGTGGCGGAGCATGCTGCGCGGCACCCTGTGCCTGCCACGGCGCGGCATACAGGCCGTTCCCGACCAGCTCGCCGCCGCGCTGCCGCCAGGAACCATCCAGACGGAAGCACCCGTCAGCGGCCTGACCGACGACGGCGTGCTGCTCGCGGACGGGAACGAACTGCGAGCTGGCGCGGTGGTGGTGGCGGCCGGGCCAGCGGCGGCCGCGCAACTGCTGCCGGGCCTCGACATCCCCGCCACCCGCATCGTCACCACCCTTTACCACGCGGCGGCGGTCCCACCGCTCGCCGAGCCGACCCTGCTGGTGGATACCGAGCGCACAATTCTGCACACAAGTGTGCTCACCGAGGTCACGCGCGGATATTCGGGCGATGGCCGGGCGCTCATCTCCAGCTCGGTTCTGGGTGAGGGGGGCGCGGACCTCGAGCCTACGGTCCGCGGCAGGCTGGCCGCGCTGTACGAGACGGAGACGGCCGGCTGGGAGCACCTGGCGACCTACACTGTCGAGGGCGCACTGCCGGCCATGGTTCCGCCGCAGTCGCTCAGCCGTCCCTGCCGCGTGGGGCCGCGACGTTACGTTTGCGGTGACCACCGGGCAACCGGCTCGGTCCAGGGAGCCCTGGCGTCTGGAGCCCGCGCCGCCCGCGAGATCCTGGCGGACGCCTGATCGACCTAGTGTCCCCGCGGCCACCAGCCACCGGGTGAGCACCGGGCGCCTACGCGTGCACCTGCGGAAGCCGCTGCGCCCACGGCGCGGCTTGCTCCAGCTGGCTGGACACCTGGACAAGGAGGTCTTCCCGCCCGTAGGCCGCTACCAGCTGGACCCCGACCGGCAGGCCGCCCGGCGTCCAGTGCAGCGGCAAGCTCACGGCCGGCTGACCGGTCATGTTGAACTGCGACGTGTAAGGAATGAAGCTGACGATTCGCCTGCCCTCGTGCTGCGGTCCCGCCCCGGTGAACCAGCCCAGCTCAGGCGGCGGTGCGCCCAAAGTGGGCGTCACCAGCAGATCGTGGTCGTTCCACCAGCGCGCCATCCGCCGCGCCCACATCCCGATCCACGCCCGGCTCCGCAGGTATGCCGCGGCTGGCAGGGTTGTGCCAGCCCTGCGGTAGCCAAGGTTGCGCGGCTCGATCTCGTCCTCGCCGATCGGGCGGCCGAGCAGCATCTCGAACGCCTGGAACGTCACCTCGGTGTCGGCGCCGATGATGACGCCGAAGTGCCGCACGAACTCCTGCTCGAACATCGCTGCGGGCGCGGACTCATCGACATGGTGGCCGAGCGACTCCAGCAGCCGTGCGGCGCCCGCCACTGCGGCGCGGCACTGCGGATCGTCCAGATAGCCCTCGCCGCCGGGCCGGTCGCGCAGTCCGACCCGCAGCCGGCCCGGGTCGGCACCGACCTCGGCGCGCAGCGGGCGGCGAAACGGCGGTGCATAGTAAGGCTCGCCCGGCATCCGGGTGCTGATGATGTCGAGCACACCAGCGGCGTCACGGACAGTGCGTGTCAGCACACCGTCGATCGTGCCGCCGGCCCAAGCCTCGCCGACCAGCGGACCCTGGCTGACCCGTCCACGCGTCGGCTTGAGCCCAACCAGCCCACACTCACTGGCCGGGATGCGGATAGACCCGCCGCCATCGCTGCCGTGGGCGACAGGCACCATGCCACTGGCCACCGCCGCTGCCGACCCTCCAGACGAGCCACCGGCGGAGCGACCCGGATCCCACGGATTGCGGGCGGCGGGGAAGCTTCGGGCCTCGGTGGTCACCGAGCTGCCAAGCTCAGGTACGTTGGTGCGGCCGAGGGAGACGAAACCAGCCGCCGCGAACGCCTCCGCGAGGTAGGACGTCACCGGCCAAGCGAGCTCACGCATCGGCCCGACGCCGAACGCCGTCACCTCACCCGCGACTGAGCAACCCAGATCCTTGAAAAGGATCGGCACCCCGCGAAACGGCCCGTCGGGCAGGTCACCCGCGGCTTCCACCCGGGCACGGTCGAAGCGGGTGCGGATCACAGCATCAAGCCGCGGGTTCACCGCCTCGATCCGGCCAATGGCCGCCGCCACCAGATCCGCGGCGCTGACCTGGCCACGACGAACGAGTTCGGCCTGTTCGGTCGCGTCTAGCCACGTCGTCTCGATCACACCCGCACGGTACCCGCTTGCATCTGCCGCCGGCGCCCGCAACCCGGCACGTCGGAGCAGTCCGGGAGGGGGTGGCGCTCGGCGCTGTGGATCCCGTGTGCATTCGCGCGGCCGCCGCGATCGGGGCTCTTCGGCCCTGCCACTGCCCGTCGCTACTGGAGAATCCGCAGCGCGGGGCCCTGGCTCATAGCGGCGCCGTGACAGCCAGAAACTGCGGGTCTGCCAACGGTCCACGGATCAGTCCGCGACGGGCGAGCCGTCAGGACTTCTTCGCGCGGCTTGGAGCCACCCGGGGCGGCTCGTCCGGTTGTTTCGGGTAGACGGGCGGCCAGGGCGCGTCAAGCAACCCGTTTGCCCGGTCCCTGGCGTACATCGCCAGCAACGGGTCAAGCGACTGCGGGTCGTCGTTCATGCCGAGCCACGGGTCGCCGACCTTGTCGAGACGGGCTTCCATCGACGCCATCGTGAACTGGTCCGGGTGAATTTCGTCGATCTCCGCCCAGGCGATGGGGGCCGACACCTGCGCCCCGGGGCGCGCACGGACCGACCACGCGCCGAATACCGTCTTGTGTGGTGCGTTCTGGTTGTAGTCGACGAACACCCGCCGGCCGCGCTCCTCCTTCCACCAGGCGGCAGTGATGAGGTCGGGCCTGCGGCGTTCCAGCTCGCGCGCGACCGCCACTGCGGCGCTGCGCACTTGAAAGGGGTTCCAGCGTGGCCGGAGCCGGACATACACGTGCAGACCGCGGTTTCCAGTCGTCTTCGGGTAGCCCGCGATGCCTAGCTCGTCGAGCAGCAGCCGCAACTCATGGGCGGCTTGCCGGATGTGGGTGAAATCCACACCCGGGGTCGGGTCGAGGTCGATCCGCAGTTCGTCGGCGTGGTCGGGATCATCGGCCAGATAGGGCCAGACATGGAAACCCAGGCACCCCAGGTTCACCGCCCACAACACGTGATCCAGGTCGGCGGCCACCAGCGCCTGCGACGTGGTGCCGTTGGGCGTCGACACCGTGGTGGTCTCCAGCCAGCTGGGGACGTTCTTGGGCACCCGCTTCTGGAAGAAGGAGGGCCCAGCCGCGCCTTCAGGAAATCGCTGGAGCAGCACGGGCCTTCCGCCCATCGTGCGCATCAGCGGTTGCTCAACCCGCAAATAGTAGTCGGAAAGGTCACCCTTGGTCTCGCCACGCTCGGAGAACAGCACCTTGTCCGGGTGACTGATCAGGCCGCTTCGCATGGTGGCTCACTCCTCGGTGAGCGGGACGCCGGCTACGGTTCCGCTCGGGTCACTGACCGATCATTCTCGTGCCGCCACAGTACGTGCAGGCGGGGCTGCCGTGTTGCGGCCAAGCCACACCTGACGGCATGTCACGTCGAGCGACGGTGCGCATCAGGGCACCCGTTATGTCTACTAAATCGACCGCTTAGATTCGGCACTACCTGCAGTGCTGCGCCCGCGCGGCTCGCGATCCTCGCCGTGATCGCCGCGGGGCCTATCGGACCTCGGTAGGTTCGGCATAGCCATCGACCTTCGAGGAGAAAATTCATGGTGGTGCCGCTTATCGGGCGCTCCGTGGCCGCTTTCGTGGGCGCCCTGCTCGTGCTCACCGCGGCGGTCAGCGTCATCGGGACGCTCATCGTGCCCCGGCCCGTCAGCGGCTGGCTGACGCGATGGATCGACCGGATCGTCAACGGAACGTTTCGCATGGCGACCAGCCGCATCACCGACTACCGCCGGCGTGACAGGGTCCTTGCGGCACAGGCGGCTGGGGTCCTGCTCGCACAGCTGATCGCCTGGCTCGGGATCTTCTTCGTCGGGTTCTCGCTGATGCTGTGGCCCTTCGTCCCCGGCGGGGTGACGTCCGCCTTCACCACCGCAGGACCTGCGGTGTGGGAAATCGGATCCACCGCGGCGCGCGGGGCGGCGGAGCGGGCAATCCTCGATCTCGCCGCGCTGACCGGCATCGTCACGGTCACTCTGCAGATCGCCTACCTGCCCACCCTGTACTCAGAATTCAACCGGCGGGAAACCGAGGTTGCGCTGCTGAACTCGCGGGCCGGCGTCCCGTCATGGGGCCCGGAACTGCTTGCGCGCACCCATTACGCATTGGGGTCTGGGGTGTCGGCCATCGATACGCTGCCCGACCTTTACGCGCAGTGGGAACGCTGGGCCTCCGACGTCGCTGAAAGCCACACCACCTACCTTCCGCTGGTGCGATTCCGGTCACCCAGGCCGCTGTCGTCCTGGGTGACCGCCTTGCTCGCCGTGCTTGACTCCGCCGCGCTTTTCCTCGCCCTGTCCCCCGAATCCGCGCCGACCGTGCCAGCACGGCTGTGCCTGCGCGCCGGGTTCCTGTGCTTCAACCAGGTCGCGCGGGCGATGGGCACCGAACTGCCCGACGAGCCCGATCCCGGCGGCGGGATCAGCCTGAGCTATGAGGAGTTCCTCGACGCGATAGGCCGGATGCGCGAGGTTGACTTCCCGATCGAACGCGACCCCGCCGATGCCTGGCCCGACTTCGTCGGCTGGCGCCTCAACTATGAGCAGGGTGCCTATGCGCTCGCCGCCGCGGTCGACGCCGTGCCGGCGCTCTGGTCCGGCCCGCGCCGACACGCAATCCCCGCCATCGCACCGATCCGCCCGGCACGCGGGCGACCGAAGTAGACGCCGAGCCGCGCCGCCAAAGATCCGCGGGACATCTCAGGCGTCCGGCCAGATCCTGCGCTCGTCACCGCGGGGATCCGGCTCGACAGCACCGTCGGCGGCGCCGAAGATCCGCACGGGACGGTCCTCGTCAAAGGCACGCCAGCCGGGGTCGCCGCTGCAAGCGAAGCCGATCCACGCCTGGTGCATCTCGTCCGCCAGGTACTGAGGTCGATCTGGCCCCATGGAAAGCTCGGCACCGCTGGCCGACAGATTGTCGAAAACGAACGGGATCTCCAGCGCGTGGCAGGCACCCAGGCCGCCGACGGTACTCTGCCAGGCGAACTCATAGACGTAGGTCGGAGCGGGCGCACCGCTTCTGGCCTGGGCGATAGCAAGGGCTGGGAGGCGGAAGAACATGTCTGTCAGCAGCGCCGCCAGGATGTCGCCAGCAGACGCGGCTGGGCGGTTGGACCGGTAGAGCTCGGCAACCTGCGGGCCGATGCCCAGCGCGGCGAGCAGGCCCGGCAGCAAGTCATCGGTGATCTGGGCGGCGATGCCCGTCGGAACGAGGAAGAGCCGGTATTCCTCACTGGTGGTTCCCGTCAGCAGTGCGACATCCGCGCCTGCCCCGGCGGCTATCGCCGTCGTCGGATGCGCAGTGATCAGGTCGCCGTCGATGACCGGGATCAAGGGCATTGAACTCGCGACGATGCTCGCGCCGAAACGTGCCGGGTCAGGCTGGGCGGCGAGCGCGTCCCTGACGGTCGCCTGCGCTTCGATTAGCTTCGGCAGCGCGACGCCGGCCAGGTTCGCCGCCGTCGCCACCAGGCCCAGCGCGAGCCCGAGTTCGCGGGTGACGAGGGCGGCATCGGCCGGGTCGGCCGCGGCCTGGGCGGCTCCGCTCTGGATGATCGCCTTAGCGAAGAGCCCGCGAGCCCGCTGAGTCGACAGCAGCGTGGTGACGCTCATCGCACCCGCGGACTGGCCGAAGATCGTGATGTTGCCGGGGTCGCCGCCGAAGGCGGTGATGTTGTCACCCACCCACTCCAGCGCCGCTATCTGGTCGAGCAGGCCGCGGTTGGCCGGCGCATCCGGCAGGAACGCGAAACCGTCGACCCCGAGCCGGTAGTTGACGCTCACCAGGACCACGCCGTCGCGGGCGAAGGCGTACCCGTCATACTCCGGAACGGCCGAATTGCCGTTGCTGAAGGACCCGCCGTGGATCCACACCATCACCGGCAGGCCAGAGCCACCGGGCGTCCACACGTTCACGGTTAGCCAATCCTCGCCAGCGATGTACGGCTCGGGCAGCAGCACGTCGAAGGGGGCCGGATAATCGGGCTTGGGCGGGGTCGCGCCGAAAGCGCCCGCGTCCAGGATCGCGTCCCACGCCGGCGGAGGCGCGGGCGCGCGGAAGCGAAGCGCGCCAGTGGGGCTCGCCGCGTAAGGGATGCCGAGGAATCTCGTCACGCCGTTGTGCTCGTAACCACGAACCTTGCCGTGTGTGGTGCTCACCACAGATGCCATGCGGGCACTGTGACACGGAACCGGACATCCGGGCTAGTGGTGCGGGCCAGCACACCGATCATCGCCCGCTCCCGCGGTCTCGGTGTGGGGGCCACCAGGTCCGGCTTGATCACTCCTGGCGGACAAGATCACCCACCTGCGCACCGACCACGAGGCCGTTACCCGGGCCCATTGCGGTCAGGGCGCTGGTGGGGCAATCAGGCGGCGTAGCAGTGCCTGTTTGATGCTCGGCCGGGACGCGAACACCAGCAGGAACAGCGCCTCCCTGGCCAGCTTCTGTGCGTGCTGGTCGAGCAGGATGGCCCGGCTGCCTGTGGCAGCCACCAGGGTATTGGCCGCGCGGGCGGCCAGCGCAGCGGCTTGCGCCCTCGCGTCGGGCAACTCCGGCACGGTTGCGGTATCCAACCGCGTACGGCAGGCGGCGAGTTCAGCGTCGAGCGGCCCCGGCCCGAGCAGTGTGGCGCACCTGCTGGTCAGGCCGAGCGCCAGCGAGCCGTTCATGCGCAGCCCCGCGGCGTCGGCCCGCAGCCACGCTGCATAGTCCTGCGTGCCGATCAGCCGGTCCGCGGGCACCGGGTGCTCGGCGAACCTGACGGTCACCGTGTTGCTCGCAGATACCGCGACCATCCGTAGTGGCTCGATCGTCAGCGTTGCCGATTCCCTGGCGTCCAGCAGCGCCCAGACAAGGGCCTCGCCGTGGCGGGCGGCCACCGCGAGCACGTCCACCATGTTCCAGCCGGTCACCCACGGCGAGTGCCCGGTCAAGACGTAACCTCCTGAGACGGTGCGCGCCACCAGTTTCGGTTCCCCCGGCAGAGCGCCGCCGAGGACCACTCCCGCTCGGCACTCACCGGTGATCAGGCGAGGCAGCCAGTCGGCGCGCAACCGGGGTGACTGGCCGTCAGCCAGCCGCAGCACGACGCCGTGATGTTGCATCCAAACGAATGTGGTGCACAGGCACGCCGAGGCGAACGTTTCCACGATCGCGCAGACGGTCGGGAAATCCACCTCGGGGCCGCCAGCATCCGGTGGCGCGGCGATGCCATAGAACCCTCCGCTGGCCAGCAGGTCCAGGTGCGTTGCGGGCACTACCTGCGCCGCATCGACGGCCAGCGTGGCAGGGAACAGCACGGTCGTCGCGATCTCCCGAGCCCTTACGAGGATGTCCGTACCCCTGTCGCAGCTCGTCATGGCAGGTCAGGCTACCGCCAGGACGGCTGCCGCAGGTCTGGCCGCGGCCTGCCACGAGCGTGACTACGGCCAGCCGACGCCCGGTGCGGGTGCCTGCGTGGTCAGCACCTGGCCCGTCCGTGACCCGTCCGCCATGTTCGCAGGACCGCGCCACTCGGTGGCGATCATGAATAGTGTTTTCCTGTCCGCGCCGCCGAGCATGCAAGCGAAGCAGCCGCGGTCAAGGTCGATCGCCTGCAGCACCTGCCCGCCTTCGCAAACGCGCACGCAGCGCTTGTTGGGGACGTCCCCGTACCAGACGGCGTTGTCGGCGTCGAGGCAGATGCCGTCGGGGACGCCGTCGCCCAGGCGGGCCCAGACCCGCCGGTTCGACAGGCTGCCGTCGGCCGCGATGTCGAAGGCCGTTAGCCTGTTCCCGTAGGACTCGGCGACGATCAGCGTCGAGTTGTCGGGCGTCACGACCATGCCGTTGCCGAAGGCGATGCCATCGGCCACCTGCCGGACCGAGCCGTCGGGGGTGACGAGGGCGACTATCCCTGGTAGGAACTCCTCGCCGGCCATAAGGTCGAAACCGCCGCCGTTGAGGTAGATGTTGGCGCGGCCATCCACGACGATCTCGTTGAACCCGCGGGCAAGGCCGCTCAGGTCGGCGTGTGTGACCAGCGAGCCATCGGGCTCCCTGCGCAGGAGAAGCCCATCGCTGGGTGAGACGATGAGCAGCCGCGGCCCGTCTGCCAGCCAGTCGATGCACATGGGAACCGACGGGAACGAGACGCGGACGACGACCTCGCTCTTGCCCCGGAGATCGACAGCAATGACCTCCTGCGCGCCCCAGTCAGAGAACCAAAGGCGGCCGTCGCGCCAACGCGGTGACTCACCGAATACGATTCCGGTCATCAGGGTTTGCGGTTCGGGCACGTAAAGACTCCTTCGAAGATCATCCACGATGGCTGGCACGGCAGCCCCATGGCTGGACCAGGGCGACATGTAAGCGCTAGCTAACTGGTGGCTGGCTGGACAGCTACCATGCGGCACGTAAACAGCTACCATGCGGCACGCAAGAGGTAGGAGGATAGGTCCGCCGCGCTGGCCACCGCGTGGGCGTGTGACAGGTCCTGTCGGCGTGTGACACGGTTCGGGAAGGCGACGCAGCGGATGCCGGCAGCGAGCGCGGCCGCGACGCCGTGCCGAGAGTCCTCGACCGCAACCGCCTGATCGGCCGGGACACCCAGTCGGCCGAGAGCCGCGACATAGAGATCTGGATGCGGCTTGGCTCGCGCCGCGGACTCCCGCGTAACCACCACGTCGAACTGGGTCCGAAGTGCCAGCCGGTCCAGGTGCCCGAGGACCCAGTCGGCCGGCGAACTCGACACAATCGCAAGCCGGATCCCGGTCCGCGCCACCTCTGCGAGGCATTCGGCGATGCCCTCACGCAGGCCCAGAGCCAAGACCAGCTCCGTCTCACGTGCCCGTTCACGGATCCAGGACCGTTCCCTGTCGAAGCCAGGGCCAGCGAGTTCCGCCAGAGCGGCGTACCGGTCAGCGTCGGTACCGATAGTGGCCAGCCACGCGTCGTCCACCAGATCAAGCCCGTGCCTGAAGTACTCTTCGCGCCAAGCTGTCAGCGAGGTCGATTCCGTATCCAGGATCGTCCCGTCGAAATCGAAAAGCACCGCAGCAGGCATCACGCTCACATTCTCTCTGCTGGACGCCTCGGCGGGCGACCCCCTCAAGCTGCCTTATGCTCTGATGCGGTTGCGACCCCCCGGGCGCCACGCTTGCCCCTCCCTGCCGTCCCGTCCCTGCCGTCCCCTCCCTGCCGTCCCCTCCCTGCCGTCCCCTCCCTGCCGTCCCCTCCCTGCCGTCCCCTCCCTGCCGTCCCCTCCCTGCCGTCCCCTCCCTGCCGTCTCCTCCCTGCCGTCCTCTCCCTCTGCCGTGAGGTTGGCGGACGGCCGGCTCGTGGTTCACTGGTCTTGTGCGTGTCCGAGTGGGTGCCTTGTTCGATGGCGCCGGCTTGTTCGTCGGCCTCGCGGTCGTGCTGTTCGTATTCGCCCTGATCGTGGTGCTGGGCGAGCTGCAGTCACCGGACCTGCTGCTGTGGACTGGTCGTGGTGTCACAGGGACCGAACAGGGCGGGGTCGTCTTGTACCGGTGGCAGGGCCAGACCTATTCGCTCGACGCGCCAGGATACGGATCTTCAAAGGCAGTGAGCGTCTATCTCGACCCGGGTGATCCCAGCGACGCAACGCTCGACAACCCAGTTAGCCGGGCGTATGTGATTTTGCTCGTCGGTGTGCCGCTCGCGGCCGGCGTGGCGCTGCTCGCCGCCGGCCTCACTCGCGGGTACAGGTCGAGGCGCAGGCAGCTACGCAAGGTCGGGCCGGCTGACTACGGACAGGGCCTTGACCAGGAATTCGTCGCCCGTCGCCTCAGGGAACTGCGGCGTGATGACAAAAATGGCCGATAGCCCCGATCGGCAACCACGTCGTCGGCGGGCCGACTTCAGGAGCAGGCGATCACGCCAGCGCTGAATAATCCGCACCGCGATAATCCACACCGTGACAATCCGCACCGTGATATTCGGCACCATGCGGCAGCCGTTCTGAATCAATATCCTTAAGGGGCCGCACATATGTCTCACGGCCCGCGCGGCTGCCGTCGAGCATCTAATGAGTTGCGTCAGCACGTCCGGCGTGGTGATCTGCACGCGTGGATCCCGTTTACGTGCGTACCGCGTTCGACCGTCAGGTCCGGCGCAGCGTCCTGGCCGATGGATCGGGGGCGCGCATCGAGGCTGCCGGCCGTGTGGTCCGTTCTGTTGCCGTGGACGGCCGCGGCTGGTCGGGCATCACCTGGTCGGATCTCGATGACGCCGCAGCCGATGCGGTCATCACCGAGCAGGCGGCGTACTTCCGCGGGCTCGGCCAGAAGTTCGAGTGGAAGCTGTACGACTATGACCGGCCACCTGATCTGGCCCGGCGCCTGGTGGCGGCATGTTTTGTGCCAGCGGACGAAGAAACGCTCATGGTAGCTGATGTCGCGGGCTTGGCGACAGACGTCTTGCTGCCCGAAGGGATAACCTTGCTGCCGGTATCCGACGACGCCGGTGTCGGTTTGCTCATCGAGGTTCACGAGCGGGTCTTCGGCACCGACCATTCCCGGTTGCGCGGTTCGCTGCTCAGTCAATTGCGCCAGACTCCCGACCTGACCGAGATGGTCGTCGCGATGGCCGGTGACCAGCCGGTCTGCTCGGCCCGTGTCGAGTTCCTCCCCCGCAGGGACTTCGCCAGCATGTGGGGTGGCGGGACCTTGCCCAGCTGGCGTGGCAATGGGATCTACCGCGCCCTTGTCGCTTACCGCGCCCGGCTCGCCGCCGCGCGAGGCTATCCGTACCTACAGGTGGACGCGTCGGCGGAGAGCCGTCCCATCCTCGAGCGCCTTGGTTTCGTTTCGCTGGCGCGCACAGCGCCCTACCTCTGGCGCCCGTGGCAGCTGACCGTGGGCCGGCTCGCCGAGCAGGCGGTGAACGGGCCTGGTGGCCGAGATGATTGCCGCGCCCCGGTAGCCTCCAGCGCACCGGCGAGGCGTTCCAGCTCCGTCACCCGCGGGAACGGCCGGAAGCACCCGATCAAAGCCACCGGGAGATAGCTGAGGCGCCGACCCAGCGCGCCCAGCGTCAGCAGGCTGGACGGATCGGCCCACTGCAAGTTGTCCATGCCCATCACCAACGGCCCGGATAGCGCGATCTCCTCCACCAGGTCGGTGAAGGCATCGACCACACGGAACCGCAGGCCTGGGTCGCTGGTCACGGTGATCGGCGCCCGGTAACCGCTGGGCTGCGGGGCCAGCATCCCGGCGATGGCCACCCGCCGCGGGTCCGGGGAAGACCGGACGCACCCGAACGCTTCGGCCACCAGGCCGAAGGGGCCGCGTCTGTCGTCTGCCGTTCCGACCGCACGGCCCGCCGTCGACTTGTCTGTGGTGCTTGGCGAGGCGATCAGGGCACGCGTGCTTGAGGACGGCGGCGCTGTCCCTGCGGTTCCGCCATGACCTCATCCGCGAGAGCATCTACACGGATCTACCGGCGAGCGTGCGCCAGGGGCTCCATCGCGAGGCAGGGCACCGGCTGGCCGCAAGCGGGAGCACCGTCCCTTCAGCTCGCGGAGCACCTGGCCCGGGGGGCCGACGGCGGCGACGCCGAGGCCATCGGTGGCTGACCACAGCGGCCCGCGAGGCGGCGCCGAGATCACCGAATGTCGCAGCGGATCTTCTCGGACGGGCGGCTAGGGCTGATGCCCAGGCAGATCCCGGCCGCGACCGCCTGCTCGCCGAACGGGCTAGCGGCCTGATGCTGTCGGGGCAGATCGCCGAGGCCGCAGCGGCCTGCCGCGCGCTGCTTGACCGGGGCCATGACCCGCCGTGGACGGTGCCGCAGGGATCTGCTTGGGGCACGCCCTGCTCGCGCAAGGAAATGTGCGTGACGCGCTCAGGGAGCTGGAGCGGGCGGGCGAGTCAAGCGGTCGTCACCGGCGCACCGCAAGCTGCCGCCCGGGCCTGGGCAAGCTACGCGCGCCTAGCGCTTGGAGACCTCGACGGCGCTTACGCTGCCGCCGCGGAAGCCTGCTCGGCGGCGGCATCGGCCGACGATCATCTGTCCACCAGCACCGCAATGGCCTCGCTGGCCGTGGTCTCGGAATTCCGCGGCCAGCTAGGGGAAGCGCTCCAGATCATCGACGAGGCGGTGCGCCTGGCTGACTGGAGCCCCGGCAGGCGGGGACACCACTATCCGCTGCACGGGATTTCGGGGATGGCTCGTCATGGAGCTCGACCGGCCCGAAGATGCCAGATCCGCGCTCAGCACCGGCATGCATATCAGCGAGGAGCTCGGTGTCCGCTGGCCGCTGCCCCTTTCACCGGGGTGACCTCGGACGCGCCGAGACGGCCGCGAGGCCCGCCGCCCTTGATATCGCTGGCCGCAGCCCCGGCTACCGCATGACGCTGGCCGCATGGCCACGCGCGCTCATCCTGGAGGCTGGCGGCGAGCATGCTCAGGCGCTTGCCACGATGGCCGATGCGTGGGACACGTGCGCCCGCCGTGGGCTCGTGCTCGAATACCCGGCCGTCGGAGCTGATCTTGTCCGGCTCGCGCTGGCCGCAGGTGATACGGGACGGGCCAGGAACGCCTCAGCTGCGGTCAGGGATCTGGCGTCACGCAACGACGTGCCCTGGATGACCGGAGCCGCGCTGCACTGCCGGGGCCTGATCGAGGATAGCGCCGAGACACTGCAAGCCGCCGCTGGCGCCTACGCACGAGGCTCGCGTCCGCTTCAGTTGGCGCTTGCCGTGACGCGGAAACCGGAACCTGCGGCCGACCGGGCACTCCGTGAGACGCGACCCGATCAGCCCTGGCGAACGTTCCAGCGCGGGTTTCGCTTGTTCACAACGAATACCCGGCGACCTCGGCGAACCACGACCGATCCGCTCTTCTGCTTCAGGGCCTTGAGTGAGTTCCTTACCTTCATCGCGTACCGTCCCATCAGCTTGGCATGCCAACTTCTCTTGCCGCACGGACACTCCCGCCACTGTCACCCGGGCATTGTCGGCCCCGCCACCGTGGGTCCCGCCACCGTGGGTCCCGCCACCGTGGGTCCCGCCACCGTGGGCCCCGCCACCGTGGGCCCCGCCACCGCAGGAGACGATAACCATTTTCATGTGCGCAAAATTCCAGCCCCGTGGCCTGTACCCTCGAGGCGACCGTGAGTGGCAGCTCGCTCGCTGATCTTTGCCGCTACCCCGGTGGCGATGGCGGCGCTGGCGTTGATGGCGATATCGGTGATGGCAGGGACGATGGTCCTGTCGGCGATATCGGTGACGGCAGTTGCGATGGCGATACCGAGGGTGCTGGCCCGGGCGAGGGAGACTGCGGTGGTGATGGTGCCAGCGAGGGTGAGAGCTGGAACGGCGTTGGCGGCAGCGGCGAGCTGTCCGGTGCGATCTGCTGCGGCGACATGCCGGGATGACCGCCGGCTGCGGCGACGGCGCCGGGATGACCGCCGGCCCTGTCGGCGGCGCCGACGGAACCGACCGGGTCCGGTAGACGACACGCGGCGGCGGGCGGCTGATGATGACCGACGGCTTCACCTGCAGCACCACCGAGTGCTGGTAGTAGTGGTGATATGCGCCGATACCGAGCACGGACACCGCAATGAACAGCCCGCCGACCAGCAGCCTGCCAGGGTGCGCCGCGAGCTCAGCCTGCGCAAACTGCCAGTAGCCGCTTTTCATAGCCCATGTCCCACGGCGCTCCCCCGGTGATCTTTTCCGGTCGCTCGTGCCGCGTTGGCGGCTTAAGTACCAGGGCTTAAGTACCAGGGCTTAAGTACAAGGGCTTAAGTACCAGTCAGCGTAGTTCGTGGGGCTTAGGGCGCGCGAGCGTGAAGCTGCAACGAAGGTTCCGCGCCGGAGATCGGCGTCTTGGTCGTGCGGGCAGACGCGACAGGGCCAGGTGGGGCATTCCCTGATCGGCGGCCGGGCGGGCACCCTGCCGCAGGACAGGTGGCCGAGGTGACGGGCGCCCGGGTGGCTGGGCGGGCACCCTGCCCCAGGACAAGTGGCCGAGGTGATGATTCGAACCGTGCGGCCGCGCCCTCTCACCGGCAGGCAGGACCTTCGACTGTGTCGGCAAGAACCTGCTGGCAGGATAGTTATGTTTACGTCATAAATAGTTGTTAGCCCCGTAACCCGGCAGAAGCCGAGATGAGAGGACTTGGCGACGGCGTGGCGGCCCGTATTACCCATGCGCCCGCACTCACCAGGTTGCTTGGCTCCTAAAGTGCTGGCCGTCCTAAAGCGCTGGCCGTCCTAAAGCGCCGGCCGTCCTAAAGCGCCGGCCGTCCTAAAGCGCCGGCCGTCCTAAAGCGCTGGCGGCTCGAATTTGACGGGCGTTATGCCGCGGCCGGCTCGTCGTTGCCAATGGCAACTCTACGATCGTGCGCCAACCGCTCGCGCGTGCGCCGTACCAGCCGGTATGACGAAACTCGCAGCCGAAGGCGCCAATCCAGCCGGCCACCCACCCGCATGCCCATCCACCGGCGCCAGCGGAGCGCCGCAGGCCGGGCGGCCTGCTGGCGGATCACCTGGAACGCCCGCTGCGGCAGCATGACGCAAACTGGCTCGCGGGAACGCCTGGTTTCAGTCGAGGTGTCAGGGCTATCGTGAGGTGTCATCGACTGGGACTGCTGGCTTCCGAACGGCGGCGGCCCGGCCTGAGCGGGGTCGGCCAGGCCGCCACGTCTCGCCGCGCACCGCGCGTTCGAGGCCGATCCACAGCGTGTTCAGCATCGCCGCGACGAGTTGCTCCCGTGGCACGTCTGGGTGCTCGTACCACCAGAGCGCGAGGCCCTGGAATGCGCTTCGTATGATCTCCCAGGTCATCTCGAGCACCTGCTCGCCCGCCGCGGTAGCTGCTGCGCCCGCGGTGTGCAGCTCGCGAGCGAGAAGCGGCGTGACCGCTTTGCGGCTTTGCTCGGCAACCTCACGATGAATCGCCTGCGCGGCGGGATCCCCCGTGGTGTCGCGGAAGAGCATGCGCCACGCATACGGGTGGCTTTGCACATAGCCGAACCACGCATCGAAGACCTTCGGGATCCGCTGCTCAGCCGGATCCTCACCGGTCAGCAGGTGCTCGCGCCACAACGCGCCGAGCTCGGCGAAGTGACGCTCGAGTAGCCGCCTGTGCAGGTCCTGCTTTGAGGCGAAGTGGTCGTAGACCACCGGCACGGAGACGCCAGAGCGGCGCGCGACTTCGTCCATCGAGGCACTGGCGTAGCCGCGCTCCGCGAACACCTCAGTGGCGGCCCGCTCGATTACCTCCCGGCGTTCGGCTGCGGTCAGCCGCTTGCGTGGCACCGGTTTCCCAGCCTCGCTTGACAACCTAACGCTCCCTAGGTTTCAATTTTGGACGTACCTAACGAATGCTAGGTTAGCGTTGATGGCGGATCAGGAGGGCAATTCGTCATGACTGATCGATTCGATGTAGTGATCGTCGGAGCACGCTGTGCGGGCGCTCCGCTCGCCGCACTGCTCGCCCGCGATGGCGTGCGGGTCGCGGTCGTCGAGCAGGCACGGTTTCCCAGCGACACGCTCTCTTCGCACTTGTTCGAGGCGGAGCTCTCGCGTTCCTGAACCGGCTCGGCGTGATCGAGCCGTTGCGAGCGACCGGCGCCCCGTTCGTCAACCGCGCCGATCTCAGGGTCGAGGACGTCCAGATCTCGGCCACATGGCCGCTGGCGCCCGGCGATGTGGGCGGCATCATGTCTGTTCGCCGTCAAGTGCTCGACCCGATCCTCGCCGACGCGGCAACCGAGGCCGGCGCCCAGGTCCGCACGGCCACGAAGGTGATCGCGCTCCGTGAGGAAAATGGCCGGGTCGCCGGCGTGCGCGTCCGGACCGACGCTGGTGAGCAGGAGTTGCACGCTCGCATGGTGGTCGGCGCGGACGGTCGCAACTCCGCCATCGCGCGGCTGCCCGGCATCCGCAAGTACAACGTGGTTCCCAGCCAGCGCGCGGTGTACTGGGGGTATTTCGACGGCGGCGAGATGGGCACGGCGAGATGGGCAGCGAGCCGACCTTCCTCACGCACCGCTGGGCGGACAGGTTCGTGCTCGCTATCCCCGCGGATGCCGGTCTTTACCAGGTGATCGTATGGCCGGAGATAGCGGAGCTCGAGCGAGCCGACCGCGACAATGAGGCAGTCTTCGCCGATCAGATCAAATGCTGTGAGCCGCTCGCGCGGGCGGTCGCCCGCGCGAGGGGGCAGGCAGGCTGTACGGCGCCACCAGCTGGGAGGGCTTCTTCCGCGAGCCCTCTGGCCCTGGCTGGGTGCTTGCCGGCGATGCGGGCCACTTCAAGGATCCCGCACCGGGCCGCGGGATCGGCGACGCGTTCCTGCAGGTCGATGCGCTCGCGCCGATGATCGTGGCCGGCCTGCGGGGCACAGACGCTGACCTTGACAAGGCGATGGTGCTCTGGGGGCGATGGCGCGACCGCGAGTTCGCCGAGCACTACTGGATCGCCAACGACTTCGGACGCTCGGGCGCGCTCCCCGCGGTCCTTACCGAGATCGTCCGGCGCCTGAACGACCAGGGCAACGCCGGCACGTTCCTCGACTTGCTCAACCACCGCATCAGGCCCTCGCAGCTCGTCACGCCCGCGCGACTGCTTGCAGCAACCGCGCGCCTGACACTACGAGAGAGCGGCAGGCGCGGCGCGATTCTGCGTGAGGTGGCGAGGCTCGCCGGTGCGGAGGCACACCGTCGCCGCCTCAACCACCGGCCGGTCATCGCTCAAGGTGGCGGCAGCGCGGTCGCGCGCCATTGCGCTTCGCGGCCGGTCCACTGACATCGGGCCGCTGCGCTGGCGCGCTCATGCTGTCGGCGTTTGCGGGTGCTCATGTGGCCCCTAGGCGTCTAACGTGGTGGGGACTGCAGCTAGCATCCCGGTCCGGCCTGTGCGGCGCCGATCCGAGAGCGTCGAGACGAGTTTGACGGGTGCGTCCGGTTGCTTGCGCGACCCTGGAGGTGTCCATCAAATGACCGTCCTCGACCTGTTTCAGCTCCGCGGCAAGGTCGCCGTGGTCACCGGGGCCTCCTCCGGACTCGGTGTGGCCGCCGCGCAGGCGCTCGCCGAGGCGGGCGCCGACGTCGCAGTCGGTGCCCGCCGCGCCGACCGGCTAGCCGACACCGCCAAGCTTGTCGAAGCCGCCGGGCGGCGCGCACTCGCCGTTCAGACCGACGTGCGGCGCCCGGACGCTTGCAGGCACCTCATCGATCAAACCGTTGAGACGCTCGGCCGGGTCGACATCCTCCTGAACAACGCCGGCGTTGGCGCTGCGGTACCTGCTTCCCTGGAGACCCCCGAGCAGTTCCGGTCTGTTCTCAAGATCAACCTGGAAGGCTGCTATTGGATGGCGCAGGCCGCGGCCAGGGTCATGCCGACCGGCTCATCGATCATCAACGTGTCGAGTGTGCTTGGCATCGTGACCGCCGGATTGCCTCAGGCCGCCTACGCCGCATCAAAGGCCGGCTTGCTCGGCCTCACCCGCGACCTGGCGGCACAGTGGACCTCGCGCAAGGGGATTAGGGTCAACGCGGTGGCACCCGGCTTCTTCGCCACTGAAATGACCGAGGCGTACCCGCCTGGATATCTCGACCGCTTCGCTGGCGTGATCCCGGCTAAACGGCCGGGCAAGCCGACCGAACTCGCTGCCGTCATCGTCTTCCTGGCGTCGGACGCCTCGAGCTACGTCACTGGCGTCACGCTGCCCGTCGATGGAGGGCTTACCATCGCGTAACGGCTCCGAGTGTATTCAGCGCCATGCGGCTATGGTGGAGGACCGGACAGCGCCCGCCAGGCACGAGGAGCAGCAGCGAAAAGGGATGCGCATGGACGAGATCGAGTACTCGGTACGGGGATTTCTGACCGTCCGCAGAGATTCGTTGCGGGTAGCTCTGCGCGGGTCTCTGGCACTGCACTCGGAGACCGGCTCCGGCCTGTTCAGCGGGGACATGGTCCTGGACCCGTCCACCATCAACCGCACGGTCCTCGGTGCCCACCTGTTCACCGCCACCGTCCAGATCAGCGCCGCGTCCCCCGTCGTCGGCCGGATCGACCCCGACGGCCGGATGTTCGCGACCGCGACGGTGGACGCCGTCATCGCCGCCGCCCACGCCGACGGCCGAACCCTGATCAGCGGTGACTCGTGCCGCACCGTCACGCACGCCCTGGTGCCGCTGGAATCGCAGCCCGGCTTCGACTTGCACCAGGGCGGCCGCCTGGCCGGCAAGTACCACCGGCCGCCGTTCACCGGGTGTGGCCGGATCACCCCGCTTATCAACCTGCTGATCTCTGGCTCAGGCAACGCCGCCGTCATCGACCTCGTCCCGCTTACAACCTGACACGAGTAGCCGGGCAACGCTGCCCGGTTACTGCCGCCAAAGGGGGCCAGGGACGCCCTCGTGGTCCTAGATCAGTCGCCGCTCGGTTGCCCATCGGGTGAGCTGGTGGCGCGTCGAGAGCTGGAGCTTCCGTAGCACCGAAGAAACGTGGCTTTCAACCGTCTTGACGGAGATGTAGAGCTCTCTGGCGATCTCCTTGTAGGTGTAGCCGCGGGCGATCAGGCGGAGCACTTCACGCTCGCGGGGTGTCAGCTGGTCGAGTTCGGAATCGAAGGACGGCCGTGCCCGCTCTGTCACGTGCATGGCCGCAAAGGCGTCGAGGACGAATCCGGCCAGCCGGGACGAGAAAACCGCGTCGCCCTGCGCCACCCGGCGTATCGCATCCACGAGCTCGCCGCCGGAGATCGTCTTCGTCACGTAACCTCGCGCACCGGCCCGGATGACGGCAATCACGTCCTCGGGGGAATCCGAGGCCGACAAGGCGAGGAAGCGTACCTGCGGGTGGGTGGCGTTCATCGCCGTCACCACGGCCTGCCCACCCCCGCCGGGCAGGTGCACGTCGAGCAGCACCACGTCGGGAAGGCTCTCGGCGATCAGGGCGATCGCGGGCTCGACATCGTCGGCCTCACCCACGACCTCCACCAGGTCGCCAAGCTCGGCTCGAACTCCGGAGCGAAACAGGCCATGATCGTCAACAATGAAAACCCTCGGCCGCGGCCCGCCGGGGGCGTACGGACCTGGCGTGTTCATGCCCGCTCCCCGCGGCTTGGCTGGCGGGCACCGGCGGCGCGTGGCATCGTCAAGGACACCTCGGTGCCTTCACCTGGGGTACTGCGAACGATCACAGAGCCTCCGCGGCGGGCCATCCTGGCATGGATGGACTCGGTCAGCCCCTTGCGGTCATCCGGCACCCCGTCGGGGTCGAAGCCACGCCCGCGATCCCGTACGAACACCGACACCGACGTCGGCTCGACTTCGGCGAAGACGGACACGACATCGACGCCCGACCACTTCGCGGCGTTGACCGTCGCCTCGCGCGCGGCCCCAAGCAGCGCGCTGAGGTCATCGTCAAGCTCGCAGTCTCCGACGATGACAGCCTCGACAGCGACCAAGTGCTGCGCCTCCACCTCGCGCTCGATGAGCCGGACCCCGGCCGCGAGGGTGGTGCCATCGCCGTCAACGGAGCCAGGCGCGCGGCCGTCGAACAGCCAGCAGCGCAGTTCGCGTTCTTGGGCTCGAGCCAACTGGATCACCTGCTGCGGCTCGTCGGCGCGACGTTGGATCAGGGCGAGTGTTTGCAGGACCGAGTCATGCACCCGCGCGGCCATGTCGGCCCGCTCTTCGGCCCGGGCACGTGCCTGGCGCTCGACGACGAGGTCGCGCGCGATACGAAGCCACCAGGGGCCCAGCACCACCACGATCGCGGCAATCACGAGCACCGCGCCTTCCAGCGGACGTAGCGACGCGTGGCCGTTGTGCCCGAACAGCACGATAGCCAGGCCGCCAATCAACAGCAGGGCCCCGAGCGACACCCGCAACAAGGTCCGGAACCGGCTCTTGTTTCCGCTCCATCCCACGAGCGGCTCGGCGAGCCGCCGCAACGTCGCCTGCTCGTCCGACGCAGCGTTTCTCGAGATCAGCACGAGGCCTGCCGCGCTTATCACAAGCGACCATGCCAGGTCGCCAAGCCAGCCGGCGCCGAGCACCGACGCGATAAGGAGCAGCACAACGAGCAGCGACCCGAGACCGGCCGCTACAGCGATACCCCGCCGATCGGTAAGAGCCCTGACGGCGATATTGCTGCTCTCGCCGGCCGACGGCACCAGCAGCCAGGCGACAACGTACACCGCCACGCCAAAGCCACTCGCCAGCCCGGCCACGATAAACGCGACCCGCACGACAGTGACGTCGAGGCCTGTCCGCGCCGATAGCCCCGCTGCCACGCCGGCGACCAGGCGGTCCTCCCGGCCGCGCCGCAATGGCCCGCTGCCCTTGGGCCGTCGGATCCACCGGCCGGGACCACGCCCGAATTGCCTGCCGCGCAGGGGTTCCTGCTTCGGCGCTTCGCGGTTGTCCTGCGAAGGCGCCTGCCACGGATGCCAAGGATCGGCCTGACGCGGGTCAGCGCCTCTGGGCGGCGCAGTACCGGCTGGTTCGTCCACATGTCAATCATCGCGCCAGAGCGCTCATCCGGCTATCCGGGGCGAACCCTGATCCTGGCCGCGCGGGATCAGGGTGCAGTCGGGGGTCTTCCCGATTGGCTGGGCCGGTCGGGCGCAGCACGCTGGAGGCATGAACACAACCGAAATGAATCCAGACACTGCAGCCCAAGACACCACCAGCAATGCCACGAGCACCCAAACCGCGCCGCAGCCGCTGTGCCGGCCCGTCCAGGACCGGATGCTGGCGGGCGTCGCCGCCGGTATCGCGCGATACCTCGGCGTGGACGTGACAGTAGTGCGGATCGTCCTCGCGGTGCTCGCGGTCGTAGGAGGCGCAGGCGTGCCTGTCTACCTCGCCGGCTGGCTGCTAATCCCCGAGGAGGGGTCAGAGCAGTCCCTCGCCAGCGAATTCATCCAGTCTCTGCAGGCCCATCGCGCTGACCGAGGAGGTCGCATCTAAATGTCAGCCTCGTCCAGTCCGCACGTGAGGCGCGGAAACCCGTATCGCCGGGGCACCAGCTACGGTGATCCCGACCTGAGGGTCTCCGACGCCGAACGCGCCGAGGTTGCCGACCGCCTGGCCAAGCATTATGGGGACGGGCGGCTGGATCAAGCCGAGTTCGACCACCGCCTCGATCAGGCGATGGGCGCGAAGACCCAGTCCGACCTGGCCGGGTTGTTCGCCGACCTGCCAGGCACAGATACACCCGCCGACCTGCCAGGCGCAGGTAAGCGCACCGACCCGCCAGGCGCCGATGCTGCAAAAGGGGCGGCGCGGCAGCGGAACCAGCGCCCCCATCGGCACCACCGGATCCTCGTCCTCGTCGTTGCCATCGTGGTCGCCGCCGCGGTGGGGCACGCTCTGATGCACTCATTCGTCCCATGGCTGTTGATCGGGCTCCTCGCGTTCTTCTGGCTGCGCTACGAGACGTAGCAGCACCGCCCATAGCGGGCGGTCATGGCGGCGGTCGTAGCGCAGCCGGCACCGCTGGGGGACCCGGGACTCGCGCGGGTCCCATGCCGCGCCGCCGACGGCGTCCCCGGTCACGCGCGTCAACGTTGCCGAGCGATGCCGGGCCCGACACCCGAAGGCCAGCCATCGTGATCGTGACTGCCGCGCTTCGATGCATACGCCGCGGCTCAGGTGGCAGATAAGGGACACTCAGCGTCAGGCGTGGACGGGATCATGGCGGGATCATGGCAGGGACGGGATCATGGCAGGGACGGGATCATGGCAGGACAGTACCGCCGCAAGCACGCACTGCGTGACGCCGGCGCGGTCGAAGTTATCCCGACAGCGCCGCGCTGCTCGACGATCTGGACGCCAGCGCTATCGGCCGCCTGAGCAGCGAGCAGCGCGCCGACACCGAGTCGCGCGTATCCCGTGGATCTTTGGCGGACGCGAAGTGCCGCCCGCGACCCAGACGACGACCGGGGCCGTGCACGGCACCGTCGTCCTCGCCGATAGCCGCATACGTGCTCCTCGAGAACAAGCAGGCCGTGCCGATCGCCTGCCCGGATCGCCGCCCGCATCCACCAAGATCCACGGGACGCCCCAAGGCGCACAGCGTGCTATAGCTGAAGGTCGCTGACCACAGCGAAATGGTCCGATGGCCATACATCGCCGACGGGGGCGTTGCCCGCCAGCCTCGCCGACTGGACCCGGCCTCTGCCTTGGCGGGGGAGGCCAACCAGGATGTAGTCGATTCTCGAGTCGGGGATGGAGCTGCGTACCTGGTAACCGTTGCGGCGGTCCCAGGTGAAGCCCGGGTCGGCCGGGTCGGCGTAGCGCCAGGCGTCGATGAGCACCAGCCCTGGCACCGCGGGGTCGGTGAGCAGCCCGCCGAGCAGCCGCAGTTCGTCGGAGTCTGGCTCTGCGTTGAGGTCGCCGGTAAGGACGGGCGGGTAGTCGCAGTCCGCGGCGTGCCCTGCGATGAATTCGGCGAGCAGGCGCACCTGTGCAACGCGCACCTGCGAGGCGCCGGGCTGATAGGTCAGATGGGTCGTGAACATCGGCAGCGCGCCACCTGGCGTGCCGATGCGGGCATGCAGAGCGACCCGGCCCTCCCGAGGGTCACTGGCGGGCAGCCGTGCCTCGGCGCGCGCGGTGATTGGCCACCGGCTGAGGATCGCGTTGCCGATGAGCACATCGTCGTCCTTCGCTCGGTTGGCCGCCGCCCAGCACCAGTGCATGCCCAGCCGCGCCGCGAGGTCTGCGGCCAGGTTCTCCCCGCCTGCGCCCCACACTTCCTGCAACCCGCACAAATCGGGTCTGACTTCAGCCAATGTCGCGGCGATAGCGTCGAATCGCCGCTGCCAGGGTCCGTAGCGCCACCACAGGTTCCAGGTGAGGATACGCATCGCCGTCGCCCTTCCTGGCAGTAGTCAGCGGGCCTGTTTATGCAGCCCGCCCGCGACCTTCTCCGCGATCAGCCCGAAGGAACGGATCCGGTCCTCGATGTCATACACCAACGTCATCAGCATCAGCTCATCTGCTCGGGAGCAATCAAGCAGCCCGGCCAGTTGCCGGCACACCGTTTCCACGGAACCGACGGCCTGGCCGGCAAAGCGCTGCCGGGCGAACTCCCGCTCGAACGGCGAATACGGATAGGCGGCCGCCTCCGCTGGGCTGGCCAACGGCTGCGCCGCTCCCGCACGCAACTGCAGGAAGGACAGCGCGGCCGGGCCGGACAGCCATTGCGCGTGTTCGTCGGTATCGGCGCAGACCGCACTCACGGCCACCATGGCGTACGGGCGTTGCTGCCATCGCGAAGGCCGGAACTGCTGCCGGTATAAGGCCAGCGCGGGCACCGTGTTGGCGGCGCTGAAATGGTGCGCGAACGAGAACGGCAACCCCAGCAGGCCAGCCAGCTGCGCGCTGAACCCGCTGGAGCCGAGCAGCCACATCGCCGGCATGTCACCGCTGCCGGGCATCGCGATGATCGGTGCCCTGGAATCTTCACCTGTGAAGAACCCGATCAGGTCATCAAGCTCTTGCGGGAATGCCTCGGCGGACAAGCCTTCCATCTTGCGGCGCAGCGCCAGCGCGGTGAGCTGATCGGTACCCGGGGCCCGGCCGATCCCCAGATCGATCCGGCCCGGATGCAATGCCTCCAGGGTCCCGAACTGCTCCGCCACCACCAGGGGTGCGTGGTTGGGCAGCATCACCCCACCGGAACCAACGCGGATAGTGGCGGTCGCCCCGGCCAGGTGCGCAATCAGCACGGCCGGCGCCGAACTGGCGATGGCGGGCATGTTGTGGTGCTCGGCCACCCAGAAGCGTCGGTAGCCAAGTTCCTCGGTGCGCACGGCCAGTTCGGTGGTCTGCCGGAGGGCCTGGCCCGCATTCGTGCCGGCGGCCACCGGTGACAGGTCCAGCACGGACAACGGCACGTCGATCACATACGTGCGCAACTCGCAGCTATCCCGGTTTCTTCCGCAGCCTGGCGGCGAGGGCGCCCGTTGACATGTGACCCTTCGGCCGGCCACTGCGTGGCCATGCCTGAGTCCTCAGCGACCTCAAGACACTGCTCGAGACGGGTGAGTCGTTCGCGAACTGAGCCCGCTCAGCGGTGACTTTTCTGAGAGCCGGCTGTGACACGTCCCTGACCAGGCTCGCATCGTTGCTACCGTCCTTTTCATGAGGCTGCCCGGTGCAAGGGACGGTAGGCAGCGACTGTGGGGGCGGACCGTGGCCGTGATGGTGGCCGCGCTTGTGGCGGTCGCCGCCGCGGCTGTGATCGCTGCCGCCCTCGGCAGACCGCCGCCTGTCGGCGTCCGCAACCTGCGCATCGCTGTCGCCGACGGGCCCCGCGGCGACCAGCACGTGGTGCTCGACGCCAGCTTCTTCAGTCCGGCCGGTACTGCACGGGTCCCCGCGATTCTTCTCGCTCATGGCTTCGGTGCGACCAAGAACGCCGTCCGTGCTCAGGCTGTGACGCTGGCACAGGCCGGTTTCGCGGTGCTCACCTGGTCCGCGCGTGGGTTCGGCGCTTCCACCGGGCAAACGGCGCTCGACTCACCGGACTACGAGGTCAAGGACGTGCAGCAGCTCGTCACCTGGCTGGCCCGCCAGCCGCGGGTCCTGCTTGACCGGCCGGGCGATCCCAGGGTCGGGATCGCTGGCTCCTCCTACGGCGGCGGGCTTGCGTTGCTCGCCGCCGCCTACGACCACCGGATCGATGCGATCGTCCCGCAAATGACGTGGAACAACCTGGCGACCGCGCTGTTCCCCAATGCCGCTGGCGGCGGCCCGATGGGCGGTGTCTTCAAGAAGCAGTGGGCTGGCCTACTCTTCACCCAGGGCGCCGTGGGGTTCGGCGCGGCCGGCCAGGCACCCCAGACGGGCCAGACCGGCCAGACGAGCCAAAGCAGCCAGACGCGCCAGAGCGGCCAGGGTGGGCAAGGGGGCCAGACAGGACAGCCAGCCCCTGGCAGCAGGGCGGCCGCCGCGCCTTCGCCACAGTGCGGCAGGTTCATTCCGCAGATCTGCGCGGTTTACCAGCGGGCTGCCACGCTTGGCCGACCGACGGCCCGAGCGGTCACGCTGCTGCTGCGGTCAAGCCCGGCGAGTGTCGCCAGCCGGATCGACGTTCCAACTCTCCTGATCCAAGGCGAGAACGACTCCTTGTTCGGACTGGACCAGGCGGATGCCAACTTCGAAGCGATCAGGCGAAACGGCGCCCCGGTGGACATGGTCTGGTTCAACGGCGGCCACGACGGCGGTAATCAGGAAACCGTCAGGGTGAACGGGCTGACCACGCAGTGGTTCGACCGGTGGCTGAAACCGGCCCACTCGGCGCCCGCCGGCGGCGGCACCGGCCAGCCCACGTTCGCGGTCAGCCGGGTACTCGGATTCGATCCCTCGAGTGACACCGAGCTCCTTGGCGTGGCCACCGCGCCCGGGTATCCCGGCCTCGGCGGCACCCGGCAGGAGACGGTTACGCTGACCGGCCAGGCGCAGAACATCGTTAATCCGCCAGGCGGGGCACCGCCGTCGATATCTGTCTTCCCCGGGCTGGGCTCCGCCGGGTCAAGGTCATCGGCGGGCTCAGCGATGGATGGCCTTTCCTTCGACATCCCCGGCCAGAACGCGGCCTTCATCTCGGCCCCGTTGCGGGCGCCGCTGCACGTGACCGGTGCGCCCACCGTCCGCATCCGGGTCGGCGGCGCCCCCGACATCACGCTTTTCGCCAAGGTCTACGACGTCGACCAGGCGGGCAACGCGACACTGCCGTTCCAGCTCGCGGCGCCGCTGCGGGTCACCGGGGCGACAGCTGGGCGGGTGGTGTCGATCAAGCTCCCGGCCATGGACTACGGGTTCGCCGCAGGGCACCGGCTCCGCCTTGTGCTTGCCAGCACCGATTTCGCCTACGCCACCCCTGCGGCGGCAGCGACCTACTGGGTTGCCCTCGCCGGGCCTGGCCTGTCCGTGCCCACCGACCCGGCCCTGATAATCCGCAGCGGCGGGCTGCCGTGGTGGGTATGGGCCGCCCCGGCGGCGGCACTGCTTGCGGCCGGCCTCATCCTCATCGCCCGCCGCCGGGCGCGGGAGACGACCTCGCCCGGCCTGGTCGGCGTTCCGCTGGAAATCACCGGCCTGACCAAGCGCTTCCACGACGGCCAGCTCGCCGTCGACGACCTGTCGCTGCGTGTGGAAGACGGCCAGATCCTCGGGCTGCTGGGGCCGAACGGCGCGGGCAAGACCACCACGCTGCGGATGCTGATGGGCCTGATCCACCCGGACGCGGGCACCATCACGATCTTCGGCCGCCGGGTTCACCCCGGCGCTCCGGCCCTGTCCAGGCTCGGCTCATTCGTAGAGGGGCCCGGTTTCCTGCCGCATCTGTCCGGCCGGGCCAATCTGGACTTGTACTGGCGGGCGACCGGGCGGCCGGCCGCCGACTCGCACATGGCCGACGTCCTCGAGGTCGCGGGCCTTGGCACGGCCATCGACCGGCGTGTCCGCGCCTACTCACGCGGTATGCGACAACGTCTCGCGATCGCCCAGGCCATGCTCGGCCTGCCGGACCTGCTGGTACTCGACGAGCCGATGAACGGGCTCGACCCGCCGCAGATCAGGGAGATGCGCCAGGTGCTGCTGCGTTACGCCGCGGCCGGCCGTACGGTGATCCTATCCAGCCACATGCTCGCGGAAGTCGAGCAGACGTGCACGCACGTGGTCGTCATGAACCTGGGGCAGCGTCTCGCCGCCGGCCCGGTAGGCGAGATCATCGGGGCGGGCGCGGCGCTCGTGGTGGGCACCGCAGAGACCGACCGTGCGGTGGCCGTACTCAGTGAACTCGGCGGAATCGAGTGCGCGGAGCCGCACCCGGACGGGGTGCTCGTGCACCCCGACGGCGTGCCCGCCGCGGCGATCGTCGCAGCGCTCGTCGGCGCCGGGATACCTGTGGAGCGGGTCACCGCCAACCGCCGCCTGGAAGACGCCTTTCTCGCACTGATCGCCGAACCCGCGGTGGGCGAGGTTCAAGTAGCCGCAGCGGAGGGACGTTGATGGCCGCCGACGCACCGAACCCAAGCACCGTGAGCTCGAGCACAGTGGATTCGAGCACAGTGGATTCGAGGATCTGGAGCTCCGGGGCACGGGGGTACAGCCCGCACCGCACGCTGCCGCTGTCCGTCGAGGCGATCCGCCAGCTCCGGCGGTGGCGGACGATCGTGGCATTCATCATCTTGCTGGTGTTGCCGTGGATCCTGGTCGGCGCGTTCGAGCTCGGCGGCCCTCCGCAACCAGGCAGCGGCGCACCAGGCCTGGTAGATCTCGCCACCGGGGGCGGGCTCAACTTCGCCGCGTTCAGCTTCTTCGCATCCGCAGGCTTCCTGCTGGTGGTCGCGGTGGCGCTGTTTTGCGGAGACACGGTCGCGAGCGAGGCAAGCTGGTCGTCGCTGCGTTACCTGCTCGCGGCGCCGGTCCCCCGCGCCAGGCTGCTGCGCCAGAAGCTCGCCGTCGCGCTCGCTTACGCCAGCATCGCGGTGACCAGCTTCCCGCTGATGGCGCTGCTCGCAGGGACACTGGCGTTCGGCTGGCGTCCGCTCAGGCTGCCCGGCTCCGGGGTGGAGCTGCCGACGGGGACCGCGCTGTCCCGGATGGCTATTGTCCTCGCGTACGTACTCATCACCGAACTGGTGGTGGCGGGGCTGGCCTTCCTGCTGTCGGTCTGTACCGACTCGCCTCTCGGCGCGGTCGGCGGCGCGGTCGGGCTTGTAATCGTCAGCAACATCCTCGACGCGGTGACGGCCCTCGGGTCCTGGCGGGAGATCTTGCCGACCCACTGGCAGTTCGCCTGGCTCGACGCGCTGCAGCCGCAGATCTCGTGGGGCGCGATGATCGAGGGCGCATCCGTATCGGTGTCCTACGCCCTGGTCCTTTTCGCGCTGGCGTTTCGCAGGTTCCGTGTGAAGGACATCGTGTCCTGAGCCGGCCGCGCCACGGCGCGGAGGCGACGATCGCTGCGCGGCCCGGGCTGTGATGGGTGATGGTCAAGGAACCCTGACGGCTGCCGCGGATGCGGCATCGATCGCTGCGGGGGGATCCCGGGGGGTCGGCCCCCCGGGGCAGCACAGATCCCTAACGGCTGTCGCGGACGTCGCATCCACTGCTGCCTAAGCCTGAAACGCCATTTTCATCAACAATCCACGGCAATTCTCTCTCCAGCCGCTTACGCGTCGTGTCGCGCCCGCGTAAGCCGTTAAGACTCTATTGCCCGGGGTGATAACCCCCGGAATCCCCCACAGCCTGTAGCGGCCCCGCTCACTGCTGGATGAGAATCTGAGAATCCGCCGATTCACGTATCAGGATGTAATGGCTCCGCGCGGACTCTCAGGTCGCTGCGGGTAACCAGGACCAGAAGCCGAGGCGTGCATGAGGATGTCCGTATTGACCGTTGTGGCCGCGCCGTGGATGGCCTGAAACGCGCTCGGGTGAATAGTCACCCTTCGGTCAGCCGACCGGCTAGCAGCTGCGCGAGATGAGCTGCGCTGCGGCCGGTCAGGTCGGTCAGCTGAGTGCGGCACGAAAAACCGTCGGCGAGCAGCACGGCGCCCGGGCCCGCCGACCGGACCGCGGGCAGCAGGGCGGTCTGCGCCACGGCCACCGACACGTCGTAGTGCCCCCGCTCGACGCCGAAGTTTCCCGCCAGCCCGCAGCAGCTGCCGACCCGGGCCAGCTCAGCCCCCGCCCGGCGGAGCAGCGCCGCATCGGCATCCCAGCTCATCACCGCGGAGTGATGACAGTGCGGCTGGGCCACGACCTTCACGCCGCGCAGGTCGGGCGGCTCCCATGCGGGAGCCGTGGCCAGGATCTCGCTCAGCGTCCGTACCGCGCCCGCCAGCGCCTTCGCGCCCGGAGTGCCGAGCAGGTCCACGCTGTCCGAGCGCAGCGTTGCCGTGCAAGATGGCTCCATACCGACGATGGGAACGCCTGCCGCCACGGCAGGGCCAAGTTCGCCGACGGTGCGTCGCAGAATCCGCCGGGCGGCGCCGAGCTGGCCGGTGCTGATCCAGGTAATCGCGCAGCAGGTGGGATGACGGGGTATGGCGACACTGAACCCGGCATCTTCGAGCACCCTGACCATGGCAATGCCGACCTCGGGGCAGAAGTAGTTGGTGAACGTGTCCACGAGCAGCAGCACCGGCGTGGCGCCGGCGGCACGGCGGCTCGCATGCCTGCGGTACCAGGCGCGGAACGACTCCCGCGCAAAGGACGGCAGCATCCGGCGTGAGTCAATGCCAGCGGCGAATCGGGCGGCGCGGCCGAATGCGGGCGTCGCGAGCGCGGCATTCGCCAGGCTCGGCGCGATCGAGGCCAGCCGCGCCCAGCGCGGCAACTGCCCGAGCGCATAGTGCGTGCGGGGGCGCAGCCGCCGCCGGTACGCCTGGTACAGGATCTCCGCCTTGTAGGCGGCCATGTCAACCCCGGCCGGGCACTCCGACGAGCATGCCTTGCACGACAGGCACAGGTCCAAAACGGCGCTGACCTCTGGGGCCCGCCATCCTCCTGTGACGAGCGTGCCGTTGACCATTTCCTGCAGCACGCGGGCGCGGCCGCGGGTGGAATCCTGCTCGTTCCTCGTGGCCAGGTACGACGGGCACATGACCCCGCCCGCCCCTGTTGTGTCCGCCACGCACTTTCCGACGCCAGAGCAGCGGTGCACGGCGGCGCCGAAGTCGCCGCCGTCATGCCGGTAGGCGAGGGCCAGCGATTCGCGGACTGGCCTGGACGCGCTGACCCGCACGTCGGCGTCGACCGGCCTCGGGCGCACAAGAACACCGGGATTCAGCAGGTTGCCCCGGTCGAAACAGTCCTTCACCTGGCGGAACAGGTCAATCGCCGCGGGCGAGTACATGACGGGGAGCAGTTCGCTTCTGGTACGGCCATCGCCGTGTTCGCCTGACAGCGATCCGCCGAAGCGTGCGACCAGCCTGGCCGCGTCGAACAGGAAGCTGCGCAATGCCGCGCGGCCGTCCCGCTGTTGCAGTGGGAAGTCCAGGCGCAGGTGGAGGCATCCGTCACCGAAATGGCCGTAGGGGATGCCGGTGAGCCCGTGCTCGCTCAGCAGCGCGTCGAGTTCCCTCAGGTAGGGACCGAGCGAGTGCGGCGGAACGGCCGAATCTTCCCAGCCGGGGTATGCGGGCTGACCCATAACGCCGCGCCCGGCGAGACCTGCGCCGTCTTCGCGGATCCGCCACAGCGCCGCGGCGTGCTCCGGGTCGGATACCACCGTGCCTGCGAGGGCCGCGCCAGCCGACACCACCTGATGTGCCAGGCTGACGGCCGCCGTCTCGGTGCTGGCGGTCACCTCGACGAAAAGCCACCCCGCGCCGCGCGGCAGGGCGGGGACAGCGGCTTCGCCCCTGCGGGCGCGGACCACGTCCACGATGCGTGAGTCAAGACCCTCACAGGCGGCCGGCTGGTGACGCAGGATCTCAGGCGCGGCGTCGGCCGCAGTCGCCATGTCAGGGTAGCCGAGAACGGCGAGCACCCGGTGTGCGGGTTCGCTGACGAGGCGCAGCTTGGCGCCGGTGACAATGGCGAGCGTCCCCTCGCTGCCGACTAGGGCGCGGCGGACGTCGAACCCTCGTTCCGGCAGGAGGTGCTCAAGCCCGTATCCGGAGGCCTGACGGTCGAAGCGGCCAAACTCGGTCCTGATCGTGGCGAGCCCGCCTGCGACGACGCCGCGCAGTCCGGTGAGCTGGCGGCCGTCGTCCTGGCCACCCGTGGCTGCGTCGGGCCCAGCGAGCCTGAGCCGTCGGCCCGCAGCGGTCAGCACGTCAAGCACGAGGACGTTGTCAGACGTCCGGCCGTACCGCAAAGACCGGGAGCCGCAGGCGTTGTTGCCGATCATCCCGCCGATCGTGCAGCGGTTATGCGTCGAAGGATCGGGCCCGAACCTCAGGCCGAACGGGGCCACGGCGCGCTGCAGCCGCGCCTGCACAACGCCCGGCTGCACGGTCGCCGTGCCATCTCGCGGGTCGACGTCGAGCACCTGGTTCATGTGCTTGCTGAAGTCAAGGACGACGCCGGTACCCACCGCGTTACCGGCGACCGACGTCCCCGCGCCGCGGCAGGTGACCGGGAGGCCGAGGGTCCGGCATACCTCGAGCGCCGCGGTCACCTCGTCGGCGGCACGCGGATGTGCCACCACCGCGGGGACCACGCGGTACAGCGACGCGTCCGAGGAGTACAGGGCGCGCTGCAGGACGCTATCGCTCAGGTCTGTCAGGTCGGCCTTCCTGAGGGCGGCGGCTACCTCTGGCGCCGCGGCTGCGTCAGATGCCGCCGCTACATTTGGTCCGGACACGCCGGCTCGTGGTGGCTCGCGGGCGCGGGCCTGGGGTGGTCCGCTCCGGGCGGCGCTGGCGGGATCGCGTCGCCGGCACGCAGCGGCGCCGACTCGAAGCGCCCCTCATGCGCGAGAACGGGACGCCGGTCGCCCGCGAGCTCGAGGTGCCGGTCCTCCAGCGCTTTGCGACGCTCGGCGGTGCGCCGCAACTGCGTCACGTACTCCGGATTTGCCTCATGCGTCCCGCGCCAGGTCTGCGGCATCGCCTCGGGCGGTGGCGGCAACGATGCCGCTGCCCGGCCGCCGATCCCGAACACCGCGGGAACCTTCGCCGTCGCTGCCCCGCAGTCGGGGCAGGCGGGCAGCGGAGCGCGGAACGACTGGATCACTTCGAAGCCATGACCCTGGCCGCATCGGAGCTGGTAGATGGGCACTGGCTACCAGAGCTCCAGCGACCGGGAGAAGATCCCGGCGAGGTCGTCCTCGGTGGCCACCTTGGGCGCGGTGGCCAGCAGCCGTTGCTGCTTCAAGGTTCCCTGCACAAGTTCGGGGATGTCACCAGCGGTGTAACCGACCGCGGCGATTCCATTTGGTATCTCGATGTCTCTCATCAGTGCGATGAGGACGGCCGGGAGGGTCTGCGCGGCCTCAGCCGACCGGCCGGTGCCTGGCGCCAGGAGATCCGCGGCACGCAGGTGGCGCTCGGGGGACGCGTCGAAGGTGTATCTGAACGCCTCGGGCGCGGTGAGCGCTACCGACATGCCGTGCGGGACCATCGGCTCGTGGGCCGGGTAGTCCTTGGGATGGAAGTCGCGGACGCGGCCCGCGATCGGGTAGGCGTTGGCGTGCGGGATGTGCACGCCCGCATTGCCGAACCCCATGCCGGCGAAGGTCGCGGCGATCGCCATGTCGGCTCGCGCCGCACCGTTGTCGCCCTCCCGGACCGCGTTACGGAAGGAGGAGGCGAGCAGGCGCATCGCGCGCTCCGACCACATGTCAGAGATCGGGTTGGAACCGCAGTAGGGCACCCGCTGCTCGGCCCGCTTGTGTTCGTAGGTCGTGTACCAGCGGGCGGTGTAGCTCTCAAGCGCGTGACACAGGATGTCCATGCCCGCGGAGGCGGTTACCCCGGCAGGCTGGGTGAAGGTCAGCAGCGGGTCGATCACCGCCAGGGTGGGCCGCAACCTGGCGTGGCTGATGCCGGTCTTCACCTTGAGCGCCAGCACATCGAGCACGCAGATGGTGGTGGACTCCGCTCCCGTGCCCGTGGTGGTCGGCACCGCGATCAGTGGCTTGAGCGGGTTGACGGGTGCCGTGCCCTTGCCGACAGGCACGTTGATGTAGTCCATCAGCTCGCCCGGGTTGGTCAGCAGCAGGTTGATCGCCTTGGCGGTGTCGATGCTCGACCCGCCGCCGACTGCGACGAACGCGTCCCACGGGCCCGTTTCGCGGGCGTGGGCGATGGCGGATTCGAGACTCGCGTCGGTAGGTTCCACGTGAACGCCGCCGAACACGCGGGCCTCGATACCGAACTGCGCCATCTGGTCGGCCACCCGCTGCGGGGCGCCGGTCGCCGCCACACCCGTGTCGGTGACCACGAGCGCGCGGGTGACGCCGTACTGGCTTAGGTCGTACCCGATCTCCTCGGACGAGCCCGGGCCGAACTTCAGCTGCGGCGCCCCGTAGGTAAAGATCGCCTCGGGATTGGCGGGCAGGGTGACGTCCACTTCTGCCTCCTCAGGCGTAGTAGCCGTCCGGCGCCCTGCGCAGCGACCTCAGCTGGTCCGCGTCATGCCCGAACACCACCGTCGCGTCCGACTTCGCCGCGAGGTCGCGGATCTTTTCTACCGATGCGTACCAGGCGGACAGGTCGTTGACGATCGCCGCCGGAGTTGCGGGCGGGCCGTAGGAGTCGCCCATATAGACGGCGTCCGAGGTGAAGATCATCGTGCCGGTCTCGGGGAGGTCCACCTTCATCGACATGGTCCCCGGGGTGTGGCCGGGCGCCTCGATGAACGTGACGCCGGGCAGGAACTCCGCGTCGCCGGAGACCGTCTCGAACTCCAGACCCTCGTAGTCGGCCTTCAGGTGGGCGCCGTTGAACTCGCCCGGGTAGCCGAATGCCCAGTCCCTCTCCTTGTCGTTGCAGACTAGCCGCGGGCCCGCCCCGGCGAAGGTGCGCACGTTGCCCGCGTGGTCGAAGTGCAGGTGGGAGAGGACGACGTAGTCAAGCTGGCTAGCGGTGATGCCGAGCTGCACGAGCCGTGCGTCGAGGTATTCTTCCTCCTTGACCTGGTCGTATGGGAAGAACTCCTGCAGACCTGTCGGCACCCAGCGGCTCTCCCAGTCACGCGGGCAGCTGGTGTCCCACAGCAGCGTCCCTTCCGGCGTCTCGACGACCACCGCGTGCGTGGTACAGGGGTACCACTCGACCGGCTTGTCCCTGTCGGCACGGGTCCGGATGCTCCGGCCCGGTTTCAGCAGCAGCCAGGTAAGGTCGCAGCTCATCGCACCGCAGTCGAGCACGTGCAGCTTCA